>Ga0075420_100002706_pt1 | contig 15367 bp, 7 predicted proteins | sample SoiMetdeltSBSDD4_FD_75296 | JGI IMG/M metagenome (GOLD analysis project Ga0075420, IMG submission 75296) | Bulk soil microbial communities from a Populus tree surrounding site in Tennessee, USA - Soil MetaG P. deltoides SBSDD4 | ecosystem: Environmental > Terrestrial > Soil > Tree plantation... | reverse complement strand
TTTGCTGCACCGCCGAATCAAGCTTATTCGCTTACTTTGGATTGAACAGCACAAGAATTGAGCGCCGCCTGCATTGTAGACCACCACATTAGGCGGGCGCCATCAATTGCTTATGGGGTCATCAAGCCTCTGTTTCAACACAGAAATTATCGGTTCTTTGGATTGAAATTGTAGCCAATAGCGGCGGGCCCGTGGCCATTCCGTCGGCAATCCCGCACCGTTGCCCAGCGGCAAGGCGGTGTTTACCGGCGCCCTTTATCATCCCAAAAATGTGGCGGATTCTGACCCCGACCCGATCCGACGTGCTCGCGCTTCAAATGGACGCGGAACGCGCAGGCCTTGCATGGGCTTGCCCATTCTCGTCATCGGCCGAATTTGAGGCCGCGGTGATCAGCTCGCGGCGGCGGGCAGGGGCCTACGGGCCGACCCGGGGCCGCCGTTATGCGTTCTACACCGCCTGCATGGCCGCAGCGGCGGCACTGACCGCCAGCACCTTTCTCCTAATCTGATCTTTGGTAGCACCGGCTGATGCGAGCGAGCCGCGATCGCCGGCTGCTTCACCACGCGTAGCGGAGCGTCCCGGTGCCGGCGAGGGTGTGGGAGCGATCCGAGAACTCGCCGTCGAATTTGCCGATCAGCGTGACGCCGTTGCTGAAGCGCATCTCGGCCACCGCCGATGTGAGCGCCGCGTCGCGTGGAGCCGCTGCGCCGCCAACGACGAAGCTCGTGCCGGGCAGCGTCTGGAACGCGGCCTGGATGCGGCTGCCGGGGTTGTAGTCGTGCACCCAGGCAGCACGACCGCGAAGCGTCACCAGCGCGCCGTTGCCGAACGCGTGCCGCGTATCGGCCCAGAAGCCGAGCTCGCTGCGGATGTCGTTGGTGGATTGTTCGCGGTAGCTGAGCGCAAACTGATTGGAGCCTGAGGTGGCGACTTCGTTGTAGGACGACGTGTGGATGCCGGTGATCTGCACTGCCGCATAGGGCGTCAATCCGAGATTGCCGCTGCCGTAGCGATAGCCGCCTTCGAGCCGTCCGCCGAAGCTGGTCGCGTTGAAGTCGGCTTCCAGCCGGTCGGTGCCGGCGATGGTCAGCGTGCGGTCGGTCGAGGCGCGATGCCAAGCCAGCGCCACCGCGCCCGACACATAGAGCGCATCCCAGCGCGTCGAAGCGTAGCCGCCGATCTGCGCGACATCGGCGTCACCCTTGCCGACGCCCGACACGTTCCACCGCGTCTCGCCGATCGCCACCGCCATGCCGACCACGCTGCCGGGCGACACGCGATAGTCGGCGCCGGCCGCGAAGCCCGCCGCTGATGCCGTCAAATTGTTGCTGCCCACAACGGCATCGCCGTCGGTGCGGTTGCGCCCGCCGTAGGCCGAGCCCCACACGGTCCAACGCTGCTCGACGATGTAGGGCACCGGCGCTTTCACCGGCATGTCCGCTGCAAACGCGTCGCGCGCCGCCACCGCAACCCGCGACGGCGTATCCGGCGCATATCCCATTGCCGCGCCGAAGCCGCCGCTGCGGCCGGTCACGAACGGATCAAGCATCGAAGCCAGGAACATCCCGGTCGAAAGGTTCGCCGCCGGCTGCAGGCCGGTCGCATGCTCGCCCGACAACTGCGTCAGCGCAGTGTTGAGAGCTGAACCGCTCAAGCCGAACACCGTCACAAAACCCGGCGGCAGCGCGCCGCCATTGTTGAAGTAGCTGTTGATCGTGTTGGCGACGTTCTGCTGGTTCTGATTGAGATTGGCGCCGGTACCGAGGAACGCCGCCAGATTGAGCAGCACGTCGGTCGGCGTATAGGCCAGGCTGGCGACGAACCCGGCCGGCAGGTTGGTGGTGGTCAGGCCCGCGGTGAAGGTCGTGCTACCGAGGCCGCCGGTCGCCGAGAGGATGGTGTAGTTCCGGGAGATGTACGCGCCCGACAGGAACAGCGCATTGACCGAGCCGCCGGTCAGCGTCGCCGTGCCGCCGATGTTCACACGGTCGGCATTGCCGGCAGCATCCACATCGACCCGATAGGCGCCGCTGCCGGTGTAGTTGCCCGCGATCGCGATCACCTGGCCGGCCGCAGCGTTCTGCGCATTGAGCGTGCCGGTGTTGCTGAAGTTGCCGCTGAAAGAGGAATTGCCGTTGCCGGCGTTCCAGGCGCCGGGATTGGCGAAAGTCGACGTGGCGACGTTCGAGCCGGTCACGTTGACGCTGCCGAAGAGGACGCCATTGTTGGTGATGTTGAAGGTTCCGCTGGTGCTGCCGAACACCGCGTTGGTCGCGCCGTTGACGGTGGAACTGTTGGTGATTCCGATATTGCCCGAGGTCGCCGTGGCGTTGATCGCATTGGCGCCCGTCGATGTGATGGCAACGCCGGTCGTGATCGTGGTCGAACCGGTGGTGGCGGAGGTTGTGATCGCGTTGCCGCTGACATTGCCGACCGTGCCGCCAGTGAGCGAAACGATCACATTGCCGGTGCCCGTCGCCTGGGCGATCACGGCATTCGTCGTGCCATTGAGCGCGCCGCCGGTCTGGCTTATGTCGATGGTGCCGATGCCGGTTTGAGTTGCGCGGATCCCGAACGCTCCGGCGGCAATGGTTCCGGCGGTGTGATTGATGTCGATCAGCCCGCTACCGTTACCGGAGGACCGGATACCCTCCGGGCCGGCCGTCACGTTGTGGCCGACATTGACGGTGGTATTGCCGTTCGCAGCCTGCGTGGAGATGCCCTCCTGCGTGGTGCCCGTGACCGCACCGCCGGTGGTGATGGTCACGGTGCCGCTGCCGCCAGCGAATGCGAATATGCCACTTTCGCCGGAAACGGTGCTCCCGGTGGCAATGAGCACGTTACCGCCGTTCGAGAACCCGACGATGCCCGGACCGGTGACTCCGGTGATGCTACCGCTGCCGGTGATATTGATGTTGCCGGAGCCTGTCATTGCTTCGACGCCGGCGCCTTCGCCACTGACAGTGCCGGATCCGTTGATGTTGATCGTGCCCGCCGTCGACGACGCGCTGATGCCATTCGCACCCGTCGAGGTGAGATTGACGTTCGTGGTGATATTGGTGGTGCCGGTGGTGGCCGAGGTCTGGACGGCATTGCCGCTGGTGTTGCCGACCGTGCCGCCGGTGAGCGAGACGGTCACGTTGCCGCTGCCCGTCATCGACACGTCTACGGCCCGGCTCGTGCCGTTGAGCGCGCCGCCGATCTGGCTGATGTCGATGGCGCCGCTGCCGGTTTGAGCCGCGAAAATCCCGATAGATGCTCCGCCAATGGTCCCCGCGGTGTGATTGATGTCGATCAGCCCGCTGCCAAGCCCGTTCGACACGATAGCTGCGCTGCCGCCACCGCCCGACACGTCGTGGAGAACATTGACGGTGGTGGTGCCGTTCGCCGCGCGGGTGAAGATGCCCTCGCCGGTGTTGGTGACCGCACCGCCGGTGGTGACCGTCACCGTGCCGCTGAGGTCGGTACGCGCGACTATCCCGCCGGAGACGGTGCTCCCGGTGGCGACCTGCACGTTGCCGCCGGTCGATTGCGCCAACACGCCGGTGTTGCCGCTGATCGCTCCGCTGCCGATGACATTGACGTTGCCGGCGCCGCTGGCCCGTGCGTCGATGCCATGGGTGCCGCCGCCGATCGAGCCGGAGCCTTGGACGGTGATGGCGCCTGATGTCGATCTGGCGAGGATGCTGCTGCCCACTGTGGCGGTGAGGTTGACGTCGGTGGTGATGTTGGTGGTGCCGCTCTGGGCGTTGGTGTTGATGGCGTTGTTGTTGACGGCACCGACGGTGCCGCCGGTGAGCGAGACAATGATGTTGGCGGAGCTTGTCGCTACGCCGGAAACGGCTACACCGCCTGCACCGGTGGCGTTGATTGCGCCGCTGGTCTGGCTGATGTCGATCGTGCCGCTGCCGCTGTGAATGCCCTGGATTCCAAGCAAACCGGAAATTGTTCCGCCGGTATGGTTGATGTCGATCAGGCCGGAGCCGCTGGTGTCCGACCGAACGCCGACTCCGTTGGTGCCAGTTGCCGAGACATCGTGCGCGATGTTGACCGTCGTCGTGCCATTGACCGCCACCGTATTGATACCGGTGCCCGTGACCGAGGTGGCCGTGACCGCACCGCCCGTGGTCACCGTCGCCGTGCCGGTGCCGATCGTGCGGGCATCGATACCCGTGCCGCCCGAGATCGTGTTCGTGGTGGCAACCAGGACGTTGCCGCCGGCGGACAGCGCCACGACGCCGGTGCCGCCAGAGCCGCTGATCGCCCCGCTGCCGATGATATTGATGTTGCCGGCGACGGTGCTTTGCACGTTGACGCCATCGGTGCCGCCGCTGATCGCGCCGGAGCCTTGGACGGTGAAAGCGCCTTCGAACGTACCTCTGACGCCGTTGCCGCTGACGGACTGAATCGTCCCGTCGTTGGTGACGATGACGCTGCCTGCGCCCGTCTTGCTGATCACCAGCGCGTCGCCGAAGCCGGCATTGGCAGTTATGGCGCCGGCGCCACCGTAAAATACCGAGCCCAGACCGCTTTGATTTATGCGCACGGCACCGTCGCCGCCGGCGGTTGGTGTCCCGGCATTCAAAACCACGGTGCCGCTATTGCTGACGTTGACCGACGCGTTGGGTACCCCCGTGAACGCCAAGCCAAACCCGTCGACGATGACGCCTGCTGCGACCACGCCATTGCCGATCCCGGAGGTGAAGGTGTAATGGCGATCGGACGGCCCGCTCCCTGGTGTATCTGTCGTTGTCGTGTCGCTCGAGCAACTGACGGAGTTGGAAGTGCCGATACACGTCGCGTTGGCGTCGATGCTGGACAGTGGCAGAGCCGCCGCGCCGACCAGCGCCGTGCCGGCGAGCAGGCACGATATCCGCCGGCCCCTTGTGGCCGGCGCTTGCACGCGCATTCCCATTCCCATTCCCCAACCCCATTCCAATTCCGGCGGACTCTCTTGAGCCTGCCGCCGCCGCGTCCCTCAGCACGGTCGGCAAATTTCCCCGCCGCTCGACTTTCCAAAAGATACCCGACGGTTGCAATGGCAACTGCCCGTAAGGACCGGGAAAGGCGGCATAATTTCAGACACATGTGACCGGGAGAACACGGAATCCGTGTGTGACAACGCTGTTACAAAATCTGTCTCAATGGCCCATCACTGCGGGTCGCGGCGCGCCCAAAAAATGAGCGGCGAAGGCAAAGCTTTAGCGTCACGGCGCGAGCGTCCCATTCGAAAAAAAAAGGGCGCTCCGGAGAGCGCCCTTTGTAGCCTCATGTGCTGACGTCAGATGTGCTGTGACGTCAGGCCGGCGTCATCACGCCGAATAATACATCTCGAACTCGACCGGATGCGGGGTGTGCTCGAAGCGGATGACTTCGGTCATCTTCAGCTCGATGTAGCTGTCGATGAAGTCGTCGTCGAACACGCCGCCAGCCTTGAGGAAGCCGCGGTCCTTGTCGAGTTCCTCGAGCGCCTGGCGGAGCGAGCCGCACACCGTCGGGATGTTCTTCAGCTCCGCCTTCGGCAGGTCGTAGAGGTCCTTGTCCATCGCCGCGCCCGGATCGAGCTTGTTCTTGACGCCGTCGAGGCCGGCCATCAGCAACGCCGCGAAGCCGAGATACGGGTTGCACATCGGATCCGGGAACCGGACTTCGACGCGCTTCGCCTTCGGGTTGGTCGTCCACGGAATACGGCACGACGCCGAACGGTTGCGCGCCGAGTAGGCGAGCAGCACCGGCGCTTCGAAGCCAGGGACCAGACGCTTGTAGGAGTTGGTGGTCGGGTTGGTGAAGGCGTTGATCGCCTTCGCGTGCTTGATGACGCCGGCGATGTAGGAGAGGCAGGTCTCCGACAGGTCGGCGTATTTGTTGCCGGCGAACACCGGCTTGCCGTCCTTCCAGATCGACTGGTGGCAGTGCATGCCCGAGCCGTTGTCGCCGTAGATCGGCTTCGGCATGAAGGTCGCGGTCTTGCCGTAGATGTTGGCCACCTGGTGGATGCAGTACTTATAGATCTGCATCTGGTCGGCCATGTACGTGAGCGGGGCGAACTTCAGGCCGAGCTCGTGCTGCGCGGACGCGACTTCGTGGTGATGTTTCTCGACCTTGCAGCCCATGCGCGCCATCGCGCCGAGCATTTCCGAGCGCATGTCCTGCGCGGTGTCTTGCGGCGGCACCGGGAAGTAGCCCTTCTTGGTGCCGATGTGGTGGCCGAGGTTGCCGCCTTCGTACTCGGTGTCCGAGTTGGTCGGGAACTCGATCGAGTCGAGCTTGAAGCCGGTCTTGTAGGGTTCGGCGGAATACTTGACGTCGTCGAAGATGAAGAATTCGGCTTCCGGGCCGAAGAAGATGGTGTCGCCGATACCCATCGACTTGACCATGGCTTCCGCCTTCTTGGCGATGCCGCGCGGATCGCGGTTGTAGGGCTCGCCGGTGGTCGGCTCGAGCACGTCGCAGACGAGCGACAGCGTGGTCTCGGCAAAGAACGGATCGATGGTCGCCGACGCCGGATCAGGCATCAGGCACATGTCGGATTCGTTGATCGCCTTCCATCCCGCGATCGAGGAGCCGTCGAACATCTGACCTTCGGCGAAGGTCTCTTCTTCGATCATCGTGACGTCGAAGGTCACGTGCTGCCACTTGCCCCGCGGGTCGGTGAAACGGAAATCGACGTACTTCACGTCGTTGTCCTTGATCAGCTTCAGTACGTCTTTGGCCGTAGTCATGGAATGCATACCTCTCGTTGCTAGCAGCATCGCTGGAAGGCGGGGCGCGCCGGGAACTGCGCGTCCAGCGGTTTAAATTGCGTCGAGTCCGGACTCCCCCGTTCTGATCCGGATAGCTTCTTCGATGTTGGAGACGAAGATTTTGCCGTCGCCGATCCGCCCGGTCTGGGCAGCCCGGCGGATCGCCTCGATGGCTTTTTCGACCATGTCATCGCCGAGGACAATCTCGATCTTCACCTTGGGAAGAAAATCGACGACGTACTCGGCGCCACGGTAAAGCTCCGTGTGGCCCTTCTGGCGGCCGAACCCCTTCGCTTCGGTGACAGTGATGCCCTGAAGACCGACGTCTTGCAGCGCCTCTTTCACCTCGTCGAGTTTGAAGGGTTTGATGATGGCCTCGATTTTTTTCATATCTTGAACGTCTCCTGGCCCGCCGCAGCCGTACTCCGGCGGGTCGAACCCGCGATGTGGTTAGCAGGCTCCATGCCAAGCCTGTAGTGGCCTAAATAATCGCCATTTTACAATGGTTTAGGAAGAGGTCTGCAAGGGCTTTTGATGCTCGCCCAGGCATTGTCATGCTCAATATCTGAGCAGATTGCCTAATCCGCAGTCAATAACGACTAGATCGCGGGAGTGACTTTGAAATCGGCTGCGCCCGACGCATTCTGCGCCAACCTTGGATCTCCGATGATCGAACTGCTGACCAACGCCGAAATGAGTGAGGCCGACCGCCTCACGATCGCCGGCGGGGTGGCCGGTATCGAGTTGATGGAGCGTGCCGGCGCGGCGGTCGCCGACTGCGTCGCGCTTGGGCATCCGCCCGGCGCCCGCATCGCGATCGTGGCCGGTTCCGGCAACAATGGCGGCGACGGCTTCGTCGCGGCACGCCTGCTCGCCGCCCGCGGCTACGATGTTCGGGTGCTGCGCGTCGGAAGCGGCGCGCTGCGCGGCGACGCCGCGATTGCAGCAGAGCGCTGGACCGGCGCGACCGCACCGGCGACAGCCGACGGGCTGGCTGATGCGGATGTCATCATCGATGCGCTGTTCGGCGCCGGCCTCGATCGGGCGGTGGAAGGCGCGCCGCGCGCGATCATCGATGCGATGAATGCAGCGGGATGTCCGGTCTACGCCGTCGACCTTCCGAGCGGCGTCAACGGCACCACCGGTGCGGTGATGGGATCGGCGGTGAGGGCGACTGCGACGGTCACCTTTTTCCGCAACAAGCCCGGCCACGTGCTGTTGCCGGGACGGCTGCATTGCGGACGCATCGCCGTCGCCGACATCGGTATTCCGGCGAGTGTGCTCGCGCGCATCCGCCCGACGACATTTCGCAATTCGCCGGAGCTGTGGCGCGCGCATTTCCCGCAGCCGCGACTCGACGGGCACAAATACACGCGCGGCCACGCCGTCGTGCTCTCGGGCGGCATCGATTCGACCGGCGCGGCACGGCTGGCGGCGCGCGGTGCGCTCCGCGCCGGCGCCGGCCTGGTGACGATCGCATCGCCGCGCGAGGCGCTCGCGGTCAACGCAGCGGCCAGCCTCGCGGTGATGGTGCGGCCGGTCGACGACGTTGGCGCCTTCTCTGACTTCCTGGCGGACCACAGGCGCAACGTCGCCGTGCTCGGGCCGGGCGGCGGGGTCGGGCCGCGCATGCGCGCGCTGGTGCTTGCGGCGCTCGCGGCGGGACCCGCCGTGGTGCTCGATGCCGACGCGCTCACCAGTTTCGCAGGCGACCTTGCTGCGCTCACGGCCGCGATCAAAGCGCGGCAGGAGCCGGTGCTGCTGACCCCGCACGAAGGCGAGTTCAGCCGCCTGTTCAATGAGTTGAAAGAGGTGGTTGATGCCCCATCAAAGCCTGCGCGGGCGCGGGCGGCGGCGGCCGCGACCGGCGCGGTCGTGCTGCTGAAGGGCGGCGACACGGTGGTGGCGGCGCCGGACGGGCGGGCGGCGATTGCCGATAATGCCTCGGCCTGGCTGGCGACGGCGGGGTCCGGCGATGTGCTGGCCGGCTTCTGCGCGGGGCTTCTTGCGCAGCAAATGCCGGCCTTCGAGGCCGCTTGCGCCGGGGTCTGGCTGCATGGCGAGGCCGGCAACGAAGCGGGGCCGGGCCTGATTTCGGAAGACCTGCCGGAGGCGCTGCCCGCCGTGTACCGCCGCTTCATGGGCGGGCTCTCGGACAACTGAGCCGCCGCCGGCCATTTTTCGCGTGTGCAGCGGAGTCATCGCGTGATATAAGCCGCGCCGCCCGGCCGCTCCCATTGGCGCCGAGGGTGCTCTCTGCGGGCGTGGCGGAATTGGTAGACGCGCGGGATTTAGGTTCCCGTGTCGCAAGACGTGGGGGTTCGAGCCCCTCCGCCCGCACCATTCCAGAGGGCATCGCAGCACTCGCTGTGCTGTCTATCGTCAACCGTCTAAAGCGCCGCCTTCGGTCGCAGAGTCACAGAAACATGCAAGTCACAGAAACAGTTTCCGAAGGCCTCAAGCGCGAATTCCAGGTGACCGTCCCGGCCGCCGACCTCGAGCAGCGCATGTCCGGACGGCTCGCCGAGATGAAGGACCGGGCCAGGCTGCCGGGCTTCCGTCCAGGCAAAGTGCCGGTCACGCATCTGCGCAAGCTCTACGGCCGCTCGGTCATGGCGGAGACGGTCGAGACCGTCATCCGCGAGCTCAACGCGCAAATCGTCGAGGAGCGCGGCCTGCGGCTGGCCCGCGAGCCGAAAGTGACGATTCCGAATGAAGAGACCGAGGTCGATCGCGTCATCAACGGCAAGGCCGATCTCGCCTACACGCTCTCGTTCGAGGTGCTGCCCGCGATCACGCTGGGCGACTTCGGCAGCATCAAGCTGGAGCGGCTGGTCGCCGACGTTGCCGACAGCGAGATCGACGACGCGGTGAAGCAGATCGCCGACCAGAACAAGCCCTATGCCGCGAAAGCCGAGGGCGCCAAGGCCGAGCAGGGCGACCGCGTCGTCATCGACTTCGTCGGCCGCGTCGACGGCACCGCGTTCCCGGGAGGAACCGGCAGCGATGTTCCCGTGACCATCGGCTCCAACCAGTTCATTCCCGGCTTCGAAGAGCAGCTGGTCGGCATCGGCGTCGGCGAACAACGCCTGGTCAAAGTAAGCTTCCCGGAGGCCTATCCGACCGAGACGCTCGCCGGCAAGGCGGCCGAGTTCGACGTCACCGCCAAGGGGATCGAGGCCCCGACCGAGATTACGCTCGATGACGAGTTCGCCAAATCGCTGGGGCTCGAGTCGCTGGAAAAGCTCAGAGAAGCAATCAAGGACCGGCTGGCGCGCGAGCACACCGGCATGAGCCGGCAGAAGATCAAGCGCAAGCTGCTCGATCAATTGGACGCGCTGCACAAGTTCACGCCGCCGCCGACTCTGGTGGAGGACGAGTTCAACTCGATCTGGACCACGATCGAATCGGATCTCAAGCGGCAGAACCGGACCTTCGTCGACGAGGGCACCACCGAAGAGAAGGCGCGCGAGGAATATCGCGGCATCGCCGAGCGGCGGGTGCGCCTCGGGTTGCTGCTGGCCGAAATCGGCGACAAGAACAGCATCAAGGTCTCGGATGAGGAAATCCAGCGCGCGATCGTCGAGCGCGCGCGCCAGATCCCCGGCCGCGAGCAGGAGGTCTGGGACTACTATCGCAAGAACCCACAGGCGGTGGCCGGCATCCGCGCGCCGATCTACGAAGAGAAGGTGGTCGACTTCCTGCTCGAGCTTGCCAAGATCACGGACAAGACCGTGACCAAGGAAGAGCTGTTCAAGGAAGACGAGGACGAGACTGCCGCGGCGTAATCGGGGCGCGCGGCTAGAAGCAGAGATCGGTCACCACGCGTCCCTGCTTGTCCTTGATCACGTAAGGGCACCGTGCGCGCTGAAGCGCGGCCTTGGCGTCTTCGTTGCCGAGTGCGATGGCCTTCTCGTAGTAAGCCTTGGCGGCGTTGGCATCCTTCGGCCCGCCGCGACCGCTCTGCGCGAACGCGCCCATCCGCTCCAGCGCTCCGGCATGGCCTTGCGCGGCCGCCTTTTCGAACCACGCCCGTGCGGCCGTGTCGTCGCGCGGTCCGCCGACGCCCTCCGACGTCATCAGCCCGAGCTGATACTGCGCTTCCGGGGAGCCACTCTCCGCCGCGCGCGTGAACATCGCCCGTGATTGAGGATCGTTCGGCGTGCCGCCCGTGAGCGCCGCCAGATTGGTGACGCCGCGGGGATTGCCGGCGGCTGCGGCGCGCTCGAACAACTGGCGCGCCTGCGCTGCGTCCTGGGGGACACCGGTACCGGTCCCGAACATCACGCCGAGCTCGACCATCGCGGTCGTGCTGCCCTTGTCGGCAGCCTGGCGATAGGTGCGCACGGCTTCCGGCCATTGTTGAGCGGCTGCATAAGCGCGACCGAGCTGATAGAGCGCCCGGCGCGATTTCGCGGCGGCAACCCTGCAATACTTGATCGCGGTTCCGATATCGGACGGAGCGATGTCGCGCGTGCCTTTGATATCCGCCGGCTTGTCGGGATCGGCCGGGTCGGCTGCCACGCGGTCGCAAAGCGCCAGATCGGCGGATTGGGCGCGGACGGAACCGCGGCCCGAGACAATGCCCAGCACCAGCGCGACGCTGACGGCACATGCAATCGACACCGCACCAGACCGATTGACCATGATCCCCTCGGCTTCGCGTCCCAGCTAATTTAAGGCCGCGCGCGTCGGGCCAGCAAGCACGCGATGGGGGCGGGGCCATCTCGGGCGCGTTTCGACCTGCCGCGGGGCGCGGGCAGATACGCCAACGGTAGGGGGTGCAATGCCGGCTATGGCACCATATGTTCCCGGTCGACGGGACCAGGGTCGCGTGCCACGACGGAACGCTGCCTCACTGCGACCAGACTTTAAGGATGAATCGGGAGTTCTGGCGCCGGTCGTGGGCCCATAATGCTTTGGTGGGACGAATCGTGGATAAGGAGCCCCGGACATGACCGACCTGCGGCCCGGCACGGCCTTGTCGCGGATCGGTTGCCTTGTTCAGCCCGCCGCTGCGCTACTCGTTCTGCGGCCGGGACGTCCAATATGTGGATCGCCTTGTCGCCGGCGCATCCGCGCCTATTTGTGATGACTGCATAACCAAGTGCCTCGACGTCCCGGAGCGACATCCGAAGACCCGAGGCTTGCGAACGGGGCAGATCGCCCGAAGGATCATTCATGCGGGACCCGCTGAGCGTCTACAACAGCTTCTTCATTCCGAGCGTCGAGGAGGTCACGTCGCGCGGCTCGATCCGCTACGACATCTTCTCGCGACTCCTGAAGGAGCGCATCATCTTCATTCCGGGTCCGATCGACGACACGATGTCGACGCTCATCGTGGCGCAGCTTCTGTTCCTCGAAGCGGAGAACCCGAAAAAAGAAATCGCCATGTACATCAATTCGCCCGGCGGCGTCGTCACGTCGGGACTGGCGATCTACGACACCATGCAATTCATCCGCTCGCCGATTTCGACGCTATGCGTCGGGCAGGCGGCGTCGATGGGGTCGTTGCTGCTCGCGGCCGGCGCCCCAAACATGCGCTTCGCGCTTCCGAATGCGCGCATCATGCTGCATCAGCCCTCCGGCGGGTTCCAGGGGCAGGCGACCGACATCATGCTGCACGCCCAGGAAATCTTGAACATCAAGAAGCGGCTGAACGACATCTACGTGCGGCATACCGGCCAGGCGCTCAAGAAGATCGAGGACGCTCTCGAGCGCGACTACTTCCTGACCGCGGAGATGGCGTGCGAATGGGGTGTGGTCGACAAGGTCATCGACCGTCGTCCTGAAGATCCGGCAGCGCTGAAGGTTGTCTGATACCGGCCGGGCGGCCGCTCAACGGCCGCCCGGCTACCTCGGAATAGCGGTCAAAAACCTGCCATGAGCCTGAATTTTCATCATTAATGAATTCTTGATTATCGCTGCGCTACCGTGCTTCGCTAGGAGTGAGATGGTCAGGATAAGGGCAAATTGCCAAAGTATGTGTGACACCCGTGCTACGGACTCTTAGTAGAGCCCTTGTTATGGTTGGAATGTCCGGCTCGCGGCCAAGGCGGCGCGCCGATGGAGACAGGGAATGAGCAAAGTCGGCAGCGGCGATTCCAAGAACACGCTCTACTGTTCGTTCTGCGGCAAGAGCCAGCATGAGGTCCGCAAGCTGATTGCGGGGCCTACCGTATTTATTTGCGACGAGTGTGTCGAACTGTGCATGGACATCATTCGCGAGGAAAACAAATCCTCGCTGGTGAAGTCGCGCGACGGCATTCCGACGCCGAAGGAGATCCGCAAGGTTCTCGATGACTACGTCATCGGGCAGGACTACGCGAAGAAGGTGCTCTCGGTCGCGGTCCATAACCACTACAAGCGGCTCAACCACCAGACCAAGCACAGCGACGTCGAGCTGACAAAGTCGAACATTCTGCTGGTCGGCCCGACCGGTTGCGGCAAGACGCTGCTCGCGCAGACGCTCGCGCGCATCCTCGACGTGCCGTTCACGATGGCTGACGCAACGACGCTGACCGAAGCCGGTTACGTCGGCGAAGACGTCGAGAACATCATCCTGAAGCTGCTGCAGTCCGCCGACTACAATGTCGAGCGCGCTCAGCGCGGCATCGTCTATATCGACGAGATCGACAAGATCAGCCGCAAGTCCGACAACCCGTCGATCACGCGCGACGTGTCGGGCGAGGGCGTGCAGCAGGCGCTCCTGAAAATCATGGAAGGCACCGTCGCGTCGGTGCCGCCGCAGGGTGGCCGCAAGCACCCGCAGCAGGAGTTCCTCCAGGTCGACACCACCAACATCCTGTTCATCTGCGGCGGCTCGTTCGCCGGCCTCGAAAAGATCATCGAGCGGCGGCTGAACAAGAGTTCCATGGGCTTCATGGGCGATCCGAAGGATCCGCAGGCGCCGACGACCGGCGATCTCTTCAAGGGCCTCCAGCCGGAGGATCTCTTGAAGTTCGGCCTGATACCCGAGTTCGTCGGCCGGTTGCCGGTCATCGCGACGCTGGAAGGGCTCGACAAGGGCGCCCTGATCGAAATCCTGACCAAGCCGAAGAATGCGGTGGTCAAGCAGTTCCAGCGGCTGTTCGAGATGGAGAATGTCGACCTCACGGTGCCGACCGAGGCGCTGCGCGCGATCGCCGATAAGGCCTTCGAGCGCAACACCGGCGCCCGTGGCCTGCGCTCGATCATGGAGCGGATCCTGCTCGACACCATGTTCGAGCTGCCGGGCCTGGAGGGCGTCGAAGAGGTCGTGATCTCGAAAGAGGTCGTCGAGGAGACGGCGCGACCGCTCTACATCTACGCCGACCGGACCGACCGGGCCAACGACGCCTCCGCCAGCGCGTGAGGCGACCTGTGACACCACCAACGCCATAGGTGCGATTCGTGGCTGGAGCCGCCTCCGGGCGGTTCCATGGGTGTTATTCGCCTGATTTCCCGGCTTTACTTGACACCCCGGCCCCCCATCGCCACCTAATAGTGCCGATGAAATAGTACGAAGAATCGCACGCTTCCGGGGAGGGTCTCGTACCCGAACCCTCCGGCCAGCACGGCACCCAAACTCTCCGCCGTGCTCCTTCCCCGGCCCTCCAGCACTCGACCGCTAACGCCGCAATCCGCGGGTTGCGGGCGAGGGGCACAACAACAAGGAACTTGGGCCATGACTAGCGCAAAGCCTCGCCCCCCTCTGATCCCCGGCGAAACCCGGGCATATCCAGTTTTGCCGCTGCGGGACATCGTGGTGTTCCCGCACATGATCGTTCCGCTCTTCGTCGGGCGTGAGAAGTCGATCAAGGCGCTTGAAGAGGTCATGCGCTCCGACACGTTCATCCTCCTGGCCACCCAGAAGAACGCGTCGGACGACGATCCAGCCACTGACTCGATCTACGAGACCGGAACGCTCGCGAGCGTGCTCCAGCTGCTCAAGCTGCCCGACGGCACCGTGAAGGTGCTGGTCGAGGGCGCTGCGCGTGCCAAGGTCGAGCGCTACACCGACCGCAGCGAGTACTACGAAGCCGATGCGATCGTGCTCACCGACGACGCCGGCGAGAAGGTCGAGGCGGAAGCCTTGGCGCGCTCGGTCGTCAACGAGTTCGAGAACTATGTGAAGCTCAACAAGAAGGTCTCGCCCGAGGTCGTCGGTGTCGTCCAGCAGATCGAGGACTACGCCAAGCTCGCCGACACGGTCGCGTCGCATCTCGCGGTGAAGATTCCGGAGAAGCAGCAGATCCTAGAGACGCCGTCGGTTACCGAACGGCTCGAGAAGGTGCTCGCCCTGATGGAGAGTGAAATCTCCGTGCTGCAGGTCGAGAAGCGCATCCGCACGCGCGTCAAGCGCCAGATGGAGAAGACCCAGCGCGAGTACTATCTCAACGAGCAGATGAAGGCGATCCAGAAGGAGCTGGGCGACGAGGACGGCAAGGATGAGCTTGCCGAGCTCGAAGACAAGATCAAGAAGACCAAGCTCTCGAAAGAAGCGCGCGACAAGGCGAACCATGAGCTCAAGAAGCTCCGCCAGATGTCGCCGATGTCCGCCGAGGCGACGGTCGTGCGCAACTACCTCGACTGGCTGTTGTCGATCCCGTGGAACAAGAAGTCGAAGGTCAAGAAGGACCTC
>Ga0075420_100002701_pt1 | contig 15382 bp, 13 predicted proteins | sample SoiMetdeltSBSDD4_FD_75296 | JGI IMG/M metagenome (GOLD analysis project Ga0075420, IMG submission 75296) | Bulk soil microbial communities from a Populus tree surrounding site in Tennessee, USA - Soil MetaG P. deltoides SBSDD4 | ecosystem: Environmental > Terrestrial > Soil > Tree plantation... | reverse complement strand
CCTGCATGATGAGGCCGAATTACGGGGCCATCGTCGCACCTATGTCGGGGCGCTCCCCGGGCGGATCGTGCAAGCCGTCCGCCGAGCCGGCGTCAACAACCCCGTCCTCATGCTGGACGAGGTTGATAAACTCGGCCGGGATTTTCGAGGAAATCCGGCGGCTGCATTGCTGGAGGTTCTTGATCCAGCGCAGAACCATACGTTCCGCGACCATTATCTGGATTTGCCGTTCGATCTGTCCAAAGTGTTCTTCATTACTACGGCGAATACTCTGGACACGATCTCGCAGCCCTTGCTGGACCGGATGGAGATCATCCGGTTGAACGGATACAGTGAAAAAGAGAAGCGCGAGATCGCCGTGCGATACTTGTGGCCGCGACGCCTTGCTGAGGCCGGGCTGCAAGCCGACCAGGTTGACTTGCCTCATGAAGTGATCGAACACATTATCAGCCGATACACGCGTGAGGCCGGTGTCCGCCAGCTCGAACAGATGCTGGGACGCCTGACTCGGAAAATCGCCATGCGATTTGCCGAATTGCCTGCAGAGGCTCCTTCAGGATCCATCAGCATTCACCGGGAGGATCTGGATGACTGGCTGGGGCAGGAACGATTCATGCCTGAAGAGGCCAGGAAGCAGTTGCCGCCCGGCGTGGCCACAGGCCTCGCCTGGACTCCGGTCGGCGGTGACGTGCTGTACATCGAGACGACGTTGCTTCCCGGAAGTCATGATCTGACCTTGACGGGCCAACTCGGGGACGTCATGCAGGAATCAGCCCGCGCCGCACGCAGCTATCTCTGGAGTCATGCGGAAACGATGGGTCTCGACATTTCGCGTTTCAAACGAAACGGGGTCCACATTCATATCCCCTCGGGGGCGATTCCAAAGGACGGACCCTCGGCCGGCATCACCATGGCCACGGCATTAGCCTCGGTCTATGTCGGGAAGCCGGTTCGCACGGACACGGCGATGACCGGTGAAATCAGTCTCAGCGGGTTGGTCCTTCCGGTGGGGGGGATCAAAGAAAAAGTGCTGGCTGCTCACCGGGCCGGCTTGAAACGAATTATTCTGCCGAAATCCAATGAAAAGGACCTGAAGGAAATTCCTGAAGAAGTTCGGCAGGACCTGCAGTTCATTCTCGTGCAGACGGTCCATGAGGTGCTTCAGTCTGCCTTTGAATCACGTCCGGATGGCGGGGTGGAACCACGAAATGTTGATGGCCAATCCGTTCCGCAGGTCACTGCAGCCACGCCGTAAGCGCAGAGTGTTTCCGCTCACCATCCGTTTGATGCCTGATGCATGGCTGCAGGGTGAGACACGGTGGGCGGACGCGATGCACTTATGGTACAGTGTCACACGCGCTTCGTTCTATCAGGGAGGCCATCATGCCGCAAAAAATAGACATCGCGCCGATTACGAAAGTCGTTAAGACCGAAGAAGAGTGGCGGAAGATTCTGACTCCTGATCGATTCGAGGTGCTGCGGCATGAAGGGACGGAACGACCCTTCGTGAATGCGTTGCACGACAACAAGGAGTCGGGCGTATATCAGTGCGCCGCATGCGAGCTGCCTCTGTTTTCTTCCGAGCATAAGTTCGACAGCGGCACCGGTTGGCCGAGCTTCTGGCAACCGATCGCCCCGCAGGTAGTCGCCACTAGGACGGATTTCAAGTTAATTTTTCCGCGGACGGAAGTGCACTGCGCTCGATGTGATGGGCACCAGGGACATATTTTCAAGGACGGTCCCAGGCCGACCGGCTTGCGCTATTGCATCAATTCAGCGGCGTTGACTTTTATTCCCTCGTGACGGAGCATCTTTCAACCTTCCGGCAATGTGACGCCCATTCTGATCGTATGGCTTCTCCTCAGGCGGTTTGACTTAACCACCGTGAGACTCTAGAGTGGAACCGCGGATAATCTCCATGCCCAACACGCGGTTTTTGCACTCAGTTTTACTGTCGGCTCTGCTTGCCGCCTGCTCCGCGCAGACCGACGTGGTCTCTCAACACATCAATGCCTGCCTCCTCGTTACGGAAGCCGAAGTGGAGATTGCCATCGGAACCGCGGTAACGGCGCCGGAAAAGAGAAGCGATACCCAGTGCCTGTATCATGCCAAGGCGAATCCGGACGATACAGTGGTCGTAGAAATCGACCAGAACACCGGGAAAGAGAAGAAAGGCCAATTCGACAATGAACGTCTGAAAACAAAGGGCACCCTAATTTCAGGAATCGGTGACGCCGCATTCACCCTTCCTTCTCCGCTAGGCGGCATTCAGCTCACGTTCATGAAAGGCGATGCCCTGGTCACCCTTACGCTCACATCCGCTCGCCACGGAACACCGTTCGAAGCCGTAACCAATTTAGCCAAATCAGCCGCACATCGACTCGCGGCCCAATTGCCGCTCGATGATATCTCAGCGGATGCGGTGGCGGCAGTTGTGTCCTCCTCAAAATGGGCGGGTGACTGGTATGGATGCATACCGATCGGACTTCTCAATGCCAAAGGGCACTTGAGTCTCACCGACTCCGGCGACTGGTCCCTCACGACGGCCGTGATCTCGCCGGGTATGTTGACCGCGGATCGTGGACATTGGCAGGTGGATTCCTTTCAGGATATTCTTCATGGCACGTATCAATTGGCCAGCAAAGAGACCTTTTCTACGACCGGGATTCTCAGCGTGAAATGGGATAGGGTCGCAAAGGGGCAGTCCCCGACCCGTTTCGATCGCATCCTCTATAAATCTCTGACCGGTAGTCCCCACAAAATCGCCGTCAAACGGCTTCCTCCGGTCGAGCCGGGGCTGATAGGCACCTGGGAAGGGTCGGCCAAGTTCGTGGACCATCAGGAAGAGTTTGTCTGGTCCATCACGTCAGGCAACGTTTCGGAATTTTACAAGGCGGTTCTGTGGGCGGGTCGTATCGAACACGATGGAGAAATACTGCGTCTGGTTGTCGTCCCGACCAAAACCGCACCCTTTCAATTCAAAGTCGTGAGTGGAGAAGCACTGGATTTGACCGATAGCGAGGGCACTGTGTCCCAATGGAGCCGCAAAGGCAGCCGCCTTGCGCGGTGCTGAGGGAATGAATAATTTTCATTGCGCTCTGGGAGAACGCAACATGAAGATCCTACTTCTGGCGATACTTCTGACTGTTGCTCCCGCCTCCCTGTGGGCAGGCGCGACCACATCAAATGATCAGGGTGGGTTCGACTTTGATCAGCCGTTTGACGAGGCGATGGCGAAGGGTGTTCTCCGATCCCTTCTGAATCGCGCGCTTGATGTCATCGAAGATCACGTCGAGATGAGGGGCAAGCTGCGACATGGCGGTCGGACCGGCGAAGAGGAAGGCCGGCTGGAATTGCGAGTATATCCGCGTGGAAAGTCCCGATCCGGCGATCACGTTGCCGCCGAAGGATGGTTTCGATTTTCTCCTGGCCTGCTGAACAATGAAATGACCTTCCGATTCAGATCGTCGCAGGATCCCGTTGACCGGTCTCAGTCCGATACACCGGACGTGTTATGACGACACCCGTGAAGCGTATCTCGTGAAACGTATCTCGTGCCCATTGCACAAGTGCAGGAAGGACCTTCTTTTAGTAGGCTAACAAAATCTATCGGAGCGCGCGAGAATCCCGATGGTCCGTACGTGTTGCTAGAAAAACTCTCTCTCAGGATGGTTTTCAGCACATTGCTAGAAGTGGAAGCCTACGCCTCCCGCTACGATATGAGTGCGAAACGGCAGCGAAAACGATGGTCCCGCCGATCCATTCGGAAATTCACTCTCCCATTTATAGTTCGCGACAAAATATTTGTATTCGCTGAAGAGGAAGAACCGGTCGCTGACGTTCACCCGTAGTCCGCCGATCAATTGATAGGCAAATGCTCCGTCTGCCGCATTCTCGTTGATGGTTCCCATGGAGCTGTTTTGTACGTTCAGGCCCCGTGCGAACCCGCCGGAGAGTCCCGCACCTATTCCTGCATATGGTTGGACGACGTCTCCTGGGTATCGAACCATGAGATTGACCATCGCGTTAAACACGTTCAATCGGAAATCCGCGCTTCGAGTGACGCCCCCTGATGTCGTCTGTGGCGCCTCCACGTTGGCATTGAATCCCGCCAATTCGCCCTCGATTCCGACGATGCCATTCGTGAATGCGGGATACGCTCCGACTTTGAGGCCCCCGCCCAATCCGCCTCCGACTTCCGTATTGGGATAGGGATCATTCTCGAACTTGAGCGCGCGGTTGCTGGGAAAGTTCCCCATCATCAAAAGTCCCATATAGATCTCGGTTCGGTTTTTAGCGGAAGGCGACGCGCTCGAGTTTGCGGTAACCTGGTGCGCCGGTTCAGATTTTTCGGTGGCCCCCATCGCGGGGTACGCCGAGATCATGAAGAGCCCGGCGGCACCGGCCGCCAGGCCGGAGAAACGTCCGAAGTACCGCATCGATTCTGCCTCCTTGCGGTTCACGTGAATGATGAGAAGATGCACGTGATTCACCTCTACCATGGATTGCCGCTTCTCAAAAGAATATGCGTAGTTCTTGCTTGCGCCTGAAGGGAAGAACCCGGCCGCCGAGGGAGTGCGGCTATTCGCGGTAAGGTTTTCGAAAGAAACAGCGTCCGACTGGCTGGAGGGATGATGAATTGGAGTTTAGGAAGAACTCGCCATCAACTGCTGGATCTTTGTCACAAGTAATTTCTGAGTGTAGGGCTTGCGGAGGAACCAGCCACCCATCACTCCCTGGAAATTACCCTGTGACACCAAACCGGACACGAAAAGGACCGGAAGTTGCGGGCGAATGACCCGGAGTTGCTGGGCGACGATGGGGCCGGACATGCGCGGCATGACAATGTCGATAACAAGAAGGGTGATCCGATCGGCATACGTGTCGAACAACTCCAGCGCCTCCTCTCCGTTGGATGCCCGCAAGACGGAGTACCCGTGGAGTTCAAGCATGCTGCCTGTTAAATCACATACCGCCTTTTCGTCATCCACGACAAGAATGAATGGAGGGTGTGACAGTTCTTGGTATTGGCTACGGGATGGATGGTGTAAGGCAGGCATGAAATTTCTCGTATCGAGGGCTGCCTAAAGGTAGCATCAGAGCTGCGGGAGGTCAAAAGCGGAAGAGAAACCCGACTCCGGCAATGACATTTACCACAGCAAACGTATCGCGCAGGATACTCCTCGAGGCATCCCAGTCAGACAGATCCCGGCCGGACGACCATCGGCACATTTAGAAAAGGCGTGTGCCGTATCCCTTTTCAGCATCCTGCTACGGAAGAATCGCGACGATCCTGACCGGACCTCCAGACCCACCCTTGATTTTCATCGGTAGAGCGATGAGCGTGGCGCCGGTGGCAGGAAGCCGATCCAGATAGGCGATATTCTCGAGCCCGTACTTTCCTGCGCCATTGATCACTTGATGCACGGAAAACTCTCGTGATGGGCCATGGTCGATGCTTGCTGTATCGATCCCGATCCCATCGACCCTCCGTTCGCGGACGAGAAATTTCGCTGCTTCTGCTGAAAATCCTGGGAAATGCAATGTGGTTGCGTCGCCGGGAGTCGCACTCCCCAGATACTTGGTCGCGTCGGGCCAAAACCGTTCCCATCCGGTATACATGATGACGATGGCGCCGTCCGGTATCCGACCGTAACGAAGTTCCCAGGAATGGAGATCTTCCACACTGAGGCGATAGTCGGATTGTTGCGCACAGGCAACCCGTACATCGACGACGACTGCCGGACCGATCAGACGGTCGAGCGCAATGTCATCCACGGACGTCTGGCCTTGTGCGAAGTGTACAGGAGCATCGATATGGGTACCCGCATGCTCTGATGTGACGACGTCTCCGGACGCATACCAATAGCCGGCCGGTGTAACTCCCCAGGCAGTCTGTTCCCGATGAAAAGGGCGAGTGTTGGGCCAGGCTATGGTGGATTCGTCGAGCGCGTGTGTGAGATCGACGATCTTGTGTTCTTCAAGACCATGAGCGGAAACCACCGGAAGCGCGACCCACAACATCATGGTCAGCATCCTGCATTTTCTGAGCGATCGCCAGACAAAACGTTTCATGTCTATCGCCGACCCCGTAGCAGACACCAGTTTCTTCTCATCATCGCTTACGAGTGCTCCAGCCTTCCGAACCGTTGATCCGCCGCTCCCTTATCACAGGACCATAAGGCCTGTGTCTTGTAGGTCTCAAATGTCCCTTGTTCTGCCTTGGCAACGACGCGTTGTCGTAAGGAATCCATCTCCGCGACGGTCATCGGGACGAAATTCCTGGCGATATGCAGGTTCTGTTGCAACACCTGAACGGAGTCTATTCCGCTCACCAGCGTGGCCACTGGTAAAGACAGGGTATACCGGATCGCTTCTTCGACAGAAACGACCCCTGCGGAAACAGGTTTGCCGTTTCCACAGAGTGATTTCATCGCGATCGGGGCAATGCCTTGACGGTGCAGCTCTGGAAGAACCTGCCGTTCGAAACTGCGAAAGCCGGCATCGAAGACATTCAACGGCAACTGACACGTGTCAAACGGGAAACGATGCGCGAGGACACTCAAATGAACGGAGGGATCGGTGTGGCCTGTAAAGCCGATGAATCGGACCTTGCCCTGTTGCTTGGCCTCCATGAGCGCATCCGCTGCCCCTCCCTGTTGAAAGATCCGATCCGCATCGTCATTGCAGCCGACTTCGTGGATCTGCCATAGGTCGAGATAATCCGTCCCCAGTCGGCGAAGCGATTGTTCGAGATGCAACAGACCGACTTTCTTCCCCCTTCCATGTGTGCACATCTTGGTCATCAGGAATACCTGCTGCCGTTTCCCCGCGAGAGCTTTACCCATCACTTCTTCGCTGCGATTATTTGCATAATCCCAGGCATTATCCATGAACGTCAGCCCTGATTCGATCGCTTCGTGGACAATGCGCACGCCTTCTTCATCGTTCTTTCTGATGAGATGTCCTCCTCCGAGACCGAGGATCGGTACCGCGACACCGGTCCTTCCAAGCGGTCGTCGAGGGACCATCATCGAATGTGCAGGCTCACCGGAGGCCAGCGCATCACCGAGAGAATGTGACCAGCGACTCATTTCTGCCAGGATCCAGGACGCACTCAAAATCCCGAAACCTTTCAGCGCCTGCCGGCGGCTGATTGCCGCGTCCTTTCGATCAGACTGGTTCTGCCCTTCATTTCGGATGCTCATTCACTCACCCTTTCCCGGTCGTTCCCTTCACAATGACCGCCTGTTCAAGACTTCAAAATCAAGGTACGCTTCCCGCTCCAGAACTTCAATCGCTTCGACCACCTGTCTTGCCGATATGAGCAACCCTCTGGAGCAGTGCCGGTCTCCCTGGGGTGTTCTCAAACCTATATTGCCATCTGCAGCGGGTCAGATAAGTCGAAGACGAATCACCGAGTTGGTGGAGTTTCATGGACCAGACGTCATGTTCGTACTTGGCAGCCATTTAACGTCGGATGATAAATCCTTGGGCCATGCAGCCCGAATCTTTGTGCAACAATTGGAAAGGTCCATTTTCTGATACTTCTACTCTTATTTTATCTTTTCAGTATATAGCATTGATAATAATGACTGTATTGTCGCTTATATTTTGATCTACCATGCAACCTCCATGACCGATCATCCGGTGGTAGTCAGACCGCGCAGTATGCTATTTCCCCTGCATGGCGTTGTCGTCCGTGCTCCTCCTCATCCCGCCCCTCACCCAGCTCAATACTCCCTATCCGTCCACGGCCTATCTGACGGGTTTTTTACGCTCCCGGGGATATAAAGGATTTCAGGCTGATCTAGGAATCGAGATGATGCTCGCAGTCTTCTCGCGTTCCGGACTCGCCAAGGTGTTCGACAGTCTACAGGCAAAACGAGACAAATTGCCGGGTGAAGCTCGCCAGATGCTCGCGCTTCGCCATGCCTACCTCACGACGATCGACCCAGTGGTGACGTTTCTACAAGGAGGCGATCCCATGCTCGGTCCACACATCGCGCGGCAAGGGTTTCTGCCGGAGGGACCTCGATTTGTGGCCGCCGTTGGGCGAAGAGCCTCACATGACCTGCGCATGGTCGATTCCGATCGCGCGCGATACCGCGCCACCCTCTACCTGGAAGATTTGATGGATCTGATTCAACAAACCATCACGCCGCATTTCGCCTTGAATCGCTATGCCGAGAATGTCGCTCGCGCTGCTTCTTCGTTTCGCATGATAGAGGAGGCCTTGGACCAGCCGCTGTCGTTGACCGACGAATTGCTGCTGGAGATGCTGTGGCGGCATATCGACCGTGTCGATCCCGGCCTTGTGGGCCTGACGGTGCCGTTTCCCGGAAATCTATTTGGCGCCTTTCGGATCGCCCAATCGCTGAAGAGTCGCAGACCGGACATCCGCATCGTTCTCGGCGGGGGGTATGTCAATACCGAACTTCGACGCCTGTGCGATCCGCGGGTGTTTGACTTCGTCGATTATGTAGCGCTCGACGACGGTGAACGGCCTCTCTTAGCCCTCTTGGAACACCTTGACGGCACGCGCGAAGAAGAGTTCCTCTGCCGGACGTTTCTTCGCAGACAGGACCGCGTGTCGTTCCGAAATGGGTGCCGGGAACCAGATATATCAATGAGCCAACTGGGCACGCCCACATATGATGAACTGCCGCTCGGACGATATCTTTCGATTCTCGATACGGCGAATCCCATGCATCGGCTCTGGTCGGACGGCCACTGGAACAAACTGACGGTGGCACACGGCTGCTATTGGAAACAGTGCACGTTCTGCGATGTCGGACTTGATTACATCGCGCGGTATGACGCGACACCCGGGGCGATTCTGGTCGATCGCATCGAGTCGCTGATCAAGGAGACCGGGCGACGAGGTTTTCACTTTGTGGATGAGGCCGCTCCACCAGCCGGGTTGAAAGCGATGGCGCTGGCGCTGCTCGAACGGGAGGTCTCCATTTCCTGGTGGGGCAATATCCGGTTCGAGGAAGCGTTCACCCCTGATTTATGCCGTCTGTTGTCGGCTTCCGGCTGTATCGCCATGTCGGCGGGCCTGGAAGCCGCTTCGGATCGTCTGCTGGCGGAAATGAGAAAAGGTATTACCGTCGATCAAACCGCACGTGTGGCGGCTTCGCTGCGGGCTGCCGGCATCCTCGTGCATGCCTATCTCATGTATGGATGCCCGGGTGAGACGGTGGAGGAAACCATCGATAGTCTTGAACGGGTCAGGCAGTTGTTCGCTTCCGGCCTCTTGCAATCGGCATTCTGGCACAAGTTTACCGCGACTGCGCACAGTCCTATCGGTCTTGCCCCTGAGCAGCACGGCATCACCATAACCGGACCATCATTCGAAGGCTTCGCGGAGAATGATCTAAGCCATCGTGATCCGCGAGGAGACCATCCTGAATGGCTCGGCGCAGGGTTACGCAGCGCTCTCTTCAACTACATGGAAGGGAACGGCCTGACAGTGGACGTCCGACATTGGTTTGATCAACCGCTGAAAGCCTCACGTGTGCGGCGGACATGGGCCCGCCGGGCGATGGGCGGCCACGCCACAACCATGGATTCGCTTCAGGAGCGGCGAGTCGTCTGGATCGGTGAACCGCCGGTCAGAGAGCCATTGGGGCGGCAGCGCATGCGGCTCATTCTTCCCACGCGCACGCACGACGTGACACTCACGCTCAGCCTCTCCCAAGCCCACTGGATGACCGACACCATTCACCGGGCGACTCCTTCCGATGGCCTGAAGGACTATCCGCGTCTCACAGAGATACGTGAGGAGTTCGAACAGGTGACGCAGGGGAATTTCGAACAGTTTACCGAGCAGCCGTCATGGGAAAAGGCGCGCAGAGCCGGACTGCTTCTAGTCTAGGCGTCCGGCGCGATGAAGAAAGAGGTTCACGACGCGCAGAATAATGCGCGTCACGTTTGTTGACGCCACCGAGTCGGTGAGGTGGCAGTGTCTGTGAGTCGCCCAGTGTCTTGGCCCTTGTGCGCGCCGGCGAGGTGCGCGAGGCGACGAAGAAGTCGCCTCAAGTCTGCGCACGGGTGCGAGTCGGTGAGCACCCGGTGTCTTCGTGAGGCGGCCGGGTCCCGGTGGGTACCGCGTGTCTTCATGAGCGGGCCGTGTCCCGTGAGCCGGCAAAGTCTTGCGGCGACAGGACGGCCAAAGAAACTGAGAAGGGAGCCGGTCTTGCACCGGCTCCCTTCTCAGAACTTGATCCGGCTTACCTATTGGGCTGAGGCGTGTACCGCAGATAAGGCTTAACCGCTTTAAAGCCTTTCGGGAAGAGCGACTTCGCTTCATCATCACTCACAGCGGGGGTGATGATACAGTCCTGCCCCTCTTTCCAATTGACAGGTGTTGCGACCTTGTATTTGGCCGTCAGTTGCAGTGAATCCACGACCCGAAGCAGCTCATCAAAATTCCGACCGCAGGAGGCCGGATAGGTCAGCATCAGTTTGATTTTCTTGTCCGGACCGATCACGAATACCGAACGAACGGTCATATTGTCCATCGCGTTAGGGTGGATCATGTCGTACAACATGGCCACCTTTTTCTCCGGATCCGCGATCAGCGGATAGCTGACCGTGCAGTTTTGGGTTTCATTGATGTCCTTCGTCCAGCCTTTATGCGATTCCAGCGGATCCACGCTGATCGCGAGGATCTTGACATTCCGTTTATCGAACTCGCTCTTGATCCGAGCCATATATCCCAGTTCCGTCGTGCAGACCGGCGTAAAATCCTTCGGGTGAGAAAACAAGATCCCCCAGCCGTTGCCCAGCCACTCGTGAAACTTAACGGTTCCTTCGGTGGTCTCCGCTGTAAAATTTGGAGCCTCATCGCCTAATCGTAGTGCCATATCGTCCTCCTCCGTAAGATGTGTCGATATTAGTTCATCGTGAAGACACTTAACCTACCGTGCCCATGACATCAGGTTCAAGGGGCAATCTTGATCAGGCACCGGACAAATTCAGTTGGCAGCGCACCTGCTCGCCGCTTGCCCCGCTTAGTTCGACCTCCAGCAAGAATACGCGGTCCTGGCTCATGTGATTTTCCTGACCCGCCTCCTTCCCCCGAATGTCCTGTTTCGCCTCATCTACCTGATCTTCTTGCTTCGCCTGGTCTTTCAGTGTGGTCTCCTCCGTCTGGCTTTGCTGAACTTCCTGTTTCAACTGCTTTTCTTGATCCGCTTGATCATCTTGTTTGACCTGATTCTCTTGATTGGGTTGACTCTCTTGCTGTCCCTGATTCGCCTGATTCTCCCCGACCAGAAATTCCCTGATCCGCCCGGCGCGGCTCTGCGCAAGTTGGCGGAGCTCGATCTCGGTAACATCCTGCTTGGCGACGAGTTCCTCCCTGACCTCATCACCGGACATCACGCGCTCCACCGACTTCCCTTTGGCAGTCTCTTCGCGCTTCATCGGTTGTTTTCCGAACTGCTGGATGTACAACTCATTGAGCAGTTCCAATCTGCGATCCGCCGACGGCGGGGATTGGGAGGCCTTTCTGTTAGTTTTCTCATAACGGGCCAACACGGCGTCTTCCACCTTCTGTTTCGCGATGGCGTGGCCGTCCAATTTCGGATCAGCCCGTCCCACGACCTCCAACCGTAACCCTGGTCGCTCATTCAATGCCTTTTCCAGCGATCGCAGCTTGCTCCGGTCCTTGTCCGTCAATTCAGCGCTACCCGGATCGAAAGCCACGTACTGGAGATCCTCGCCGCTGCCTCCTACCAGACTGCCGATGGCGGCGAAGGGCGAGGCCGCGACTTTGGTGATGAGGTTCCCGAGCGCATTCAGCACCACTCGGCCGTATCGAAAATCCGGCTCATTCATATCGCCGCGAACCGGGAGATCGATTTCGATCTTTCCATGCCGGTCCTTGAGCAAAGCGATGGCCAGCCGTACCGGCAAAGACGTCGCATCCGGGCTGTTTGTGCTGTCGCCGAATGTGAATTGATCGATCACCACCTTGTTTTCAGCGTGCAATTGTTTCTTTGACACCTGATACATCAGATCGAGGTAGAGCTTCCCCTTCGTGATGGGGTAACCCGCATACTTGCCAGCATAGGGCGACGCGGCGATGAGATTCATATTGTCGAAAATTACCTTTAGATCGGTGTAGGCATTCTCGCTCAACGGATTGATCTGTCCGTGGATCTTGATCGGTGCGATCTTGTCCACTTTTCCTGTGAGAGACACCTTGGCGCGCGCGATTTCCTTCGAGGACAACCCTTTGATGGTCCCACTCAGGTCATGAATTCCCGTTATGACGGGAGGGTCTATGGATTCATCAATGAACATCGTCGCCATGTTGACCAGCTTGACTGTATCAACGGCGATCGGTGTCACATTCCCTTTTCCCGCCGCCTTGGGAGCGTCGGCGGCCGGCGTCGACGCCTTGTCCTGACCCCCGGTCTTATCCGTCCCGCCTGTGAGCCGGGACAAATTGAGCGTGCCATCGGAACCTACCACCGCCTGTATCGACGGCTTCCGCCACTCGATTTCTCCGACAGCGATCGACGTTGGCTCCAGATTCAGCGCGACCTTGTTCAGTGTCAGCGAACTCCAAGAGAGCACGGGCTTCTTGAAGAGCGCCCCGACGGTGGTCGCGTTGCCGCGGGCCATTCGGTCACGAACCTCGAAATTCACGATGGAGGTGTTCCCTCGATACGTCAGCCGCGGCGCGTTGTTGCGTGCAGCGGAATACGTGATCTCACCGTTTAGATTGAACTCGCCTCCGCCGAGATCAGCCTGAAGAAACTTGTTCACATACGGCTGGAACGGGCGCAGGGCCAGATGTGTGAGGCCGATCTTCAGATCCGCCTGTATTGGGTTCATCCCAACGGTTCCCCGTGCCTCAAGCTCTCCTGTCTTATTGACCTTGAGCTCCACACCAAGGGGAATCGGCTTCACAAAGGGAAACTGCACATCTTTACTCGTGAAGCGAATATCATCAACAAACAATTCGGCTGTGGGATTCGACGAACGGTCTTCCAGGCGAATTCCATAGTCCTCGATTTCTACCGTCTTGGCGAGCAATGACCAGCTCTTGGTACCGCGGGAGGCACGTTCCGAAGAAGTGGATTCCGCCGAAGGGGGCGACTCGGTTTTCTTCTCTTCCGGTAAAGAGGCGAACAGCGGCACATAGTTGATCGTGCCATCCGGTTGAACCCACCCGCGTATGCGGCCATGAGTCGAAGATACGGCCCCCAGCGTAACACCCTGCGCGGCCAGATCGAGACGCAGATCATCGAGGGTAAACGCGCCAAGAGTCACCAGGGGCTCGGCAATCCCCTTTTCTCCCACGGAGAGGTCGGTGAAAGCAACCTTACCATCGGATAGTCGAAGGTTGAGAGGAGTCGCCAGGGTATCGAACGCATATTTCAGGTTCACATCGAGGTTGCCGGACCGAATATCGAATTTGAACTGATCCTGAACTTTCTTCCAAAACCCCGCGAGCTTGATGTTTGCGAGCGCAAGAGAGCCCTGAGACTCCAGTGGCTCCAATGTAAAGGTCCCGTCCCACGTCAGCGTCTCTCCTTCACCAAACTCGGCGACAAAAGAGTGCGCATTCGCAAATCCCGGCTTGGTGCTGAACTTGTGCAATGTCAGTTCGATCGGGACGACATCGAGTGTGACCGGTCTCTTCTTTGATTCGTCACGAAACTCCAGCACGCCCGATTCGATGTGAAACAACCCGATCTCTACGGCAGGCATGGGTGATTTCGGCTGTGGCTCAGGAGGAGCCCCCTCTGACGGCGGCACCAGTCCGACAAGATTGAGTTTACCGTCAGGGTGAATCTTGACCAGCACGTATGGACGGACGAGCTGGATTTCATCAAATGCATAGGCGCGCCGGAAGATCGAGACCGTCTCGAAGTTTACGAATAACTCGTCGAATCCGATGATGGATGTGTTGTCAGGCTCCTGGATATCCAACTCCAAGAGCCGCACCGATAGCTCAAAGGGATTGATCTCAACATCCTGCAGGAGGATCGGGCGATGTAACTTTTCCGCAAGCGCCGGCACCACGTATGTCTTGATGACATATGGCGCGACGATGAACCCAACTAGAGTGTAGAGACCAAGTGCGGCGATAGCGGCACACAGCACATGTCGAAATCGGTGGAGGAAGATCATGGTCAAGTGGTGCGCCCGGCTGGAATCGAACCAGCGACCCACAGCTTAGAAGGCTGTTGCTCTATCCGACTGAGCTACGGGCGCAGCCCTTCTTTTCAACTACTTTTATTCCTACTGTCTAGCTGAGGATTCTTCAAGTGTCATTACAGTGTCAGTCCTGAGATATCTATCCAACTTATCGGCTGCTTGCGTCAAGTCCCGCTTCAGTTCCAATGTGCCCTCCCTCAGGCAGCTTTTTGTGGTTGGATTGCTTTCACCGTTTGTTGATCGATCCACTTGTCTAGAGTCTGTAAATCGAATTTTGCCAATCGTCCGACCTTCACGTATTGAAACTTCCTCTTGCTGATCCAGGCATAGACGGTCAATTTTGAGATACCAAGGTACGCCGCTGTTTCATCGACCGTCAATAACTGCTTCGTAGCAGCCATGTTTCGCTCAGGCTTCGTAGTTGTAATGTTCACGATGCTTGGTGTTCCCTCCCTGTTTCGGACAAAAGAAAAGGGCAGATGCCAATGAAGACACCTGCCCTTCGATTCTCTTGCTTTGTTATGTTGTTACTTTATTCTGTGCTGCCTCATGCCCGCGTTCTTTCGGCTTGTCTTTTATTTTCAGGACGGTCAGAATGACCACCGAAATAAGGCCGAGCACCGGATATTGACAGGAGGACAAGCCATGACACATCTTCTTGTTCGTCACAAAGTCGCTGATTTTACCAAGTGGAAGCCGGTGTACGATGGCCATCAGGCCATGCGCCAGAAGGCGGGCTTGAAAGAAAAAAATCTGTTGAGGAGTATCGACAATCCGAACGAGGTGATTCTGTTGTTCGAAGCAGAGGACCTCAAAAGAGCACAAGCCTTTACCGAGTCATCCGATTTGCGCGAGGCCATGCAAAAGGCCGGAGTGATTGGTAAGCCGGATATTCTATTTCTCAATTAACTTTACCGACCGAATCGGCTTGTCATCCATTCCCTTCCTAAGGCTCCCGCATTCCGTTCGCTCGCACATGTTTCTATTTGAAATCGCGGAGAGTGTTGAAGTCATAAAATATAGGGAAAGGTGAACTATGAGCTTCGATTCTCTTCACCTCGGGCATGTGAGAAACGAGACCAGGCAAGAGCTGCTGACTCGACAGAAGCACTGGAAATCAGGCTCCCCACAGAATGTAGCGGCAACTGTGGAACTGGCGAGACGTGACGAACTGACAAACTTCACCAGGTTCTGGGTGGGA
>Ga0075420_100002700_pt1 | contig 15385 bp, 14 predicted proteins | sample SoiMetdeltSBSDD4_FD_75296 | JGI IMG/M metagenome (GOLD analysis project Ga0075420, IMG submission 75296) | Bulk soil microbial communities from a Populus tree surrounding site in Tennessee, USA - Soil MetaG P. deltoides SBSDD4 | ecosystem: Environmental > Terrestrial > Soil > Tree plantation... | reverse complement strand
CTCGGTGATGCTGGCGCTGCCGTTCGGCACCTTCGGCGCCCTGGCGGCGATCTGGATCAACAACACGCTCGGCTCGCTCTACCACATCGTCGGCGGCCTCGCGCCAGGGCTGCAATGGCTGGTGGCGCCGCTCCAGGGGCTCGCCCGCCTGAGCAACGACGTGTATTTCCAGATCGGCCTGGTGACCTTGCTCGGCCTGGCGGCGAAGAACGCCATCCTGATCGTCGAGTACGCGGTCATGAAGCATCACGAAGGGCTGTCGGCTTCGGCTGCCGCGGTGGAGGCGGCCCGGCTGCGCTTCCGGCCGATCCTCATGACGTCCCTGGCGTTCATCCTCGGCGTGCTGCCGCTGGTGGTGTCCGACGGCGCGGGGGCGGGCGCGCGCAACTCCGCCGGCACCGGCGTGATGGGCGGGATGCTGGCGGCCACCTTCCTCGCCATCTTCTTCGTGCCGACGTTCTTCAAGCTGATGACGGACCGCCACCTCACCGAGGAGCGCTCCTCGGCCGAGATCAAGGCCGAGGCGGGGCAGGCGCGCACGCTCGCGCATCGCGCGGTCGCAGGGCCGCGCCACGCGCCGCACCGGGGCGACGCCGATGCGTAGCGCCGCGCTCGCGCTGCTCGTCGCCGCGGCCGGCTGCGCGGTGCAGCCGGATTACCGGCCGCCGGACGCCGACCTGCCGCAGGCGTGGCGCGAGTCCGCGCCGCGGCCCGCCGGCGAGGCGCCCTGGTGGACGGTCTACGGCGACGCGGAGCTCGAGCGCCTGATGCAGGAGGCGCTGGCGCAGAACAGCGACCTGCTGGTCGCCGCGGCGCGCGTCGACGAGGCGCGCGCGCTGTTGGGCGAGGCGCAGTCCGGCCTGCGCCCGCAGGTACAGGCGGGCGCGAGCGCGGGCCGGTCCCTGTCCTCCGCCGCCACGGGGCTGCTGCCGCCGGGCACGCCGCGCGAGCGCGACAACTACCGCGCCACGCTCGACCTGTCCTGGGAAATCGACCTGTTCGGCCGGCTGCGCGCGGCGCGCGAGGCGGCGCGCGCCGAGCTCGCGGCGAGCGAGGCGCTGCGCGACGGCGTGCGCCTGGCGCTCACCGCGCGCGTGGCCGCCTCGTACTACGGCCTGCTGGCGCTCGACGCGCAGGTCGAGCTGACGCGGCGCGCGCTCGCGCTGCGCGAGGAGTCGCTCGCGCTGCAGCGCCGGCGGCGCGCGGCCGGGGTGATCTCGGACTACGACCTGCGCCAGATCGAGGCGGAGGCCGCGACCCTGCGCGCGCAGCTGCCGCCGCTGGAGCGCGACCGCGAGATCGAGGAGGCGGCGCTCGCCGCGCTGCTCGGGCGCTCGCCGCGCGCGGTGTTCGAGTCGGCGCTGGCGCGCAGCGCGCTGGCGCAGGCGCCGGCGGCGACCGCGGTGCCGGCGGGCATGCCTTCCGAACTCCTGCTGCGCCGGCCCGACCTGGTGGAAGCCGAGCGGCGCCTCGCGGCGGCGAACGCGCGCGTGGCGGCGGCGCGCGCGGCATACTTCCCCAGGATCTCGCTCACCGGCCTGCTCGGCAGCGAAAGCGCCGAGCTCGGCGACCTGTTCACGGGTCCCGCCGGCATCTGGAGCTTCGCCGCCGCGCTGGCGCAGCCGATCTACGGCGGCGGGCGGCTGGCGGCGCAGCGCGACGCGGCCGCGGCGCGCGAGCGCGCGGCGCTGGCGCAGTACCAGGGCGCGGTGCGCAACGCGTTCCGCGAAGTGCGGCAGGCGCTGGCGGCGCAGGGGCGCGCGCGGGAGAGCTTCGAGGCGCAGGCCGAGCGCGTGCGCGCGCTGGAGGAAACGCTGCGCCTCGCGCGCCTGCGCTACGCCAGCGGCATTGCCAGCCAGCTCGACGTGCTCGACGCCGAGCGCGGCCTGCTCGCCGCGCAGACCGCGCGCGTCGACGCGCTGCGCGCGCAGCGCGCCGCGGTGGCCGACCTGTACCGGGCCCTCGGCGGCTAGCCCCGGCGCCGGCGCGCGGCCGGCCGTATACTGCCCTCCGGCGGCGCATCCTGCGGAGGGAGCTGCGCATGGCGGACGAGGTCTACGCGCTCACCGAGCGCGGCAAGTCGGAGCTGCAGGGCGGCGCGACGTCCTGCACGCCGCGCGAACTCGAGATCCTGGTGCTGGTGGACGGCAAGGCCGGCGCGGGCGCAGTCGCGGCGCGCGCCAAGAGCGTGCCGGCGGCAGAGGCGCCCGGCGTGCTGCAGCGGCTGTTGCAGCTCGGCCTGATCCAGAAGGCGGGCGCCGATGCGGGCCAGGGCTACAGCTTCATCGGCGGCGGCGAGCTCCTGTCCTCGGCCTCCCGCGAGGCGGATGCCGGCACCGCCGACCTGCGGCGCAACGGCTATTACGTGAGCATCGCGCGGCGCGCGGCGCAGGCGCGCACGCCCGCTGCCGGCAAGGCGCTCAGCGTGCTGATCGTCGAGGACGACCCGGTGCTGGCGAAGATGCTCGGCCACCTGATGACGCTGGAGGGCTTCGCGCCGCAGGTGGCGTTCCGCAGCGGCGAGATCGCGGCGGCGTTCGGGCGCGAGCCGCCGCCCGACCTGGTGCTGCTCGACGTGGTGCTGCCGGACGAGGACGGCTTCGCGGTGCTCGCGCGCATGAAAGGCGACGCGCGGCTGCGCGCCATCCCGGTGATCATGGTCACCGGCCGCACCACGCGCGAAGGGGTGATGCGCGGCCTCGCCGGGGGCGCCGACGGCTACGTCACCAAGCCGATCCAGTACGAGGCGCTGGCCAACGGGGTGAAGGCGGTGCTGGGGCTGGGCGTCGCCGGCGAGCCGCCGGCCGCCTCGGCCGAGCAGCTCGGCGCCGACGATACCTTGAGCGAATTGCGGCGGGAATACCGCCGCGGCCTGCCGCTCAAGCTGGCGCGCATCGAGGAGCTGGCGAAAGCCGGCAAGCTCGAAGAGCTGCTGCGGATGGCGCACAGCATGGCGGGCGCCGCGCCCACGCTCGGCCTGGCTCCGGTCGGCGCGGCCGCGAAGGCGCTGGAAGAGGCGCTGCTGGCGAAAGACCCGGAGAAGGCGGCCCGCCTGGTGGCGGCGCTGCGCGCGGCGGCGAAGGCCGCCGCCTGACTCAGAACTGGTAGCGGCGCAGGCCGCCGTCGACCGGGATCACCGCGCCGGTGATGTAGCGCGCGCGCGGCGAGGCGAGGAAGCACACCAGGTTGGCGATGTCCTCGGGCTTGCCGTACTCGCCCACCGGGATCTCGTGCTCGGACTGCCACTGGCGGTACTCGGGCGTGTAGTTGCGCAGGATCTGCTCGGAGAGGATGCGCCCCGGCGGGATCGAGTTCACGGTGATGCCGTGCTTGCCGACCTCGCGCGACAGCCCCTTCGCCCAGGCGTGCATCGCCGCCTTGGCGGCGAAGGCGCCGTTGATGCCTTCGGGCTCGCTCTTGCCGGTGATGTTGACGATGCGGCCCCACTTGCGCGCCATCATCTGGCCGAGCAGGGCGTGGGTAAGCTGGCGCTGGCGCGTGAAGTTGAGCGTCAGCGCCTCCTCCCACTGCGCTTCGCCGGCGTCGAGCTTGAAGGCGCGCGAGCCGCCGGCGTTGTTGACGAGGATGTCGACGCCGCCCAGGCCCGCGAGCGCCGCTTCGGCGATGCGTTGCGGCGCGCCCTCGGCGAGGAAGTCGGCCTCGATGATCACCAGTTGCGCGCCGGTTTCCTTCGCCAGAGTCTCGAGCAGTTCGCGCCGCCGCGCCGCCACCGCGAGGCGAACGCCCTCGGCGGCGAGCGCCAGCGCGATGCCGCGGCCGATGCCGGCCGAGGCGCCGGTGACCAGCGCGGTCTTGCCCGCGAGGCCGAGGTCCATCAGTGCGCGGGATGGAACAGGTAGGCGTCCATCGCCAGCACGCCGCCCTCGACGTGATCGACGAAGCGCTCGGCGCGGTAATCCGCGTGCGCGGCGCCCAGCGCCGCGAACAGCGGCAGGAAATGCTCCTCGGTCGGGTGCGCGCGCGCGCCCGCGGCGCTCAGGCGGCGGTAGTCGGCGAGCCGCTCGAGCTCGTGCGCCTCGATGCGCTCGCGCACCCAGGCCTGGAATTCGGCGACGTAGGGCTGGGCGCTGCCCACGCCGGTGTCGCGCAGGCTGCGCAGCTCGCGCAGGTTGTGCGTCAGGTGCCCGGAGCCGATGATCAGCACGCCCTCGCCGGCGAGCGGCGCGAGAGCGGCGCCCAGCGCGAGGTGATGGCGCGGCCCGAGCCGCGTCTGCACCGACACCTGCAGCACCGGGACGTCGGCGCCGGGATAGGCGTAGAGCAGCGGCGACCAGGCGCCGTGGTCCAGACCGCGCTCAGGGTCGATGTCGGCCTGCAGGCCCGCGGCGCGCAGCAGCGCCTGCGCGCGCAGCGCGAGCGCGGGGGCGCCCGGCGAGGGGTAGCGGATCTGGTACAGGGGCTGCGGGAAGCCGTGGAAATCGTGGATCGTCTCCGGGCGCGCGCTGCCGCCCAGCATCGGCTGCTCGGCCTCCCAGTGCGCCGAGGCGATCAGCAGGGCGCGCGGCCGCGGCAGGCGCTCGCCGAGCGCCGCCCAGGCCTTGCCCGAGGCGCCCGCTTCGAGCGCGTGCATCGGCGAGCCGTGCGACAGGAACACGGTGGGCAGCGCTGCGCCGGTCGCCTGCATCGCCGTTCAGATGGTGGAGGAGGGGCGCCAGGTGTAGGGCACCGGGCCCGTGGCGCGCAACACGCGAATCATGCGCAGCGCCGCTTCGCGCCCGCGGTAGTAACCGGGCACGACGATGGTTTCGTCGAAGCCCAGCGCGCGGTAGAAGCCGCGCGCCGCCTCGTTGGCGGCGCGCAGCTCCAGGTGCAGGCTGGCGATGCCGGCGACGCGCGCCGATTCCACCAGCCACTCGACCAGCCGCCGGCCGATGCCCAGGCGCCGCTCGGCCGGGCGCACCGCCAGCAGCACCAGGTGCGCGCGCTCCTCGCCGAACTCCATCAGGGCGAAGCCGGCGATGCGCCCGCCCGCGCAGGCGAGCGGCGCCAGCGTGTCCGGCGCGCGGATCGCCTGCAGCATGCGGGCGGCGTCGTACTTCCAGCCCAGCCCGGTTTCCACCAGGTCGCGCGACATGAGCGCGATCGCCTGCGCATCGCGCGGCGCGGCGAGCCGGATGCTGACCTCGTGCACGCTCATGCGCGAAGTCTAGTCGCAATCGCGCCGCGTTGTCAGCCGCCGGCGTGGCGCGCGCGTATCCTGACGCTGCGCTGCAGTCCGTCGGCCGCCTCCAGCAGCTTCAGCCGCAGGTCGGCGTCGAGATCCCCGGCGAGGACGCGCCGCACTTCCTCCAGCGCGCGCGCGTCCGACTGGCCGGCAAGAAACGCGCCCAGCCAGTGCTCGACGAAGAAGATCTTGCGCGAGCGCTTCAGTTCGGGCAGGCGCGCCAGCGCCTGCCCGAGGAGCGGCTGCGTGTAGGCGGCGTGCTCCGGGGCGTTGAACGGCGCGAGCGCCTCCTCCACCCAGCCCTCGGGCAGGCCGGCGTCGCCGGCGAAGCGCTCGAACATGCGGCGCTTGGCCTCGGCATCGGGCAGGGCGGCGGAGGCGGCGAAGGCATAGCGGCGCGCATCGTCGCCGCGCTCGGTTGCCGCCAGCTGCGCCAGGGCGCGCGGGCCGTCCGGGTCGCCGCGCAGCACCAGTCGCTCGGCGAGGCGAAATCGGTCGCGCACGCGCAGCTCGACCCCGGGCAGCGCGAGCGAGCCCTCGAGCAGCTGCTTCAGGCTGGCAAGCGCCGCGCCCGACCAGGCGAGCGCGGCATAGGTGCGCAGCAGCAGGATGCGCCGGCTCGGCGGCGCCTCGGCGAGCAGGGCGTCGAGCAGCACGCGTTCCAGGCGCGGCGCGAGGCGTTCGCGCTGCGCGTCCGACAGGTAGCGGCGGAACGCCGTCTCCACCCGACCCAGCAGACCGGCGAGGATCACGTCGTCGGGCTCCTCCGGCGCCAGCGCCAGCGCGAACTCGATGAAGGCGTCGGGCGCGAGCGCGGCGTCGCGCACGCTCTCCCACAGCGCCTCGACGAGCTGCGCGCGCAGCAGGCCGTCGGGCAGCGCGCGCGGCTCGGCGAGCAGCGCGTCGCGGCTCTGCGCGTCGAGCAGGAAGCGGCCGTAGCCGAAATCGCCGGCATTGGCGTACAGCCAGCGCGCCGTCGGATGCGCCGCCGGCCCGACCACGCGCACCTGGCGCGACTCGAGCCGCGTCTCCGAGGTGCGGATCTGCCCGTCGGTGCCCGCCGCCGCCACCACCAGCTTCTGCGCCCACAGCCCGCCCTCGCCAAGCGCATCGCGCTGCGCGAGCAGCAGGCGCCCCTCGCTGCGGCGCAGGCTGATCTCGGGCAGGCCGCGCCGCGTCACCCAGGTCCCGGCCCAGGCGCGCAGGTCGCGGCGCGAAGCGCGCTCGAAGGCGCGCACCAGGTCGCTCCAGTCGGCGGCGCCCCAGGCATGGCGCGCGAGGAAATCGCGCAGGGCGCGGCGGAAAGCGCGCTCGCCGAGGTAGAACTCCGCCTGGCGCAGCAGCGCCGGGCCCTTGGCGTAGACGATCGCGCCGTAGGCGGATTTCGCCGCCGACAGGTTGGCCAGCGGCTGCCGCAGCGGCGTGGTGCCGGCGGTGGCGTCGGTGCGCGCGGCGCCGGTCTTCAGCGCGTGGAACGCGCTCCAGGGCTCCAGCTCGGGCAGCAGCGCGGCGGCGGCCTTGGCCGCCATGAAATTGGCGAAGCCCTCCTTCAGCCACAGGTCGTCGAACCAGCGCATGGTGACCAGGTTGCCGAACCACTGGTGCGAGGCTTCGTGGAACAGCAGCTGCGCGCGGCGCAGCAGGTCCGGGTTGCTCGGCGCGTAGGGGAACAGCACCGCCTGCTCGCTGAGGAAGGTGGCGCCGGCGTGCTCCATGCCGCCGTAGGCGAGCTCGGGGATCAGCACCAGGTCGTACTTGGCGAAGGGGTAGGGCCGCGCGAACTCCTTCGCGAAATAGCCGAGCGCGGCGCGGTTCAGGCGCAGCACTTCCGGCGCCTGCGCGCGCGCGCGCTCCAGCTGCGAGCGGCGCACGAAGAGGCGCACCGGCTCGCCCGGCTGCTCGAGCACCTCGAACGGACCGGCGGCGAAGGCGAAGAGATAGGTGGAGATCGGCGCGGTCGCGGCGAAACGCGCGCGCCCCTGCGCCTCCTCCAGCGCGGGCGCATTGGACACCGCGCGCCAGCCCGGCGGCAGGGCGAGCTCGAGCGTGAAGCGCGCCTTCAGGTCGGGCTGGTCGAAGCAGGGAAAGGCGCTGCTGGCGTCCGCCGGAACGAACAGCGAGTAGAGGTAGCTCGAGCCGTCCTCCTGGTCGCGGTAGCGCGTCAGCGCGCTGCCGGCCGGCGCTGCGCGGGCGGCGAACTCCAGGGCGACCCGGTTCTCGCCCTGGCGCAGCGCGGCGCGCGGCACCACCAGGTGCTCCCGCGCATGGCGCGCCTTCGCCGGCTTGCCGTTCACGCGCAGCGCGCGCACCGGCGCGCCGCGCCAGTCGAGCACCAGGTCGACGCGGCGCGCCAGCGTCACGCGCAGTTCGAGCCGGCCGGCGACGGCGTCCTGCGATTCGTCGAGGCGCAGCCGCAGGTCGTAGCGCGGGTCGCGGTAGTGCCGGGCGCGCCAGCGCGCCAGTTCCTGCGACACGCCCGGTTCCAGGCGCGGCGGGGCCTGCGCCTGCGCCGGCGCGCCGAGCGCCGCTATGAGGAGGAAGAGCGCGGCGCGGGCGCGCATGCCGCGCCGGCGCTCAGCGATCCAGGCGCGCGAAGCCGATGGGAGCGAGCACCAGCAGGATCACCAGCGGCACGGCGACCCCGGGCGCCCTCGTCGCCAGCAGCAGCAGCGGCCCGATCACGAACAGCGCGGCGAGCAGCCAGGGCACGCGCGGGGCCTTGCCCAGGTCGGCGCCGAGTTTCTTCCGCAGCCAGCGCGCCGCGGGTCCCTGCGCCGGTCCGGTGCGGTGCCCCAGCGAGCGCGCCAGCGCGCGTTCCTCCAGCCAGGAAAAGAGCACCAGCACCAGTACGAACAGGCTGCCGACCAGGACCACGGGCGCGAGCAGCAGGCCCGCCAGGGCCGCGGCCGGCTGCGTGCCCACCAGCAGCAGCACCGGGGTCAGGCCGCAGGCGATCGCCGCCACGACGACCAGCAGGACCGCGGGGATCATGAGCTGCCAGCGCTCCGCGACGTAGTCCCGGAACGCGTCCACGTCGCGGTAGCGCCGCGCCAGTCCCAAGGCGTCGTCCAGCGGGCCGAGCAGCAACTGGCCGAGCCGCTGCTGGGGGGTTTGCGGATGCATGGACGGCATGGCGCGTGCTCCTTGTCAGGCGATGCAAGCTCAGCATACGAAACTGCGACCGGAAAATCCGGGAATTTTGCCGCAGTTCGGGGGGGCTCGCTTAGACTGGCGGCCCATGAAACCCGATTTCATTGTCATCCTGATCGATGACTTGCGCTACGACGAATTCGGCGCCGGCGGCCATCCGTACATGAAAACGCCGCAGGTGGACCGCCTGGCGGCCGAGGGCGCCCTGTTCGAGCGCGCCTTCCACACCACGCCGATCTGCTCGCCCAACCGGGCCTCGATCGTCACCGGCCAGTACGCCAGCCGCCACGGCATCATCGACAACGTGGCGCGCGACGCCATGAGCCACCGCCTGCCCAACTACCACCTGGCGCTGCAGAAGCTCGGCTACGAGACCGGCCACGTCGGCAAGTGGCACATGGGCAACGACGGCATGCCGCGCCCGGGATACGACCACTGGGTGAGTTTCGACGGCCACGGCAGCCTCAGCGACCCGCGGCTGAACGTGAACGGCGCCTACCGCCGGCGCGCGGGCTACATGACCGACATCCTCAACCGCGCGGCGCTCGAGTTCGTCGAGCGGACGCGCCGCAAGCCCTACGCGCTGTTTTTCGCGCACAAGGCGGTGCACCCGGACGCGCACCAGGCGGCCGACGGCACGCTCGACATGAGCCGCTTCGGCGGCTACCTGCCCGCCGAGCGCCACCGCGGCTTGTACCGCGGTGCGGTGTTCCCAAGAAAGCCCAACATGCTTTCGCCGCGCCGGCTGGTGAAGCAGGCGCCCGCCTGGGCCGAGGCTTTCACCCTGCGCGGCACGGCGCGCTCGCGGGCGCTGCTGGCTTCGATCCAGGCCGGCACGCAGGAGGAGATCCGCCAGCGCGCGCGCATGATGGCCGCGGTGGACGAGGGCGTGGGCATGCTGCTCGCGTCGCTCGCGCGCCGCGGCAGGCTCGACGACACCCTGATCCTGTTCCTCGGCGACAACGGCTACTTCTTCGGCGAGCACGGCCTGGGCCCGGAGCGGCGCTTCGCCTACGAGGAGGGCATCCGCGCGCCGTTCGTGCTGCGCTATCCGCGCCGCGTGCGCGCCGGGTCGCGCCCGCGCGACCTGGTGATCTGCCAGGACATCGCGCCCACCCTGATCGAGCTCGCCGGCGGCCGGCCCGGCGCGCAGGTGCAGGGGCGCTCGCTGCTGCCGCTGCTCTCCGGCCGCCGCCGGAGCTGGCGCAAATCCTTCCTCATCGAGTACTGGGCCGAGCAGGCCATGCCCTGGCTGGTCGGCATGACCTACAAGGCGGTGCGCACCGGCCGGCACAAGCTGATCCGCTGGGTGAACCGCGGCGCCGGCGGCGAGCTGGACGAGCTCTACGACCTCGAGCGCGATCCCTTCGAACTGCAGAACCTGGCGCGCCGCGCCAGCCACGCGCGCATTCGGGCATCATTGCGGCGCGACCTGCGCCGCCTGGTGGCGGACGCCGCCGGACTGTAACGTCAGACCGCAAGGGAGGCCACTTGGACTCGATCGACCGCCCCACCATCCAGCGCTCGGCCACCGACATCATCGCCGAGGTCAAGCTGCAGTCGCCCCCGGCGGCGGCCGAGCGGCTGGCGCATTTCGGCGGCGCCGAGGTCGCCGCCGTGCTCACCCGCCTGAGTGCGGGTTTCGCCCAGGAGATCCTCGGCGCTCTGCCTGCCGAGTCGCGCGAGCGCGCGCTGGCGGCCGCGCCGCTCGAATTCGCGCGCCAGTGGCAGCGCAACGCGCTGTACGGCGAGGGCACCATCGGGCGCATGATGGAGCCGGTGTACGCCGCGTTTCCGCCGCAGGCCACGGTCGGCCAGGCGATCGAGGCGCTGCACGAGCTGGTGAAGTCCGCCTTCATCACCTACATCTACGTGTGCGACGACGACGAGCGGCTGCTCGGCATCGTCACCATGCGGGACCTCCTGTTCAACGAGCACGCCAAGGCGCTGCGCGACGTGATGCTGACGGAGGTGTTCGCGCTGCACGCGCCCGTGGTGCTCGAGGACGCGATGAAGCAGGTGCTCGACCGCCACTATCCCGTGTACCCGGTGGTGGACGCGGAGAACCGCCTGCGCGGCCTGGTGCGCGGCCAGAGCATGTTCGAGGCGCGCGCCTTCGACATCGCGGCGCAGCCCGGCAGCATGGTGGGCGTCGACAAGGAGGAGCGCCTGGGCACGCCCTGGCAGCGCAGCTTCTTCATGCGCCACCCCTGGCTGCAGCTGAACCTCCTGACCGCCTTCCTCGCCGCGGCGGTGGTGGGCTATTTCCAGGACACGGTGGACCGGCTGGTGATCCTCGCCCTGTTCCTGCCGGTGCTCGCCGGGCAGTCCGGCAACACCGGCTGCCAGGCGCTCGCGGTGACGCTGCGCGGCATGACCATCGGCGAGCTCAAGCCCGGCTCGCAGAAGGCGCTGATCACGAAGGAAGCCGGCCTCGGGCTGCTCAACGGCGCCGGCGTGGGCGTCGCCGCGGCGATCGGCATGTACGTCACCGCCTCCAGCCAGTCGTCGCCGAACGCGCTCATGCTGTCGTTCGTCGTGTTCCTGGCGATGATCGGCGCCTGCGTCGCGAGCGGCCTGTCGGGCGCCCTGGTGCCGCTCACCCTCAAGCGCCTGGGCTTCGACCCGGCCACCGCCTCCAGCATCTTCCTCACCACCGCCACCGACGTGGTGAGCATGGGCATGCTGCTGGGGCTGGCGACCATCCTGGTGCGGTAAGATGTAGCGAGCGCTCCGGCCACGGGAGGTCGACATGCAAGTCAAGGAGATCCTGCGGGTCAAGGGCAACCGGCTGCTGAGCATCGAGCCCTCGGGCCGCGCGGTGGACGCGGTGAGGACCATGGCGGAGCAGAACCTCGGTTCGCTCATCGTCCTCGACAAGGAGCGCATGGTGGGCGTGCTCACCTTCCGCGAGATCCTGCAGGCGCTCGCCGCACGCGCCGGCGCGCTCGGCGACCTGCGCGTGAGCGACGTGATGGTGCGCGACCCGGTGACCGCCACCCCGGACATGGAGGTCAACGAGCTGCGCCGCACCATGCTCGATTCGGGCGCGCGCTACCTCCCGGTGGTGCAGGACGGCAAGCTGGTCGGCGTGATCTCGTTCCGCGACGTCGCCAAGGCGGTGCTCGAAGAGCAGGACTTCGAGAACAAGATGCTCAAGGGATACATCAAGAATTGGCCCGCGTAGGAAGCTCCTCCTAGCCGGCGGCGCGGCGCTCGCCGCGGCCGGCCTCGCCGCCTGGCGCCTGTGGCCGGCGCAGGGAATCTGGAACCCCTGCCGCGCGCTGCTGCCGCGGCGTCTCGCCGAGCACGAGCTGGTCAAGGCTGCCTGGGACGGGCTCGACCCCGCGCTGGTGTGGGACGCGCATGCGCACCTCGTGGGCACGGGCGACGCGGGCAGCGGGGTGGTGGTCAATCCGAGGATGGAGAGCCTGCTCAACCCGGCGGAGTACGCGCGGCGCCTGTTCTTCCTCAACGCGGGCTGCGCGCACGACGCGCCGGGCAGCGTGGACCGGGCCTACGTCGAGCGCATGCGCAACCTCGTCGCGGGCCTGCGGCCGGGGGCGAAGCTCCTGCTGTTCGCCTTCGAGCGCGCGCACGACGAGCGCGGCGCGCCGCAGCCGGAGCGCTCCGGCTTCTTCGTGCCCGACGCCTATGCGCGCGACACGGCGCGCGCGCACCCGGAGGCGTTCGAGTGGGCGGCCTCGATCCATCCCTACCGCGCCGACTGCGTCGCGGCGCTGGAGCGCGCCAGGGCCGAGGGCGCGCGCGCGGTGAAGTGGCTGCCGGCGGCGATGGGCATGGACCCCGGCTCGCCGCTGTGCGACCGCTTCTACGCCGCGCTGGCGCGCTTGCGCCTGCCGCTGATCACGCACGCCGGGCTGGAGCGCGCCGTGCTGGGCACCGACCTGCAGGACTACGGCAATCCGCTGCGCCTGCGCCGGGCGCTGGACGCCGGCGTGCGCGTCGTGGTGGCGCACTGCGCCTCGATGGGCGAGGACCGCGACCTCGACCGCGGGCCGCACGGGCCGGCGACGGACAGCTTCGCGCTGTTCTCCCGCCTGATGGACGAGCCGCGGCACGCGAGGCACCTCTTCGGCGACATTTCCGCGGTGACGCAGGTGAACCGCGCCGGCCCCACGCTCGCGCGCCTGCTCGAGCGCGCGGACTGGCACCCGCGGCTGCTCAACGGCTCGGACTACCCGCTGCCCGGGCTGATGCCGATCTTCTCGGTGGATTACATCGTCTCGCTCGGGCTGCTCGAGCCGGCGGCGGCGCCGGTGCTCGGCGAAATCCGCGCGCACAACCCGCTGCTGTTCGATTTCGTGCTCAAGCGCAGCCTGCGGCTGCAGGGCAGGGCGCTCGCGAGCTCGGTGTTCGAGACGCGGCGCTTCTTCGAGGGCGGCGTGTAGAATCTTCGGCATGTCCGGCAACACTTTCGGCACGCTGTATTGCGTCACCTCGTTCGGCGAGTCGCACGGCCCGGCCTACGGCGGCGTGGTCGACGGCTGCCCGCCGGGCCTGGCGCTCGAGGCGGCGGACCTGCAGCGGGAACTGGACCGGCGCAAGCCCGGCAGCTCGCGCCACGTCACGCAGCGGCGCGAGACCGACACCGTGGAGATCCTCTCCGGCGTCTTCGAGGGGAAAACCACCGGCACGCCGATCGGCTTCCTGGTGCGCAACGAGGACCAGCGGCCCAAGGACTACGCCGAGATCGCGCGCAAGTTCCGCCCGGGGCACGCCGACTACAGCTACTGGCAGAAGTACGGCCTGCGCGACCCGCGCGGCGGCGGGCGCGCCTCGGCGCGCGAGACCGTGGTGCGCGTGGCGGCGGGCGCCATCGCCAGGAAGTGGCTCGCCGCGCGCTACGGCGTGCAGGTGCGCGGCTACCTCGCCCAGCTCGGGCCGAAGAAGATCCCGTTCCAGGACTGGGCGGCGGTGGCCGCCAACCCGTTCTTCGCGCCGAACGCCGGCATGGTGGCCGAGCTGGAGAAATTCATGGACGGCCTGCGCGAGGCGGGCGACTCCTGCGGCGCGCGCGTCAACGTCGTCGCGCACCGGGTGCCGGTGGGCTGGGGCGAACCGGTGTACGGGCGGCTCGACGCCGACATCGCCGCGGCGATGATGTCGATCAACGCGGTGAAGGGCGTGGAGATCGGCGCCGGCTTCGCGGCAGTGGAGCAAAAGGGCAGCGAGCATGGCGACGAGATGACGCCGCAGGGATTCGCCGGCAACAACAACGGCGGCATCCTCGGCGGCATCTCCAGCGGCCAGGACGTGACCGTGTCGATCGCGCTCAAGCCCACTTCCAGCATCCGCCTGCCGCGCCGCACGATCGACCTCGAAGGCAAGGCGACGAGCGTGCAGACCACCGGACGGCACGATCCCTGCGTCGGCATCCGCGCCACGCCGATCGCCGAGGCGATGCTCGCCTGCGTGCTGATGGACCACGCGCTGCGCCACCGCGCGCAGTGCGGCGACGTCACGCCGCCGACCCGGCCGGTGTAGAAAAGCCCGGGCGAATCCATTAGAGTGTCAACCCACCCCACGCAAGTGAGGCAATAACATGAGCAACAAGGGGCAGCTGCTACAAGACCCGTTCCTGAACACCCTGCGCAAGGAACACGTTCCCGTCTCGATCTACCTGGTGAACGGCATCAAGCTGCAGGGGCAGATCGAATCCTTCGACCAGTACGTGGTGCTGCTGCGCAACTCGGTCACGCAGATGGTGTACAAGCACGCCATCTCCACGGTGGTGCCCGCGCGCGCCGTCAGCCTCGGCGTCGAACCCGACAAGGACGCTTGATCCCCGCGGCGGCACCCGACAACCAGGCGGCGGTCCTCGTCAGCCTGGACATCGGCACTGCGGCCCCCGAGGACGCCGCCGAAGAGCTGCTGCGGCTCGCCGAGAGCGCCGGCATCCGGCGCCACGCCGCGGTGCGCGGCCGGCGCCAGCGGCCCGACCCGAAGTTCTACGCCGGCAGCGGCAAGGTGGCCCAGATCGGCGCGGCGGTGGCCGCGCTCAATGCCGGCTGGGCGATCTTCAACCACGAGCTGTCGCCGGCGCAGGAGCGCAACCTCGAGGCCGAGCTGAATTGCCGCGTGCTCGATCGCACCGGGCTGATCCTGGAGATCTTCTCGCAGCGCGCGCAGACCAGCGAGGGCAAGCTGCAGGTGGAGCTGGCGCAGCTCGAGCGGGCGTCGACGCGCCTGGTGCGGGGCTGGACCCACCTCGAGCGCCAGCGCGGCGGCCTGGGCAAGACCGGCGGTCCCGGCGAGAAGCAGATCGAACTGGACCGGCGGTACATCGCGCGCCGCGTGCGCGTGTTGCGCGACAGGCTCGACGTGCTGCGCCGGCAGCGCCGGGTGCAGCGCCGCTCGCGCGTGCGGCGCGAAGTGCTGTCGGTGTCGCTGGTGGGCTATACCAACGCCGGCAAGTCGACGCTGTTCAACGCGCTCGCCCACGCCGGCGCCTACGCAGCGGACCAGCTGTTCGCCACGCTGGACACCACCACGCGCCGCGTCTGGCTGCCCGAGGCGGGCAACGTCGCGGTTTCCGACACCGTCGGCTTCATCCGCGACCTGCCGCACGGCCTGGTGGCGGCGTTCCGCGCCACGCTGGAGGAGACCGTGCACGCCGACCTGCTGCTGCACCTGGTGGACAGCGCTTCGCCGGTGCGCGAGCAGCAGGCCGCCGAGGTGGACAAGGTGCTGCAGGAGATCGGCGCCGGCGACGTGCCGCAGCTCCTGGTCTGGAACAAGGCGGACCTCTCCGGCCTCGCGCCGGGGGCCGAGCGCGACGAGTATGGTAGGATTCGCCGCGTATTTGTGAGCGCGCGCACCGGCGCCGGCCTCGCCGAACTGCGGGGCGCGATCGCCGAGGCCGCGCAGACGCGGCCGGCGCGCAGCCCTTCTCCTGAACTGATTTCTCTGTAGTCGAGCATCCATGTCTCTGAACGACCCGAACTGGGGGCGCCAAGGCGGCAACCGCGGCCCCGGCGGCAACCAGGGCCCGCCCGACCTCGACGAGCTGTGGCGCAACTTCAACCG
>Ga0075420_100002690_pt1 | contig 15404 bp, 14 predicted proteins | sample SoiMetdeltSBSDD4_FD_75296 | JGI IMG/M metagenome (GOLD analysis project Ga0075420, IMG submission 75296) | Bulk soil microbial communities from a Populus tree surrounding site in Tennessee, USA - Soil MetaG P. deltoides SBSDD4 | ecosystem: Environmental > Terrestrial > Soil > Tree plantation... | reverse complement strand
AGTGAATCAAAAGAAGAACCTGAGGCGATAAGTGTTAGTGGCCCTGAGACCAAACCAACTTCTACTTCTAAATTCGAACCAAGTGAATCAAAAGAAGAACCTGAGGCGATAAGTGTTAGTAGTCCTGAGACCAAACCAGCACCTCCTCCCGAAGTTGAAATCCCTCAACAATCCAGTCCGAAAAAAATTGCAAGATACACTTCTGATGGGAAGCCGTACATGACTGAGCCAGCTGAAGGGAAGCCGTCCATGACTGAGCCAGCAGTATTGGATTGGGATAGAATCATACACAAGAATGTTAGGTCTAGTGACGGACAAGATGCCGGAAATGTCGATGCAACATACGGAGACTCCGTAGTAATTATAACCGAAGGCACAAGAGAAGAATACAAAGTTCCAAAATCACAGGTCGAAGGATATAATGGTTCAGAAGTTCTCTTAAAACTTACAGCATATGAGTTGGAAAAATATAGGGTCTAGGATTAGTTTACTATACAACATCATTTCACATTATGAATATGGTAAAGGATCTAAATTTAGGGGGTTAAAGGCTTTTTTCGTCATAGGCTCCCATAAGATGTCCTTTGCTTGTGTTTCTTCACTCATAGAATGGCAGGGATAGTATTCATAAGGAATAACTAACCTGTATACCAGCTAATTCCTTTGAATGAGAACATGGTAGACCAGAACTAGTTATATGAGATACTAGTTAACAGACACGGGAACTGCTGATAAGGTAAGGACATAGAGATAAATAAATAAACAGAGACCGAAGCAATGGAGTACGTATCTATCATCATCTATATATGTAACGAGAAGTTGTATTTCCAAGTTGCAAACAATAAGATCGCCGCCTTGGCTGCGAATGTTGCAGATTATCTTTGGCTCTATAGCCGTTTTACTATCGGCTGTAATCCTATTATTTTTGGCGGTATATCCAGGAGTTGCGATATTAGGCTTAATCATTTTTATGTCAATAGTATTACTGATAGTTGGGATAGAAAGAGTTGCTGTCGGGCTATCCCCGGTTTCACCTAGAAGGACCCGCATTACTAATATCGTTCTTGGAGCAGCTGTCATAGGCCTCTCAATATTTCTTCTTCAATTTCCAATCGTAACATCTGTAACTTTGGTTATTTTAGGAGCTGTAGCTTTGATGATAAGCGGCATTGCTAGAATTGTACAAGGATTTTCTAGAGAGATGTCGAAATTTTCTAAAGGGTTGTTTATCGGGGTAGGGGCATTGAGTGTGGCTGTATCAATTGTTATTATAGCCAATCCAATCAAATTTGGCTTGGCTCTATTAGTTATAATATTGGCAATCACTCTTCTTATAGTCGGGATAGAGATGATATGCGTAGGGATAAGGGGTACTAAGAAAGTCTAACAATTGGCCATTAAATCACTGAATAAACGATGAGTTGTCTTTACCTGCATGTTTAAGTGCCTGAACTAATGTTCCAAGATTAAAGGGGGCTTTCGTAATTAACAAGACTTAACTATTACAACTAACTCACCTACGCAACTGTTATTCCCGTAGACCGACTGTTAACATGAAGGAACGAAATTTTATCACTATATTCCATTTTATATCGCTGTGCTCGATTCGGTTCGTTATTCTCATCCAGCAACTCTGACTCGCAATATCGAAATGATATTTACATCCTATCAGTTTATTATAGAACTCAAAGCAAGTTCTCTAATAATTCAGTCTTGGACTAGGGTATTTGGATTGACTTTCCTTAAGTATGCACTTAAAGTATAGTTTCGAAAACAGTATTATGCAGTTCCGCTCTGTACGCTGAGAGCCTTTACCGCCCTTCTGCGCATTAAGCTCACAAGTATCGTAGATACAATGGCCATCGCGAGCCCAACGATAAGGACAATGTTAAATGCACTAGGACTTGGATATTCCCCAACAACACCATCTACTTCAACACTTACCAGAATGGAGGTGATAATTACCGTTGCTATCACAGGCCCTATTGCTCCACCTATTATTCTCATGTCACTGGTAGAAGCAGTGGAGATTCCAGTAAGTTGCCTCGGTGTTAGAGTAACGATAATGTTGATTAAAGTAACGGGCAGAAGTGCAGCCCCTATTCCAAATAAAAATAGTGATCCGGCTACATCTGACGATGTAGAATGGAACAATGTAACTAACAAGAATGAGACAGATATTATAAGCATGGCAGGAATCAATAATTTGGTGTTAAGTGAATGCCGTTTTGCCAACATTACTCCGAATACAGGTCCAAATATTAGTACTGCCAATGAGAGAGGCAATTGTAGCAGACCGACGGCACCAGGTTCCAGTCCTAGACCTGAACCCACTGGGGCAGCACCCAACTGGGGTATAGCAGTTATTATGATGTACTGGACGATACCAAACATTAGCATCGAAATATTACCTGCAAAAATTGCTGGCTGCAAAAGCAGTTTCAGCGGTACCAAAGGATTCTTGGCCTTCCTTTCTACTCTCAGAAATAGAATTAGTGATACAACACCTATAATTAAGGGAATTACAAACCCAATTATATTGTCTGGTAATTTGCCACTGTTGGTTATTGCTATTAAGAAGGACACCATTGCTACTGCCATAGTCACTATTCCTTTGATATCTAGGTTTAATTTCCTAGTAGACTTAGGCTTGTCGCTAGAGGTTTCCTTCACAGTTTGCTCGACATGTCCTATCTTGGCAGTCTCATCGATTGGAAGGGATCGCCAGCATAAGAAAAGCAGTAATGCAGAGATCGGAATGCAAATGAAGAAAATGGTTTGCCAACCTGTTTCGGCTACCAAAATTGGTCCAAATACCACCCCTAAGCCCATTCCAGCTGAATAGGCAGAAGTTACGATACTTTGGCCTATTGAAAATTTTCCTTTTGGAAACTGATCTCTTATTATTTTTAATGCTATGGGCGTATTTGCAATGGCAATTCCTTGGATCGCCCTAATTGCGAGCAAGGTATAGATGTCTTGAGAAAATCCTGCCAAGATCGTAGCTACAGTATATATTGCCATCATCATTACCAGCATTTTTTTTGCTCCAAGAGCGTCACTGAAATTCCCGATTATTATAGTCATGACCGCACCAGATATCATATATATAGACATGACCCACGCGGCAAGAGATTGATCTACATTGAATTGATCAGCGATTGAGGGGATTGCTGGAGATAACGCTGTGTGCATAAACAGAATCAACACCGTTGTACCTGTAAGAATTACTACTGATTTCCATGCGGCGAAGGAAATCTCCTGAGACTTGGAAGTATCAAATGATTCTGTTGATATACGTGGTAAACTGAATTGGATGGATATTAACCTTGTGTGTATATTTTTTGCGCGACGGACTAAAACTAGTTATAGATGTGCTTTTTAGGGGGTCACTTAAGTTTGAGTTTGATTGAAATTCTGACCACGATAAACGATAGATGTTTATTCCAGATTTTTTAGTGCAATTTGCAGTGAGTCCAGTGTGAATGCTTTTGGAATTCTGATTAAGATGCTTCTACATCTCATCCCAAATAGTACACATTAATCAAATGATTAATCAATTGATAGTAGGAATAAACGAAAATATGAAAATTTTCTTTGAATCGATATCATGTTAAATTGGACAAGTGGCAATTCCGTACCGGCTGTCCTATGGTTGAGAGGATTACATAGACATAAGGGTCTAAAATTTACTACCTAAGTTCAAAAAATAGTGAAGGCTTGAACCTTTACTATGCTGCATTAACCTACATTGCTACGATTGGTCTATTCTCCAAATGGTGGTGCCAACCATGTCGTCGCTACAGAATTCGACCAAGATGGCAATGGACTAAGAGAATTAGCTGGCTGCTGAGTAACTACAATATCTGTCCACGTTCTTGCATTAGTCTGGACCTCGCTAAATTGCAAATCCCCATTTTCTAAGAGCTTTCCCATGACGAGTGCATAGCCTGACCCTCCACCCTGATCATCCACAAGCCAAGCATTAAACACCCAGTCCTCCTTTGGAAGGTAGTTCGTCGTAAGGTCTACGTTTACCGTATACCCGTTTGTGCATATATTTGCAGCCCCGAATATAGTCCCGCCGACTCCTATAAGAGCATTAGTTTGACATCTTGTTGGATTTTGAGCTTGAACATTTTCAAAAGAAAATGAGGCTATCGTCAAACCTACAACTGTCATTAAAAGGATAGCAGTATTCCCCTTTATCATATTCTAATAGAATTTCAGAGGATATATATATTTTTTATTGCTAACTAAACAAAGTCTCCTGTCTCAGAATTACTAACGTATTCCAGTGATTCTGTGAATATCTGGCTTTATCTTAGCTTAAACCCTAATCAGTTCTAGAATCGAGAACACTTTAAGGAAAATGGATCAGCAACAGGAAAACAAAATGAGGAGGCCCACGCTGATGCTGTTATGATTCACGGCTACTTGTTAGATTTTGGAGCTTATCGACAAGTCCTTCTAGGCTAGCATCGGATTCCTGCGCCAGATTGCGGATATTTGTACCATTGATACCCAAATTGGAAAACTCCTGTGAAAGCTGTTGTGTTAGATTCTTGAACGCGGAGGATTCATTTAGAGTGCGTAACTGATCTGCAAGGTCTTCACCCTGTACAAGACTGATATTAACACCTGCACCCGCAACTACATCTCTAATCCGTTGTGCAATTGCGCTCAGCTTTTGCTGTGCTTCTTTCGCTGTTGCTGATGCTGTTTGATTTCCATCTTGGGCCTCAGCCACCAGACGGAATACAGGGGATGACAGAATCGATAATACAAGAATTGAAAACAGCGCTAGGCCGGAAGCAAATGTAATCATTTCATTTCTTTTCATGAATTATTTCACTAGAACCTGTTCATTCATTGTATTATAAATTCGTTACTCTAGCATGTCTCCATCACAACATAATAAAGCATGTCAGATCGGTCACACGCATATGCGTAATGAAGGGAAAACACAAGCCGTTGAAGTATTTAGAGGAAGAGGCCAGTATATCTCAGTTGCAATTTCATTGGGATCAGAAACCGAGGTAGCCACCTAGCCCCTTAATTAATTCCATATACGATGGTCTTTAGATGAAGTACTACTTTTTTTACCCGCTCAACACGAGTATGAGGTAGAACGCAGTATAAGAGCACCTAAGACTATGATCATAGAATACTTTAGACTCGCGTATTGGGCGGTTCCTAAAAGCACCTATCATATGGCCGCTAACTCGAGTTTTTTCACTTTGGTTTAGTTTGAATATTGCCTTGTAATATGATAAAAATGTTGAACGAAAGGAGATTCCTACTTCACAATCATTACCGGACATTGTGCGTGATTTATTACCGCTGAAGTTACGCCACCTACTAATAGCTTTTTTATCCCTGATCGGCCGGTAGCTCCGATGATTATTATTTCAACAAGATTCCGCTTTGCATAATTTACTATAGCTGATTCAACGGACGTTGAGGTGCCTACTAGCTCGATCTTGGTTGGCAATGACTTATCTTGGTCAACACTTTTTCTTATTCTGTCCAACCATTCTTCTGTTCCCTCTCTTATCTCTTGTATTTCAGATTTTTTTTCCTCTTCTGATTCTAGATCATAAAGCCCGTAATCATCTGGATTTGTAAAACCAGTGTTATGAATGATATGTACAAGGTGCAGTTCAGCGTCAAAATTCTTTGCCATTAAAACTGCATAGTTTGCAGCACGAAATGAGTGTTCTGAACCGTCCACGGCACACATTATTTTTGAAATTGCATTAACGACACCAGCGCTTTCTACCATCAACCTATTACGTAATTGTCCCTATATATCTAGTGTAGTCCGGAAATTGATATCAAGTATCTAGCACAGGCATCTTTGCAATAGCTTGAAGTCACCAAGGCTTTCCTTGCTCGAATTTTACCAAATTATGTATCTAGTCACTAGCAATTTTATCCATTTCTTTCTGCTAGCATTTACTGTTTCATACCATTATCAGTCATCATTGAACGTTGGCATATGCCCACAGCCCTTGTCTAACCTACAGACCCAGTTTCATTGGTAGCGTTTCCGAAGGTAGCAACAAGTTTCTTATCCGCTTCTTCAACTAAAGCTATCGCAGTATTTGCTGAATCCGCAGATATTGCATTTCGAGCCTCTCTTAACAGGCACCTAATTTCGACTACACTACCAGCTTGAGACATGTTTGAACTACTTGTGTCATTGCCGGCAGACGCTGCATTGCATGCATCAGACATAATCCCCTCAACACCTGTTGTCCCCTGATTCGGAGTACTTTGGTTAGTATTAGATTGTGCCACAACGATGTCAAAAGATCCAAGTCCTACTAAAAGAGTAGCCTGAGCCATAAGAAAAGCTATACAAACGTATTGAAATTTCCTCTTAGAAAGAAAAACGTGCACAGTTCCGTGCATTTACCAGAGTCTAACGTTTCTAATATAAGAATATTGTGGCATGTTTTTGAGGTATATCAATGCAAAAGCGGATAAACAACGTTATGACTTTTGTCAAATTTAGTATAGCTATTTATTTTTTAGAAGGTATAAATAGTCAACCATAGTGTTAAATTGTATTAATGAGCGTAGCAGAAACTAAAACTCCAGGTTGGATGCGTGCCGTTCAGATTGGCTTGGGAATAATTGCGTTAATTCTTTCGGTATATGTGCTTGCTTTTCCTGGGATAACATTCGTTACTATAGTCTGGGTCCTTGGAATTGTTCTATTGGTGCTGGGAATAGAAAGAGTAATCAGTGGAATTTTCGAACACCATCCAGGCAGGTCCCGCTGGTCCAGCATAGGCCTAGGAATACTCGTAATAATATTGGCGCTTATAGTACTGGCTTTCCCAGTAGGTACTGGGGTATTTCTATTAATTCTGCTCGCCATAGCTTTGTTGTTTGATGGTATAGCAAGATTGATACATGGTATAAGCGACAAGACAAGAGGAAAAGGTTCGAGGATCTTTAGTATTGTTGCTGGTGTAATTGCGATCGCCCTATCTATTGCCATAATGGCGGCTCCTATAGTCGGCGCAGTATTCATAGCCATATTGCTGTCAATAGCGCTAATTATCATCGGAATCCAAATTATATTCGCAGGCGTAACAGGAACCAGATTCAGAATGATGGGTCGTTAAAACAATCAACCCCCTTCTCTAATTTTTAATCTAATAATTTTGATCGAATAGCCGTTTTCAAAACAGGTAGACTGACGACCAAAGAAATCTTGTTTACAGTTGTTTTTTATAACTGTTAGAAATAGGCCTTAATCAAAACTTTTTCGAACTTGAAGGGATTCCAATCGAATTTGAAGAATGTTGAAAATGAAGCAACTAGAATATTAAAATAGCGTGGACAAAGAAAAGACTTCGCATGGAATAAAAATTTGCATTTCGAGCAAACTCAATTATGCTTATTGACAGAACCTTTAACTACAACAGCATTCCAACAGTTATTCCTAAAAAGATTAAGATTGTGGCTATGAGACTGTCAATTAAGAATAGTTTCTTTTGAAGCCTATTCTTAAAAAAGCTAATCTTCATCTACTTGAAGATCTAAGCCCTGTAAAGATATAAGCATTTACTTCAGCATTTACGTCAATAGAATGATCTCCTATGTTTATTACAAAATACTTTCGAAAAATAGAAATATCATTTATGCTTTTTTTTACTTGATCCTTGTTAATATTTAACAAGAATGAGACTGTGTCTTGCTCCTTCTATGGAGCTGTAGCGATGATCTGAGATTATCTCTTGTGTCAGCCCGCAATCCTTATATCGAATATTACAGTCTTTAAAATGTGGCAATAAACATTACTCACTTCGTATCCTTGTTTAGAGTTGAAGCGAAGACGGGCTTGTTGCTGTTACCATTTATGGTCATGATAGCAATATCTTTCACTAATTTTACTACGTATCAAGTCCTAGCACAAAGTCCAACCCAAAGCAATGAACAAACATTTGCTAATTCATTTCAAGGTATTGTTGATGAAACAGGCTTGCTTGCTCACGATTATGATGCTCAAGTACAGAAATGGCAAAGGGGTGAACTCAGTAATGAAACCATGGCTTCGATTACGGATACCTATTCACCCAAATATCAAGCGCTCATTAATAGGACCAATGATCTTCAGACGCCTGCAGGATATGAAAATGTAACAAACCTTTATGCCAAGAGTCTTGAATCAGAATTGAAAAGCAATATTCAATTTAGGGACTATTTGTTAAATGGTAATAAAACTGGGAGTGAAGCCTCGATGCAATCTCTATCAGATGCCTTTAGATATGAAATCGAGTCCTTTAAGGCATTCAATTCAGCTGCTAATGCAACTAATAAATAAATGATATAGGTGGGTCTTAAACACAGTATATCGATAAATTCTATCGGTATTGTTGTTGAGTTCTGTATTGTGATATAAACAAATGCATATCCTAGTTTACTAACTATTAGAAACATCCAAGTAAAACAGATATTAGCTATATTTTTGTTGTACAACAAAATCGGTTTAGAGATAGAGCAATAAGAAGATCTCATTTCCTATAACGTACGCCATCTAGGTAACCTCAGCATTGGATATAATCTATTCGGCATCCAAATTACATTCCCAAGTCGAAAACCGATACCTTTATCAGTATTACACCGTCAGGTGTTAGAGATGCCACACAAGTCAATGCAACCTCGAGAAGTCAGCTATCTTTTCACTCGATGGCCATATGGGATAACGTGAACATTTTGAGTGGCGAAGAAGAATCTACCTTGAAAGCCAGCTATTATAGGCTGATGCTCTACGCAGCACTTTTCGGAGCCCTAGCCTCACTGCTAACGACCGGATATATCACACTCTATAACCAAGGCGTCAAATTCTTTGGACAAATAAGCTTTTTCATATACAACATTAACTTTTGGCCACTAATCCTGCTAGGTTTAGCCGGTGTGTTTATCGGCCTTGCGATCAAGTTCTTTGGCCAGCATGGGGGATTAGGAGTTGCTCAAAGTCAGTATGCCAAGACTGGTGGCCTCAACTACCGCAACGTGCCAAGCATACTTCTTCAAGGATTTATCGCATTATGGAGTGGTGCTTCAATCGGTCCTGAGGGGACGCTTACCTTTCTTGCAGGTGGATTAGGTACTTTCGTCTCTGAACGACTTAAGCTTCAGAAAGATGACGTGCAAGTACTAACTTACAGTGCCATCGCAGGAGCATTTGGTGGTTTCTTTGGTTCTCCTGTAGTTGGGGCAGTGGGTGCAGTAGAGTACATGTTCATCAAGGAGCTAAATTTGTATCGTCACCTCATCCCTGGGCTCATAGCAGGAGCTGTGGGTTATGGTGTCTACTTTGCCATCCTGCATACGTCATATCTAGGTGTATACAGCTTCCCTGACTTTGCCTCTCTTCGTGTAATTGACTTGGGCTGGGCATTGCTGGTCGGAGTTATCGCAGGGCTAGTCGGGATTTTGCATAAGCTGGTATTCGGACTTATGCATCGGGTCTTTGGCCGATATAATAAGAGACCTGTTGTTCTTGCCATCATAGGTGGCTTGATTATTGGCTTGATAGGTTCGTTTCTCCCATTGACACTTTACTCTGGCCAGAACCAGTTACAACAAATTATTCATAACCCGGCTGCATATGGTGTAGGGATATTACTGCTGATAATGTTCGTCAAGATTTTACTTACAGGTACATCATTTGCTACAGGCTTTGTGGGTGGTCCCATCTTTCCGTTACTATTTATAGGTGGTACGCTAGGACAGATACTTTCAGGAGTTCTAACATTCATTCCTCAGGGTGTAGGTGTGCTTGCAGGTATGGCAGGTGCTGCATGTGCTTTCCTTCCGCTTCCCTTAACAATCGTTCTCCTACTGGGGCTATTCGGAGGACAGACTGACCTTATTCCAGTCATAGTCATCGGAGCTGTAACAGGTTACATAATTTCCAAGGCATTCACTCCATTGCTTCAGAAACATACCGGACAGCCAGCTAGCAGCGGTAAACAATGATAATGGCGATTCTCCCCATGCAGCTCAATTCACTCATCTCTTTTTTCTCTTGAGAACAGCTTTCATCTGTTCTTTACTTTCATCATATTCATCTTAAATTAGCTAACTGCTTGTAGTTTTTGAAAAGTCAAAGATCTTTAGCATCGCAGAGTCTCCTGAGGCAGTAGTCTATCTAATTTATGTCATGAATCCCAACTCAGTAAAATGAGGTATTTTTTCGACAGATGATTTGGTAGAGGTAGACAGATATTCCCAAAATTCTTTAAGCCTTTGTCCAGATCCTTCCCAAGCTCTATTTTCCTTTACCTACGACGCTAAAATTGCAGCGTTTATCGTGCCTATTGAGGTTAACTATTTTTTTTATTGATTAGAATCAAGATCTCAAATAGTTGTTCTTGAATATTATTCCCCTAATAACCTATAAGGCTGTAATGATTGCGAGGATGTTCCTTTTAATCTCGTAGATATTGTCTGTATTTTGGTGCTGCGTTATAAAGTATCTAATGAAATCCCTTGAGAGGTAGAGCTAATCCGGGGGATTCAATATTTCAAAATGAAAAGGTTGTTGTATTCATGTGATTCAAACTTTTCGGATCTAGTCCAATTCAACCATGATATGTCATCTCATGCTTACATACAACATCTTTTAAGTAGTGAGTCGCTCAAAATAAGTCATCATGCAAAATGCTTCCCGGGTAGCTTTCATCATGAAAGAGATGCTAAAGCACCTTTTTAACTTGCTATTTGTCAATGCTCTATTCATATTCCTTGTTCGCAAAAGAACAAAATCAGGAGCAGAGTATAATATCAAGTTAATTGGACAGCCGACTAACTACTTTAGATCTAGCGCCGCCGCCATCGGCATATCATTTGCAGTTATTGCAATTTTGATTGTAATTGTATTCGATCAAGACGTAATGATAGTAATTGCTGCTATATTCATTTCTCTTGGGGCGGGGCGACAGATCTTTGCCTCGGCACTAGATGTCGTAACAACGAACCTGAACACCTTCTTGTCATCTTGGGCATCAACTCTTCTATTGCTTGCAAAGAATAGGCTGATGGTGACGACGACGACAGAATGGCGTTCCATAGAAAGTCGAGTCGAGCTGATACTGATTAGCACGCGTGAGTATAATTTGCCTGCTAAAATTGATGGGGTAAAACCAGAATCTCAGCAAATATTAATAGAGTATTTGGATGAGCATAAATGGGAGTTAGAGTATCAGCAGGGTATTACAAATGATGATTCTAGCTGCCTTGCATTTGCCCAATACGCAACTAAACAGATGGTAGAGAAGTTGCAGATATATGATGAACTGGAAGATCTTCAGGAGAGAAGTGGAGGCGTTAACTCAGTAATCCTGATAGCATTGGGAACGTTGATTTGGTTAATTTCATAGTTTTGGCACTAATGGCAGTTCTAAAAAGAGACTCAAAAGCATCAACATAAACCTAGGTGATCAAGCCCTAATACTGTTACAGTTATTAATAATGTGACAACCCTCACACAGGTGTTGATATCTGTTTGATGAAAATCTACAGTTACGAAGTCATGAACGAAATTGGACCAGCGAGAGCGAGGTGGTATAGACATGATTGTTGCCTTCTTACAAGTGTAGAACTTGTAAAGCTGTCTAGAATCCACAATGAAAACGGAGTATCGTTGGAAACACCACTGTATATTGCAAATATCGAGGTATAAATTCCGATTTCTTCACTGGCAGAAAATGTTACAGTTGCAGCAGTCAAAAAGGAAGGTATCCTGCTGCTGTCCATCTCTTTCGGGACAGCCGTTTGTTCACAAATCGTCGTGTGAAGTAACCTCTTTATCTAGATTACCTAAACCGTCTTCTACTGGTCTAATAAATTAAATTCCTCTAAAAATGCTTCGACTTGTTCTTGATTTCAAAATGGCCTCAGGTTTTAGTTCATTGTGTATTGCGACCGGCAACCACCGTTACTAACCTATCCTAAAGCGTAACTTGCTCAGCGGCAAATTTCCTAGGGTCTAATAAATTAAATTCCTCCAAAAAGGCTTCTTGTTGTTCTTCTGGCATCGTTCGTACGTTTATTTCACCTTTTCGTACCTGATCTAGTTTACGGATTGCTCTTTTAAAGCGCTCACTATCCATTACTAATCCATAGTAATCTCTTACCCTTTCTAGCGTTGTTTCATAGTGTCTCTTGTCGCCTGATGCAGTAGCATCAGATATTATCGCAATATCGTAGCCTATGTTAAATCCATCCCTTAATGAAGTCTCTACACAAATAGACGTATCAATTCCAGTAAATACTAACAAATTAATGCCTTGACTCTGAAGCATAATCCGGAAATCTGTATCTTGGAAAGCAGAATCCCTTCGTTTGAGAATCACAGGATCTCTTGCTCCAGGTTTTAGTTCATCGATCGTCACTCCATCCCACGTACCTCTAATACAAATGGGTACTTTCATTCTCTCTTGTCTTGATCTCGGTAAGATGTTATGGACGTTTGTCAGAATATCAATACCACTACTCTCCTTCACTGCTTCGGTGTAAAAGACGGGAATATCCATACTCCTGCAGAATTCCATCAAGTCTTTAATCTTTGGAATAATTTCTCTATACAGGGAGGTGTTCATTCCTATTTTATCATAAGATCCTCCCTTTGCTACGAAACCATTCTGCATGTCTATAACTATTAGTGCAGGTATAACGGTACGGCCAGAAGGAAAAGTAACTTTGAACATATTATGAACAAATTAACTATTAGCTTAAAGATAAATGTTTCATAGACATGATAGATTAAAGCTGATATGCTCGTACAAGGTTTGTTGTGCTGCAGATGTTGATAGCATTTTTCAACTCTTGCATGGGTATAATGAACGACGTTACGAAATCTCTATTAGGTATGATTTTTGAGCGAACTACCATGCTGATTATTGAGAAAAGAATTACCAATAAGTTGGTGCAAGAAAATATTAAAGAACTAAAATCTATACACCTCGAACTTGTCTAGATGGCAGAGACAATCCATGAAATGGACCTTAAGAAGACCGTAAATACTATTCTTGTAGTGGACCCGTAGAAGTTCTACTAATGGTTCATGGTATGTGCGAAGCACTAGGAAAGGCATTTACTGATGAAATGGCGGAGCATGTCGTTCAGGAGTTAAGGCCTAAGCATCCGGTATTGGCTGCTGTTATTGAAAGAAAACATCAAATGGATTTGAAAGCTACTCTTGCTGCTCTGATTGTCGTTGATGCCCTTAAAGAAGTGAGGAAGCTTACATAATAGGACTAATAATTAGCTCGTAGTTGATATTAGTACGATATTATAAGATTCATAAAGATAAATAGGCTAGGACCTGAAAAGATAAATACAAATTTGAAGCTTCAAAGCAGAAAGACTATCGAAGGTCCCTTCAGAGCACCCCACAGAGCAATGTACAAGGCAATGGGATTGCATGACGAAGACCTAAACAGGCCATTGATTGGAGTATCTTCTACTTGCAATGAGGCCACCCCTTGCAATATTCATCTTGGAAAGCTAGCACATTTTGCTAAAGAAGGTGTAAGTAATGTAAGATGTACACCAAGAGAGTTTACGGCCATTTCTGTATCTGATGTTATTTCAATGGGTCATGAGGGAATGAAGGCATCTCTAGTAAGTCGGGAGGTAATTGCCGATTCAATAGAACTAATGATGAGAGCTCATCAATATGATGCAATAGTGGGTATTGGTGGATGTGATAAAAGTAATCCAGGGACATTGATGGCAATGGCACGCCTTAATCTACCATCTATATATGTATACGGTGGAGCCAATATGCCCGGAAATTGGGATGGTAAGCAAGTGACAATTGAGGATGTTTTTGAAGGAGTAGGAACGTATCAGTCAGGAAAGTTAAGTTTAGAAAAACTAGTTAGTTTGGAAAATGTTGCATGTCCATCTGTTGGCTCTTGTGCTGGCATGTATACTGCTAACACTATGGGAGCAGTAGGTGAAGCTATTGGAATGTCATTGCCTGGAAGTGCTTCTCCACCTGCGGAGAGTGAAAGAAAGAAACAAGTATGTTTTGATTCCGGAAAGGCAATAATGAACTTGATTGAAAACAATATACGTCCAAAAGATATTCTTACATTTGAAGCATTTGAAAATGCAATCGCCCTTGTCAATGCGATAGGCGGCTCTACAAATTCAGTTCTTCATCTTCTGGCAATTGCTAGAGAAATTGGTGTTAATCTAAGATTAAGCGATTTTGAAAGAATACGAAAGCGAACACCACACATAGCTAATTTACTGCCAGCTGGTCTATATACAATGTTTGATCTGGACAAGATAGGCGGAGTCCCTGTGATTCTAAACAGTCTGCTAGAAAAGGGCTTGATCGATGGCGATGTTATCACAGTTACAGGAAACCCGATGAAGAGGAATCTTGATTCAGTAAAACCAGATATAATGCCAACAGATGATATAAAATCTAAAATTATAAGACCTGTAGACGATCCTTTTGACAAGGAAGGAACACTTAAAATTCTAAAGGGTTCTTTGGCTCCTGATGGAGCCGTTATAAAAATTGCCAGTATAAAGTCAACAACAAATTTTCGGGGTAAGGCAAGAACTTTTGAATCTGAGGAAGAGGCTTTTGATGCGGTATCTAAGGGAAAGATAGGCGAAGGAAATATTGTAGTGATCCGATATGAAGGTCCAAAAGGAGGACCTGGTATGAGAGAGATGCTTTCTGTCACAGCATCTCTAGTAGGTCAAGGAATAGGCGATAAAGTAGCATTAATTACCGATGGAAGATTTTCTGGTATTACTAGAGGATTAATGGTAGGTCATGTTGCACCAGAGGCGATGATTGGTGGTCCTATAGCTCTAGTTAAAGATAATGATCAAATAGATATAGATGTTGCAAAGGGAAAAATAGATCTCTTAGTATCAAAGACTGAGCTAGACAAAAGAAAGAAAAAGTGGAAACCAATAAAGTCCCATTATACAAAAGGAGTACTTGCCAAATATGCTTCGCTGGTAAGTTCTGCAACCGAGGGAGCTGTAACTAGTCCAAGATAGCTTACATTTTATAAATCTCTGTCATCAATCGACGGTAATTTGATGAATTTCTCTATGCTATCTATTTAATGACTTTTATAGAAATATATGAGATGTTTTGAATGTAAAGTCTTATTATTTAATGATAAAACAATATAAGCACGATTAATATATGAAACTTGTTGAATGAGTCAGAGCTCTTAGAATCTGCAAAAAAAGTACTAGATGGCAACTGGACTGGAAATTTTACAATACCCTCAGCAACATTGTATCCTCATCAATGGAGTTGGGATTCATGCTTTATTGCAATTGGGAACTCATATTTTGATATAGACCGATCGATGAAGGAAATGCAGCATTTATTT
>Ga0075420_100002686_pt1 | contig 15419 bp, 10 predicted proteins | sample SoiMetdeltSBSDD4_FD_75296 | JGI IMG/M metagenome (GOLD analysis project Ga0075420, IMG submission 75296) | Bulk soil microbial communities from a Populus tree surrounding site in Tennessee, USA - Soil MetaG P. deltoides SBSDD4 | ecosystem: Environmental > Terrestrial > Soil > Tree plantation... | reverse complement strand
CATGGATTTCATCGATCTGAAGACCCAGTACCGGCGGCTCAAGCCCGCGATCGACGAGCGCATGGCGAAGGTGCTGGCTCACGGGCAATACATCCTCGGGCCCGAGGTCGCCGAGCTCGAGACGGCGCTCGCGCGCTATGCCGGCACGCGTCACTGCGTCGCGGCGTCGAGCGGCACGGATACGCTCCTGATCGCGCTTATGGCGCTCGGCATCGGCCGCGGCGATGAAGTGATCACCGTGCCGTTCACCTTCGTCGCGACGGGCGAGATGATCGGGCTCGCCGGGGCGACGCCGGTCTTCGTGGACATCGACCCGCGGACCTGGAATCTCGATCCGGCGCAGATCGAGGCGGCGATCACGCCGCGCACCCGCGCCATCATGCCGGTCTCGCTGTACGGCCAGTGCGCGGACTTCGCAGCCATCAACGCGGTCGCGGCGCGGCACCGTCTGCCGGTCATCGACGATGCGGCTCAGACTTTCGGCGCGACCCAGGACGGCCGACGCTCCTGTTCACTGTCGCTCATCGGATCGACATCGTTCTTCCCTTCGAAGCCGCTCGGCGCATATGGTGATGGCGGGGCGCTCTTCACCGACGACGACGCGCTCGCCAAGCTGATGCGCGAGATCCGCGTCCACGGGCAGGATCGGCGCTATCACCATCCGCGTCTCGGTATCAACGGACGACTCGATACGCTGCAGGCCGCGGTCCTGCTCGCAAAGCTCGAGGTCTTCGACGAGGAGGTCGCGGCCCGTGGTCGCGTCGGTGCGCGTTATGGCGAGCTGATACGCGAGGCGTTCGCCGGTCACGAGCAACGGGTGGTGACGCCATGGCTGGCCCCCGGCAACACCAGCGTGTATGCGCAGTACACGATCGAGGTAGACGAGCGCGACGCAGTCGAATCGCGGATGAAGGCGCAGGGCATCCCGACGGCCGTGCACTATCCGATGCCGCTGCACCTGCAGCCCCTGTTCCAGTCGCTGGGTCTGCGCGAGGGCGCGTTCCCGCACTCCGAGCGCGCGTCGCGACGCGTCATCAGCCTGCCGATGCATCCCTATCTCGGCGAAGAGCAGCAGCGGGCGGTAGTAGCCGCGCTGCGCACGGCCGTCCTCGGCTGACCGGGCGGCGCGAAGCATGCGGCAGGTCATCCTCGATACCGAGACCACCGGGCTCGAGGTGGAGCTGGGTCATCGAATCATCGAGATCGGCTGCATCGAGCTCGTTTCCAGACGGCGCACCGGTCGCACGTTTCATCGCTACCTGCGACCCGAGCGCGCTATAGACGTGGCAGCGCTGCGGGTGCACGGTATCACGGCCGAGTTCCTCTACGAGCAGCCGCGGTTCGCCGATGTAGCGGATGAGCTCATGGAGTTCATCGGTGACGCGGAGCTCGTGATCCACAACGCGGCCTTCGACCTCGCGTTCATCGATGCTGAGTTCGCCCGACTGGGGCCGCCGCAACGGCAGGTGTCTGCCTCGGCGCGGGTGTTCGACACGCTGTCGCTCGCGCGACAGCTTCACCCGGGGCAGCGCAACGGCCTCGATGCGCTCTGCCGGCGATATGGCGTGGACAGCTCGCGGCGCGAGCGCCACGGCGCGCTGCTCGACGCGGAGCTGCTGCTCGACATTTACCTGGCGATGACTGGCGGGCAGGGCGCGCTGACGCTCGAGACCGGCGCCGCGACGCCCCATGCCGCCCTGACGGTCGGGCGCGCCGAGCGACCCAGCTGGCCGCTGCTGGTGCGGCGTGCCACCCACGCGGAGCTCGACGCGCACGAGCGGATACTCGATGCGCTGGATCGGGCAAGCGGCGGCCGCACCGTCTGGCGGGTGCTCGAACCCGTGTCATGAGCGGCACGCTTGCGCAGGCATTCCGACGCGGTTTTCTCGGCAACGCACCGGCCTGGTACAAGCGGCTGGTCCTCGCCTTCCTGCTGGCGAACCCGATCCTGCTCGTCACTCTCGGTCCGACGGTCACTGGCTGGGCGGTGCTGCTCGAATTCATCGTCACGCTTGCGATGGCGCTACGCTGTTATCCGCTGCAGCCCGGAGGGTTGATCGCGCTCGAGGCGGTGCTGCTCGGACTGACCTCGGCGGAGAGCGCCTACCAGGAAGTGATCACCGCGCTCCCGGTGCTGATGCTGCTGATGTTCATGGTCGCCGGCATCTATTTTCTGCGCGAGCTTCTGTTGAGCGTCTTCACGGGTCTGCTGCTGCGCATACGCTCTACGTCGGTGCTTTCGCTCACGATCTGCGCTGCGGCCGCCGTATTGTCCGCGTTTCTCGACGCGCTGACCGTCGTCGCGGTGCTCGTGACCGTCGGTCTCGGCTTCTACGACGTCTATCACCGCGCCGCTTCGGGTAAGCGTCTGGAGGAGGAGCACGACTCGGCGCGCGACGAAGCCGTGCCAGAGCTTCATGTGCGGTCGCTGGAGCAGTTCCGCGCCTTCCTGCGCGGGCTGATGATGCACGGCGCGGTCGGCACCGCCATCGGCGGCGTCACGACACAGGTAGGCGAGCCGCAGAACCTGCTGATCGCCAAGCAGGCGGAGTGGCAATTCGGGCAGTTCTTCCTCGAAGTGGCGCCTGTTTCGCTGCCGGTCGCGGTTGCCGGCTTCACTACCTGCTGGCTGATTGACCAGTTCCGACTCTTCGGCTATGGCGCCGAGCTGCCATCCGACGTCCGTGCCGTGCTGCAGACGCATCACCAGGAACGCGCGTCGCGAGCATTGCCGCGTGATCGCCAGATCCTGATCGTGCAGGCGGCCGTTGCGCTCATCCTCGTGCTGTCGCTCGCTTTCCACGTGGCGGAGGTCGGCCTGATCGGCCTGATCGTCATCGTGCTCGCGACCTCATTCACCGGAATCGTCGAGGAAAACCGCATCGGCAAGGCGTTCGAAGCGGCGATGCCGTTCACCGCGTTGCTGGTAGTGTTCTTCGTGATCGTCGCGCAGATCCACGACCAGCATCTCTTCGAGCCGGTGCTCCAGGGCGTCCTGTCGCTAGAGGGGCGCGCGCAGGCGGCGATGCTCTACGTGGCGACCGGGGTGCTTTCGGCGATCAGCGACAACGTGTTCGTCGCAACGATCTACATCACCGAGGTCAAGGCGGCGTTTCTGCAGGGTGCCACGACGCGCGAGCAGTTCGAGGTGCTGGCCGTGGCGATCAATACCGGAACCAACATCCCGAGCGTGGCGACGCCGAATGGGCAGGCGGCGTTCCTGTTCATGCTCACGTCACTGCTCGCGCCGCTGATCCGGCTGGGGTACCTGCGGATGGTCTGGATGGCGCTGCCGTATTTCCTGGTCATGACGAGCGTGGGTCTCGCGGCCGTGGTCTGGCTCCTGTGACGCGGGTGCCAGTTTCGCCTAGACGCGGCTCTCAATATCGAATGTCCGGATGTGGCATTCTTTCGGGATCCGCACGTTCTGAGTGAGCACCGCTTGGCAGCTAGAAACCCCACGCGGCTGAACCGCCGCAGCCTGAAAATCGCAGTGATCGGCCTCGGTTACGTTGGTCTCCCGCTCGCGGTCGAGTTTGGGAAGCGATTCCGAACCACCGGATTCGACGTCAAGTCGGGCCGGATCCAGGAGCTCGAGCGCGGCCACGACGCCACCCGCGAGGTGACCCGGGAAGAGCTCGCTTCAGCCGGAAATCTCACGTTCACCACCCGGACCGAGGAGCTCGCAGACTGCAAGGTGTTCATCGTCACGGTACCGACGCCGATCGACGAGTACAAGCGACCGGACCTCACACCGCTCGAGAAGGCGAGCGCCACGGTAGGGAAGGTGCTCAAGAAGGGCGATGTGGTCGTCTACGAGTCGACGGTCTATCCCGGCTGCACCGAGGAGGTCTGCGTCCCGATCCTCGAGCGTGTTTCTGGCTTGAAGTTCAACAGGGATTTCTATGCAGGTTACAGCCCCGAGCGCATCAACCCCGGGGATAAAGAGCACCGACTCACCAGCATCCGCAAGGTGACGTCGGGATCGACCCCGGCGGTGGCTGAGTTCGTCGACTCGCTGTATCGCTCGATCATCACCGTGGGGACGCACAAGGCCTCCAGCATCCGCGTCGCGGAAGCCGCCAAGGTCATCGAAAACACGCAGCGCGACGTCAACATCGCGCTCATCAACGAGTTGGCGCTGATCTTCAACCGGCTCGGCATCGACACGGAGGAGGTCCTGAGCGCAGCCGGCAGCAAGTGGAATTTCCTGCCATTCCGCCCGGGGCTGGTCGGGGGACACTGCATCGGCGTCGACCCGTACTACCTCACGCACAAGGCGCAGGCGATCGGCTATCACCCCGAGATGATCCTCGCCGGGCGGCGCATCAACGACAACATGGGCATCTACGTCGCGCAGCAGGTCGCCCAGCTCATGATCAAGGACCGGATCCAGGTGCGCGATTCGCGCATCCTGGTGATGGGCCTCACTTTCAAGGAGAACTGCCCCGACGTCCGCAATACCCGGATCGTCGACGTCGTAAACGAGCTGACCAAGTTTGGCGCCACGGTCGACGTCTACGATCCGTGGGCGGACCCGGCCGAGGCGAAGCACGAGTACGGGCTGCGACCGGTGAAACGGCTGCGCCCGGGCAGTTACGATGCGATCGTGATGGGCGTGGCGCACCGGCAGTTTCGCGAGATGGGAATCGCCAGGATCCGCGCGCTCGCGAAGAAGCGCCACGTGCTCTACGACATCAAGTACGTTTTCGACCGCGACGAGGTCGACGGGCGGTTGTAGGCGATGAAGATTCTCGTCACCGGTGTTGCGGGATTCATCGGGTTTCACACCGCCGCGAAGCTGCTCGGCCGCGGCGACACCGTCGTCGGCCTCGACAACCTGAACGACTATTACGACGTACGGCTCAAGCACGCTCGCCTCACGCTGCTCGAGAAGGAGCCAGCGTTCCGCTTCGTGAAGCTGGATCTCGCCGACCGCGCCGGGATGGCGGAGCTCTTTGCACAGCAGAAGTTCGAGCGGGTGATCCACCTCGGCGCGCAGGCCGGCGTGCGGTATTCGATCCAGAATCCACTCGCCTACGTCGACAGTAACGTGATTGGCACCGCGAACATTCTGGAGGGATGCCGGCACAACGGCGTCTCTCATCTCGTCTATGCCTCGACCAGCTCGGTGTACGGCGCCAACACCAGGATGCCGTTCTCCGTCCACCAGAACGTCGATCACCCGTTGTCGTTCTACGCCGCGACGAAGAAGGCCAACGAGCTCATGGCTCACACGTATGCCGAGCTCTATGCGCTGCCCGTGACGGGGCTTCGTTTCTTCACCGTGTACGGCCCGTGGGGCCGGCCCGACATGGCGCTGTTCCTGTTCACGCGCAACATACTCGCCGGCCGGCCGATCGACGTCTTCAACCACGGACATCACCGCCGCGACTTCACCTTCGTGGATGACATCGCCGAGGGCGTCGTTCGTTCCTGCGACCGGGTCGCGACCCCGAACCCGGACTGGGATGGCCAGTCGCCCGACCCCGGGACCAGCCGCGCGCCGTACCGGCTGTACAACATCGGCAACAACCGCCCCGTCGAGCTGCTGCGCTACATCGAGGTGCTCGAGCAGTGCCTCGGTCGCAAGGCGCAGATGAACATGCTGCCGCTGCAGGCGGGCGACGTGCCCGACACCTGGGCCGACATCGAGGACCTCAAGCGCGACGTCGGCTACACGCCGGTAACGCCCGTCGAGGTCGGAATCCGCCGCTTCGTAGAGTGGTACCTGGAGTATTACGGCAAGGACGCGCCCGACGACCCCAAGGTCGTCAACCTCGGCTGATCGGTTATCCTCGCGACGTCCAGAGGCCCCGGGGCGCCGGCCTCGATGGAGGTTCCGATGTCCGAACGCACGTCCTTGCCCGCGTGGCAGGCACTGCGAACGCACGCCGACGAGATCGGCTCGACGCATCTACGAGACCTGTTCGGCAGCGACGCTGCGCGCTTCGACGGCCTGCACGTCGAGGCACTCGACTTCCTGTACGACTTCAGCCGCCAGCGGCTCACGCGCCGCACGATCGTGCTGCTGCTCGAGCTTGCGCGGACGTGTCGCCTCGAGGAACGCATCGCGGCGCTCTTCGCCGGCGAGCCTGTCAATCTCACCGAGAACCGCGCGGCGATGCACATGGCGCTCCGCAATCGTTCGGGCCGGCCGATGCTCGTGGCAGGACGCGACGTCATGCCCGAAGTACGTGACGGGTTGGCACGGATGCGCAGATTCGTCACCGGGATACATGAGGGGCGGATCACCGGCCACGCCGGTGCCCGCTACACCGACGTCGTCAATATCGGGATTGGCGGCTCCGACCTGGGCATCGTCATGGCCACGGCGGCGCTGGGTCGATATCGGAATCGCGCGATCCGCCTGCACTGCGTCTCAAACGTTGACGGGGCGGAGCTCTCGGACGTATTCGAGCGGGTCGACCCGGCCACCACGCTGTTCGTCGTGTGCTCCAAAACCTTCACGACGATGGAGACACTTAGCAATGCGCGCGTCGCGCGCGAATGGCTGGTGGAGGCGCTGGGCGAGGTGGCGGTCAAGCGGCAGTTTGTAGCCGTGTCGACCAATGCGGCGGCGATGGACGCTTTCGGGATCGACCAGGGACGACGCTTCACGATGTGGGACTGGGTCGGCGGCCGTTACTCGCTGTGGTCCGCCGTCGGGTTGTCGATCGCGCTCGCGCTCGGAATGGATCCGTTCGAGGAGTTGCTTGCGGGCGGCCATGAGATGGACGAGCACTTCCGCTCGGCGCCGCTGGCGGCAAACCAGCCGGTGCTGATGGGCCTGATCGGCGTCTGGAACACGAACTTCCTCGGCGCGACTTCGCACGCCGTGCTGCCCTATGACAGCAGGCTGCATCGCTTCCCGGCGTATCTGCAGCAGCTCGAAATGGAGTCGAACGGCAAGGGCGTTACGCGCGACGGCGTGGCAGTCGACTACCCGACCGGTACGGTCATCTGGGGCGAGCCCGGGAACAACGCCCAGCATTCGTTCTTTCAGCTCTTGCACCAGGGCACGGCACGGCTCTCGATGGACTTCCTCGCGCCGGTGAACGCCTCGAGCCGGTTTGAGGGTCAGCAGGCTCTCGCACTCGCCAACTGCTTCGCGCAGGCGGAAGCGTTCGCATTCGGCAAGACGGAAGCACAGGTCTGTGCCGAGCTCGCGTCGACCGGCATGGACGACGAGGCCGCCGCGCAACTAGCGCCGCACAAGGCGCATCCGGGCAACCGTCCGTGCAGTCTGATCCTGTTCCCACGTCTTACGCCCCGCATGCTAGGCCGCCTCGTCGCATGGTACGAGCATAAGGTGTACGTGCAGAGCGTCGTCTGGGATGTCAATCCGTTCGATCAATGGGGGGTCGAACTCGGCAAGCATCTGGCGGTGGCGCTTGTTCCTGCCGTCGAGTCGGGTGCGGCGACAGCGCAGCAGCCGGGTCTCTCGGCGCTGCTTGCGCATTTGCGGCAGTGGCGTGGTCCCGGCCGCCGGGGTGTGTCCTGAACGTGGTCCGGTGCCCGAACCGCCCCCGGCATGCGGTAACATTCTGGTTTCGGCAGACAAGACCAACTGGAATCACCGCTCTTGCCGGATTGTGACGGGGACGATTGCGACGGTGTGAGCTGCATCCGGCACTGCGCGTGCGCGAGCGCCGTGCCTGGACGCGACAGCGAGTTACGGGTTAGGACGGAGCATGCAGAGATCCAGTAATGTGAAGCTGTGCTACAGCGTGATTGCGATCATGGGGCTGCTGCTCTTCATCCTGCAGAGTCTTCCAGCCGACGCGCAGACGCCGACGCCCGAGCAGGTCGAAGCCTTCCGAAACCTGCCGCCCGATCAGCAGCGGGCGATCCTCGAAGCGATGGGGCAATCGGGTAGCACCACCGGTGCTCCGAGCACGACCGGCACACCCACAACGCCGACGACCGGCGCCGAGACCGAACTGCTCCCGGAGACGCTTATCCGCCGCGCGGAGGAAGCGCGCGAGCGTGCGGCGGATGAACTGCGACTGAAGCCCGACGACACCTTGATCGTCGAGATCCTGCCCCTGCAATGGGAAGGGCAGGAGCGAGTGCTTACGTCGCCGGAACCGACGCGGCCGGTCATGCCCGGGACCGCGGCGCAGTTGCCGCCATCAGTTGTCACTCCGCCGCCTCAGACCCGACCACCGGATGGAGAGTTCATTGTTCGCGACGAGGCGGAGACTGCGAGGCTCGAGCGTGTCATAGACACCGTGCGGCGCGGTAACCCCTACCGCGTGACGCGTCATGGCACTCTGGATCTGCCGGGGCTCGCCCCGATCCCCGTCGCGGGTTTGACGACTGTCGAAGCGACGCGGCGGCTGACCGTGGAAAAGCTGGCGCAGGACTTCCGCATACGTCTGACCCGCTTGCCGCTCGAATCGCCCCTCAAGCCCTTCGGCCACGACATCTTCGCGGACGCGCTGCAGGCGTTCGAGCCGATCACGGATATCCCGGTACCCGTCGACTACGTGGTCGGACCCGGCGATGGACTCGAGATCCAGCTCTTCGGCAACACGAGGGCCCGGTATTCGCTGATCGTCAACCGCGACGGCAACATCAGCCTTCCGGAACTGGGCCCAATCCCCGTCAGTGGTCTGCGCTTCGAGGATGCTCGCGCGCAGATCCAGGCACGGGTCGCCGAGCAGATGATCGGCACCCAGGCCAGCGTCTCGATTACCGATCTGCGCTCGATCCGGGTGTTCGTGGTCGGGGATGCCGTGCGACCAGGATCGTACACGGTTAGCGGTCACGCGACGATCACTCACGCCCTGTTCGCGAGTGGCGGCGTGAAGCCGATCGGATCGCTGCGCAACATCCAGCTGAAGCGCAACGGCAAGCTAGTGACGAGCTTGGACCTGTACGATTTGCTGTTGCACGGCGACACGTCGCATGACGTCCGGTTGCGGCAGGGCGATGTGGTCTTCGTGCCGCCGGTGGGCTTGACGGTGTCGCTGTCGGGCGAGGTACGGCGGCCGGCGATCTACGAGCTGAAGGGTGAGGGGACAGCGGCGGAACTGCTGGTGCTCGGTGGCGGGTTTACCCCGGAGGCTGACCCCTCGCTCGCCCGGCTGGAGCGCATCGATGAGCGACATGAGCGGGTAATGATGGACGTCGATCTGACGAACCCGCAGGGGCGCGTATTGCGCGTGCGATCGGGCGACGTGCTGCGCGTCGAGCGCGTCAGGTCGACATACGCAAATTCGATCCAGATAGAAGGTCATGTGCTGCGGCCGGCGGTCGTGCAGTACCGCTCCGGAATCCGACTCACGGACATCATTCCGTCCGTTGCGGATTTGAGGCCAAATGCCGATCAGCACTACGTATTGATACGGAGAGAGGCGTTGGGTGATCGGCGCGTTCAGGTCCTGTCGGCCGACCTGAGCGCTGCCTGGCGGATGCCGCAGTCCGATGCAAACCCTCTGCTGGCGCCCAGGGACCGGGTCATGGTTTTCGATCGCGAAGCGGGACGGGGACTCATGCTCGAGCCGATCCTCGAGGAGCTGCGTCTGCAGTCCGTCAGCGGGGAGCCCACGCAGATCGTCCGCATCGGTGGGCGCGTCAATGCGCCCGGATCCTATCCGCTCGAGCCCGGCATGACGGTCGACGACCTGGTGCGCGCCGGAGGCGGTCTGGCCGAGGATGCCTACGGAGCCGAGGCCGATCTGGCACGTTACGAGGTAAGCGACGGCCAGACCCGCCGTACGGATGTGATCAAGATCGACATGTCGCGGGCGATCGGTGGTGATCCGGCTGCGAATCTGACCCTGTCACCGTTCGATTTCCTGGTGGTGAAGGAGATATCGCAATGGGCCGGGTCCCAGGAGACCGTGCGGCTTGAAGGTGAGGTCAAGTTTCCAGGCGAGTACCCGATCGAGCGTGGCGAGGCCCTCCGTTCGGTCGTGGAGCGCGCAGGCGGGCTGACACCGCTCGCGTTCGCCGGCGGCAGCGTCTTTACCCGCGAGACGCTGAAGGAACGCGAACGACGGCAGATCGAGATGCTCGCGGACCGGATGCAGCAGGATCTTGGAGCGCTCGCGCTGGCGGGCGCGCAGGAGGGGGGAATCGGTGCCAGTCAGGCATCGAACACGCTTGCCGTCGGGCAGGCGCTGCTTGCAGATCTGCGCGACACGGAACCGGTTGGACGGCTGGTCATCGACCTCGAACGCGTCATGGCGAGCACCGACCCCGCCGATGACATCCTGCTCAAGGGGGGCGATACGCTACGCGTGCCACGGCAGTTGCAGGAGGTCACGGTAATCGGCGAGGTGCAGAACCCCACTTCCCACCTATTCGATTCCGCTTTGTCCCGTGATGACTATCTAAGCCTGAGCGGCGGCGCGACGCAGAAGGCGGACGATAAGCGCATCTACGTCGTACGGGCGAACGGCAGTGTCGAGAGCGGCGGTAGCCGGTGGTTCAGGGACTCCGGCTCGGTCCTGCCTGGCGATACGATCGTCGTGCCGCTCGATGCCGAGCGAATGCGGCCACTGCCGTTGTGGACGGCGGTCACGACCATCATCTACAACCTCGCTGTAGCAGTTGCCGCCGTAGGCTCGTTCTAGCAGCCCGTCGGACTGACGATTTCGGTTGAATGCTGGCAAGGCTCTGGAACACGTCGTTTCATGTGGATACGAGTTGAGAATTGGCGATTGGTGCGCTGCGCGGATCCGTCAGATGGTTTGCAGCGCGAACATCCGCTTGATGTTCCATCTCATCGTCACAAGGTTCCATTCACCGCGTACGTACCGAGTTTTTCTACAGGCTCGTTATGCGATCGACGATGCGGATGCCCACGATCATCCATCTAAGGAGTCGTTGGGGGGTCGTTCGCGATACAGATCATCGTCATTGGCTCCCCACCAGCGATCGTGGCGTACGCCGTTTTACCGCCTGAGATCGAGGCGTGCTTACCTCCGCACACCACACGTGCTGTCGCAGCTGAGGCGCTGACATCGTTCATCTGAGTTGCTTCGGCGAAAGGGTCGTTGACAGTCTTATCGCCGAGACGACAATTCTCAATCAGTACCGACTGGAACTTGTCGATGCTGATGCTAGGGCCTCCGTTGCCGGCTACGAGACAGTTGCGGATGCTTCCGATCTTTAGTCGCGCAGGATTCCACACAGCGCCGCCAAAGTTTGCGCGTATACCTATGCCGCTCGAGCCGACCACCCGCACATCGTCGAAGTCGAATTGCACGCATTCATCATCGATGATGACCTGACCGCTCGATGCGGTGCCGTGTAGCGAGCCGTTGCGGATCACGGAGGGGCCGGAGACTCGCAGTCCGACGCCGCTCGCGTCGATTGAGAAGCCGTCGAGGAAGAACTCGATCAGGTCCGTCTGTGCGGCTGCTGCCCGGTTGGCGGGCAATGCGGCGATGATGGCCGAGAGATATCCACCGCTCGCCCTCTCCGCACCCTGGAGGTAGATCCCGTTACTTGCGATATTCTTTCCATTGATGTTTTCCAGCACGATGCGAGCTCGTGCGCCGACGCCGGGCGTGCCGACGTTGTAGTAAAGCGCCTCGCCGGAGCGGATGACCACACCGTTGAAGGAGCCGTCGATCCACAGACCCGACACCCAGGCGCTCAGCGCGCCCACCAGTGAGAAGGCAACCGCCGAGCCCGTATTCAGGTCACTGATGTAGATGTTCTTGAAACTAAGGTTCCGGGCGTGTGAGGACTGGGTCCTTGCGGGGATGTGGTTATGGTGCCAGAACCCGAACTCGTAATAGATGCCCTTGATCGCCGCGCCCTGCCCGTCAACAAGCACGTTTTCCATCGACACACCGTCAAGACCGCCCAGCATCAGGATCGGAGCGGCTGAAGCGTTGTTGGTCGTGACCCGGAGGTTGCGCACCGTGATGCCACCCTGCGCGACGGTTAGATCCTCGTCTTCGATGCCGCGGGTGAAACCGCCGAACGGATAGCCCCTGCGGCTGCCAATGCGCAGCCCGCTGCCGGCATTTTTGCCGGCTATGCCGTCGTAATTGACATTGATGGCGCCGTTCTCAATGGTCACGTCCCGGACGAAGGTCAGGAATCCCATGTAGTCATCGGCAACAACGTAGCGTTTCGCGAAATCGAGCGTACTGCCGTCGAGGTCAAGGACGATGCCGTCTTTGACCTGGATGATGTCGTCAAAGTAGTAGACATCAGCGCCCGTGGTGTTCGTGAAGCGGACGCGGCCGGTGTACGGACTCGCGCCGGTCGCCGAAACCAACTTGCGCAGGATGGCCGTGTTCCTTGCTCGCGCCGTGGCGTCGTTCGGGATGAGTTGGTAGCGCAACACGTCGCCGGGCGGGTACTCGCTCGACAACTCCAAGTCGTCAAAGCCCGCTTGCGTCTCCGCGGCCGTCGCCGATCGTCCTTCCTCTTCCTCCTCGAGCACGGCGCACCGGTCCACGTCGCGCACCGAGGCGTCGGATCGCCTGACGTGACGGACGACGTCGTCGTTGCCTTGCGCACCGACAAGTAAGCCCGCCGACAGGGACATGACGACGACAGTGCAACACAGGACCCACTGGATGGAATCTCTGATGGCTTTCGTGCCTCGGAGCGACATCATCGCTATCCAACCTCGCGGCGAGCGGTACATATTGTGAGCACCGCTGGCGGATTAAGGTTGGGAATCTTCGCCGCGCCCCCCATGCGCGGATTGCACGGTAGAAATTCGGCGCGCGTGGACGACGCCAGAAACGCGTGCATCACGTGCGGATGCGCCAGAACTGAAAGGGCGCTCTCAAAGCTGGGAGCGCCCTTCATTCAACTTGGTAGCGGGGGCAGGATTTGGCAATTACGTGCCACTCTCCCCCGAAGATCCGGCGGCCCAAGCTCCGGATCGTGGGCTAGATTCCGGGCGGCAAGCTTGGCGGCCCCACGCTCGACTAGCCGACGGGCGACCCGGCCAGCCCGTCGAGCTCGTGCGCCAGCCCCCGCAGCACCCGTGTCGACGTTTGGAGCGGTCGAGCGCATTCGTGTCGTTCGGCCAATTCCAGCCAGATCGTCAGATTTTCCGGGTCTTCGTCTTTGCTTCCCGCAGCCATCCGTCTAGGATACGCCATCAGCAGGCTTGACTCCTCGTAGGTCAGCCCAACCAGCACGTCGCGTCCCGCTTCGTCGAGAGTCAGCGATTGCGTTTCGGTTAGGTACTCCCGTTCGGCCTCGGTGAGCGCGCGCACGTCGAATCCTCCCTGGCGATCTACGGATTGCCTTCCGTCGCTAAATACCGGCGTGATGCCGAAAGGTTTGAGGCCTTTGCGCCTTAACGTCCCGCCAGTGCGACGAGAAAAGGGAGGCGCGGTCCATGACTTACCTGCGGCGAACCGCGAGGCAGAGCGTTTTTTCGCGGCAAGCTCGAGGAAATGAAGTCGCCGGAGTCGCGCTATTGCAGTCCCGCCGTTCAGGCCGTGACAGGATGGCAAGCCGTTAGACAATGACGGTGCTGCGGTTATCTCGCCTGCCCTAGAGCCGCCTCCTGCCGCCGGCTCGTTGACTCAGCCTGACGGGAGAACTAGACTCCTGCGTTCAACTGCTGAACGCAGGGCACCCGTGATGCTGCGCTGGTACGTCGTTCATACGAAGCCGTCGTGCGAGGCTGTCGCCGATGCCAACCTTCGACGGCAGGGCTACGACGTGTATTTCCCGCGTGCCATCAGCAGCGGTCGGCGCAGAGGGCGCCTCCATGAGCATGTGATGGCTCTGTTTCCTCGCTACCTGTTCCTGAGGCTGGACGAAGGACATCAAGCACTCGCTCCCATCCGTTCGACGACCGGCGTGGCCGGAATCGTGCGCTTTGGTCTCAGCTACGCCATTGTTCCTGATGCGGTGATTGGCGGTTTGCGCGCGCGAGAGGATGGCGCTACCGGTTTGCATCGCGTGGGTCGCGCGTTCGAGTTCGTGCCTGGCATGCCGGTGCAGGTCGAAGCGGGGCCGTTCGATGGCCTGGAAGGGATATTCGAGCGCGAAGCAGGTACTGATCGCGTGGTGGTGCTGCTGACGCTGCTGGGACACTCGGCGAGCGTATACATTCCGATGGACTCTCTCGTGCCTTCCCACGTGGCTGCGTGATCGCGATGCTTACCGACGAGATGAGATACAAGCTGATGCGCCTGCTCGAGGCAAACCCCGGCACGAGTCAGCGTGAGCTCGCGAAGGAACTGGGGATCAGTCTCGGCAAGACCAATTACTGCCTGCAGGCTTTGGTGCGCAAGGGATTGGTCAAGGCCACGAATTTCAAGAACAGCCACAACAAAGCTGCATACATGTATCTGCTCACGCCTCGCGGCGTGGAGAGCAAGACAACGCTGACCATGAAGTATCTGCAGATCAAGATGCGCGAGTACGAAGCGTTGCGCGTCGAGATCGAGGAAGTGCGGCGCGAGGCGCAGCGCTACGGCGAGGCCTGACGGCAGGCGCAATCATCGGGCGTGACTTAGCTGCTGACGCTCGATTCTGCTGGCACATGCGAGGGAATTCCGCCCGACGCAGGCGGTAGCGTGCCCGGCGTCGGCAGGCGCATCGGGCAAGCGCTAAGATTGAATCGTTTTGCCCACCTTTGGCTCAGGCAGGTGACCGGTGAGCTCCATCGAACGTCCTTTGATCCACGACACGGACCAGGTCGACGTTGTCGCAATGCTGCAAATGATATGGCGATACAAGTACCTCATCGTCTTTGTTGCCGCCGCGTGCGGATTGGCAGCCGTCGCCTTGGCGCTGACCGCAACCCACATCTATCGAGCCGAGATCGTCGTCACCGAAGCTGACGAAGAAGCCATGGGCGGCCTGGCTTCGCTTGCGAACCAGTTTGGTGGACTAGCGAGCGCGGCAGGGATTCGGCTGGAACAGGCCGGCACCGGGCTGGAAGCACAGGCTGTGCTTCACTCGCGCAGGCTGGTGGAGGAATTCATAAAGCGAAACGACCTGATGACGGAGCTGGGTCCCATTGCAGGAGACCCGCCAACCCTGTGGTCCGCGGTCAACGAGTTCCGTGAACAGGTCCTCTCTATAGAGGACGATGATGATCGTGGGACAACCACGATCGCGATAAAGTGGACAGACCCGAAGTTGACGGCGCACTGGGCAAACGAGTTCGTCGCGCTCGCCAATCATCTCATCCGCACGCGGGCGCTGGACGAATCGAGCAAGAACATCAAGTACCTGAACGACCAGATTGCAAAGACCAACGTCGTCGAGATTCAGCGTGTGATGTACAACCTGATAGAGAATGAAACGAAGACCCACATGCTGGCGAACGCCCGGGAAGAGTACGCGTTCACGGTCGTCGATCCAGCCGTAGTTCCCGAACGACGCATCTGGCCGCGACGGACGCTCATGGTGCTGACCGGCGGCGTGCTTGGAGTGATCCTCGGCGTGATGCTGGCGCTTGCGCACAA
>Ga0075420_100002683_pt1 | contig 15421 bp, 18 predicted proteins | sample SoiMetdeltSBSDD4_FD_75296 | JGI IMG/M metagenome (GOLD analysis project Ga0075420, IMG submission 75296) | Bulk soil microbial communities from a Populus tree surrounding site in Tennessee, USA - Soil MetaG P. deltoides SBSDD4 | ecosystem: Environmental > Terrestrial > Soil > Tree plantation... | reverse complement strand
AGTTCTAGCGCATCTATCAAATTCTTTTCAGTGTATGGCTCTAAAGCCACTTTCTGGTTGCTGCGCTCTATGATGCCTTCAGCTTTTTCTGTGAACTCAAATAGTCGTTCCTTTAGCTTGGTATGCACGAAGTATATAGATATGGTATTGTTCTTTCTTTGGAGTATTCATTATGTGAAGAGCAAAACGGAACAAGGAAAATCATTTTATTACTAATGTAAATATATGGTGTCCCTGATATCGAAGTGGCAATAGACTACGGCACTATTACTTTTGGTAGTTGCGGGTACCTCTCGCCGTCGCAGTCTTGCAGACACCTCATATTTCAATATTAGTGAAAAGAATGAAAGAGTGGCTTGAAGTTACAACGATTCAATATCAACATGATACTAACATAATACTACCATAAAATACTATCAATATGCCACTTTCACAATTTATAGATGGGATAATAATCATACATTGCTGGCTAATGCGCGAATTACAAAAAGAGATTACCCTAAAGATATTGCCGCGATGACGAGGCAGAGGTGCGATGATGAAACAAAAGATTTTCCAATGCTCGCAGGACGCAGTGGCAAGTTGTGCATCACTCATAAAAAGTGGAGGAGTAGTGATCTATCCGACGGACACAATATACGGAATTGGCTGTGATCCATACAACGACTTAGCAGTCAAGCGCATCTTTACAATAAAGGGCAGGGATGAAAAAAAACCGCTACCTATTTTGACATCCAGCATAGGTGAGGCAGAAAGAATAGTATTACTTGGGAGGGCTGGCAGGATGCTTGCCGAAAGATACTGGCCTGGTGCGCTAACAATAGTTGCCCCCATAATCGACCATAAAATATCACCTAGGATCATGGCAGGTAGTTCTAGCTTAGCAGTACGTGTTCCAGCCAACAACTGTGTCTTGCTACTTCTTCACCACTGCACTTACCTTGTAGGCACGAGCGCGAACTTATCAGGAGAGAGGACGATGAAAAGTGCACAAGAAGTGCTTAATTCTGGTCTTGAAGGGTATGATGCACTTTTAGATGGTGGAACAGTCGAAAAGGGTGTAGAATCTACCATAGTGTCTGTAGAAGGCAAGCCTAAAATATTGCGCGAAGGGGCGATAAAATCGAGGGAGATATTACATCTCATTGGATGAATTTAACCTCATTGTATCCACTTTTAGATTTAGAGAAGAAGATGCAGAAGACGAAATTCTCGAACTGCTAGATAAATTTGGTGACCCGACAGCAGGGTCGGAGATAATCGAGATAAAGGGAATGATACTCGTACAGACTTCACTTGACCCCCTTACGATCATCGATAAACTAAAGGAGCTTGTGGCTTCAGAACCTTGGCAGGTTCGTTACATTCTGCGGGTATTGCCAATTCAAGTTGTTGTCCCCACACGACTTGACACAATAAGTCATGCTGCAAGTGAGCTCATTACAAAGATCGGCAAGGAAACTTTCAGGGTAACGGTTGAAAAAAGGCACAACTCCCTTGGTTCGATGCAGATTATAAAGGCGATAGCAGACCGGAGCAACAACAAGGTCGATCTGGAGAATCCCGACTGGGTTATTTTAGTAGAGGTACTTGGAGGGCTGACCGGAGTATCAGTCCTTCGACCAAATCAGATTTTCAGCTCTGTGGTTGAAAAACGCAAGTAAGTGGCCTCTTCTTTATGCTATGAGTATGGCTGCCTTTTCCAAAAGATATTGTAGAAACTCGTCATTGTCCAATTTTGCAGGAGAACCTAGCAAGCTTGCAAGCCGGATCCTCTTATACTTATTAGGCTTCAATACAGAATCATTCAAGTCAAATTCGCTCTTAATCCATTCTTCAAAATGACGTAACGCTTCATTATCTTGTGAAAAGGCAATAAAACACCCAGCGACATCTTTCTTCAAACCAGTCCTTCGGATCGCTTCTGAAATTTGATGAGTGCCTGCGAGACGAATTAGTAGTTCGATTTCACGTCTCTTTGTAATCATGATATTTCTTTTTTCTGCTTCAAGTGCTATTCTGAGTACCCCTAGCAGATGATCTTCTCCATATACTGCATTGGCATCTACTGCTTGTATCGATACATCATTGTGTTGAGAACGCATCACATCTACCAGTTTGCCAGGATCGTGAGTGATCTTGCGGATGCCTGTGATTGATACGTGATAGCTATTGAGTGGATAATGCGTTCCACCATGAACCACTGTGACGATCTTGACTGTATCACCACTTTTTACAAGTGTGTTATTTCCCTGAAGAGAAGCAGAATCGACACCATTTAATGCAATTATCAAATTGCTTCTTTGCAAAAGATGAGGCTCAGCTGAAATAGTTGCTAAAAAGTCCAAAATGTCTGAGACCGACGCACTGGGTCTATCAAGATTGACCGCAGGTCTGCCGACCGCTTTTTTTGCCCCCCCAAGTAGTCTTATAGTTATCATTCCTTAATTTCTTCCTCAGTCTCTCCGACCGCAGAAGACGCCATTGAAGCCTTTTCTTGCGCAGCTTGCTTTCGCAAATGGGCAGTAATGTAACCGGCTAGCTCATTCCTTAAGACCTTAGACCGGATTATGGCTACTTCGCTGATGACTTTTTTATTAGCGTCAAAATCAAGCCCAAACTTATCAGGATACTTCTCCAATAGCTCAGCAGATATACGCTTTATTCTATTCATGCAGTAGGAAAGGCAATTTTAAGGGTATTTTATCTTTGTTATGTGTGTGCCAGATAGGTCTCAGAGTTCTTCTGCAGCAGTTCTACGGTCTCATCATAGGGCATATTCATGGTATATGCTACTGATGCAACAACGCTTACTAGACAGGAAGTGGAAAGAGATGGCTTATTTTCAAAGCATCTGGAGTATTGCACAGGGCCATCCGTTTCAACCAGGAAGCGATCTCTATCTGTGTTTTTTAACAGCACTTTCTTGTCTTCAGAGTATACGAGCGGAGGGCCATATGATACGTATAGTCCGCTATCCATACATTTTGCTAATTGTTTCTTGCTGCCTGCAAACCAGTGTAGCAATACGTTTTTGATACGATATGTGGGTAGCATTTCTAATACCCTATCAAGCATTCTTCTAGAATGTATCGATACAGGCCTGCCCGTTAACTCTGCCAGCTCAAGCATTGCTGAGAAGACATACTCTTGCTGCTTGATATGCACGTCATATGTACCATCAAGGCCAATTTCACCAACACCATCTATTGATTGTAAATTAGAGGTGAAGACTTCTCTAAACCTTTCTAGATCTTCCCTGGCGGAGGCTTCTGGATGTATCCCGATAAATTGCTTGACCACATTGCGATGAGTATTGAATAGGTTGAAACTTCTAATTGTAGTTTCGACATCGACCGTAACAGAGCACGCAATCATATTCATCATACTTAAGCTCGATATTATATGATGTACATACCCACAGTAACTGCTGTCAGTGAGATGAATATGAGCATCAAAGAGCAATTATATTCATATTGAAAGACTCAATATAAATTAAATATTTGTAGGTATTCTTTTTTGGAATACTTATTTTTAGCAAGAGAACAAATTACTATATAGAGTGTAGCTGGCAAGATTATTAGTGCAACAAAAACACCAACTTTCATATTGAAAATTAATGGTTGTACACTTTGCTTGCCGAGAATTGATACAACAACAACCTTTTTTGCATGGAAGCGTAGGAATTCAATAAAAATCATACTAGTCAAAATGATTTTTACTATCGTTGTTAGATACTATTTTCACCATTCCTTCTGAAGTGAGTCAATTAATTATCAAAAGTATAAGTACACTTTTAATATAGTTATGTCACGTACTGCGTATGTCTTCTGGACCTGAATTTGGCCTTGCAGCAATGTATCGCGTCATGAAAAAATCTGGTGCAGAACGTGTTAGCGATGACGCAGCTGACGAATTGAGAAAGGTTCTCGAAGAGATAGCAGAGAGAATTGCTAGGCAGGCAGTAGACCTATCGTTACATGCTGGAAGAAAAACAATCAAGCCAGAGGACATCAGGTTTGCATCCAAGAATGTGATAAGGCTCTAGCCATCTATCGTCTAATTATCATCTGTCCCCCAGTGCAGATTTCGGTCGCGTATACCATACAAAGGGAGGATGGAAGATAAGTGACAATGCAGACGACGTATTTTGTATGGTTTATGGAGAGGTTAAATCTAATGCGTATCCATTACCAATCAAGTCAATTGCTAACCATGATGTATATTGCCATAATAGAAAATTCCATGCTAACGTGAACGGTATTTTGCATATAACCATGCTCCCCCGACCACTATAACAATCAATATTATTATTCCAGCTATTATTGGTGTCAGCAGTTGAATAATAAAGCCGGCTACTGCAAAGAAAATAACTAACACAATTATTGCGACTACAATTGCCGCTAGCGCGCCTAAAACCACGCATAGCTCAGGAATGCATGATAATTGTACGCTTTAGCTGATATTTCTAGTACATGCATCTATGCCAGCCTGGCAGCTTTGATTTGATTTATTTTTACGTGAATAGTCTCATGACTACTAAACTTCTAAATCATATACGCTTTCTAACAGCGTCATTGACCATATAGAATTCTGAATATCCACATCTTTTACATGATAAGAACTTAAAGACAAAATCTGCATCTTGGTCTTCAATGGCTGTCTTTGATTTTTCAGCCGCCTTTGAGCGCGATGTGTAGGGCACAGACAAAAATGAAGGGTGTTCTACCATGTCCCCAGATAAGCATTTTGGACATTTATTGCTATTCTCTTTATTGTTATGATCACTGTGATCATTCTTAATTGTAGATTCCATTGTACTATTCATCAGACCTCGTTGGATCACCATCTATATTGGATTTAACAATAGCATCATCCATGCGGTTTTTTATGTCTCTACCTACAGTTGCTCGTTGATTTTTATTGTTGCTGCGTCTTTGAGATGGATTGTTGCTACTCTCAATCGTTTTCTGATCATTGTCGTTCATGCTCGTCTAATCATAGACCAATATCATATATGACGAATATTACTTGTACTATGATAACTACAGTATCATAAAATGTAAACTCAAACTGTTTTCATTTCGCTAAATAAAGTGTGAGAAATAGTCAATGTTAAGTACTTGTGTGCCACTTTAGATTTTCTACAAGTTGCAAGAGCGACTAGTACACAAAAACAATGAGAAGGCTACTATACTTATTGTTGATGACGATACCGACACTTTGACAGTGACAGGCAGGAGTTTGGAATATGCAGGTTTCAAGGTTCATGTTTTTGCTGATCCAATTATGGCGTTACAACATGTTCAGAAGGATTGCCAATACTGCCAAATCTTGGTATCTGATATCAGGATGCTTGCTTTGACGGGCTTTCAGCTCGTCAGAAGAGTAAAGGATTTGCGACCTGTTATGAAAGTCATAATGATGACAATGTTTGAAGTAAACAAACGAGAATTTGAAGCGGTTTTTCCATCAACTCCGATTGATAGTGTAATACGAAAACCATTTACACCTTTGCAGCTCGTAGAGAGAAAATAAGAGGATTTTTGGGCACGATGGCTCAAGAGACTGTAAAAAGGATAGTTGGCTACAATGGGTCATAGAGTATCAAGTCTGAAAAGGACATCATAGAAGACCAAATGAGCTGATATACCATATGGTTTCATCTCGCAAGTTCCTGACAAATGTTATAGTGATTATAATAAAGGAGGATGTCATTTATAGTGGTTATCTATATAAGAAGATCTCCCAATGCTTAAATCGAATTTGCTGCTGTCGTACAACGAGCAATATACACATGCACCCAGAAGATTTGAACAATATTTGGGTATGTTCTAATTGCGGAACTGCCTTCGCATTTCATAGCGATATTATGGATCATATGAAGACAACGAGGCATAAACGCATAAAGAAATTCGATTTGAATACAGGCAGGCTTATTGAAGTTAGGGCGACAGTCTAATTAGAGGAGATAACCTCTTGCCATAAATACCATAATCATTGTTCAAGATGCCACATTGTCTAACATGTTATTCAGCCCCATCAGCCACAGACTAGGCAGCATTGGAGAGAGGTCGCTAATGGCAGGGTTGGTATCCGTCATTTTAAAAGCTTAATATATCATAGGGGTTGATCAACATCAATCAACAGGCAGCATACAAATTGATTCCTTCAGCAGGTTCTCCACGTCAGAGCCAATTTTATCAATTGCTAGCTCCCTCTTTTAGAGAGCATGTTATGCTGCTGTGCAATGATCAGGATGAGTGTGATTCTGCCGCAGTGGATTTGATAAATGAAGGACTCAAAGCAGGTCAGCTTTGCATTTACACTTCAGTTTTTAATGGCGACAAATTACATCTTGATGAAATTTCATCTAAAATTACAAACTATCAGGAAAATATAGAAAAAGGCAACTTGACCATAGTTGACTTTCTGCCTTTCTATGAATCTGCGAAGGTATCAAATCTTGCACCCTTCAAGCAGCTCAAGGAACGAATAGAGGAACTTTTACGCAAACGAATAGATGAGGGCAAGGATGATAAAGTCTTGATATTTGCAGAAGCAGCTGGATTTCTATCTGAGCATTGTCATTTTGACAAGAGCATAGAGTTGGAAAGCTGGTGGAACTACGCTCATTCGGAGTGGCTAAAAAATAAATTCAATATTACTGTAATATGTCCACATCCTGCCAATGTTTTGAATGAAGAATCACATTTATCTGCAAAAAGCCAAATCGGAAATGTCCACAGTCTAACTCTTGAGTTACAGAAATGCAGTAAAAGAGATTGTAATAATAATAAGGCTTTACGTGTTCTAATTGTAGAACCTGAAAAGGATATTCAAAAAGTGTATCGGGCTTATCTGGCTTCCGGAGGAGTTGATGTGGTAATTGTAGATGACATAGAGAAATGCTCAGAACAAATCTTCTCGCCTTCTGATGAGGACTTTGATGTGGTTATAATAGATACACACCTACAAAATAGTAGTAGGGGCAATAGATTTCCAGCCATTGAATTAGCTAAAACAATTAAAAATGCGATGCCAGACCAAAGAATAGTTATCACATCCACATCCCCATTAACTGAAGTCAATAGCAAGATGACGTCACTGGGGATTACCAAACAAGATGCATTAATTAAACCATTTTCATTATCGGCATTACTTTCTATAATTCGGACACGTACTCAATAAAGAATTAGAGTTAGATGGATAGCTTTAAGGCATTATACATACAAGATATCCATCTATTGTTGTTGTATTATGTGTAATTTTGTATTCTTGTATAGTAACGTGAGCTTTAAGACGGTAAGCAATCAGTGGCTAAAAAACTAGCCACTATCATTCAGGTTATAATATTTTGAGAGTATTTTGCCGATATACTGACGTAGATCATTGTCATGCTCCTTGTATTTTATTTTATTTTTCCCGCCATACCGCCTTTGTCTTTGCTAGCAATGCAAATCCTACCATATATACAAAAATGACAGCAAATCCGATCTCGGGGGACCACCCTTCTTGAATTTGTGGAGCTCCCATGCCATGCTGCAATATCAGCGACGCTTGGGTAGTTGGAATAGCATAAGCTAAATAGCGCAATTCGTCTGTAGGTATTAGTGAAACCGGGTAAAACACTGGAGGCACGACTACTATTGCAATTCTCAAGAATGCAATAAAGGATTCCACGAACCTAGGATGAGTTGCACGAGTAGATATAAAATATCCAATACTTGACGTGGAAGCCCATACCAGCAAAAGTGTTGCTATTACAGTTGCAGTGCTGTATAGAAAATTGCTGCTAAATATTACTACTAGTATTGCCAAGATTACAAAGGCTGGCAAGCCAAATAATAGCTCAGCAAGTGCAATGCCCGACATGTAGGTAAAAGACGAGACAGGAGAAGCGACAAAAACATCCTGCATCTTGTAATCAACTTTCCAGTTTATGATATTATTGCCAGTGGCCAGTCCATAGCCGGCTGCAGCCGATACTAGGCTTCCTGCAAGCGCCATGTGAGTATACTGACCCCCACCTATTACAAACACTATGAATAAGAATGCAAATGGAATCAGTGCAGTAAATGTTATCGAAGCTGGATATCTGCGAAGCCATAGGAGTCCATTTATATGTGCAATTAGAAATGCCTGCCTTATTGGAGTACTAAACGGAGTAGAAGAAACTCTAGTCTTTTCACGCCTGCCAGTTTTCACTACATTAAGTAGTCATATAACAAGCGTCTAATATTGGTAAGGCCTTGCTATTAGGTATGTTATGTTACATGCGATATTTCTTTTGCATACTTTGACTCCCTTTTTTCTAATAGTTAGATAAAGGCACTTGATCAAAACGCCTACAAATAATTGGCTGCCCAATTGTCGAAATCTTTAATTCTGATCAGAATCATAATTACCACTTAAGATGGCTGTGTCCTCCACTTTGATAATGAACATCGCTGGATCGGAGTGGATCATAATCATACTTTTTGGACTCATTTTACTCTTTGGTGCCAAAAAACTACCCCAGTTTTCACGCACAGTAGGTAAGGCGGTAGGAGAATATGAAAGGGCAAAGGAGATGTTTCGCCATGAAATGGAGCAGGCTACAGAAAATGCAAGAGAAGTTAGCAAGTTTCCCAACGTAACAGGTCCAGTCGACTCAGAGAGGGAAAAGCTCGAGTCGATCGCCACCTCACTAGGTATAGAAGACCATGCTGGGCTTACAGACGAGGAACTTCGTACCCTTATATCTAAGAGAATGTCAAACTGACCTACAGGATATTGGCTACAATTTACACACAAAACTTATAACATGAACTTTTCTAGAAAAATCCATGCAAGAGACAGCAAAAGGCTCCGCAACGGCAACAAATCCCTTTGAAGTTGCCCTCAAACAGCTCGACGAAGCAGCTAAGCTTATAAATCTAGACAAAGGTTTACAGCAAGTTTTAGCCAACCCAAAACGAGTCCTTACAGTATCGCTGCCAATAAAAATGGATAACGGCGAGATACATGTTTTTACTGGATTTCGTTCTCAGCATAATGATGCCCGCGGCCCATACAAGGGGGGTATTCGCTATCATCCTCAAGTCTCCATCGACGAGGTCAAGGCCTTATCTACGTGGATGACTTGGAAGTGCGCCATTGCCGACATTCCCTATGGTGGGGGCAAAGGTGGCATCATATGTAACCCAAAGGAAATGTCTGAAGGCGAATTAGAACGCCTCACAAGGCGCTATGCTTATGCTATTGCAGACATTATTGGTCCGCACACAGACATTCCTGCGCCAGATGTTTACACCGGTGGCAAGGAAATGGCTTGGATAATGGACACATACTCCGCACTTAAGGGTAACTATGTTCAGCCCGAAATTATAACAGGTAAACCTATCACAATTGGCGGATCACTTGGCAGAAATGAAGCCACCGGCAGGGGGTTAGCGTTCACTGTAAGAGAAGCTGCGAAGAAGCTTAAGATAGATATGAAGGATACCACAATGGCAGTAGAAGGATTTGGAAATGCAGGCCAGTTTGCTTCGCAATTTGTAGAAGATCTAGGTGCTAAGTTACTCGCCGCTTCTGACTCCAAGGGTGGTATTTATAATAAGAATGGCATCAATCTCGCCGAGCTAAGGAGGCACAAAGAAAAAACCGGCTCAGTTGTAGGATTTTCCGGCACCAATTCAATAAGCAACGAAGAGCTGCTCGAAACAGAATGCACAGTCCTAATACCAGCTGCTCTAGAAAATCAGATAACTGCGAAGAATGCTAGTAACGTCAAGGCGAAGATAGTGGCAGAGGCTGCTAACGGCCCAACAACACCGGAAGCAGACGATGTACTTTACAATAACAAGATCTTAGTGATTCCAGACATCCTTGCTAACGGTGGAGGCGTCACTGTGTCATACTTTGAGTGGTTGCAGAACCTTCGCAGAGATTATTGGACTGAAGGGGAAGTCAACGAAAGACTGGATAGAAACATCACCAAGGCGTTCAGTGATGTTTATCAGACATCTGAAAAGTATGGCATACACATGCGCAAAGCAAGTACAGTTCTAGCAGTTAATAGAGTGGTCGAAGCAATCAAGATAAGAGGACTTTGGCCATGATCATCAATAACTCCTAACACAATTTGCGAAGTGGGCCAGCAGCATACCTGAAAATTGATTGTAGTGATAAAGGAGCTCTTTCTTTCACTTTTTCTCTATTGTTTTACGTAATAGTAGCAGGATTATTGAAGAATAGGTAATAATGATAGTAATCTAGTTCCAATAATCAACTGGTGGTGGATGTGATAATGGACTTGTATATATATCCAACGATAGGATAACGATAACTGCGATAGATGCATTATTTATTATGTGTATACATTTTGCCACGTCATTTCATCTAATGCAGCAGCTATTTGGCTATAGGGTCTGGTAGAGCTCCAGAATATTAGCACATGATCTGCAGTCTTATTATCATGCCAATAAAGCTCTCCCTGCGATCCACCCTCATCTATACATACTGAGCTTTTGTCTTCATCATAAAATGAGCAGGATGCAAAACGGAAGCTATGTATCGATTCTATTTTCAATCCGTATGTTGGAAATTGTTGTATATAATATTCTAAATGACCTTGATGCGGCTGACCGTCGTTGTCGTATGGATTTACAACAGGTCTTTGTGGCGAATAAAAGAACCCTGCAGTTATATTAGAAGATCGATTTACAGGGGTATCTATAACCTTGATAGTAATTGGTTTAGTTTCTACCTTGTCTGTTCCTTGAAGATATGCTTCTACTCTATATTCTCCAATAGGTAGGATAGTTGTTCCAGAATTAGATAAACCTCTGCTGAGTTTAGGATAACTGAGAAGTGGTGTTTGCAAAGCAGTCTCGTTGGTGTTTATATCAATTACTCTTACAATATAATCATGCGGGGTATCCCAGGGTGCATCAGCCATATGAAATGCGATAGTTGTTCCATTTGAAACTATCAAGTTTGTCGGAATGGTATAAGCATTCTTGTTTGTGAGAAGTTTATGGGATTCTTCCGGCCAGATCTCATGAAACTCATTTGCCATATAAATTACAAAGGTTTTGACAGTAGGTGGAGCCACGAAAGTCTCTGTTTCATAAACGGCGGTAGAGGAATTAGGTAATAGCGCCATTGTTGTGTTAACTGGAACTGCTTCACCACTACTACCTCTATCATCATTGAACGATAGATAACCTAGTTCTTTGATTCCATAGCCTAAACTGGAAGTAGCATGAGAAGAAGCAACAGCAGATGCGCCTATTTCTGCAAGATAGAAGAGGATGAGAAGTATAATAATAATAAAACTACCACCCAGAGGTGTGGCTAGAGCTACCGTCCTCATAAATTACCCCACTTTTTTTGCAACGCCAATATTATTCTAATATTCTTAATATCAGTTAGTAGAGGATGTCATCACGTTTGCGATAGGTATTGTTTCAGAATCGCCTATTTGAGGTCGACGAAGAGACAATAGAGAAATAGAAAAAAAGGGGAAACCATTGATTACCTTTTTATGGCGATCCGTATTGACGTGTCATAACTCATGCCTAGGCAGACAGTTTATGGAAGATGTCCTAATTGCAGGACAAAAAGTCAGCTAGAAGTAGTCTCTCGCAATCCAGGAAGAGAGAAATTCAAGTGCAATCAATGCTATCACAAGTTCGGAATGGATGAACTTTAGTTTTCTTGAATTATCTTTTACCTTGCACCAGAAGCTGCGAATGGTAGTATGTATAGGTCGTTTGATGCTCCAGTAATCGCTCGATACCTTTTGATAAGTTAGAGAGTTAATCCAATATAAAAAACATGTAGAGATAAAATTCCTCTAACAATTTGTTGATCCTTTATTCAGATGTATCATATGAAGACAATGATAACAGACATAAATTTGAAATGATTTATTAAACAATAGCTACGAAAGCGATTGATTAATCATTATATGCGATGACCTTAAATTCATTATACTCCCTATGCACCCAGATGACCTAAAAGCAATATGGATCTGTCATGAATGCAAAATGAAATTTATTTTCCACAGTGATATTGAAGACCATAATAATTCAACAGGACATAAGCTGACTGAAAAAGTGATGTTCACGATGGTTCCCTCAGCTGAGACATTGACATAGTATTAGACTTCGTGTGTCATACCCTCATCCGTTAGGCATGAAATGTGCAATAGTAATGTTCTCGAATGGGTGTCAAAACTCTCCAGATGATCCCTGTGGGAGGCCAGTTGAGCGGATGTAATCTACGTGAGTCTGTATGATTCTCAAGGCTCACATACTCAATACACTGTTGATATGTTAGTTTTTTAGAGAACTTGTATTTCATTTTGTTCAATAACCCTAATAGGAGCTTACGAACCTAGTGCTCTACATCGGTGTTAGTGACTAATAGTACCATATGGTTTAATGATTGTCAAAATCTTATTGCGAATTATTGATTCAGCATCACATCCATTATCAAATGAGATGATTAAGATAGAGTTCCCATCCTGTCCTACAGGAATCGTTGCTCGCTTTAATTTTTCATAAGTCGCAATTACATAGAGAGTCTTGCCTAGTTTTTCTTTGACACCTCGTCTGCTCTCCATTCTCCAAATTGAATATTTTATAGACGAGGCTGTTTCCTCTCGGGTAAGTAGGGGCGTCAAATTGGCTCGGTACTTCAAAGATAATATTGCCCCAGTTAAGGTTGCAATCCCTACAAATCTAATAGATTCATCCGCGTCCAATATTAACTGACAAAATTCTTCAAAGATTGTAGGTGGAGAGTCCGATGAAGACGCCAATACGACATAGAGCCAATGTTATATAGACGGAGATAACTATTTTTATTTTACGATTAGTGGCTAAAGAAAAAGGTGAAACATCTCACAGCGATAATAAGAAAAGAAAGGCGACCTTTGCAGGAGATGAAAGTGCAAAGAGACTTTTCAAAATGCGGCTCCTGATATATACAACTACTAACACCCATAGTGCCAATACTTAATCTTTGCAGCTAGTGTATTCCAATATAAGAAAGTAGAACAACTACAGGATAATATGTATCAATTAAGTCTTCTTATTTCAACTTCTTTACCTAAGCCCTCATTTCCAATTATCCTGTGCAGATTATCTGCAAGTTCTGGAGCTGTTCTAACCACAACAAAACCCAAGTTTAGGTTTGTATCGACTGTTTGGAACCAATTTGGACGGTATTCCTCTGCTTGGTGACAGAAATGAGTTAGGTTGATCATGTTACCTATTCCTTTCTTTATCAAGATCTTCACAAGTGCGGTCATCCTTTCGTGATTTGCTACTGTATATCCGTCAGCAGCTACGGCTATTGCTGTTTGCTTTAACATAATTTTTCTTATTTATTCTCTCAGAATATAGTAGGTGCCTAGATATGTTGAATGTATCTAAATTAGAAACATAAATTTCTATAACTGCAGCTATGCTAAGGTTATTGTGGAGACAGGTTACAGTATATTTCTAAATCAATATAGGAGTAATTATAATGACCACAATGTTGCATCCTGTTATCGATTGTTGCAAATGTGCCATTTTTGTGGGCCATACACCCTCTACTTTCCAAAAGGTAAGAACTGTTTGACATTCTTAAGCAGCTCGTTTTCTGGTGCCCTAGTTACATAGGGAATCAAAGTGGTAGGAATATTTTTTTACAGAGGTATCAATCCATAACCCTTATCTTACCGAGAAAGCGTAATCTGTTCTGGACATCATGAGAGTGTCCTCGAGATTATTGCTATCGCCGAGTATGGCGATAGCATTTACTGCAGTAACAATCGCTATTATGCTTTTGGCTGCTAATATTATCGTAGCTACTGCACAGCAGCAACCTCCACCACAACAGCAGACGCAATTGCAATCCAGTAGTGATGGCGGAGGAGCAGGACTAACAGCTACGATAAATGGTGGTGACAGCTTTACAACTGGTGAGACTATTCTTATTAGTGGTTCTGTTCAACAGAGGGGAACTAGCTCAAATTTAGTTATAGAAATAACAGATCCTCAAGGTCAGCTAGTCAAGCGTGGATTTCCTGCTTTGACTCCTACAGATAACACATTTACTTACACTTTTGTTGCTGGTGAGCAAGAGCAGTTTGACACCAATGCACCGATGGTAGCAAGCGGCAACTATTTGGTGAAAGTGAGGTACTTCCCATCAAGCGGTGGTGGTGTTGTACCAGAAGAATTCGAGTTATCTTTTGTGTATAACGCTAGTACTACGAGTACACCTGCGGGAGCCGTAGAGGCAGATGCAAGAACAACTGGAACGACAACCAGCGGCCAGCAGGCACCAATTCAGAATGCGACAACAATAACACCTAGCTCAGCTGCAACAACAGTTCGAAGTATAACGGATAGCTTCAGAGTACAGATCCCGCAGGGCTGGGCAATTCATGACGTGAAGAATACAGGCTTTACATTGGCGGCAGAGATTCTTAAAGGATTTGGTCTACTAGCACAACTTTGCCCAGATGAGGGACAACAGCAGCAAACGGCTCTTGTTAACGCCGGCGCCAACACATCCAATAGTAGCGGTAGTAACAGCAATAGCTGTCAAGGAGCTCAGGGAGAAGTAATACACGTTATACGGTATCCTAACCTAGGTGCCAGTCTTGGAATTCTTTCTGACGAGGATGCTTTCACTTTCATCAACGACAGAGACACGATACCTAACAGTATTTTAGCGTATCATATGCAAAAGCTCGGGGAGGCAGGTTACCAAGACATAGAGATTGTGACTAGTACAGATACAACAATTAATGTTGACAACGGTACTACACGTCTAAGCAATAGTAGAACAGCAACAACAATACCGGCCAAACTTGTAGAAATAACATATAGTACCAATTTCGATCCAAATGAAACAAAGAGAGGTTACTTCATTTTGACTGCCACAGCCGCAACACCTCGCAACTTGGGAGTGATGACGGGATATAGCATATTTTATGAAGGCAATTCTACTGCGGAAGAGACAACAGTCTCTAGCAGTTTGGCTCCAACATTAACATTATTACCTCCACCAATCAGACAGGTGTTTGATTCCTTTGAGTTAGTGGCAGCATCTACAGAAATTCTTGGAGTTGAAATTACTACAGATGAGACAGAAGGTATTGCACCGGCTACCTTTGAATTTGAAGCTGATGTGACAGGTGGTATGGAACCCTATACTATCAGGTGGGACTTTGGGGATGGCATCAATGATGAAGAAAACGATGACGATGTTGAGCACACATTTGAGACAGATGATACATATACAGTTAGTGTTCTAGTTACAGACTCTACTGGTCGAACTGCATCGGACAGTATACCAATCAGCGTTGAGCCACCACCACCTCTAACTTCAGTTGAAATCATTCCAATTGATACAGAAGGTTTTGCACCGGCTA
>Ga0075420_100002682_pt1 | contig 15422 bp, 10 predicted proteins | sample SoiMetdeltSBSDD4_FD_75296 | JGI IMG/M metagenome (GOLD analysis project Ga0075420, IMG submission 75296) | Bulk soil microbial communities from a Populus tree surrounding site in Tennessee, USA - Soil MetaG P. deltoides SBSDD4 | ecosystem: Environmental > Terrestrial > Soil > Tree plantation... | reverse complement strand
CGATCCAGTTGCGCTGCATCGTCTTGATCGACTCGGGCCAGTCGAGCAGCACGAGGTCGTCGAGCAGGCGGTCGGCGTACGCGGTGATGCGCAGCTTCCACTGCTTCATCGGGCGGCGGAAGACGGGGTGGTTGCCGCGCTCGCTCCGGCCGTCGGCGGTCACCTCTTCGTTGGCGAGCACGGTGCCGAGTCCGGGGCACCAGTTGACGACCGCGTCGTCGAGGTAGGCGAGGCGGTACGAGTCGACGACCGCGCGGCGTGCGGCTGCGTCGAGCTCGCCCCACGGGAGGTCGTCGGGGTTCGCGTCGCTGGTCGGCGCGCGCTCCCCCGACTCGAACGCGGCGACGAGATCGGCGACGGGACGCGCCCGCTGCTGGTCGTCGTCGAACCAAGAGTCGAAGATGCGCAGGAAGATCCACTGCGTCCACCGGTAGTACGGCGGGTCGGTGGTGGCGACGCTGCGGCGCGAGTCGTGGCCGAGGCCGAGCGCCCGGAGCTGGCGGCGCATGGTGGCGACGTTGGCGTCGGTCGTGTCGCGGGGGTGACGCCCGTGCTCGACCGCGTACTGCTCGGCCGGGAGGCCGAACGCGTCGTAGCCCATCGCGTGCAGCACGTTGCGACCCTGCATGCGCATGAAGCGGGCGTAGACGTCGGTGCCGATGTAGCCGACCGGGTGCCCGACGTGCAGGCCGTCGCCGCTCGGGTACGGGAACATGTCGAGCACGTAGAGCTTCTCGCGCCCGGTGATGCCGGCCGCACTGCCGGCCTGATCGCCAGCACGATCACCGGCCAGGAGCCCGCTCGGGTTGGGCGTCCAGAAGGTGTGGTCGGCGTCCCAGCGGTCCTGCCACTTCGCCTCGATCTCGTTCGCGAGACGCGCGGTGTAGCGGAACTGCGGTGCGTCGGAAGTGGTCACTGCGTCGTCAGCCATGCTGCGGGCGAGCGTACCGGGCACTGGTAACGTGATCGCTCCCTTCGGCACCGTTCGCAGCCGAATCGGGTGTCGGGGCTGTAGCTCAGTTGGTAGAGCACTTCCATGGCATGGAAGGGGTCAGGGGTTCGATTCCCCTCAGCTCCACTCCCACGTGTCCCGGCGTCCCTCGACGTTCCTGGACATCCAGCGCAACACCGCATCCCTGAATTCGGTGAAGATGCGCGCATGGACGCGCTCTTCGTGTCTTTCAGAACAGGCCCGGTCGGAACGCGCGGTAACGAATCCTGTGAGATCATACGATCTCGTCAGTGAGGACCTTCCCGGAGCACTTGCGCAGGATGCTTCCCGTGACGACGATCGAGGTCACACGAGGCGTCGACTTCGAAACGTTGTGGGTTCCGGATGAGGAGGCGCGCGACGACGGTTTCACAGACAATTGCGAATACGAGCCCATAGGTGCAGTGTCCTGGAACCAGGTCGTCGAAGTCTCCGAGCTCGAAGTGGAAGTCTTCGCAGAGCTCGCAACGACGGTCACTGATGCTGACGCGTTCGAGGCCGCGTTGGCAGAGCTGGAATACGAGAACGCGCCGTATTGGGATCTGGGCGGCCTCGAGCTAGGAGTGGCGGCCGCGGTGCTCGCCCTTTCGGCGGTCGGTTGCGTGACGTGCTTCAGCTGTCGCGGGCATGGAGGCTCGTCCTACCCGCAGATCAGACTCGCCGCCGATGCACGCTTGGCGCGTGTCGTCGATCAGTGCACGTTGCCGTCGGGTTGCGTGGTCGAGAGCGATGGCGAAGGTTTGCTTTGGGTCTGCGCGCCATCGCTCGTCGAAATGTTCGCCTTTGCCGACGAACTCATCGCGCTACGGAACGAGTTCGCACCTCATTGACACGAGGGACTGGTCGTGCGCGTCCGCGAGCGCTAGAGGTCATCGATCAGCGCTTCGAAATCGAGATCCGGCGTGCCGATACGGCCGAGGTACCGGACACCCTTGGCGATCAGCGCCTCAGCATACGGAGCATCGAGCTGCCCACACCGCTCATACCTGTCGAGCTGATCAAGTGGCAGGTGCGCGGAGCGCTGGAAGTCGACGAGCAAGGCTGGAATCGACCATGCGGCCGGCAGAAAGTAGTCGCGATCGGCGGCGCGACCCGACCGAGTGTTCTTCACGACCTTGAGCAGCGCGTCGCGAGCATTCCCACTCATTGTGTAAGGCTGTTGGTTGGCCTCGGATTGCGCCTTCGCAGTTGCGTGTTTCTGGTACTCGTCGCACTCCTCGAACATCATGCACTCAGCGACGACGACGAACTCGGCCTTGCCCTGTGCGAGGTCACACGATGGCGTTAGCACTATGTACCAGCACTCGGCGGATGGCGTCGGGTCGCTGGCGGCAGGCGGCAGCAGTCGCGGTCCGAACAAGATCTCGCCGGCCAAGCGCTCGTCCACCGGCGGCATGATGTAGAAACGCATGGGATGCACGGTCGACGTCGGACCAACGTCAATTGCGGGCTCGTCCTGCAATCCTTGGGCGAGGACATCCCCACCGGTCGCGAGTGAGGCGCCGAGGCGCCGCGACAGCAGGTGCGCCATGTCACCCTTTCGTTCGGCGCTCCCCATCGCCGCCCAATTCTGCTCGACGAAGTTCGCCATGAAGTCCCGCGTAACTCTCTCAACATGGCTGAGCAATGCGCGATGAACTGCCGGTAGTCCAGATCGGAAGACGCTCTTGATCGCCTCAACGAGCGCCTCGGACTCACCAGTCTTGGACATCACCGTCACGAAGGGTTCGTTCGATTCCCCGGCGTACTGCGGCACCGCCGTCCAGAAGATGATCGGAACGAAGCGACGTTTCCGAATCTGCTGGGCGATCTCGACGCCAACATCCGCCGACGTTGCATCGTCGCCGTGCAAGGCCTCGGGATCGACCTGCTCAGCCAGCGCATCATCGCGGATGTCGAGAATCACCAAGTCGTATTGGATTTCCTCGAGTCGCTCCAAGGCCGCATCGAAGCCGCCCTCCTCATCAACGATGCAGGTGCTCCCGTCGGCGGACACGGGCTCGTCGTCAAGCCACTCTCTGATCGCGGCTCGAACTTCGGCGTTGTCATCGACGACGAGAACGCGCCACCGAGCGGTCACTTCCCGACTCTCCGCCGGAGCGTCGCGCGGAACGTCGCTCCTCCAAGACTTCCAGGTGAAAGGAGCTCCAGGGTGCCACCGTAGAAGTCCTCGACGATCTCCCCGGCCATCGCCAGACCGAGGCCAGCGCCACCATCTCGGGTCGTGAAATAGGGCTCGAAGATCCGGTCCTGGATATCTTCAGGCACGCCTGGACCCGAGTCCTCGTACGTAATCGCGAGAGACCGATCCGCGAGACGTTCGACTGAGATGCGAATCTTCCGGGCACTGCGCTTCTTCACGCGTCGCAACCAGTACAGGCTGTTCTGCAGCAAGTTGAACAGGACCTCTTGGAGTTCAACTCCGTCGACGGTGACCTTCGTGGCTCCAGTCGGAAGCTCGATCGTGGCCCCAACCGTGTCGATGTCGGGCCGGAGAAGTTCTACGGCGTTGCTGATCGCGGCCTCCATCTCGAACGTCGAAGGACGACCACGTTGGCGTCCACCGAAAGGCTCGATCCGGTTGACGACGACACCGGCAGCGTTCCCTTGGTCGCGGATCGTCTCAAGGTGCCCTTCGAGCTTCCCGACGAGATCCCGACACGGGTCGTCGTGGGTGGCTGACGGAGCCCGTTCGACGTCACGCAGCGCAAGCCCGGCGCGGGCACGTACAACCGACAGAGGCTGCGTGATCTCGTGGACGATGCGGTCGACCAATCCGCCGAGGGTCGCCATCCGGTGGTACCGCGCAAGCGCTTCGCCAACTTCGTCAGTTTTCGCATCGATCTCGCCTTGGAGATCCACGACCATCCGCGCCAAGGCCTTGTCCTTCGGCAGTCGTATCGCAATCGCTTCTTTGAGCTCGGAAAGATCGACGCGGTCGAGAAGACCGCCAGCCTTCGTGCTCCGCGGGCCCGGGCGCGGCCGCTCTGCGTAGCGAACCTTCTCGAGTTCAGCGAGGACTTGGCGAACCGCCGAACGCAGGTCGTCGAGCGCTGCTCCTCCGACGAGACCTTCGCGGTTCGTCTGGTCCACCAACTCGGGGTTCGTGTCCCGACCGATCGACAAGTAACCGACGATCTGGTTGTTCGACAGCCGCATCGTGGGGTTCTGGACACGACGCAGGTCGAGACGGAGCCAGTCGTCGCCCTGTTCGCCGTATGGCAACACTCGGAAGCCGTCGCGGTACACGCTGATGCCTGCCGCCTCGTCGAGCGTCTGCCGCACCGATTTGACCGATGCACCGAGAGGCGCGAGTGACGTCGCATCACGATCCCAGACGCGGAGGTTGAGGCTGAACGGACCGCACGCGAGAGGGTGCTCGCGGTCGTGGACTTCCCCATCCTCATCAGCGATGGAGAACGGCTTGAACCGCTTCGTCTTCTTCTTGGACGCCTTCGACTGGATCGTTCCGGTCACCGCCCCGGACGCACTGACAGCAGCCTCGAGCCAGTAGTGCGGTTTGTCGAGCTCTTCCGGGGGCTCGACGATCCCGCCAGTCCCGAGACCGGGTGGCACGTCGAGGATGATCGTGAAGGACTGGGCTGTCTCGTCCGAGAACGGGCTGATCAGACGGGCTAGCGACCTGCGGACCGCGGTGACCGTGCCAGCGTCCCAAGCGTTCACCAGCCCGTCCATCTTCAAGTAGGTGCCCCGGGTCGCGGTCGGCCTCTTCGGCGGGGTGCTGCCCTTCAGGCCACGAACGTGGGCTTCCCATGCGTCGCGCCATAGCTGCGCCACACGACCCGACGATGCGAACAGGTCTGGCTCGCCGACGGACCAACTGACCCTGATCTGGTCGAGATACTTGTCCGGCCGGTCAAAGTCGGACCAGTTCAGCCTGACAGTCACCTCGTCGTCCTTGGCCAGCCGTGATGACAGAGCAAGTCCGTCAGCGAGCTTGGCCGCAGCGAACCTGCCGACACCCTTCTCTCCAAGCGTGCGGCGCCCCTTTGCGCTGCGCTCATGCTCCTTACGAAAGTCCGTGGCGGGGACCAGCCAAGTCTCCGCGATCCGATCGGCGTCCATGCCGAAGCCGTTGTCGAGCACCTCGATGCAACCTGCGCCGGCCGAGATCTCGCCGTCGACGACGTCACCGCTGATGCGGACGAGCACGTAGTCGGCATCCGCGTCGAAGCTGTTCTTCACCAGCTCGGTAAGCGCGACCGTCTCGCTGCTGATCAGATCGCGGCCGATCGTCAGCATCAAACGCGCACGCGGGCGCATCCTCTGGGCTCGTCCGGGCTGGTTCGTCGGCATGGCTACCCCTGTCGTTCCCATCGCACCTCGGTCGTGGACTCACCCGAGGCTGGATGCCGCGGCGCACCGACCGTCTCGCGGTCCGGGTGTGTGAAGCTTCCGCGCTCCTCCCAGATCAAATCGATCCCAACCTCGTATGGCAGTTTCATGAGATCGCGACTTGGCCTCTGTGGCACGAGGATGGCCAGGTTTGGGCGGGGTGAGAGATACCTCTGGTAGTCGATCAGCTGCCCCACGGCGTGCCGCAAGTGGCCGCGAGACGCCGCTGCCTTCGCCTCGATCAGAAGGTTCAGCTGCGGGTCATAGATGTCGACACGCAGGAGAGAGCCATCGATCGGAATCAACATTCCGCGAAGACGCGTGCCCGCGGGATCGAGCCAGTACCGGTATCTGCGCACGAGCTCTGACTCCACCTGCTGGGCCTGGCGCACTTGAGCAGCCGTGCAGACCTCGATCGGATCACCTGTGTGGCTCTCCGGGCTGACCAAGTGAGGACCGTCTTGGTCGATGGCGATTTGCCCAGTCCTCTCTCGCAACCGCCGCATAGCGGCAGAAGTCATCCGAGCGCGGACATCGCCGCTTGCCTGCATCTGCTCGAATGCTTGTCGAGCTTCCCCACCCACCGGCTTGAGGCCATTGCCCGGTCGGGCTGTTCCATCGAAGTTGCCTAGACGCCGGCTGATTGAAGCTGGTGAGCGGCCGGTCAGCTCGGCCAGCTTGATGACTTCTGGGTCGCTCGTCCCTGAGCTCCGTCGCCGGCGCAGGTAGAGGTCAGCTACGACGATGTACTCATCGAGGCTCCACAGATCCCCCCGCATCAGCGCACCCCGCCGGCAGGGCGAGAACGCCATTCAGCAGCCGACTGCGCACGGAGCCAGGGTTCACACGCAGCCATCTGCAGTCTGTAGGACACATCTCCGATCCCGGCGGGAAGGTCGCCCGGAAACGACAGCGCGGTGAGCCGAGGAAACTCACCGACTACCTCGTAGAGGTGTTCCTCGAGGATCCGATAAGCCGTCGAGCGAAGACGGTGGTGTGCCGGGTTGTACCCACGCGAGGAAACCTTCCGAAGGAACGCATCGCGAGACGACGCGACTCCACGGAGCTGCTCTGAGCAACGATCGACGAGGCTGGGCAGCGTGTTGGCCGCGAGCCGATCTCGCACCACCCGAAGAGAGAAGAGGTGGAGCGTGCCCGTCTCGGGGTCGGCGAGCTGATCGAGGTGTTGGATCGTGTGCACGACTGCGCCCTCGGCTCGGCGACTTGTGGCTTTCACCTCGATGGAGAGGTCGGGCCACTGGAAATCGTGGCGGGCCCCGTCAGCACCGGTCCAGGCATCCACGCTGTGGGGAGACATACCGACCCATTGGTCGAGAAACCACAGCTCTGCGAACAGGCCGAGGGCGTCGCGCTCGGACAGGCTGTCCCCGCCTACGTTCCAGAACCATCGCCAGCGAGACAGTGTCTCGGCGACAGTGGAGACGCGGCGATCTGGGATGGCTGCTTCGAGGTCATTGCAGATGTCCGCTGCGACGACAGCGAAGGTATCGAGTGCGGCGTCGTCCAGACACACGATGTCGATGTAGTCCGCGCTTTCCCGGCCGCGCACCCTGTGCCTGGCGACGGTCATCGCCATGCCCTTGGTCTTGATCACGGGCGCGTCCGTCCCGTCCGGAACTTCGATCAACACGTGTCTCGTTGCCGTGTGATCCAGCCCCAGCCAGGCGCCGAGACCCTCGGTGGCCTCGGCAGCCTCCAGCGTTCCCGCACCATCGGGGGTGGGGAGCATCGCCCAGGCTGCTAGCAGCTCGTCCGCGATCACGAACTTCCTCGGTTCGCTGGTGGGCCTGCGATGTATTCGACCGTCGCCGCGCTCTCGCTCTGCGGGAACGACATCGCGTAGCCGACGACGGTTTGGCCGTGCTCGGGGTCGTTGAACAACGGCATGCGCAGCTGCGAGCGTCCATTGCGAACCCGTCTCGGCTGGGAGAACCTGCTGATCGGGTACACGAGCAGTAAGCCTTCCTCGGGATCTCGTTGCGCCCGAGTGGCGTGAGCTCGGGTTGGGTGTCGACCCTCGCTCCATGCGTCTTCTGCTGCTTCGACCTGCTCCTGAGACAGACCGTGCGACTCGTCGTCCTTGTCGGTGATAACCCCGCAGGAAGTCGGTTGTTGGATCTTCCGCGATCGTTCCAGGAGGGGAATCGCTGGCCCGCCGATGACTCCCAGATCCTCAACACCAAGCCGATCCTGAGGGTTCTTCGCTGCGCAGACGAGCACCCGCCAACGCAGCAGTTCGCGTTGCTCCACTTGGAGGTGGATGTACTGCGCCAAGCTGGTTGGATCGATGGGGTCAGCCTGCAGGGTGTGGAACGAAGCGAGGAATCGGAGGATCTCGCCTGGCGGCACGGCATGCCAATGCGGGCGTGTGCCCTCCCATTCGGGGGCCCCGAGACCGCTCAGGAACGTCTTGATCACTTCCAGGTTCTGGCCGAGGAGCTCGACGTTGTCGAACGCGAAGTGGAACGTCTGGCGGAACTCGCCGTCGTAGGAGAACGACACCTCGCGGGCGTCCCGCATCTTGTTTCGTGCGGTGACCTGCATGACCGGATGCGTGCGGATCTTTGGAGCCAGAGCCGTTGGCTTAAGCCCCCGTCGGTCGTACACCGAGACGTGACGTCGCAGTTCCTCCTCGGCGGTTGCGAGGTCGTGGAACCAGTCGACCAGTAGGTGGGTGCTGTACAAGCGGGTGAGGTCGACATACGAACCCCGGTAGCCGAACCAGCGTCCCATCTGGAGGAGCGTGTCGTAGTAAGGGCTCTGGCGGAGGTAGTACGAGACGAGCAGGCCCTCGACGGTGACCCCGCGAGACAACTTATTACCCCCGACGAGTACCGCCTTGAGGGTGGGCTCCGCGTCGAAGTCGAGATTCTCGGAGTGGTCGCTGTTGAGGACCACCACCGGGATGCCGTCTCGCAGCAATCCGTCGATGTGCTCCTCGATCGCATCGAAGGGCACATCGAGGCTCAGGTCCACGGAACGGGTCACGGGCCGGAATCGATACTCCCACCGAGCTTCGAGTTCGGGCCGGATGTCCTCCCGGTCGTACATCCATCGTTGCCGGATCTCAGCAAGTCGATGCTCGATGTCGGTCGCGAGCGGATTCTGGATCGCCCGGCGCATGTCGGTGTGGACGAGCATCGTGCACGGCACGTCGGCCGCTTCGCGCTTGAGTCTTCCGGCCGAGGCCAACACAAAGTCGAACAGCGCTTGGTCAAGGCTCGGGGGTACGACGGGCACGAATCCGTCGCGCTCGCCAGGTGGGGGGACGACGAGATCGACTTCATGATCGGGTACGAACTCGATGACGTCGAGGCCATCCTCGTCGTCATCCTCTGGATCGCCGGGAAGGCGGTCTCGGCCAAACAGTCGCTCGGGACCGACGTACTTGTCGCCGGGTGGTGGGGGTAGCGAGAGGATGAAATCCGTCGGAAATAGGTCCTCGCCGCCTTGGACATCCAGAGCGGCCGGGTCGATCAGAGCGTTCGCAAACGGCGTCGCCGTGTAGGCGACGTAAGACCGACGGGTGAACAACCGCAGAAGCCGTCGTACGGCGAGATTGATCGCGCTGGGGCTGAGTTCATCCGGGTCTGGCTCGCCTCCTGCGAAGTCGTCTACCCCAAGGTCGGTGACCTCGCCAACGGGTGATCGGTTCTCACCTGTGTTGACGGAAGCCTGATCGGCCTCGTCGTCGATAACCAGCACCGGCACGTGGGCGGGCACCTTGCCATCCATCCACGTGATGAGTCGCTCGAGACGGCTCTTGTTCTTCTTGACGACCAGGATGACCTGTTCGTTGCCTTGGAGGACGGCGGCATCGACGCCACCGGGGTTGAAGTCCTCGCCAATCCCGTCGCCGGTCATCCAGACCCACCGACGGCCGGCATCGGGACGACCGACGCCGACGCCGACCTCGCGTCCAAGATCTCGTTGTAGGCGACGCTGGGTCTGCTGGCGAAGGGTGTTGTGAAGCCCGGAAAGGACGATCACGACCTTGTACCCGGCGTCAGCAGCTTTTGCGATGAGCGCAGAGAAGTTGGCTGTCTTGCCGGACTGCACGTAGCCGATCACGAGGCCCTTGACGAGGAACGAGTGAGGGTGGTTCGGATCCTCGAGGTGGGAGAGGACTCGGTTGCTGCTCTTGTCGAGGCTGTCGATCTCGAAGTCGCCTCGCTTGAGCCCTTGGGCGAGGTAGCGACGCTGACGACGCCAATAGAAGCCCTGCGCCGGATCATGGCCTCCGTACCAGGGGCGTGGGCCGCCCAGCTCCGACAGGTCTACGGGTTCGAGCACTTCGATCTGTGTCGACGTCTGTTGTGCCCACTGGCGAAGGACGGTCTCACGGTCCTGTTCGGGGATGAGCGCACCCGCGAGGGCGATTGCCTCCTCGACCTCGACACCATCTCGTTCCATCAGCAGGCGTACCAGTTGAACGTGCTGGTCGATCAGCTCACCATCCGAGGTCACGGGCTACCTCCGGGTTGCGTTTGACCAACGCGCTGACGATTCGGGTCAGCGCGTCGACCTCACTCACGACCTCCGCGGCTTCCTCCATCGCTCGTCGTGCCCGACCTTCAGCCGAGACGGGCTGCGGGCCTCGACGAGCAGGCTCGGATTCCCGGCCGGATGATTCCGTGCCTGCTGTGTTCGAGGAGGCTGTGCCAGCACGGGCTCCAACTGCGGGAGTAGTTGCGAGAGCTCGTCCACGCCGCGAACCACCCTTTCGATAGCGACGCTCCGCTTCGCGAGCGACGCCGGCGATTATGGGTTCGAGTTGCTCGCGCAGGTCGTCGGGGAGCTGGACGAATGCCTTCGCGATGTCGATACCGAAAGAGGCGTCGAGTTCTGGATAGAAGTCGACGGCGACACGAGCGAGCTTGGTGTGCTCGTCGACGGTTCGGAGCCGGTTCCAACCTCCCCCCGGTTGGATCAGGCGGTTCGCTCGGTAGATGTACAGACCTTGCTGACGGTTCCACTTCGCTGGTCCTGATGCTCGCCTCCACGCTGCATCACTCGAGAACTCGGTCTGCTGCGGCAACACATGCGGATGCACGCGAACGATCCCGAGCCCGTCGTTTCCCGTGACCTGCAGATCTTTGGCAGGGAGCGACGTGGACGACGGCTCGTCTCGACAGAATGGGTCCCATGCGACGACTTTGGACCCGTTGACCTTGATAGACAGCTTCTGTCCCTTGACCTCACCGGAAAGGAATCGGTGGAACACCATTGCGAGGTGCTCGTCGATCTCCTCGGCCAGGTTGAGCAACCGGCGCTTCGCCCAGTTCCCGAACGGATCCTTGTAGTCGAGGACCCGGTCGAGGTCCTCCCAGAGGACGACCGTGCCGCGCCCGTCCTGGAGGGGCTCCAGCAGGTGCTCAGTTCGGTCTTGGCCTTCTGGGACGAGGATTTCCCACCGGTTCGTGGCTTCGATGTGAGCGAGGTCAAGACATCGAACCTCGAATCGACGTTGCTGCGCGGCACGCCGTGAGGCCACGGTCAGTCGGCGGCACTGCGACGTCGAGGCCGTCTTCAGGCCGAACCCGAATTTCCCGAGGTCGTCTGCGGCGTAGTCACGTTCCGAGCCGTACCGCATGGCTTCGAGGAGAGTGGTCGCGTCCATGCCCTCGCCGTTGTCCGCGATGCGGATCCAGCTGTCGGAACCGTCGAACCGAAGAGTCACATCTACTTGGGTGGCACCGGCGGCGATGCTGTTGTCGATGAGGTCGGCCACGGCCCGCGGCAGGTCGTAGCCGATGTCCCTCAGCGACCTGATGGTGCGAGCGGCAGACGGGACGACGATCTCGACCTTCCGCTTCTGACTCTTTCCAGCCATGCTGCTATCCGTGAGTTCTCGCGACGTTCGTCCGCCAGCGTCGACCGCGGTCGTCGCGAGCTTCATGTCGCGCCTTCCGACGACCGGGACCGGACCCGAAATTGCGGTACGAAGGGAGCTCCACCGGCGTGGACTTCGGTTCCGGGTCAACGTCAGGAACCTGCCCGGTCGGCCTGACATCGTTCTCAGGCGTGCTCGAATCGCGGTGCAGGTCGACGGGTGCTTCTGGCACGGTTGCCCCGACCACGCGGTCGCGCCGAAGTCCAACGCCGACTGGTGGCGATCCAAGCTCGAAGCGAACCGGGAGCGAGATACGCGAAACGATCGTGAGCTCGCGGCGAACGGGTGGTTGGTGATCAGGGTGTGGGAGCACGAGGATCCTTCGATAGCCGTGGATCGGATCGAGGCGGAGTGGCGGGCACGGACTGGGCGAGCTCGTTAGCAAGAGGACCGCTCCTCGCAGAGTTCCGCCAGCGGACAGACCGAACACAGCGGATCCTCCGGAGTGCAGACCGACTGACCCAACCGATGCATCGCAGCGTTCAGGAGGGCCGCATCAGGACCGCCGCCGACGAGCTTCGCGAGGTGCATGCGCCCGGCTGAGTTCCGATTCTGCCGATCGACGTCGCTACCTGTCAGTCGAGCGGTGACTCGTAGGACAGCGGTCGACGCGATCAGTCCACTGGACTCGCCGGTGAGGATCTCGTACCAGGCCTTGGTGGAGGGGCCGAGGCCTGCCGTCTGTCGCCATTGGCGCGACGACCATGCAGCGGCGTCCTCCCGAACTGCAACCATGGCCGCAGCGAGGCGTTCCATGGCGCTTCGGCGTCGACCCGGAGCAGACATGGCCACAAGCGCTGTCAGGAAGCGCGGCGTCGCCGTTTCGAAAGTTGGCGCGAGGTTCAAGACGTCCGCCGGACTCGGCCAGGCGACGTCGCCCTTGCCACCGAGGACCAGGCCGACCGCCACAGTCCACGGATCAGAGGGATACGTCCACGGCATCGCCCTTCGATCGTCACGTGCCCAATCAGCGAGCTGAGCGCGAAACGACGCCCTCAACCTCGACAACTGCGGACCTGAAGGTTCACCGTCGCTGCGGGTGGCTTCGAGGAGCGCTGCGCCGATCGCCTCGCCGAGAGCGGGCGGCACCGCGTTACCGATCTGATGGAACTGGTGTGACCGGGTCCCGGCGAACCGAAAGGAGTCCGGGAAGGTCTGGAGCCGAGCAGCTTCTCGGACCGTCAGCGTACGGTGCTGCTCGGGGTGGATGTACCAGTACCCGTCCTTCGCGATGTGAGCGGTGATTGAACGCGAGAAGCTGTTCCAGTCGAGCCGGTTGTACTTGTCATCGAAGATGTCGTCCCGGTACCGCTTCATGTCGTCGGGAAGTTCGGAGTAGAGGGTGCCAGGCACCATGAGTTGAAACGCCTCATGGTCATCAGCTCGCACCGCCCTCGTGACATGGTCGTGGACCACTACTTCCAGCTCGCCGGTGCAGAGCTTTCGTGCTCGACGCGCGAAGTCACTCATCACAGGATCCCCGTAGGGCATTGCTACTTGCCCTACCGGAGCGTTGGCCTCAACCGTCAGCTCAGGCAGGTCGCCGATCGCTTCGCGAACCGTCACGCGATCAGTTGGCTCTGGCCAGTTGAACGGTGCCCCATCGCGGACACCAACAAGAATGAGGCGTTGCCGGTGCTGGGGCACCCCGTACTCCCACGTGTCCATGATCCGGGCGTCGACCTCGTAGCCGGCCGACTCCAACCTCTCGATCAGACGCCTGAGTACGACCATTTCGTCGCCTAGAGCCATGTCAGGGACGTTCTCCAGTAGCACCGCCCGTGGCTTCACCTGCTCCACGACCTCGACGAAGGCCTGCCACAGCTCCTTGCGACCGTCCACAGCGTCCCTGACACCGTCTTCGACGAGACTGCGAATCTTCGACCGTCCCGCACGCGAGAAGGGCTGGCAGGGCGGTCCCCCCGCCACCAGGTCCACGTCGATGCCGTCGAACAGGCTGGCGAGCCCTGCGCGAATCTCCTCATCTCCAAGATCGAGGGCCAGGGACAGGCCTTCGAAGTTGTGCGCGTGCGTCTCGAGTGCCCACTTATCGGTATCGACACCGAGCACCACTCGGTAACCGGCCGCTTCGAGCCCCTGGCTCAGACCGCCAGCGCCCGAGAAGAGGTCGATCGCGATCGGACGCTCACACTCGGCGACCCACTGTCGCCACCTGCCCTGGTCTGGCACATTGCGGTGCATCGCCAAGCGGAGCGGCGCGCTTCGGCGCATCGTGACGCCGTAGGTGCGTGCGGTCATCTCGTTACCACGTGCCAAGACGTCGCTCGGCCATCGCTTGGAGCCCGCTGGATGACACCCGTCGTCTCGTCATCCGCGATGGTTCGACGAACAGATCCTTCCGAGACGCAGGCTCGGCGAGCGAGCGTGGCGACGTCGAATGGCTTCCTCGAATAGTGCTGGCGAACGAGAAGCCCAATCGGCGGCTGCACGATGCCCGCACGGTCGAGAACCTTCTTCGGTACACCCAGCGCTGCGAGAGTTCGACGATCGATGCCGGTCCGCTTGGTCCAGCGTGCCGCCACCGCGACGAACCTCTGTTCAGTGGACAGGACGCTGTCGGCCACCCGCTCAGGGGCGCCGGCCAGTGCTCGCAGATAGGCGCGCGCCGCAGACTCGTCTGATGCGATGCTCACGCCGACCGCCGATCGGAACTCGCCAACCAGTCGAGAACAGCGACTCGCGAGAACCGCCAGGCGCGGCCGACTCTCTGGGCGGGCATCCGCCCGTCGCCAGCCATTCGCTTCACGGTCTTGGCCGAGACGCGCAAGAGTCGCGCCACGTCGTCAGCGGTCAGGACTTCCTCGGTTTCGGGCTCCCAGGTCACGCTGCAACCTCTTGTCCGCAACGTCTCGGCAACGCACAGTAGGAAACCGCAGGGTGCCACTCTGGGACCATCGAGCTACCCATCGCTGAGAGGGCCGGGGCGGGGCGATCGTCTGGCCGTTCCCCGCCCCCGCGACGTCGGCTGTTGATCTGCTCGGCGCAGGCGCCGACGCAGCGGGTTTCGGCGACGTCACGGTCGGCACGGTCGCGGCCGCTTGCCAGTGCTGTACCTGAGTCGAATCCGTCGTGGACGCGAGCTGCTCGTCGATCCTCTTCTGGTGGCGTCGGAGGCCAGCGAGTTCCGCGGCTTGGTCCCATCCTGCACCGATTCTGGTTTCAGCGCGATCAGCCTCCGCTCGCGCGGCCGTTGCGTCCTGGTTCGGCGACGGGAAGCTCGGCAATGGGCGCTCCGACCGTCGGACATCCGGTCCGTGCAGGTCTCGAAACCGACCGCGTCGATCGTTCGTGGATCCACGGCAACGATCCGCACCGTCGACGGCGAAGTGAAGCTGGTCTGCGTCGACCCCGACGGGCTCGAAACTTCGATCAAGAAGATCCTGGGCTAGCGCCTCGCAGCGCGAGCGATGCGACGGGCACCTGGACCGCGGGACGATCCGCGGCCTCGGGCTTGCGCCGTCGAGTTGCGAGGTCGTTGATGACGGCGACGGCGCTGCGGCCGTCGGGGGCCCAGGCATCGGCCGCGAGGAGTCGGGCGATCTCGGGGTTGAGCACCGCCTGCCCGCCGACGACGATCGGCGTGGTGGGGTCGACGGCACGCACGGCCGCGATCGAACGGCGGGCGATGTCGAGGTGCTCGACGCCGGTGATGCCGATGCCGACCGCGACGAGGCGCGTCGCGTGGGCAGCCGCCGCGCCGAACGAGTCGGGCGGCGTGTCGGCGCCGAGCTCGAGGACGTCGAAGCCCTCGAGCCGCACCAGGTCGGCGACGATCGCGATCGGGAGGCTGTGCAGCTCGCCGGTGGGAGCGCCGAACACGACGGTGCCGCGGCTGCGACCGGGCCGTCGGAAGCGTGCACCGAGACGCGCGGCGAGGCGGAACGCTACGGCAGTCGCGAGGGGCTGCTGGGCGGCGTGGAGCCGACCGTCGATGCGGTACTGGTCGATGGTGGCGATCGCGGCGCCGAGCACGTCGAGGTAGCAAGAGCTGGCATCGTGACCCGCGGCCAGCGCGTGTTCGATGACGGACCAGGCCGCCGGCTCGTCACCGGCCAGGAGCGGTGCGATGAGGCGGTGCGCCCAGTCGACCGGCGCGGCATCCGGACTCGCCACTGCGACTCGGGCCGTGGCCTCGAAGTC
>Ga0075420_100002680_pt1 | contig 15424 bp, 14 predicted proteins | sample SoiMetdeltSBSDD4_FD_75296 | JGI IMG/M metagenome (GOLD analysis project Ga0075420, IMG submission 75296) | Bulk soil microbial communities from a Populus tree surrounding site in Tennessee, USA - Soil MetaG P. deltoides SBSDD4 | ecosystem: Environmental > Terrestrial > Soil > Tree plantation... | reverse complement strand
CCCTCCAGGCGCGAGGCGATGTTGACGGTGTCGCCGATCGCGGTGAAGTTCTGCTGGCCCGGCGCGCCGATTTCGCACAGCGTCACCTCGCCGGTGTGGATCCCGACCCCGATCGCGAATTCCGGCAGGCCGCGGTGCGGGAACTTTGCGTGCATCCACTCCCGGAACTCGTGCGCCACCAGCGAGAGCGCGAGGCCGGCCTGGATCGCGCGCAGCGCCTGACGCTCGCGCGGCTGATCCTCGCCATGCGGGAACACCGCCATGATGCCGTCGCCGATGAACTTGACGATCTTGCCGCTCGCCGCGAGGATCGGCTCGCACGCCCGCTGCAGATAGTGGTTGAGCAGGGTGGCGATCTCCACCACGGACAAACGCTCCGAGATCGTGGTGAAGCCGCGAATGTCGGTGAACAGCACCGTGGCCTCGAGCACCCGGTTCGCCCCGGCCGACAGCAGGGAATCCTCGATCGGCGCCTGTTCGGCCTGTCCCGTGAGCCGGCTGTAGAAACGGCTGCGCAGGCGCTCGCTCGCCAGGATCAGCTGCTCGGTCAGCGCTTCGCGCGATTCCTGGTGCTTCTGCAGCCGGACCTTGACCGCGTCGAGCAGCTCCTCGCGCGTGAAGGGCTTGGTGAGGTAGTCGTCCGCGCCGAGATTCATGCCGCGGCGGATCTCGGCGCGTTCGCCGCGCGCGGTGAGGAACACGAACGGAATCGACGCGAGCGCGCTGTTGCGGCGCACGGCGGCGACCACCTCGTAGCCGTCCATCTCCGGCATGTTGACGTCGCAGATGATCAGCGCCGGCGATTCGGCCGCCGCGAGCTCGAGGCCGATGCGCCCGTCGGCCGCTTCGAGCACGGCGTAACCCTCGGTCTTCAGGCTGAGCGCGAGCGAGCGGCGGATGCCGGCGTCGTCCTCGATGATCAGAATCTTGGTGATCACGATCGAAAAAGTTTGTTAACGGCGCATCCGGATGTCGAACGGCGTCGACACGGCGCTAGCGTTCCCACGCGTCTGCGCGCCCGAATGCGTGAACTGCTTCACGCTTTCGAGCGCGCCCTCCGGGAAAACCCCTAGACGGCGTCAGTGGAGCCCTGACTTGCGCTGCGGCTTTGCGCACCAGCATAGTCGGATAGTGCCTGCAAAGGCACGGCAAAGAAACACGTAACAAGGCTAAGAAGTATTCCTGGAGGGGGGAATGAGAAGCGAGCGCTTTGGCTGGATCCTGATCGCCGCGTCGCTCGCGGTGGTCGCGGCGCTGATCGCCCTGCTTTATTCCAAGCAGAGCAACCTGCATCGCGAAAAAGTGCGCTCGCAGGGCGTGGCGCTGGCGCGCGCGCTTTCCGGCAGCGAGCTCAACCAGCTGGTGCGCAGCGCCGGCGAGAAGAATCTCGTCGGCAGCTTCGTCTCCGCCCAGGCGAGCGATGCCTTCGCCTATGCCGCGCTGGTGACGAAATCCGGCGACAAGCTCTACGAGCTGACTGCGCCGGGCGCGATCGTGCCGGCGGCCAGCATGCCGGCCGAGCCCGCCTCGTGGTTTGGCGAGCACCCGCTGGTCTCGCCCGGCGACGGCAAGGCGATCCGCGAGTTCTTCGCCCCGGTGCTGCAAAAGGGAGAGCTGGTCGGCTTCGTGCGCCTCGGCTACTACGAGACGCTGGACGCGGCGCGCATCCTCGAGCTCTCGACCATGGCGCTGATGGCGCTGCCGGTGTTTCTGCTGATGGCGTTTTCCTATTTCATGATCCGCAAGGAGCTGCGGCCGCTCGGCGCGCTGACCCGGAAGCTGCAGGACGCGGGAAAGCATTACGGCCTGCAGCTCGGGACGCCGCGCGACCTGGAGTTCCGCCACCTCACGCAGCGCTTCGACGAGTTCTTCCAGGCCGCGGTCGGCAAGATCCGCGAGCTCGACCGCCAGACGCTCGAGGCGCAAGCCGCGAACCGCCTGCTCTCCTACAAGCACGAGAAGGCGCAGGCCATTCTCGACACGATTCCCGACGCCCTGGTGGTGGTCGACGAGTCCGGCGTGCTCACCTTCGCCAACCCGAAGGCGGTGGCGCTGCTCGGCCGCGAGCTGGAGCAGCTCACCGGCAAGCCGGCGGCGGAGTGGTGCCCGCGGCCCGAGGTGCATGGCCTGCTGGGGCGCCTGTCCGACCCGGACGCGTCGGCCTACAGCACCCAGGTCGACTACTCGATGGACGACGATCCCGAGCGACGCATGTGCGTGGCCGCGTATCCGCTGTTCGCGCCGCGCGACCGCTCGGTTCTGTACGGCATGCTGGTGCTGTTCCGCGACGTGAGCGAGCAGCACGCCGCGCGCCAGGCCGGCATGGAATTCGTCGCCCAGGTATCGCATGAGTTGAAAACGCCGCTCACCACCATCTCGACCTTCAGCGAGCTGCTGCTGGACTACGCCAAGCTGTCGGCCGAGGATCGCGTCGAGGCGGTGAACGGCATCCATGCCGAGGTCGGGCGCGCGGCCTCGCTCATCACCAACCTGCTGAACGCGTTCAAGCTCGAGGCGGGCACGCTGCCGCTCGAGCGGCAGCGCGTCAAGATCAACGACCTGCTCGCCGAGACCGCGCGCAGCCTGCGCCGCAGCGCGCAGAGCAAGCAGGTGGAGCTCGAGCTCAAGATCCCGCCCGACCTGGGCTCGGCCAGGCTCGACAAGCAGCTGTTCCGCATCGCGGTCGACAACCTGGTCGGCAATGCCGTCAAGTACAGCCGGCCGGGCGGGCGCGTGACGCTCGGCGCCGAACGGCTCGCCGGCGACCAGATCCGCATCAGCATCACCGACGAAGGCATCGGCATCTCCGCGGAGGAGAGCGAGAAGGTATTCCAGAAGTACTACCGCTCGAGCAGCAAGGAAGTGACTGCGCGCAGCGGCCACGGGCTCGGCCTGTACCTCGCCAAGCGCATCGTCGAGCTGCATCACGGCTCGATCTCGGTGCACAGCGAGCTCGGCAAGGGCACGCAGTTCTGCGTCGAGTTCGAAGCGGCCAGCGCGCCGCTCGAGGCGGTGGCCCCGTCATGAGCGCCGCCGCTTCGACGATTGCCCGCAGCCAGGCCGGGAGCGCGACCTACCTCACGCCGTCGGGGCCGCTGACCGGGGACGCGGTGCCGGCGCTCGGCGAAGCGGTCGACGCCTGCATCGCCGCCGGCAAGACGGCGCTGGTGCTCGATCTGCACCGGGTCACGCTGCTCGGCGGCGCGGCCATCGAAGCCCTGCTGGCGGCCAACGCGCGTCTGACCGCCCGGGGCGGCAAGCTGCAGTTCGCGCAGCCTTCGGCGCTGGTGCGCGACATCCTGATCGCCAACCGCATCATCGATGCGGCGAGCGCGACCCAGCACGCGCCGCACATGGCGCTTCCGTTCGGCGCTCGCCCGGGCGTCGAGCAGAGGAAGAAGCTCGGCGACATCCTGGTCGAGATGGGGGTGGTGAGCGAAGAGCAGCTCGCCAAGGCGCTGCGCGCGCAGTCGCCGGGCAGCAAGCGCGTCGGCGACTGGCTGATCGCCAACGTGCGCCTCGCCGAAGCGGATCTGCTCAAGGCGCTCAGCCGCCAGACCGGAATTCCCTGCCTCGCGCTGCGCCCGGGCCTGTACGAGGCCGCGGCGGCCGCGCTCCTGCCGAAGGAAACGGCGCGGCGCCTGCGCGTGCTGCCGATGTTCAAGGTCGGCGGCATGCTCACCCTGGCGACCGCGGACCCGCACGCGATTCCGGTGCTCGACGAGGTCGAGGACATCACCGGCTGCAAGCTGCGCCTGGTGCTCGCCTCGGCGGAGGAGATCACCAAGTCCCAGTTCGACGCCTATAGCGGCGGCAACGACCTGACGCCGGCGCTGGCCGAGAACCTGCCGACCGACCTGCAGCTGGTCGAGGCGCCGGTGACCGACCACAGCGTGATCGACGAGATGGCCGCGGCCAGCCCGGTCATCAACCTGGTCAACGGGCTGATCCAGCGCGCGGTGCGCGACGGGGCGAGCGACGTGCACATCGAGCCCCTGCGCACGCGCTCGGTGGTGCGCTTTCGCATCGACGGGGTGCTTTACGAGGCGCTCACCCTGCGCCCCGATGTGCACCCGGCGATCGTCTCGCGACTGAAAGTCATGGCCAACCTGGATATCGCCGAGCGGCGCATGCCGCAGGACGGGCGCATCCAGGTGATCACGCAGGGACGCAACGTGGACGTGCGCTTCAGCTCGCTGCCCGGCATCCACGGCGAGAAAGTCGTGCTGCGGGTGCTGGACAAGAACCAGTCGATCCTCGACCTCGAAAAGCTCGGCATGCGGCCGACCAACCTCGAGCTGTTCAAGAAGCTGCTGAAGCGCAGCTACGGACTGATCCTGGTGACCGGTCCGACCGGCAGCGGCAAGACGACCTCGCTGTACGCGGCGATCAACTATCTCAGCAGCGTGGAGAAGAACATCGTCACCATCGAGGACCCGGTCGAATACCAGCTCGACAACATCAACCAGAACCCGGTGAACGAGAACATCGGGCTGGGGTTCGCCAAGATGCTGAAGCACATCCTGCGCCAGGACCCGGACATCATCCTGGTGGGCGAGATTCGCGACCGCGAGACCGCGGTGATCGCGGTGCAGGCGGCTCTCACCGGGCATCTGGTGCTTTCCACCCTGCATACCAACGACGCGCTCGGCGCGCTCACGCGCATGGTGGACATGGGCGTCGAGCCGTATCTGCTGTCCTCGGCGCTCTGCGGCGTGCTCGCGCAACGCCTGGTGCGGCAGGTGTGCGCGGCGTGCAAGCATACGTACCTCGCCGCGCCGGCGCTGGTCGAGCTGCACGGCCTGCCGCCGCAGGCCAGGCTGAGCAAGGGACGCGGCTGCCCCGCGTGCTACGACAGCGGCTATCGCGGCCGCATGGCGATCCACGAGATCGTCGAGTGCACCGAGGACCTGCAGCGCCTCATCATCAAGAACCCGACGCGCGACGAGCTGCACGGATTCGCCAAGGCCGCGTTCTCATCGACGCTCTTTTCCGACGGGCTGCAGCGCGTGCTGGAAGGGCGCACCACGCTCGAGGAAGTCTCGCGCGTGATCCACGCGAGCTAGCGCCATGGCATTCGAAATCGCCGACGACGCGCACCTCCAGTCCCCGGCTCCTGCGCAGGCAGGCGCGCCGCGCCGCTTCGGGTTGCGCGCCTTCTCGCGCTCGATCGGCGTGCGCGAGCGCATGGCGTTCACCGAGCAGCTCGCCCTGCTGCTCGATACCGGCGTCAGCATCCACGAAGCGCTGCGGGTGCTGCAGCAGCAGACCGCGGACCCGCGGCTGGCGCGCATCCTCCAGGCGCTGTTCGACGACGTGACGGAAGGCAAGCCATTCTCGCTCGCCCTGTCCCGCCACCCCGAGATGTTCTCGCAGACCTACATCAGCCTGGTGGCCGCGGCGGAAGAGGGCGGCTTCCTGCAGCAGGTCCTGCAGCAGCTGCTCGAGATCGACGACAAGAATACCCGGCTGCAGAGCGTGCTCGCCTCGGCGCTCACCTATCCGGTGTTCCTGATCGTGTTCTCGCTGGCGGTGGTGGTGTTCGTGCTGGTGGTGATCGTGCCGAAATTCCAGGACCTGTTCGAGTCGATCCGCGACCAGCTGCCGTTCGCCACGGTGGCGTTGATGGCGGTATCCGAGTTCCTCGCCAGGCACTGGCTGCTCACGCTGGCCGCGCTCGCCGCGGCCGCGGTTTCGGTCTGGCTGTGGGCGAGGACGCCGGCGGGCGAGTGGCTGCTGGACGACATGAAGATGCGCCTGCCCTTCGTCGGCGACGTGTTCATGCAGGTTTACCTCAACCAGACGCTGAACGTGCTCGGTCTCGCGCTGCTCAGCGGGGTTCCGGTGACCGCCGCGCTGAAGGCGTCGCAGGAAGTGATTCCCAACCGCCGCTTCGCGCGCTTCCTGGAGACGGTGCGCGAGGAGGTGAACAACGGGCGCGGCCTGGCCGCCGGCTTCCACAAGGCGCCGTTCATCCCGCCCATGGTGCGCGAGATGATCGCCACCAGCGAGCGCACCGGCGACCTGGGCAAGGTGATGATGCGCATTTCCGATTTCTACGGCCGCGAGCTGAATCGCCGCATCGGCATCGTGGCGAAAGTCGCCGAGCCCTTCATGCTCATGATCATGGGAATCGTGGTCGGCCTGCTGGTCGCGGCGCTGATCCTGCCGATCTTCAAGCTTTCGAGAGGGATGCACTAGCTTCGCACCATCGTCACATCCAGGGGAGAACCATCATGCAGGCAGTTACCAAGAGAGGAAGTCGCATGCGCAACACACTGAGCAGGCAAATCCAGGCCGGATTCACGCTGGTCGAGCTGCTGATCGTGGTGATCATTCTCACCGTGCTCGCGGCGATCATCGTGCCGCAATTCAGCAGCGCCACGATCGACGCCAAGGAAGCGGCGCTCGACGCGAACCTCGCCCGGGTGCGCTCGGCGGTCGAGCTGTTCCAGGCGCAGCACAACGGCAAGTACCCCGGATCGGCGGCCACCAGCGGCGCCACCTGTCCCGGCGGCGGCGCCGCCGGCACCGGCACCGCGGGCAGCGCGCAGGCATTCATGGACCACATGCTCATGTATTCCAACGCGGACGGTCAGACTTGCAGCATCGGCGATGCCACCTTCAAGTACGGTCCGTACCTGCGCAAAGGGATCCCGCACGACTCGCTCAACGGCAAGGGATCGGTGGTGGGCGAAATCGTCGTGACCTCCACCGGCGCGCCGATCACGCCGTCGGCGGCCACTGGCGGCTGGGCCTACGACACCAAGTCCGGCCAGATGGTCATGAACAGCAACGCGAACGATACCCGGGGCAAGCCCTATTACACGCATTGACCTCCATGCTCCGGCGCGAGGGTTCACCCTAGTTGAAGCGTTGATCGTCATTGCCTTGATCGGGATCGTCGCGGTGGTGGCGGTCCCGATGCTTCGGGCGCAGGATCCGGTGCGGCTCGACGCCGCGGCCACCGAAGTCGGGAACGCGCTGCGCTTCGCGATGCGGGAAGCGCAGCGCACTGGCGGCTACCTGCTGGTGGACGTCAGCACTCCGGGGCAATTGCGCGTGCACGCTTCCAATGCCTCGGGCGCGCAGCTCGGCGCCGTGAACGATCCGCTGACGAAGAGCGCCCTGGACATCGGCACCTCGCAGCCCCAGTGGCCGAACTCGATCGCCATGACCGGCAGGTTCTTCAGCGGCGGCGTGGCCTACACCCAGCTGCTGGTCGGGCCGGCGGGCCAGCTGCAGGCATTCGAGGGCGGCGTCAACCGCGGTGCGTTGCAGGCGGGAAGCGGCATCGAACTCACGGCCGGCACGCTGAGCGCCCTGGTGGCGATCAGCGAGACGACCGGCAGGGTCGCACTCCCATGAGTTCCAACGGCCAGCGCGGCTTCTCCTACGTGGAGATCCTGCTTTCCGTGGTGCTGCTCGCCGTGCTGCTGGTGCCGGCGCTCGAGGCGTTGCAATCGGCGGTCGCCGGCAACCAGAATGCCGCGCTCGCCAGCCGGGAGCTTGCGCTACAGGACAAGATGGAACGCGTGCTGGCCCGGCCATTCGCCGAGCTTTACGCGCAGACCTATGCCGCGGGAGGCAATACTCCCACCTCGGTGAGCGTGTCGCTCTCCGATTCCGTGGGCGCGCCCGCGCGCCGCAACGTGGTGCTCTACCGCTATGACGCCGCGGCCGCGGCGCCGAGCGCTGCGGACACCGGCCTGCTCGCGGTCACCGTCTACTACGAAAGCGAGGGCACGGAACGCGCGCTGAGTACCCTCGTCGGCAGGTGGTGGTGACATGCGCGCATGCTCCGCCACGCACGGGTTCACCATGATCGAGTTCATGCTGGCGCTCGTCATTGCCGCGATCCTGGTCGGCGCGCTGAATGGCATGGTCGATCTGGCGATGCAGGCGCGAAGCGCCGGCCGCCAGGACAACGAGCTCGTCTACCAGGGGCAGTTCGCGCTGGCGCGGATGGTGGACCAGGCACGCGCGAGCCCGGCGAAAGTGCTCGCCACGCCCGCCATCGCCAGCAGCACCGGCGACTGGTTTGCTCCCACCATGTACTGCCTGAAGGGCGGCGGCCGGCTGGTGGAGACCACCGCGTCCGATACCTCGTGCACCGGGGCGAAGGTGATCGCGGACAACGTCATCGCCTTTTCGGCGCAGCCGGTGAGCGCGGGACCCGTGGATCATCCGCTCGGCACGCTCAGCCTTACCCTGCAGGCGGGCGGCGCGCCCCTCGTGCTGACCACCAGCGTGCGCCTGGGAACGCCATGAAGGGCTTCACGCTCCTGCCGGTGGTCCTGGCCATGAGCATCGTGGCGGTTGTTGCCTTCCTGCTCAACCGGGACAACGGCCTCAACGCGCGCATGATCACCCAGCAATCCGACCTCGAGCGCGCCCGCTATGCCGCCCAGGCCGGGCTCCAGGCGGTGAATTACGTGTTGCAGGCGGCCGGCTGCAACGGCGTTTATCCGACCGCGGCGGCGCCGGTGAGCAATGCGAATTTCCGCGGCGCTTCCTACTCCGCCCATTCGACCACGGCGACCGGATCGCCGGTGACGCTGGTCGCGACCGGCAGCTACAAGGACGCCTCGGTCACCCTTACGCGCAGCGGCGTCCCTGTCTACCAGCCGAGGACCACGCGAGTGATACAGCCGGACCCCGGCACCGGCCAGGACACCTTCCTCGATTCGGCGCAGGAAAGGAACTTCGGCCGCGACACGAGGTTGCGGCTGCAAAGCGGCCGCTACGCCCCGCTGCTGAAGATCTCGCTTGCGAACCTGCCGGCCGGAAGCCGCGTGATTCCCTGGTACGACAGCGCGAACGCCAGGTTGCAGCCCGGCGCCGTGCTGTCCCTCTACCAGTTCGACATCGCCTCGTCGGGTACCGGCACGCTCATGTTGGCCGCCCATCCGATTACCCACAGCTGGCTGGCCGGCACGCGCATTGGCGGCGGCACGCCGGATGGTGCGACCTGGCTTACCTACGACGGCGCCAACGCCTGGTCCGCGCCGGGCGCGGGCTACGGGTCGGTGCCGCTTGCCACCACGCCTTACAGCGGCGCGATCGGCTGGGTGGACTGGGATCTCACCAGTGCGGTGGCCGCCTGGCTCGGCGGTATTCATCCCAATCACGGGGTCTGGATCATCGCCGCGGGTGGCAGTATCGGCAATACCGGCTACGTGAGCGCCAACGACAGCACCAACGCATCATGGCGCCCGAAGCTCACGCTCAGTGTCCTGCAGCCGTGCGGCACGGGCGGCACGACCCTCGCTCCTGTCGCCGATGCCCATCTCAAGAGCGGCAGCGACGAGACGCGCAACTTCGGCGCCGCCGCGGCAATGGACCTGAACTACACGAGTCCGGAGCGCCGCATCCTGGTGCGCTTCGACGTGAGCGCCATCCCGGCGGGAACGGTCATCAAGAGCGCCCTCCTGCGCGTGTACTGCCGTAGCGTGACGTCGCCCACCAGCGCGCCGAAGACCATCAATGCGTACTTCGTCATGGAATCGTGGGTGGAAGGGACGATGAGCGGTACCGGAACCGCAAACGGAGCGACCTGGCTCACGCGCAACGGCAGCGTGAACTGGACCAGCAGCGGCAGCGGCTCCGGACCCGGCGGCTACTACTACACGTCCTGGGTGGTGTCAGGCAAGGAAGAAGCGAGCGGCGTCTCGCCCCTGCCGGGCGGCTTCACGCAAGGCTGGGTCAGCTTCGATATCACCGCCGCGGCCCAGTATTGGCTCGACAACGGTCCGGGCAGCAACTTCGGCATGCTGCTGCGCATGCCGAGCACCACCGCCACCGACATCCTGCAGTTCGAATCTCGCGAAAGCACCGCCGGGACGGCGCCGCAACTCGTGGTGGTGTACCAATGAAGGCGCTGCGCGCGATCTGGTCGGCGACGGATTTTCCGGCGCTCGAGATCTCGCGTTACGCGGGCGAGGTGATGTGCCGCGAAGCGCGGCAAGGGGTGTTCGCGCTCGGCATGCTCACCATGCTGCTCATGTCGGGCTTCGCCGCGCTCTACCACGCGCTCGGCATGACGAGCGGCTATCAGTACACCTTCATCGTTCTCGCCGGGCTCGCGCTCCATGTGGCGCTCTCGGCGCGGCGGCTGCACGACCTGAAGGCGCTCTACCTGCTCGCCATGGTTCTGCTCGCGCTGAGCGGACTGGCCTGCACGCTGCTCGCGCACCGCGACGGGGCCTTCACGGCGACGCTGTTCAGCACCATCGTGCTGCTCTTCATGGTGGTGCCGGTCGTGCCGTGGGGGCTGCGCGAGGCGCTCGCCGCGGTGGCCGTGATGTACGCCATCTTCACCGGCTCGAGCGTGAGCGTCGGCGGACGTTTCCCGCCCGAGACGCTGTGGACGCTGCAGTTCCTCATGCTGAGCGCCGCGATGATCTCGCTCGCGCTCGTCGCCTGCGCCATCGTCATCCGCAAGGGCCACCTCGAGGCTCGGTTCAAGCTGAGCGCGGCGAACGAACGGCTGGCGCAGGCGTCGCTGCAGGACGCGCTCACCGGCGCCTGGAACCGCCGCTTCCTGGAGCAGCACTTCGACGAGATCGCGGCCCGCTTCCAGGCCGAGGGCCAGGGCTGCGTGCTCGCCATCGTCGACGTCGACCGCTTCAAGCAGCTGAACGACAGTCGCGGTCACGCTTTCGGCGACCGCGTGCTGCGCGACGTGGTCGAGGCGATGCGCCGCGAGCTGGACGACGACGAGTACGTGGTGCGCGTCGGCGGCGACGAATTCATCGTCGTGCTGAGGGACGACGCGGCGCGCGCGCGGCTCGACCGGATGTGCGGGGCGCTCGGCGAGGCGAGCCTCAGCATCGGCGCCGCGCGCGTGCGGGCCGGCGAACGCGCGCCCGCGCTCGGCGTGCTGTGCGAACGCGCCGACAAGGCGCTCTACGAGGCCAAGGCGCGCGGCCGCGGCCGGGTGTGCGACGCGCGTGATGAAGCGAGGGCCGCATGACGGCGGTCATGACGCGTTTGAGAGAAGCGCTGCCGCCGCGCGTGTTCGGCGCGGCGCGGGATATCGTCGGCCTGCACCTCGCCGGCGACCGGCTGTGCGCGGCGCAGATGCAGCGCACGGCCGGCGGTGTCGCGCTGTCGGCAGTCGGCTCGCTCGAGCTGGGCTGCCCGTGGTACGCGATGCTCGGCGAGCCGCGGCGCTTCCGGCATGCGCTCAAGCGTTTCTGGGCCGACCATGGCTTCCGCGGCAGCGAGGTGGTCGCCGCCATGCCGCAGGAGCAGCTGAAGGTGTTCAGCGTCGAGTACACGGCAGCCCCGGGCCAGACCGACGCGGAAGCGGTCGCGCACGAGGTGAAGGAGCGCATGAAAGGCAAGGCGGGCGGCCTGGTGGTCGATTTCGTGCCGGTGCGCCAGGCGAGTGCGGACGAGCGCTCGCGCGAGGCAGTGGTCGCTACCGCGGCGCGCGAGGACGTGACGACGTTCCTCGATTTCCTGCACCGCGCCGGCCTGCAGGTGAGCGCGCTGGACATCACCGGGATGGCGCTCAAACGCGTCGTGCCCTGGGTCGGCACGAGCAGCGCGCCGAACCTGCAGAACGCGCTGCTCATCCATTTCGGCGCGGCGTCGAGCCAGCTCACCGTCGTGTGGGGCCGCCGGCTGATGCTGGACCGCTCGATCGAGTTCTGCGAGCAGCGGCTGACCTCCCGCGTCGTGCGGGTGCTCGGCGTGGCGGAGCACGAGGCCAAACGCCTGCTCGCGGAGCACGGCCTCGCCACGGGCAACGCGGCGCGCTCCGAGATCGAAGGCATGCTGCGCGAGATCGTGGGCGCCGAGCTCGCGCTGCTCAACGCCGAGGTCAGCAAGACGCTTCACTACGCGGCTTCCAAGGCGCGCGGCAACGGCGTCGAGCGGGTGCTTCTGGTCGGCGCGGTCGCCCGCTTTCCCGGCGTCGCGCAACTGCTGAGCACCGGCCTCGGCCTGCCGGCCGACGTGCTCGACCCGCTCGCGGCCTTTTCCCACTCGCTGACCGGCGAACAGGCGGCCGCGCTCGCGCCGCTGTGCGGCGTCGCCGTGGCGGTCGGCCTCGCGCTGCGCGGCGTGCCAGGACCGGGCGCATGAGCGAGTTCAACCTCATCCCGGCGGACTACGCCCGGCGGCACGCGCTGCGGCGCCGCCTGCGCTGGGCCGCGGCCGGGCTGGTCATGCTCTGCTGCCTGATCGTGCTCGGGCGCTCGGCGCTCGGCCTGCTGATCGCCGGCGAGCGGAATCACGTCGCCCAGCTGCAGGCGAAGCGCCAGCTCTGGCAGGAGAGCAAGGCGAAGACCGAGCAATACACCCAGGAGGCGCTCGCCACCGAGAAGCAATTGCTCGCACTGGACGAGCTGCGCCGGCGCGAGCACTTGCGGCTGTTCCTCGAGGCGGTGGACAGCGCTTACGTCGACCGGGTCTGGTTCGACGAGATCAGGTATTACCGGCGCGAGCACCTCCCGCTCCCGGCCACCGGACAGAAGGAAGCCCCCCAGCCCACGCGCATGGAGCAGCGCGTGGCGATGACCGGCCATGCCGCCAACCACATCATGCTGGCCGAATTCATGCGCAAGCTCGAATCGCAGCCCGCGATCACCGAGCTCACGCTGCTCGACACCGGCCCGCGCAGCTATCCGCAGGGGCTGATCATCGATTTCAAGCTCGCGCTGCTGGTCGAGCGCAAAGCGAAGGTCCTGCCATGAGCGCGCGCCTGATCGACGCACTTTCCAGGCTGAGCCCCGCCGCCTGGTGGTCGCTCGTGCTGCTGGTTGGCGCGCTGATCGCGCTCGAGGGCTGGCTGCTCGTGCTGCGCCAGCCGTTCACCGCCTACCGCGATCTCTCCGCCGCGCGCGAATCGCTGCGCGCGATCGAGGACATGACGGCCGCGCAGCATGCGGAGCAGCAGCGCGCGAGCCTGCGCACCAAGCAGCTCGGCGAGCGCCTCAGCGCCGAGCTCGACGCGCCGGCGTCGGAAGAACAGCTTACCGTAGCGCTGATGCGCAAGCTCGACCAGGCCGCCGCGCGCGACGGCGTGCGCCTCACCAGCCTCAAGCCCGGCGCGCGCCGGCACGTGCTTTCGTTCGAGGAGCTGAGCTTCGACGTGGGCGCGCAAGGAAAGTACCTGGCCTTATGCCACTGGCTGCTCGACTTCGAGCGCTCGCTGGGGAAGTTCGCGACGGTGACCGACCTGACCATGAGGTCGGGCGAGGCCGGACGCGAAGTGACGCTCAGTCTGCGGCTCGCGCTTTATCGGCCGCTGCCGGCGGGCGGAGGTGGGCGATGAACGCCGCTTCGCGCCTCGCCGCGCTCGCCCTGGCTGCGGCCCTGGCCGCGCTCGCGCCGGCGGCCATCGGGCAGGGCCGCGCGCTGCAGCACGACCCTTTCGCCAGGCCCGCGCTCGGCGTGAACCCGGCCCATGCCGGCGCGGGCGCGCCGTCGCGGCGCGCCCAGGCCGCGCCGGCGGTCGCTCCCAAGCTCAACCTCCAGGCGGTGCTGGTCGCCGGCCCGCATTCGATCGCCAACGTCGACGGCGTGATGGTGCGCGTGGGCGACGCGATCCAGGGCTATCGCCTGGTCGAGGTGGAGCATCGCTCGGCGGTGTTCGAGAAGAACGGCGCCAGATTCACCCTCGGGATCGGTGGCACCAAATGACAATGAGAACGCTCCACCTTCTCCTCCTGCTGCTGGTCGCCGGCGCGGCGCACGCGCAGGTGCCGCAGGCAGCCGACACCAAGCCCGCGCCGCTGCGGCCCGCCGCGGAAGAGCGCATCAACGTCAACTTCCGCGCCACGCCGATCGAGGAAGTGTTCGACATGCTGTCGAGGAAGGACAACGTCAACATCATCCTTACCCGCGGCGTCACCGGCACCGTCAGCGTCAACCTCTACAACGTCACGGTGCGCGAAGCCATTTACCGCGTGGCGCAGGCCTCGGGCTACTGGGTCGAGGAGCGCGGCGGCGACTACATCGTCCTCGCCAAGGAGACCAGCCTCGACTATCCCGGCACCCACACCCAGATCAAGACCTACAAGGTGCAGTATTCGGACGTGAAGCAGGTGGCCGACATCGTGAGCAAGTACGTCTCGCGCCAGGGCAAGGTCACGCCCCTCATCGGCCGCAAGCTGATCGTGGTGGAGGATCTGCCAGGCTTCGCCGACCGCATCGCCAAGCTGCTGGAGGAGCTCGACGTGGCGCCGCGCCAGGTGCTGATCGAAGCCAAGATCCTGGAGGTGACGCTCGACGACAGCGAGCGCTTCGGCATCAACTGGCGGCAGGCGTTCGGCGGCACCACCGACACGCGCGGCGTCTTCGGCACGGCCGGCCTCGCCGCCGGCTCGGCGGCGGCGCCGCCGGCGGGATTCTTCTTCAGCGTGATCATGAACGACCGGCTGGAGGCGTTCTTCACCGCCCTGGCGACCCGCGGCCGCGTGCGCACGCTCGCCACGCCCAAGCTGCTCGCCCTCGAGAACCAGGAGGCGAAGACGGTGATCGGCGACAGCACCGGCTACCGCGTCACCACCACCATCAACCTGGTGACCACCGAGAGCGTGCAGTTCCTCGAGTCGGGCGTGATCCTGAAAGTGACGCCGTCGGTGGATCAGAATGGGCGCGTGCTGATGAAGGTGCACCCCGAGGTGAGCACCGCCACGCTGAACGACGGCATTCCGTCCAAGAAGAGCACCGAGGTCACCACCGAGCTGGTGTGCGAGGACGGGCAATCGATCTTCATCGGCGGCCTGATCAAGAGCGGCAGCCTGCGGGAGCGCGACGGCGTTCCCGGCGCCATGGACGTACCCTTTTTCGGCGCGCTGTTCCGCAGCAGGACCGAAAGCGTGAGCTATACCGAGACCGTGGTGATGATCACGCCGCACGTGGTCACCGAGCCGCGCCAGCTGCAGGGGCTCTCGCAGGAACGGGCGCGCCGCGTCGAGCAGGCGGACCAGGTCATCGAGGAACACCGCCGGAAATTCGAGAACGCGCCGGAATAGCCGCCGCTAGCGAATCCCGGCGCGCGCGACGTCGCACTCGCCGCACACCCCCGGCGGGTGCAGAAAGACCGTTTCGTTCCGCCGCAGACGCTCGAGCGCCGCGCCCACGATGTCGCGCGAGCGCGCGAGGCGGGCCTGCGCCTTCCCCACCACGCCGATTTTCTGCTCGTCCCCGAGCCAGGCGTCGAGTAGCGCGAAGTTCTCGCAGCAGTGGTCGGTTTCGCCGTACTCGTAGCGCCGCGCGCGCCCGTTCTCGAGCACGGTGGCGTACTTGGGCTGGCGGTAACGCACGCCGGCGATGGCCTCGGCAACGTGCAGCGTGGTGTTGCAATCGTGGCCTACACCAAGCAACAAGACGGACCCGTTGAGCTGAAAAACCCGCCCCGGCGGGCTGTCCACGCCGTGCGGGATGTCGACCGGGTGCGGCCGCGTGA
>Ga0075420_100002679_pt1 | contig 15424 bp, 12 predicted proteins | sample SoiMetdeltSBSDD4_FD_75296 | JGI IMG/M metagenome (GOLD analysis project Ga0075420, IMG submission 75296) | Bulk soil microbial communities from a Populus tree surrounding site in Tennessee, USA - Soil MetaG P. deltoides SBSDD4 | ecosystem: Environmental > Terrestrial > Soil > Tree plantation... | reverse complement strand
AGTATCGTGGAATTCCCGCCTATCCATCTGAGGCGGCCTTTCGTCTCTTCAAGAGTTGCTTCGTGCCTCAAGCCCCATCCGGGAAGGATGCCCTCTCCTTATTCATGGACCCAACGAAAGCTCGGCAAGTGGAGTGGTTCCCTTCACCAACCCCACCTCGTCGATACTTTGATCTCTCGGCTGGTTCTTGCCTCACCATGCAGGGTGGCAGGCTTGAAAAGGTGACGCTGGCCCAGGACTCCACGGGCTTGCCGTATCTCAATCCGAAGGGCAGAACATTCCCCACCTGTGATCGAGCCGCGAGGATTATCAACGGACAGGTCGTGCTGAGCGATCGAGAGCAGGACACGATTCTGCTCACGCCGTTACCGCCCGGCACGGACGACGAACCGGTTTCATCACCGCCGACCAGTCCGGTGGATTGGCGATCAGTGTTTGTCCAGGGCCTGCCTACGATCTCGCCCCATCAGGCCTATGGAGCTGTTTTACTGTACCCGCAGGACAATACGGCGATCGGTGAGCTGGCGGCCCAGCCATTCGTTGCGGATTACCTTCAAGATTTGGCCGAACAAGATCGAGAGATCGGCAGCCTGCTTTCACGTGCGGAGAACGTCCTGATCGAAAACGGAGATGCGGTCATTGCCACGTGCATCCCATTTGATCGCCCTCGGAATTATACGGTGGGGGTCCGCGCACCGGCTTTTGCGCAGAAACAAGCGCAACAGCTCTGGAACACATGCGCGCAATTGCAGCGCTGGGAGTGGCTCAGGCGGATTCAATTTGTATCGGTCACAGGTCGGCGCCAGCGTCAGTCTTCGGTTGCTCCTTTTGATGTGGCCTATTACTGGATTCCCAGTGGTCTCAGCGACAATCGCATTGAGCTTGCCACTGCCGCCGAGGAACTTCGAGGGGTGCTTTGTCCAGGAGGACACGCGTTTGTGACCGGACCGGGAAGCCTCATGGAACACTGGCGGAGGGCCCGGTTCGAGGTCCGGTGGAAGGAATCGGTGGACCAATTACCCACGTTTCGCATGCACAAAACCATCCTGCCGCAGTCGCGTCTCGAGGCTGGGCTCACCGTTTTCCACGTTGCAGCCGCGTAAGCCCGGGCCAATATTCCTTACGGGGTTGACAGTCTTTGTTGCACCCCAGTAAGATCAGGAAACCTTTAATGCTCATCCTGAGAGGTGAGCAAGGAGCGCATATGGGCCGCCTCTGTCAGGCGACAACCAACGACCTTCTCATCGACGCTGATGAGGAGGTTTTTTTATGTCCGAAATCCCGATTAAGGCGTCGATGACACCCAACCGGCAGCAGGAGCGACTCGTGATGGAGGCTGGCGACATGACGCGCGCCATGACGAGGATTGCCCATGAAATTCTTGAACGGAACAAGGGCGTGAAGGACTTGGGGCTGGTCGGGATCCGGACGGGCGGCGTACATTTGGCTCATCGGCTTGTGCGGCGGATTCAGGATATCGAGGGGGTCGCCGTTCCCATCGGCGAGTTGGATATCACACTTTACCGTGACGACTTGTCTCTGCGGAAAGAGCAGCCGGTTCTTCGAAAGACCTCTGTACCGTTCGATATTTCGGGGAAAATCATCGTGCTGGTCGATGACGTGTTGTTTACGGGACGGACGATTCGCGCTGCCATGGACGGACTCATCGATCTGGGGCGTCCCGCAGAAATTCAACTGGCGGTCATGGTTGACCGGGGACACCGGCAATTGCCGATCAAAGCGACTTATATTGGTAAAAACATCCCGACCTCACGGGACGAGAACATTCAGGTCATGCTGGAAGAAGCAGGCGAGGATGACCGGGTGGTCATTCTCAAAGGCGTGAAGGAGATGGAGCGATGAGCCTGAAACGAAAGGACCTTCTCAGCTTGGCCCCTTTATCGGCGGAGGAAATCAAGCTGATTCTCGAAACGGCCGACTCCTTTAAGGAGGTGACCGGACGGGAAATCAAGAAAGTGCCCGCCCTGCGTGGCCGGACGGTCGTCAATCTCTTTTTCGAGCCGAGCACCCGGACGAGGACATCTTTCGAGCTCGCGGCCAAGCGTTTGAGCGCCGACGTCATCAACTTCTCGCCGTCGTCGAGCAGCGTCGTGAAAGGTGAAACGCTGCTGGATACGGCGCGCAATATCGAAGCCATGCAGGCGGATATCATTGTGCTGCGGCATTCCTCGGCGGGCGCAGCCGAAACACTGGCCCGCGGTGTCAAGAGTTCGGTCATCAACGCCGGGGATGGATGGCACGAACATCCGACGCAGGCTTTGCTGGACCTCTACACGATTCGCGAGCGGGGATTGTCGTTCCAGGGCCTTCGCGTGGCCATCGTGGGGGACGTGTCGCATAGCCGGGTCGCCCGCTCAAACATTCATGCGCTCACCAAACTTGGTGCGGAAGTCCGGGTCGTCGGTCCTCCGACCATGATCCCTATGGGCATCGACAAATTGGGTGCGAAGGCCTTTTACAATCTCGATGATGCCCTCCGCGGCGTCCAGGTGATCATGATGCTGCGGCTGCAATTGGAACGTCAGGGGCGTGCGCTGTTCCCGACGATTCGGGAATATGCGCGGCTGTACGGGCTGACGGCGGAACGAGTCAAAATGGCCGAACCCGGGGCGATTGTGATGCATCCCGGACCAATTAACCGCGGTGTGGAAATCGCTCCCGAGGTTGCCGACAGCTTGTCTTCCGTGATTTTGGATCAGGTGGCCAACGGGGTGGCCGTCCGAATGGGAATTCTCTATCTCATGTCAGGAGCCAACTAGGTGAACAAAGCACTGGGGATATTTAGGGTCCAAGGAATCTAGACAGGATGGCGCTTCTCATTGAGGGCGGACACATCATCGATCCCGGACGGTTCAATGCCACCGGCGATCTGGTCATCGACGAGGGTAAGATCGTTGCGATCGGCCGGGGCGTGAAAATCCCGCCGGGCGCGGCCAGGGTCTCTGCCGCCGGTCGTCTCGTCGTCCCGGGGTTCGTCGACCTCCATGTGCATTTTCGCGAGCCTGGCTATGAGTACAAAGAGACGATACAGAGCGGCGCCGCATCGGCGGTCGCCGGCGGATTTACCACGGTCTGCTGCATGCCGAATACGAATCCGGTGAACGACAATCAAGCCATTACCGAGTTCATCCTAGAGCGCGCGCGCGCAGCACGCCTGGCGAACGTCTTGCCGATCGGAGCCATCACAAAAGGGTCGGAAGGTAAGGAGTTGGCCGAGATCGGGGATCTCCGCAGGGCCGGCTGTGTGGCCATCTCGGACGACGGGAAGCCGGTGATGAATAGCCTGGTGATGCGCAGGGCGATGGAATATGCCCTGGCATTTGACATCCCGGTGATCGATCATTGCGAAGACCTGCATCTTGCCGAAGGCGGATGCATGAATGAAGGACTGATCTCTACCGAACTGGGCCTTCCCGGCATTCCCGCAGCGGCGGAAGACGTCATGGTGGCACGCAACGTGTCGTTGGCCGAGTTGACCGGCGCTCGCTTACATCTGGCGCATATTAGTACCGCCGGATCCGTTCGCATGGTCCGCGAGGCGAAATCCAGGGGGCTTCGGGTTACAGCGGAGGCCTGTCCGCACCATTTTATGCTAACCGAAGAGGTCGTTCGCGGCTTCAACACGCTGGCAAAAATGAATCCCCCACTCCGAACATGGCAGGATGTGCAGGCCATCAAGGACGGATTGCGCGACGGCACCATCGATGTGATTGCAACGGATCATGCGCCCCACGCGACGCAGGAGAAGCAGCAGGGGTTCACCGAAGCTCCGTTCGGCATCGTGGGATTGGAAACCGCTCTGCCGCTTACACTCGCCCTCGTCGAGGAAGGCATTCTTTCGCTCGAGTCGGCAGTCGAAAAGTTAAGCGCTGCGCCGGCCAGGGTATTCAGCCTGGCGAAAGGGACGTTGCAACCGGGAGCGGATGCCGATGTCGCTATCATCGACCCGCAGGCACAATGGGAAGTGGACCCGGGCAAATTCCGTTCGAAAAGTCGTAATACGCCATTCGCGGGTTGGAAAGTCAAAGGACTCGTCATGACGACCATCGTGGGCGGACGCGTCGTGTTTGAAGCAGCGGGGTCGGCGTGAGAATGCATTGCGGATGGGGCCTGACCTGTGCGCTTAGTGTTGAGTACCTGGCGCTAGGCGTCTGGGTGGGAGGATTGATCGTGTTGGTCGGTGCGGTGATTCCCGCGGTCTTTAACACGTTCGGCGGGCAGGATTCCGGTGGATTCTTTCTCACGAAAGCGTTCGAAGGATACAACCGACTGGTCGTCGTCGCGCTTATCATCTTGGTCTCCGCGATGGGGTATCGGCGATGGCAAGGCGCGCCACGCGCAACCGTCAGCAGGGGAGAATGGGTGCTCTTAAGTGTCATGGGCGCCATAGCAGGGGTAATTATTCTCGTGCTGCATCCTCACGCCGCAGCTTTGCAAGCACAGGCGTTTGCCCTCAAGGATGAACAGGCAAGAAAAGCCGCATTCGAGGCGTTCTTTCGATTTCATATGCCGATCCGCTCTCTGTATGTCGTGAATGTCGTGTTGGGCATTTGGTTGCTGGCGCTCAAAGCGAAACGGTCTATCCAGCAGGAAAGGGTACCTGCGTGAAACGGGCGTTGTTAGCACTGGCGGACGGGAAGGTGTTCGAAGGCCGCGCACTCGGATTTGAAGGTGAGGCGGTCGGCGAAGTGGTGTTTAACACAGCCATGACCGGATATCAGGAAGTCCTGACCGATCCTTCTTATAGAGGACAGATTATCACGATGACCTGTCCGCACATCGGCAATTATGGGGTGACGCCGGAGGACGTCGAGTCGACGCGCATTTGGGCGGAAGGGTTTGTCGTGAAGGAGGCGAGTAGAGCGGCGAGCAATTGGCGCAGCCGGCAAGGGCTTCACGACTACTTGAAAACGGCGAGGATTGTGGGAATTGAAGGTCTCGACACCCGAGCCCTCACACGGCATTTGCGTGAGCACGGCTCGCAGCAGGGACTTATCTCCCATGTTGAAGGCAACGCCGAGCGGGCGGTGGAAAAAGCTCGGCAGGCGCCCGATATCGTCGGAAGGGATTTAGCAGCCGAGGTCACCTGCCAGAACAAGTACCGGTGGACCGATGGTTCCGGCGAATGGATCCCGGCATCCCATGTCAGTGCGGCGAACTCTCAACGCCGGTGGAAAGTCGTCGCCTACGATTTTGGGGTGAAGCATAACATCTTGCGCCGGCTGGTCGATGTCGGCTGCGAGGTGCACGTGGTTCCCGCTTCAACGACGGCTGAACAGGTCGAGGCTCTCGCGCCGGATGGTGTCTTTCTATCAAACGGTCCCGGCGATCCCGAAGGCGTGGGATATGCCATTAAAGCGATGCGCCAGTTGATCGGTCGCCGGCCTATTTTCGGTATCTGTCTGGGACACCAGATCCTCGGCTTGGCACTGGGGTTCAAGACCTACAAATTGAAATTCGGACACCATGGAGCCAATCATCCTGTGATCAATCTCAGAACCAAACAAGTCGAGATCACGTCGCAGAACCACAATTTTGCCGTGCAATTTCCGGAACTGCCGGAAGTCATTCCCGATCGTCCTCCGCTCCTCGACAGCGACTTTGGTCGGGTCGCGGTGACGCATATGAGTTTAAACGACCGGTCAATTGAGGGGCTGGCCTGCTTGGATCAGCCGGTTTTTTCGGTACAATATCATCCGGAAGCCTCTCCGGGCCCTCATGATTCGGCCTATCTGTTTACCGAATTCGTTCAGCTAATGGAGAAGTCGCATGGATAAGATACAGCGTACGGTGGTTGGGCTTTTCGTCATGTTCTCGGTCTTCACGCAACACGGGTGCGTCACAGTCAATCTGTTGGAGCCACCCGGCCCGGTGCAAGAGGTGCAGCTCAGCGGGTCCGGCGATGGCAAAGTGTTGCTCCTGGATTTGTCCGGTGTCATCAGTTCCCAGGATAAGGAGGGCTGGCTGCCGCAGCCGAATCTCCTGGCGACGTTTAAGGAAGAGCTCACAAAGGCATCAAAAGACGAGAAGGTCAAGGCGGTTGTGTTGAGGATCAACAGCCCGGGCGGCACCGTCAATGCGTCCGATATTCTGTACCATGAGCTCAAGACGTTTAAGGAAAACAGGAAAATTCCGGTTATTGCTTCCATGATGGATGTCGCGGCGTCCGGCGGTTATTACTTGGCGATGGCAACCGACGCCATCTTGGTGCATCCCTCAACGGTCACCGGTAGCATTGGCGTCATCATGCTGACAATGAACGCCAAGGGCCTCTTGGAAAAGGTCGGCGTCGAAGCCAATGCCATCACGTCGGGGCCCCGGAAGGACATGGGTTCTCCCTTCCGATCGATGACCGCAGACGAAAAAGAGATTTTTCAGGGAGTGATCGATTCGTTCTACCAACGGTTCTTGACAGTGGTGCAAGCGGGACGTCCGCAACTCTCGACGGAACAGATTAAAAAGCTCGCGGATGGGCGCATTTATTCCGGTGATCAAGCGAAAGCGGCAGGTTTGGTCGATGACATCGGGTATCTCGATGAAGCGATTGACTTGGCCAAGAAAAATGCCGGTCTCAAAGAAGCCCGGGTCGTCACGTACCGCCGGCATGGCGAGTATCAAAACAACATCTATTCACGGGTGTTTGGAAGCGGAAACGGACTCAGCGCTCTCGCGAGCATGGATCTCTTGTCCCTCGTTCGCGGTGGAAGCCCACAGTTCATGTACTTGTGGATGCCGTAGGAGTGGCATGGCCTTGTCGGGAAGGGGTACGCACACATCAGATTGCAGCTCTCTGCCACAAGTCCTGGCGACGCCCGTCGGACGCCGAGCCATGCTGGCCTGGGGAGCACGCGGGATGCTCGGATTGTGGGCCTCGCTGGGAACTGGCAGCGTCCTGGCTGTCATCAGCGCGCTCTCCGGGTGTTATCGAGCTCCCGGCACGGCTCGCGATCAGCTGATTTTCTTTTCGGAAGAAAAGGAGCTGCAGTTCGGGCTGAGCGCGTATCGCGAAGTGTTGCGACAGGCGCGCCTGAGTGAAAACGCGGAGATCAACGAACAGATTCAGCGGGTCGGTCGAAAAATTGCCGACGTGGCGAACAAGCCTGAGTATCAATGGGAGTTCGCCGTCATCGAAGACGACAAGATGGTGAATGCTTTCTGTTTACCAGGGGGAAAAGTCGCCGTGTTCACCGGCATTCTGAAGCACACAAAGACGGACGCCGGATTGGCGACCGTGATGGGGCATGAAATTGCCCATGCCCTGCAGCGCCACGGCGTGGAACGAATGAGTCGAAGCATCATCGATCAGATTGCCCAACTGGGCGCCATCGGCGCGGCGGCGGCAGGTCATTCGAGCGGAGGGGCCATTCAAGGATTGCTCGGTGCCTATGGCGTGAATGTCTCGTTACCGTTCAACCGAAAACAAGAGTCGGAAGCCGATTACATCGGCCTGCGATTGATGTCGCAAGCCGGGTATGATCCACGCGAGGCGGTCCCCTTCTGGGAACGCATGAGCGGTTGCCCTCGGCAAATGATCGACAAGTTGTGTTTCCGGTCGCAACATGCGATCCCTGAGTTTCTCTCGACCCACCCATCCGATGTGACCCGCATCAATCAATTGGAGGCGTGGTTACCCGAAGCGATGCGGTATTATCACGGAGCGGGAGGAGGGCCTGTGCCGGCTCCCGCCCCCTACAAGCCGGCCATCGGGCCGTTGCCTCAGGCCAGTTAATTCTTCATGCCCAAGCGCACTGATATCCAAAGCATCTTGTTGATCGGATCGGGGCCCATCGTCATCGGGCAGGCCTGCGAATTCGATTATTCCGGAACCCAGGCGTGCAAGGCGCTCAAGGATGAAGGCTACCGGGTGGTTCTGATCAACAGCAATCCGGCGACCATCATGACGGATCCGGAGTTCGCGGACCGGACGTACGCCGAACCGATTACGCTGGATGTGATCGAAAAAGTCATTGAACGAGAACGTCCCGATGCGCTGCTTCCGACCATGGGAGGGCAAACGGCGCTCAATGCGACGATGGGACTGGTGAAGCGAGGAACGCTGGATAAATATGGCGTGATCCTGATTGGGGCTTCGGCGGAGGCCATTCACAAGGCCGAGGATCGGGATGCCTTCAAGCAGGCGATGCAACGGATCGGGCTGCGTGTGCCGGAGAGCGGGACGGCCCATGGCCGCGAGGAAGCCATCCGGGTGCTCGACCGCGTGGGATTTCCCGCCATCATCCGGCCATCCTTTACGATGGGCGGCACCGGCGGCAACATCGCCTACAATCGGGAAGAATTCGAACGATTGATTGAATGGGCCTTGGCCATGAGTCCGGTCAGCCAAGTCTTGATCGAACAGTCGTTGATCGGCTGGAAAGAATATGAACTCGAGGTGATGCGGGATCTCAAGGACAACGTCGTCATTGTGTGCCCAATAGAAAATTTGGATCCAATGGGGGTGCATACCGGCGACAGCATCACGGTCGCACCAGCCATGACGCTGACGGACAAAGAATATCAGCGCATGCGTGATGCCGCACTAAGCATCATCCGGGAGATCGGGGTCGATACCGGGGGGTCAAACATTCAATTCGGCGTCAATCCCGACACAGGGGAGCTGGTCGTGATTGAAATGAACCCACGGGTGTCCCGAAGTTCGGCCCTGGCGTCGAAAGCCACCGGCTTTCCCATTGCGAAGATAGCCGCAAAGCTCGCGATCGGGTACACACTTGACGAGATCACCAACGACATCACCGGCGTCACCAAAGCTTCCTTCGAGCCGACGATCGACTACGTCGTCGTAAAAATTCCTCGCTTTGCTTTTCAGAAATTCAAAGGCGCCGATCCGACTTTAACTACCCAAATGAAATCGGTCGGCGAGGCGATGGCCATCGGGCGGACGTTTAAAGAGTCGCTGCAGAAAGCGATCCGTTCGCTTGAGCTGGAGCTGAACGGTCTGGCCTCCAGGGTCGGCTTGGACTGCGGCATTCCCGAAGGTCTCGATCGACAAGGCGCCATAGAACGGATCCGTCAGCAACTGCGAAGTCCCATTGCCGAACGGATCTGGTATGTCGCGGATGCAATTCGGTTGGGGATGTCCAACGATGAGCTCTTTGCGCTGACTAAAATTGACGCATGGTTCTTGGATCAGTTGCGGGACCTTATGAAAGTCGAGCAGCGGCTGGTCGAACAGGCTAGCGGGCGGGTATCCTTGGACGATGCACTGCTCTGGGAGGCCAAAGAACTAGGGTTCTCGGACGAACGGATCGCACAGCTGACGGGTCTGGCGGCAGCTGCCATCAGGGCGCAGCGATCGGCGGCAGGGAGCACGCGGTCGGTCACGTACAAGCGCGTCGATACCTGTGCCGCCGAGTTCGAGGCGCATACCCCGTATCTGTACTCCACCTATGGGACAGAGTGCGAGGCGCGTCCGACGGCTCGAAAGAAAGTGGTCATTCTCGGCGGCGGCCCGAATCGGATTGGACAGGGCATCGAATTCGATTACTGTTGTGTGCATGCTGCCATGGCGCTTCGAGAGGAAGGACTCGAAACGATCATGGTCAACTGCAACCCAGAGACGGTGAGCACCGATTACGACACCTCCGACCGGCTGTACTTCGAGCCGCTGACGGAGGAAGATGTGTGGAACATCATCCAGCGTGAAAACCCGCTCGGCGTCGTGCTGCAGTTCGGGGGACAAACGCCGCTTAAGCTGGCCATCCCGTTATCAAAGGCCGGTGTGCCGATTCTCGGCACGAGTCCGGATGCGATTGATCGTGCTGAAGATCGTGAACGCTTTCGGGACCTGCTCACTCGGCTTGGGCTGCAGCAGGCCGAAAGCGGCATTGCCAGGTCGGTGGATGAGGCCGTATCCATTGCCGCGAACATCAGCTATCCCGTAATGGTCAGGCCCTCGTATGTGCTGGGCGGACGGGCCATGCAGATCGTGTACGATCAAGCCGGCTTGCTTGAGTACATGGGATCGGCCGTCAAGGCTTCGGACAAGCATCCCGTGTTGATCGATAAATACCTGTCTGATGCCATCGAGGTTGACGCGGATGCCATCTGTGACGGCCGGCGGGTCGTTGTTGCGGGCATTATGGAGCATATCGAGGAGGCCGGCGTGCATTCCGGTGACTCGGCCTGTTCGCTTCCGCCCTATTCACTCGATGAAACCGTGGTGGATGAAATACGACGCCAGATGACGGCATTGGCATTGGAACTCGGGGTGGTCGGCCTCATGAATGCTCAGTTTGCCGTGAAGGATAACAAGGTCTACGTGTTGGAAGTCAACCCGCGCGGCTCCAGAACCGTGCCCTTTGTCAGCAAGGCGATTGGTGTTCCGCTTGCGAAGCTGGCCATGAAGACGATGATTGGTCGATCGTTGGACGATCTTGGTCTGATAACGGCGCCCAAGCCTGCCCACCTCTCGGTGAAGGAAGCTGTGTTTCCCTTCAATAAGTTTCCCGGCGTCGACGTCCTGCTCGGACCGGAGATGAAGTCGACCGGCGAGGTCATGGGGATCGACGCGGATTTCGGATGGGCCTTCGCCAAATCGCAAGCGGGCGCCGGCGCGATGCTTCCGATGAGCGGAATGGCGTTTATCAGTGTCAAAGAAAGCGACCGACCCGCCGCGTTACAGGTATCGAAACAGCTTCACCGACTGGGGTTTGGGATCCAAGCGACGAGCGGCACCGCCGGCTATCTGCGCGATCATGGCATGGAAGTCAAAACGGTACTCAAGGTGACGGAGGGAAGGCCTCACATCGTGGATCTTATTAAAAATGGCGAGGTGGCCCTCGTCGTCAATACCGTAGGGACTGCCGCGTCTCATGCCGATTCATTGTCGATCAGGCGGGAAGCGTTGAACAAAGGATTGGCGTACTACACGACTATGCGCGGCGCTCGGGCCGCTGTGATGGGCATCGAAGCCATTCTGAAAAAGGAATTGACGATCCGCTCACTCCAAGAGTACCACTGCCGCCGCTAGAGGAACAAAGGAACCATGCCAACACCGATCACGAAGAAGGGCTACGATGCGCTCAAGGCGGAGTTGGATCGTCTGCGCAAGGTCGAACGGCCACAGGTGATCGAAGCCATTGCGGAGGCACGGGCGCACGGGGACCTGAGTGAAAACGCGGAATATGACGCCGCGAAGGAACGGCAAGGATTCATTGAGTCGCGCATTGCGGAAATCGAAACGAAGCTGGCTGACGCCCGGGTCGTCGAGATCGCGGGCCGAGTGTCGGACACGATCGTGTTCGGCGCCACGGTGATGGTCATCGAGCAAGAGTCCCAAGCGAAACGCCAGTATACTCTCGTTGGACAGGATGAAGCCGATATGAAGTACAACCGTATCTCCATCCAATCTCCTGTCGGTCGAGCATTGATCGGAAAGCGAGTCGGCGATTTCATCGAAGTCAAGACGCCGGTCAAGACGGTTGAGTACGAAGTCGTGGAGATCAAATTCGAGGAGTTTTAGAGTGCGTTTGATCTCGTGGATGCATACTCTACGGCGCGCCGCGGGCGCAGGAATTAGGTAGCTGTCTAGCCATCAGGCGGTCTCCATGCCGCACCCCGCTTCGATCATCACCCTCTTGACCGATTTCGGTGACCGCGATTGGTTCGTGGCCAGCATGAAGGGCGTGATCCTTTCGATCAACCCTCAGGCTTCCATTGTGGACCTGAGTCATCGGGTGACGTCTCACGACGTTCAAGATGGCGCTTACCTCTGGAAGGCCTGCTATCGATATTTCCCCGAAGGCACCGTCCATGTCGCAATCGTTGATCCTGGTGTGGGAAGCGAGCGACGTCCCCTGGTGGCAAGGAGTTCACAGTATTACTTTTTTGCTCCGGACAATGGATTGCTCACGCATGTGTTCGACCAGGAACGCGAAGTCGAAGTCAGGGAAGTGGAAAATAAGCAATATCGTCTCGATTCGGAGGGTCACACATTCGACGGACGTGATGTCTTTGCGCCGGGAGCGGCATGGCTCACCAAGAATCTACCAATGTCTTCGTTTGGGCGGCTGGTGACGGATGCGCGCAGGTTCGAGGTAACCCAGCCGCATTGGGAGCACATGGCGCTCGTTGGAGAGGTTGCCTACGTGGATGCATTTGGCAATCTGATCACGAACGTCTCGTCAGGCCACGTGAAGGAGGTGCGGGAAATCACCAAACGGCCGAATCCATTGATCCGGATCGTAGGGCACTCCATTGATGGACTTGTGCGATGCTACGCCGAAGGAGACCGCACGGTGCCCCATGCCTTGATCAACAGTGATGGCCAGTTGGAAATCTTTTGCAAGGAAACGAGCGCGAGTTCGCTGCTCAAGGTGGGGCGAAAGGAACCTGTCAAGCTGTCGTAGTGTCGCCGCCGCGCTCTAGAGAGCGGCGAGGACGAGACGTAACAGTCCTGAAATATCCTCGGTGTCGGCGGCGGGCGTGACCCGGTTGCTCACGCGAGTGTACCCCGCTTCGAGGGCAATCAAGGTGCTCCATCTTGCCGACTGCTGCATGTCCCAGGCTACAATGCCCTTACCTCCCACATTTTCATTGTCGATCTGTCGGTCATTCGAACGACAATTGGCGTAGTTCCCGATGGCGCTGACCAAGAGCCGACGGCTTTGTTTGTAATGGAGCGCGAGCGAAGCAGAAGGGCCGTCGATGCGCATGCCGGAGGCGTCCTGGATCTCCTCCCGGTACCCGAGCATTGGCGAGATCGTAACCGTATTGAGTGGTCGAAACGAGGCGCTGAGCAATTGCATGCGGACGTTGCTTTCAGTTCCACCGTGGAGCAGGTCGTTGGCGAGAGCATAGGTGGAGCTGAGCCTCACGTTCCACCGCAGGCTCTGATAGGCCACTGCGCCTTCGAGTGTATGACTCTGAGTACGCTGCGGGAGAATGCCTGCCGGTTCGAGCGCACTGGAGAAGGAGTTCCGTCCATAGGTGAGGCTCAACTCAGGCCACGACGCTCGTCTAAAGCCCATGCTCATTCGCCCATAGGTTTGGACTTGTCGTGGGCGTGAGGGATCTTCTGCGACATTGTTCCACCACTGTCCCACGACGCTGCGCAGGGTGACCCAGTTCGCTCTCCATTCTCCCCACATCTCACGACTGTCTTGGTCCGGGGCATTCAAGAAGGATTGACCGGCCTTTCTGTAATTCAAGCCATAGCTGAGAGCGCCTGCCTGCCCGATGACGCCAAGCCTCACCATTTGCCTCGAGGCATCGACCCGGTTGTCCCCCGGCATCTTGTGCTCCCACCAGTCGTTTCCTCCATAACTGTTCGCGATCTCCGATTCAGTCACCAGCCCTCCCTTGAGCCATCTCATTTTGGCCACAAGTCCCTTGACTCGGGGACCCTCTGATTCAGGTGAGAGATCGCGCAAGCGTGTGGACGTCGGTGGAATGACCACATAGGTCGAGGTGACCGTCGTCTCAATGACCTGCCCGACGCGTTGAGCGCTGGGAAGTAGGGCGGGTGACGTCACTGGCTCCGCCAGGAAAGTAGCCCAGCGCTGCCCGCTTCCTTCGCGGGGTTGCTCTTCGCTGCCCCAGGTGAGGCAAGGGAGGTTGAGCGTCAGGCACACCAACAGGATTGTCAGCGAGCGCTTCATAGAGACCCCTTGAGAGCGGAAGCACGCTAAAAATTTAGCAGTCGAAGATTAGGGTCTAAGTGCCCGAAAAGAGATGTGATTTTGGGGTGAAACCAGGTCGGTATCGAAAACGGGCGAAACGATGGGGGAAGGAACGAGGGGCTACTGGTGCTCGGTTACGGCGGCGATTGAGCGGGATACTATGTTGACCATGCGGGTCAGCTCATCCACGCTGACCGACAGAGGGGGCATCAATACTATAATGTGGCCCAGCGGTCTGAGAAGAAGACCTCGCCTTCTGGCCTCCTGGGCCACTCGGTGGCCGATTCTGGCCTCGAGCGGATAGGGTTCTTTTGTCGAGCGGTCTTGTACCAGTTCAATTCCAACCATGAAGCCTTGTTGCCGAACCTCCCCGACATGAGGGAGGTGAAGGAGAGGTTTAAGCAGCCGGGCCAGCAGGCTGATTTTGGAGCGCAATCTCGTCAAAGTTTTCTCTTTCCGGAACACTTGCAGGTTCGCTAATGCCACCGCGCACCCAAGCGGATTGCCGGTGTAACTGTGTCCATGGAAAAATGTTTTGAACTCTTCATACTTGCCTAAAAAGGCACGATAAATATCTTCCGTCGTCATCGTCGCGGCAAGCGGTAGATAGCCAGCCGTCAACCCTTTGCTGATCGCCATCAGATCAGGGGTGACTCCTTCCCGGTGACACGCAAACATGGTTCCGGTCCGGCCGAATCCCGTCGCGACTTCGTCGGCAATCAACAAGACTTCGTATTTCGTGCAGAGCTCTCTGATGCGTTTCAAGTATCCCGGTGGCTGTGTAATCATGCCCGCTGCCGCTTGCATGAGCGGTTCAATAATCAAGCCAGCCAATTCCTGTCGATGATCACGCAACACTTGTTCGACAGGGTCGAGGCAGGCAAGCCGGCACTCCGGGAACGCCATGTTGAGCGGGCAGCGGTAGCAGTAGGGAGGTTCGACTGCTCGGGTAGGGAAGAGTAAGGGTTTGAATCGCGCATGAAACAGTTCGATGTTCCCGACGCTGACAGCTCCGATCGTGTCGCCATGATAGGCTAGTTTTAAGTGCACGAAACTGTGTTTGGATCCTGCCTCGGGACGCGCCTGCTTCCAGTATTGCACGGCCATCTTGAGGGAGACCTCAACCGCAGTCGAACCATTATCCGAGAAAAATACCCGTGTCAGTCCTCGCGGCGCTATCCGGACAAGTTCCCGTGCTAATAGAATTGCGGGGGGATTCGAGAGACCGAGGAGGGTTGTGTGCGCCACCTTGCTTCGCTGGTCATTGAGGGCACGATCGAGAACCGGATGTCGATGGCCATGAAGATTGACCCAAATGGAGGAGGTGCCATCCAAATACCTGTTACCCTCGGTGTCAAAGAGATATGATCCCCTGCCGCGTTCGATGATAAGCGGCTCTTCCTGCTCCCACTCCTGCATTTGGGTAAAGGGGTGCCACAGATATTGCCGGTCCCAAACCGCCAGCGAGGGCGCCTGTTTTTTGCGGGTCATGCCAGTTGCTCGCCGGAAACAGTTAAGGAGGTGATGCCGGAAATCCTAGAGCTGGTGCGGGCGCGGCGCGGATTATACGAGGGGCTCTTTACTTTGACAACCTGGGAGGCAGTTACTATAATGAACCGATTTTATTGAAGAAATGAGCGACAGATTTGCAAAGCCTCATACGCAATTTCTCGATTATCGCCCATATCGATCACGGTAAATCAACCCTCGCTGACCGGTTCCTCGAAGCCACAGGCGCTGTCACGGCCCGAGAGGCCAAGGAC
>Ga0075420_100002677_pt1 | contig 15431 bp, 15 predicted proteins | sample SoiMetdeltSBSDD4_FD_75296 | JGI IMG/M metagenome (GOLD analysis project Ga0075420, IMG submission 75296) | Bulk soil microbial communities from a Populus tree surrounding site in Tennessee, USA - Soil MetaG P. deltoides SBSDD4 | ecosystem: Environmental > Terrestrial > Soil > Tree plantation... | reverse complement strand
ATGGCGGCAACCTTGCGCGCGTCCCGGGCTCACTGATCGCGCGCCAACTCGCATCCGTACCAGATGGCCGCGAAGCCGGTTTGCGCCTTCTTGAGCCCGCAGAGCGTCGCCACCTCGGTCTTGCCGAGACCAGCCGGGGTCACGCCGCGACCGGTCGTGCTGGACGGCTCGTAGCCCGCAATCATCGCCGAAGCCAGCGAGCCGACGGACACCGCGACCAGCGTGGCGATCCCGGCGACGATGAGGACATTCCTGATCACGGGCATTCCGCATTGTTGTTGCTTTTACGTCTCGATGCTTAGTCGGCAGCCGCCCGCCACAAGTTCAAACCCCGGGATCCGGCAGTATCCGCGTCACAGGGCTCGACAGCGTGCGCCCGATCTGCACACTCGGGCGCCGCATGCCGCTTCGAGCACAAATGCCCAAAACCAAGCCGCCGGCCAGCAAGAAATCGACGGCGCAGGGCGTCAATCGGATGACCACGGCGGGGGCGACCGTCGCGGCGCTGACCGCCCATGGCATCGACACGATCTACGCGCTGCCGGGCGTGCACAACGACCATTTGTTCGACGCCCTGTTCAAGGCCGACGGCATCCGCACCGTCCACACCCGGCACGAGCAGGGCGCCGCCTATATGGCCCTCGGCGCGGCGCTGGCGACCGGCAAGCCGCAGACCTACTCGGTGGTGCCGGGACCGGGCCTGCTCAATTCGGCGGCGGCGCTGCTCACCGCCTATGGAATGAACGCGCCGGTGCTGGCGCTGATCGGCCAGATCGCCCAGGCCGCTATCGGCCGCGGCATCGGTCACCTGCACGAGATCCGCGATCAGGCCGGCATCATCGCGCGCCTGGTCGACTTTTCCGCGCGCATCCGCGCGCCGGCGCAGGCCCCCGCGCTGGTGGCCGACGCGTTTCGCGCCATGGCCAGCGGCCGCCCCGGCCCGGCCGTGCTCGAATGCGCGATCGACATGTGGGGCCGCAGCGCGCCGGTGCCCGCGATCGCGCCGCCCGCCCCTGCGCCGCCGCCGCCGATCGACGAGGACGCGGTCGGCGACGCCGCCAGGCGCCTAGCCGATGCCAAGCGGCCGCTGATCGTCGTGGGCGGCGGCGCCCAGGACGCGGCCGCCGAGGTAACCGAACTGTCGCGACTCCTGCAAGCTCCCGTGCTGGGTTACCGGCGCGGCCGCGGTGTGCTCGACAGCCGCGATCCGCTCAGCGTCACGCTGCCGCTCGGCCGTGAATTGTGGGGCGAGGCCGACATGGCGTTGGGGATCGGCAGCCGGTTGTTCTATCCGCTCACGCAATGGGGCATCGATGACCAGCTTTCGATCATACGGGTCGATGCCGATCCCGAGGAGCCGGAGCGCTTTCGTCGACCGGCGGTGGCGCTCATCGGCGACGCCAAGCCGATCCTGCGCCGCCTGATCGACGCGCTTTCCAGGCACAAGCGTCCCTCGCGACGCGCGGAAATGGAGGAGCGCCAAGCCAAGATGCGCAAGCGTCTCGACAAGCTTGCGCCGCAGATCGGCTTTCTCGAGGCGATCCGCGCGGAGCTGCCGGAGGACGGAATTTTCGTCGACGAGGTGACGCAGATCGGGTTTGCCGCCCGGCTTCTGCTGCCGGTCCACAGACCGCGTACGTTCCTCTCGCCCGGCTATCAGGACAATCTCGGCTGGGGCTTTGCCACCGCGCTCGGCGCGCAGCACGCGCGGCCCGACGTGCCGGTGCTGTCGATCTCCGGCGACGGCGGCTTCCTCTTCACCTCGAACGAGCTCGCCACCGCCATGCGTCACCGCATTCCCCTCACCGTCGTGGTGTTCAACGACGACGCGTTTGGAAACGTGCGCCGCATTCAGGAGGAGCACTACGGCAACCGGGTGATCGCGAGCGACCTCGCCAATCCCGATTTCGTGCGCTACGCGCAAAGCTTCGGCGCCGAGGCCGAGCGCGTGCGCAGCCCGCAGGAGCTGCGCGCCGCGCTCAAGCGCGCGTTCAAGCGCCGCGACGTGCCGACCTTGATCGAAGTGCCGGTCGGACCGATGCCATCGCCCTGGGAGTTCATCCACATGCCGCGGGTGCGCGGCAGCCGATGAGACGCGCCATGGAAACACGCACCGATGCACGACAACGGATCGGCGAGCGGGCGCCGCTGACCATCCGCCGCATCGACACCATCCCGGTGGGCCTGCCGTTCAAGAAGCCGGTGGCGATGGCAGGCGCGACCGTGAGCAGCGCGTTGAACCTGCTGGTGCGGATCGAGGCCGCGGACGGCACAATCGGATGGGGCGAGGCGGCTTCGGCGCCGACCATGACCGGCGACACGCTCGGCGGCCTCATCGCCGCGGTGCGCGATCATCTCGGCCCCCTGCTCATCGGTCAGGATGCCTGGATGCGGCCGGCCTTGTGCCGCCAGCTCAAGAGCGCGCTGTTCGGCAATACCGGCGCCCATTCGGCGATCGAGATGGCATTGCTCGACCTCGCCGGCCGAGCATCGGGTCTGCCGCTCGCCGATCTCATCGGCGGCGCGCTGCGCTGGGAGGTCGCGCCGATGTGGCTGCTCGGCAATCCGACCCCCGAGCAGGATATCGCCGAGGCGCATGCCAAGCGGGCCGAGGGCTTCGGCTTCTTCAAGCTCAAGATCGGCACCAAGCCGGTGGAGACGGAGATCGCGGCTACGCTCGCGCTGCGCGACGCGCTCGGCGCCGAGACGCCGCTGTGCGCCGACGCCAATTGCGGTCTGAGCTTCGACGACGCCAGCCGCTATGTCGAGAGCGCGCGCTTCGCTGATCTCCTGTTCGTCGAGCAGCCGCTCGCCCATGACGACCTCGCCGGCCTTGCCCGGCTGACGCCGCGATCACCGATCCCAATCGGCGCGGACGAGGGCATCCACTCGCTCGCCGATATCGAGGAGCACAAGAATTGCGGCGCCGGCGGCGTCTCGCTCAAGCTGATCAAGCTCGGCGGCATGAGCGCGGCGCTCGACGCCGCGCAGCTCTGCCAGCGCCTCAACCTCGCCGTCAACGTCGCCGCCAAGATCGCCGAATCGAGCATTGCTTCGGCAGCCGCGATCCATCTCGCCTGCGTCGCACCGGCGATCGACTGGGGCGTGAGCCTCACGCATTTCTATCTGGCCGAGGACCTCGTCCGGGCCCCGCTGGCGATCGGCGACGGCGCGGTGGCGCTGCCGAGCGGACCAGGGCTCGGCATTACGGTCGACGAGGCGGCGGTCGAGCGCTTCCGCGTCGCGGCCTGAACGCCTCATCGGCCCCGGTATGGCGTCCTTGGGAATGGCGGCGGGATCGAAGCGCCGCGGCCAATTTCTTGCGGGTGTACATGATCATCAGCGGGATGAACGCCGCCACGATGCCGAGCTTGACCAGCACGAGGTCGCTGAAGGCCGCGCCTCCGATGCGGATCGAAGCACAGCCGCATTTCCACGATCGACGCATAGGGAAAGCGCGCGCTGCCGCCCGGTTCGCCGCTTTCGCGCTTGAGCGCGTCCGGACCGAGGCGCCAGCTCGCCTCGCGCTGGAACATATCGGCCCGCGCGCTTGGGTCGTCGAATCGAGCGCCCTATTCATGGCATGGATCTCAGCATGAGGCCAAAGCAAGGCGGCCCTTCCGGGTGCGGGCACATCCGGCCCTGACAAAGCCGCCGGGCTGCGCTATCTAGCCGTTACATGGAGCCGATCACCAAGACCAAGAAACTGGCCGAAGCCTGCGCCCGGCTCGCGCAGCATCCGTTCGTGACGGTCGACACCGAATTCCTGCGCGAGAGCACCTATTACCCGGTGCTCTGCGTCGCCCAGATGGCGAGCCCGGACGAGGCCGTGGTCGTCGATGCGATTGCCGACGGCATCGACCTGGCGCCTTTCTTCGCGCTGATGGGGGACGAGAAGGTCATCAAGGTGTTTCACGCCGCCCGCCAGGACATCGAAATCTGCTGGCATGAGGCCGGCATCATCCCGCATCCGATCGTCGACACCCAGGTGGCCGCCATGGTGCTCGGCTACGGCGATTCCATCTCCTACGACCAGCTGGTGCAGCGGATCACCGGCGACACGCTCGACAAATCGCACCGCTTCACCGATTGGACCCGACGGCCGCTCAGCGAGGCGCAGCTCGCCTACGCGATCTCCGACGTCACCCATCTGCGCGACGTCTACCTCAAGCTCGCCGCCGATCTGGAACAGCGCGGCCGCAGCGAATGGATGCGCGAGGAGATGAAGGTGCTGACCTCCGCCGAGACCTATCGCTTCGAGCCCGAGCACGCCTGGGAACGACTGAAGACGCGGGTGCGCAAGCCCAAGGAGCTGGCCGTCCTGGTCGAGGTCGCCGCCTGGCGCGAGCGCGAGGCGCAGGCGCGCGACGTGCCCCGCTCGCGCGTGATCAAGGACGACGTGATCGGCGATATCGCCTTGCAGGCCCCGACGACGATCGAGCGGCTGGGAGGCCTGCGTTCGTTGCCCAGGGGCTTCGAGCGCTCGAAGTGGGGCGAGGCGATCGTCGAGGCGGTCAAGCGCGGGCTAGCCCGCGATCCCAAGACCTTGCCGCGGCTCGATCGTCCGCGCGGCGCGGTCAACGGCCAAGCCACCGTGGAGCTGCTCAAGGTGCTGCTGCGCATGACCGCGGAGCGCCACGGGGTGGCCGCCAAGGTGATCGCCACGGTCGACGACCTCGATCGCATCGCCGCCGACGACGACGCCGACGTGCCGGCGCTGCACGGCTGGCGGCGCGACCTGTTCGGCGAGAAGGCGCTCGCGCTCAAGCACGGCCGGCTGTCGTTGGCGATCGAGAAGGGCCGCGTGGTGGCGGTGGAACGGCAGTAGTTTTTTGCCGCTGCGCAAGGATAGGATGCGTCCGTTGCCGCAACGGAGGAACCCATGGGCCCATTCCTTCGCAATCAATGGTACACCGCCGCGACCTCGGCCGAGCTCGGCGACAAGCCGCTGGCGCGCACGATCTGCAACGAGCCGCTGGTGATCTACCGCTGCGGGGACGGGCAGGTCGCCGCGCTCACCGACCGCTGCCCGCATCGCAAGGCGCCGCTGTCGGCGGGCGAGGTGATCGGCAACGACATCCAGTGCGGCTATCACGGCATCCGTTTCGGCGCCGACGGTGCCTGCACCCACGTGCCGGGCAACGCCCCGATCGGCCGCAATTTTCGCGCCCGCAGCTTCCCGGTGCGCGACATGCACGGGCTGGTCTTCGTCTGGCTCGGCGAAGCTTCGCTCGCCGAGCCAGCGCTGATTCCCGACTTCAGCGAGAACGTGAGGCCCGATTGGGCCGGCGTCTGGGGCACCATCCACGTCAAAGGCAATTACCAGCTGCTGCTCGACAATATCCTCGACTTGACCCATGTCGTGTTCGTGCACAAGACCACGCTGGCGGGCGGCGGCGTGACCGACACGCCGCTCGAGGTCTCGGTCGACGGCGACGTCGTGCGGGCGCAACGGCTGATGCGCAACGTCGACAGCGCGCCGATCTACCAGGCGGCGCGGGGATTGCACGGCAAGATCGACCGCTGGCAGTTCCTGGAATTCCGGCCGCCGATCTACGTGCGGGTCACACTCGGGGCGCGCGAGGCCGGCAGCGACACGCCGTACGGCACCCCGACTCACGTCGTGCTCAACAGCTTCACGCCGGAAACCGAGCGGACCACGCATTATTTCTGGTCGACGGTCCGCTCCTGGGCGCTCGACGACGACAAGGTGTCGAAGATCTACAAGGATATGACCGACCTGGCGTTCGCCGAAGACACCCGCATAGTCGAGATGCAGCAGGCGCTGATCGACAGCGATCCCTCGGGCGCGCCGCTGGTGAGCCTCGCCTTCGACCGCGCCGGCGTTGCAGCGCGGCGCATCATCCGGCGCAAGCTCGAGGAGGAGGCGGCGCAGCCAGGCGCCGCCAAGGCTCCGGCACCAGCGCACGCGTGACGCTTCAATGGTGTTTCGGGCGGATTCTCCGCAGGAACTCCCAGGTCGGCACCGCGGTCAGCCCGCCGACCGCGCCGCTGAGGTAGCTGGGAATGTCGGCATTGAAGATCCAATGCCAGAGCAGCCCGACGAGGTAGCTCGCGGCCAGCATGACGGCCAGGGTGATCAGCACTCTCTGCCACAACGGCACGGCATCCCTCCTCTTGGTTCGACGCGACCATCAATCGGTGCGGGCGGAGGGGCTCGGGATTGCGCCTGCGATCGGACTACCCCGCCTCCATCACCGGTTCCCGCCCGACCAGACGCGCGAGCTGGCGCAGGCGGATGAACACGCGCTCGCCGGCGAGCGCCTTGAGGCCGTTGTCGAAGCGCAGCACCAGCCGGCCGCGCTCGACCAGCATCGGCGTCTTCGGCAGCACGCCCGGCATCGAGGCCGACACCAGATAGGCGACCCGTAGCGCGGCGCCGAGCACGCGGGCGCGGTCGAGAACCCGGGTCGAGGCGAGCTCACGCAATCGCGGCGACAGCTCCTCGTCCACCAGCCCGACGTGCCGGAAGAACACGGCGAGCGCAATGTAGGCGCGGCCCGGATGATCGATCGCCACGAACGCGGCGTTGGCGATGATGTTGAGCGACTGCTCGCCGCGATAGTCGGGATGCGCGCGCCAGCCGATGTCGGCGAGCAGGCAGGCGGCGTGGCGCAGCCGCCGCTCGTCGGCGGTCTCCTCGATCCCGGAGGACGCCAAGAAGCGATCCGTCCACGCCGTCAGCTCCTCGCCGTGCGCGGGCGAGCGCGAGCGCAGCAGGTTGAGCTCGCTGGCGGCGGCGATCAACGGGTCCTTCTCGCGCTCCTTGGGGTCGAGCATCGAGTAGAGCAAGCCCTCGCGGACGCCGAGCGCGGAGATGACGACGTCCTTTGGCCGCGCCATCCGCACCAGATATTCGAGCACGAGCGCGGCATAGGCCAGGAGCGGCCGGCGGGCATCGGTAACGACCTCGATCTGCGACAGCATTTCCGGATCGACCCGGTGCACCAGGCTGGAGAAGTCGGATGCCTCTTTCGCCGGCAGACGGTAGCCGTGCATGACGTGAAGCGGATAGCCGGTCTGCCACATGTGCAGCCGTGAGAGCGCGCGCCAGGTGCCGCCGATGGCGTAGAAGGTACGTCCGGCGCCGCCTTCGAGCAGGCGGGCGTCGTCAAGTGCCTTCTTGACGATCCTCTCGGCCTTCTTGATCGACTTCGCCGAAACGTCCTGCAGCGCGAGCCCGCCGAGCGGAAGCGTGACGCCGCCCTTGATCCGGTGCCCGTGCACCTCGGTCAATTCGAGCGAGCCCCCGCCGAGGTCGCCGACGATGCCGTCGGGCCGGTGGAAGCCCGACACCACGCCGAGCGCGGACAATTCCGCCTCACGCTTGCCGGACAACACGTCGATCTTGCAGCCACAGATGCGCTCGGCCTCCGAGACGAAGCTTTTGCCGTTGCTGGCGTCGCGCGCGGCGGCGGTTGCTATCGACCAAAGCTGCGCGACCTCCATCCGATCGCAGAGCGCGCGGAAGCGTCGCAAGGCGGAGAGCGCCTTGTCGACGGCGTCGGCGGCCAGCAGTCCGGTGGTCTGCACCTCGCGGCCGAGCCCGCACAATACCTTCTCGTTGAAGATCGGGGTCGGGCTGCGGGTGAGGCCCTCGTACACGACGAGACGCACGGAGTTCGAGCCGATGTCGATGACGGCGATCGGCGGCCCGTGATCGAGACGACCTTGTGCAATATCCATTGCAGGACGCCGCCGCTTACGAGCGGTCGAGACGGCGTATAAGGCTACGCGGTGACGATTCCTTGAGCGATTTCCCACGACCTGACAGGCTCGGATTGGTCATAAAGTATTTGTGGGCGTTGAAGGGTTCCTCGCCCTCCGCCGCTTTTATGCGATTCGAGGTGCCGTCGGGTAAAAGTTTCCAGCTTTGTTCATTGTCCTTGAAGTTCGCCACCATGATCTGCTCGAGCACCTGCTCGTGTACGGTGGGATTGAGAATCGGGCACAGGACCTCGACGCGGCGGTCGAGATTGCGCGGCATCATGTCGGCGGACGAGATGTAGACGGCGGCCTTGGCATGCGGCAGGCCATGGCCCGCGCCGAAGCAATAGATGCGGCTGTGCTCGAGGAAGCGCCCGACGATCGACTTCACCCGGATATTCTCGGACAGCCCGGGAACCCCCGGCCGCAGGCAGCAGATACCGCGCACCACGAGGTCGACCGCGACCCCCGCACGCGAGGCCTCGTAGAGCATGTCGATGATCTCGGGATCGACCAGCGCATTGTCCTTCATCCAGACTGCGGCAGGCCGGCCGGCCTTGGCGTGAGCGATCTCCTGCGTGATGTGCTCGCGGACGCGTTTTCGCAGGGTGAGCGGCGAAATCGCCATCCGCTCGAGCTCCGCCGGCTCCGCATAGCCGGTGATGTAGTTGAAGACGTGGGCCACATCGCGCGCAATCACCGGATCGGAGGTGAAGAACGAAAGATCGGTGTAGACGCGCGCGGTAACTGAGTGATAGTTGCCAGTGCCGACATGAACATAGGTCGCGAGCGCACCGCCTTCACGACGCACCACCATCGACAGCTTGGCGTGGGTCTTGAGCTCGATGAAGCCGTACACCACCTGCGCGCCGGCGCGCTCGAGCGCGCGCGACCATCGGATATTGGCCTCCTCGTCGAAGCGCGCCTTGAGCTCGACCAGCGCGGTCACCGACTTGCCGGCCTCGGCTGCTTCGGCCAGCGCCCGCACGATCGGAGATTCTGACGACGTGCGGTAGAGCGTCTGCTTGATGGCGACGACGTCGGGGTCGCGCGCCGCCTGCTGCAGGAACTGCACCACGACGTCGAACGACTCGTAGGGATGATGGATGATGAGGTCCTTCTGGCGGATGGCCGCGAAGCAGTCGCCGCCATGGTCGCGGACCCGCTCGGGATAGCGCGGATTGTACGGCACGAATTCGAGGTCCGGCCGGTCCAGGCTCATGATCTGGGAGAGCTCATTGAGCGCCAAGACGCCGTCGACCAGGAAGACCTCGTCGTCGCCGCAGGCGAGCGCCCGCTGGACGAATTTTCGCAACTCCGTCGGCATCGCCGCTTCGAGCTCGAGACGGATCACCGATCCGCGCCGGCGGCGCTTGAGCACGGTCTCGAACTCGCGCACCAGGTCTTCCGCCTCTTCCTCGATCTCGATCTCGGAATCGCGGATCACCCGGAAGGCGCCCTGCCCTTTCACCGCATAGCCGGGAAACAGGCGTCCGATGAACAGGCCGGTCGCCTGCTCGAGGGTAATGACCCGGGCGGAGGTCGCTCCATCGGAGCTCGGCAGCCGGATGAAGCGCTCGGTGCGGTTGGGAATGCGGATCAGCGCATTCATCGCCTTGCCGTCGCTCGCGCGAGAGAGCTGCAGCGCAATGGTGAAGCCGAGATTGGGTATGAACGGGAACGGATGCGCCGGGTCGATGGCGAGCGGCGTGAGCAAAGGAAAAATCTGCCGCAGGAAATAATCCTCGAGCCAGCTCTTTTCCTTCTTCGTGACGTCCGGCCCGTCGACCAGCACGACGCCCTGCTCGGCCAGCATCCGGCGAAGCTCGAGCCAGCGCTGCTGCTGGTCGGTCCCCAGCACCGCGACCGCCTCCCCGATGCGGGCGAGTTGCTCGGCCGGGGTCAGGCCGTCGGGCGACTTGACGGTGATGCCGGCGCGCAGCTGGCCCTTGAGGCCGGCGACGCGCACCATGAAGAACTCGTCGAGATTGTTGGCCGAAATCGACAGGAACCGCACCCGCTCGAGCAGCGGATGGGCCTCGTTGGCCGCCTCTTCGAGGACCCGCCGATTGAAGTGGAGCCAGGACAACTCGCGATTGATAAATCGCTCAGGGCTCGTCAAAAGGTCGAAGGATGGCGCTGCCTCGGCCCCGGAGGGGGCCGGGAGCGGGACGATTTTTTCTTCCAGAACAACAGCTTGACCGCGGTCGACCATGGCCCGCAGGCGCCTTTCTTCAACAAGCCAGAATGGCGGCTATTCGTGAACTTACGGTGACATGACGCTACGACCGCCCGCTCCGTCAAGCTTGGTGCGGGCGCAGCAGTTCCGCCGCCAAGGCCCGGGTCAGCGGCCGCTGCTGCCGCATCGCCTCCTGGTCGAGCCGCGCCACCGCCGCACGCGCGGCGGCGAACGAGCGTTCGATCCGCGTCACCACGTAGCCGATGAGGCTTTCGTCGACCGCGAGCTGGCGGTCGGCAAAGAGCTTGACCAGCACGGCACGCAGCAACGCGTCGTCCGGCGGCGCCATGGCGACGACCGGCAGCGCCCGGAGCCGCGAGCCGAGGTCACGCACCGCCAAGGTCCATCCGGCGGGCGCGGTGCGCGCTGTGAGCAGGACGAAGGCTTCCTCCTCGCGGGCAAGATTGATCAGGTGAAACAGTGCGCGCTCCTCGAAAGCGCCCGGTTTGAGGTCCTCGACGACCAGCGCGCCGGTCGCGAGCGCGGCCGGCACCTTGGACTCCTCGAGCATGCGCGCGGCGACCGAGCGAGCGCCCGCGGCGCGCGCCCAGATGGCCGCGAGATGGCTCTTGCCGGAGCCTTCCGGGCCGATGAGAACGGCCGCGCGATGCGTCCAGTCCGGCCAGGCGTCGATCAGCGCCAGCGCGGCCGCATTCGACGGGCCGCCGAGAAAATCGTCGCGCGCAAGACTTTCCGCATGATCGAGCGCAAGCGCGAGCTGACGCGGACCGGCGGCCATGGTGGTCAGCCCGGTTGGCCTCCCGTATAGATCGGGCTGGCGAGGTAGCGGCGCACCCCGAAACGGAACAGCACCGCGATCGCCGCCGCCAGCGGCACCGCCAGCAGCAACCCTACGAAACCGAACAGATAGCCGAACGCGAACATCGCGAAGATCATCCAGACCGGATGCAGTCCCACGCGCTCGCCCACCAGCTTGGGCGCGATGATGTTGCCCTCGACGAATTGGCCGACCAGGAAAATGACGACAACGGCGACGATCCACTGCCAATCCGGCCAGAACTGCGTGATCGCCACGGCCGAGGCGACCAGCAGGCCGGTGAGCGACCCGACATAGGGCACGAAAGTGATCAGGCCGGCGACCACGCCGATCAGCAGGCCGAACTGCAGGCCGACCAGCGTCAATGCGATCGCGTAGTACAGGCCGAGCAGGAGGCACACGACGAGCTGGCCGCGCAGGAACCCGGAGATGGCCTTGTCGATCTCGCGGGCCAGCTCGTGCACCGTCTCACGATGACGCACGGGGATCCAGCCATCCAGGATCTTCACCATGCCGTGCCAGTCGCAGATCAAATAGAAGGTCACCACCGGCATGATGATGACGACCGAGGCGAACGAGACCAGCGCCTTGCCGCCGGACCATAGCGAATAGGCAAACTTCGTGAGCCAGGCCGAGGCGTGACTGACGAGCTCGGAAACGGTCTTGTTCTGCTCGCCGGAAACGAGCCAATTCAACCAGGGCCGGTTCGGATCGGCAACGATGTCCCGCAAGCGCGACACATGGGTGGGAAGGGTCGAGATCAACGACATGAGCTGCTGCATCACGTAGGGCACAACCAGCAGCGCGATCGCCAGCAGCGCCAGCACGACGGTCGTGACGATCAGCAACGCCGCTACGGTCCGATTCATGCCGAGGCGTTCCAACCGGTCGGCTAGCGGCACTTGCACGTAGGCGAGCGCCACGCCGGCCACGAACGGCAGCAGGACCTCGCTCAGCAGCCACAGCAAGGCGCAAAACACGAGAACGATCAGCAGCCAGAAAATGACGGGGCGCTCATACATCATCGGGTCGTCGGCTCCAGCGGGGTTGATCGATCGCTTCCGCCGTGCGGATCAATGTGCGGAATCCACGGCGTTCATGTGACGCACCCACTCGGCGACATAGAAGGCGACCGAAAGCAAGGTCAAGACCGCGACCAGCGCCATCAGCCCCACGATCGCCAACTGGGCATCGAAATCAAATCCTAGCGCCGCGATGACCAGGAGCGCGAGCACGATCTGCGCGACCGTATTGAGCTTGGAGACGCGTAGCGGCTTGAGCGGCACCGGCCTGTCGACGAGCCAGGAGAGGATCACGGCGCTTACGATCATGATGTCGCGGGAAACCACCAGAATGACCAGCCAGAGCGGGATCGCGCCGATCACCGCCAACGCCACGTAGATCGAGACCAGCATCGCCTTGTCGGCGAGCGGATCGAGATAGGCGCCGAGCGCGGTCGCCATGCCGAAGCGCTTGGCGAGAAAGCCGTCGACCGCATCACTGACGCCCGCGGCCAGGAACAAGACAAACGCGATCCGCATCTCGCCCGACGCGATCGCCCACACCAAGACCGGAACCAACAGGATCCGGCCGAGCGTAATCAGATTGGGAATGCTCAAACTTGCGCCCCGGCTCCGCGCCCCGCCCTGGCTCCAGGCGGGCATCGTTCCTTTCGCAGCTGAGTATATCCGCCATCAAGCCATTGCACAGTCACGGATTCCCAAGTACCGAAGCGCGCGAGCAGCCGAGTATGTCATGGCCGAGCGGGGCTGCGGCGGCCTCATCCGAGCCGAGGCCGACGGCGGCGTGGTCCGCGCGACGGCGCGGCCCGGCGTCGTCCTGCCCGTCAAAAGGTCATCGGCTCCGCATCATCTCTCGCGGACGCCTCGATTTCGCCTGGTGAGCGCATGGTGAAGAAGCGTGTTGGGGTCCTCATTTCCGGCCGCGGCTCCAACATGGTGGCGCTGATCGAGGCGGCGAAGGCGCCGGCGTTTGCGGCCGAAATCGCCCTCGTTCTTGCCAACCGTCCCGACGCTGCCGGCCTTGCCCACGCGCGGGCGGCCGGCATTGCGGCTGCGGTCGTCGACCACACGGCGCACGGCAAGGACCGCGAGGCATTCGAGCGCGCAATCCAGACCGTGCTCGAGAGCAACCGCATCGATCTCGTCTGCCTCGCCGGCTTCATGCGACTGCTGACGCCGTGGTTCGTCGGCCGCTGGGACGGACGCCTGCTCAACATCCACCCGGCCCTGCTGCCCGCCTTCAAAGGCCTCGACACGCACGCGAGGGCGCTCGCCGCCGGGGTGAAAATCCATGGCGCAAGCGTGCATTTCGTCGTGCCCGAGATGGATTCAGGCCCCATCATTGCCCAAGGCGCCGTGCCGGTCCGCGACGACGACACGCCTGCGACGCTGGCGGCGCGCGTACTCGAGATCGAGCATCGCATCTACCCATTGGCGCTCGGCCTGGTGGCGGCGGGGCGCGTGCGGATCGTCGGAGACCGCTGCCTGATCGACCCTGCCTACGGATCAGAAGGAAAGTTGATCGTTCCCGACAATTGAACCATCCGCTTCGATTCTGCACCGTTGCAGGGATCGCTCATCCGGAAACGCAACGATGATCACGCTCCACACCTTCGGCCCGAATTTCGGTCTTCCCGACCCGAGCCCATTCGTAACCAAGGCCGAAATGCTCCTGAAAATGTCAGGCCAGCCCTATCGGACCGATACCGAAGGCTTCGGCAAGGCGCCGAAAGGCAAGCTGCCCTATATCGAAGACGACGGCGCGCGCATCGCCGATTCGACCTTCATCCGCTGGCATCTCGAAAAGAAATACCAAATCGATTTCGACCGCGGGCTCACCGCCGATGAGCGCGCCACCGCCTGGGCGTTCGAGAAGATGGCGGAGGACCATCTTTATTGGGCGCTGCTCCATGCGAGATGGATGGACGACGCCAATTTCGCAAAAGGCCCGATCGTTTTCTTCCGCAAGGTTCCCGCGCCGGTGCGGCCGCTCGTGGTCGCGATGATCCGGCGCCACGTCCGCAAGGCGCTCCATGCCCATGGCATGGGCCGCCATTCGCCGGCCGAGATCACCGCGCTCGCCACGCGGGCGATCGACGCCATCGCCGAATATCTCGGGCCGAAGCCGTTCTTCATGGGGGCGGAGCCGACCGGCGCCGACGCGACCATGTTCGCGTTCACGGCCAACGTGTTGTGCCCGATTTTCGAGACGCCGATCCGCACCGCCGCCGAACGTCATGACAATCTCAAGCGCTATGTCGGGCGCATGACGGCGTGCTTCTATCCGGATCTCGAGGAGATCGCGGGCTGCAAGGCGACGGCTTAGCTCTGCAGCAGCGCCGCAAAAAGCAACCCCCGGCGCAAGGGCCGGGGGCTACGGGAAGAACTCGCGGGCCGGTGATCCGGCCTTGTTGCTGCGTCACGACACCTTGAGATTCTCCGCCGATGTCTTGCCGCGATTGGTCACGAGCTCGTACTCGACAGTCTGGCCTTCGTTGAGAGTGCTGAGGCCAGCGCGCTCCACGGCCGAGATATGGACGAAGACGTCCTTATCGCCGGTCGAGGGGCGAATGAACCCGTAGCCTTTAGTTGGATTGAACCACTTGACGGTGCCCTTTTGCATCGTCTGTCTCCTAGTCGATGATGCCTCAAGTTCGCGAAACACGCCCGCATCGCTGCGATCCGCGCCCACAACCCGGGTTTTGGGAAGATCCGAAGCGAGTGCGCCCTGTCGGCACGCAACGGCCGGAGCGGCCAAAATCCGAATTGTGGCGTAGGAGATACGAAAAATGCGACCTTAGCAAGGCTCTTGGTGTCGTACGGGCGACCTCGCGTCATAGCCGTTGTCGATCGATGCCGATCAAGATCGCTCCGCTGCGAATCAGTGGAGATCGTTCCGATTTTCCAGCAATCGGAGCGGACCAGTCATAAAATATGAACCTTAAGGCGACTCGCCGCGCGGTAACATCCTGCTGGATCAGCGGCTGATCTGCATGAGATCGTCTTTGGAGTGCGGCGGGAGTTCACGTCTATTTATCGTCGATAACTGTCCACAAGACCAAGCCGGGGGAAACGCATGAGCACGATCACATCCGGGTCACAACGTGCCGTGACGCCAGGCGAGCCAAGGCCGATCATCCAGCCTCTCGCCCCGTTCTACGAGTACTCGCGCGACCTTTCGTATCTTGTCATCCGCCTCACGGCGGGTGGAATGCTGCTGGTCCACGGCATCAACAAGCTGATGACCACCACGGTGTCGGCCTGGGCAGCCAACAGTCTGGCGCGGCGCGGCATCGAACCCGCGCTGCCGCTCGCCTACGTGGTGTGGTTCCTGGAGACCGTGGGTGCGGTCTGCATCATGCTCGGTCTGTTCACCAGGTTCTTCGCCACCGCCATCGGCATCCAGTTCCTGGTCATCACATTCATCGCCCATTGGCCGAACGGTTTCGGCTGGAGCCAGCCGAGGGGCGGATGGGAATATCCGCTGTTCTGGGGCCTGATCATTCTCGCAATCGGGCTGCGCGGCGGCGGTCCCTATTCGCTCGACCGCAAGCTCGGCTGGGAACTCTGAGGATCAAGGTGGTCAGGCCGCAGCCGGCCTGATCCACACCTTGTTGTCGTGGAAGGCGGCGCCGCCGAACGGCGCGACCGCGTCCGCACCGGT
>Ga0075420_100002676_pt1 | contig 15439 bp, 9 predicted proteins | sample SoiMetdeltSBSDD4_FD_75296 | JGI IMG/M metagenome (GOLD analysis project Ga0075420, IMG submission 75296) | Bulk soil microbial communities from a Populus tree surrounding site in Tennessee, USA - Soil MetaG P. deltoides SBSDD4 | ecosystem: Environmental > Terrestrial > Soil > Tree plantation... | reverse complement strand
CGAGCGACACGAACAGAAAGAGTCAGACCTCCAACAGCACGATGACTGCGACCACCAGCCTGCCGTACTGGCCCTCGCCGCATAACCCCCGAAGGACTTACGGCGCAGACCACTAAGGTGAGGCATGGAGATCCTCCTGGCTGTCGATGCGCATCACCGTGGTGCGGTGCCGGCGGATGGCACCGGAACGGGCCCGTGACACAGGCCGGGTCCGGTGAGGATGCGCAGAGCTGGCTCGCGCAGGCGCTCGCCCGCCGCCACGAGCGGGCCGCACAGGGCCTGACGGTCGGCGCCTCCGCCCGCGGCCAGGTCACCGTCCCGGTCGCCATGCGGGCCTTCGACCCGGCGGCCCTCCTGCCCGGCGCCATGGCCTTTGCCGCGGGGCTGTCCACAGTGGACGCTGATGCCTGGTTCCGGTGCTACACGAGAACCATGTTCCTGTTCGGCGACCCGGCCAACCTGTCCGAGCGGCACCCCCCGGCAGTGGTCTGTGCGCATGGGCAGGTCGCCTGGCTGGGCGTGTACGACGCCCAACGGGCAGAGCATGTCCGCCGGCTGCTGCGGCCGGTCTCCGGCCTGCTGCCCGATGACCTGAGCCAGCTGGACACGGTTACCGGCCCGGACCGGTGCCCTGGCTGGCAGCTGCATGTCGCGGTGCGCGGCCTCGACCTGGCCCGGTACCTGGTCCACCTGCACCACACGGTGGCCGAGGCGGTGCTCACCGGCGTCCTGCCCGCGGACGCCACCATCGCCCTGCGGCACGTCGAGGACCTCGACCCGGTACGTACCAGCCGGACCGGCTGCGCGTACGCCCGGGTCCATCAAACCGCCCCGGAGCAGCCGGCGCCCCGGCTGTTCACGGTGCTGACCCGGGTCGACGGTGAGCAGGCGCGCTGAGACCGTCACCTGACCTGCCCCGTCAGCCGGCGCGGCCGCCGGCGGGCCGGCCCGCGCGCTCCCGCCGGCAGCGCCGCACGCAGGTCGGCGATGACCAGGTCCGTCGACCGGCTCGCATCGACCAAGGTCAGGCCCACGTCTCGTACCTCATGCAGCATCGCGGCCCGTAGGTCGCGCTGGTAGCCGATGAAGCTGTCGTACGTGGCCTCGGGTCCATAGTGCTCGACCGGGTTCAGGCCGGCCGCGCCGCCGGCCCGGCGCCACGCCAGGTCGGGGTCCACATCGAGGAACACCACACCCTCCGGCGCGGGGAAGGAGCGCCACAGCGCGACCGTCGCGGGGTCGGCGATCCCGCTGATGATCCCCTTGGCGAGCAGCTTGAAGTAGTACGAGTCGACCAGCGTCGGTCCCTGGCCGGCCCCGCGCAGCGCCTCGTCCCGCAGGTGCCACACGACCGGGGTCAGCAGGGAGAACGCCAGCTCCGGCGAGTAGTCCCGGCCGATCCGGCGGTAGGCGTCAAAGAACAGCGTGCTGCGCAGCGCCCGGACCACCGGGAAGCCGTGCAGGTACGGGTCGTCGTACGAGACCACCCGCCAGCCCTCGGCCGCCAGCCGCCGTAACGTCTCGGACTTGCCCGAGTAGTCCCCGCCGAGGACGACCCAGAACCCGTTCACGGGTGGTCCCCGGCAAGCACGCCGAGGGCGAGGAAGACGGCGAAGCTGCACAGGACGAAGCCGAGCGTCGGCGACACCGGCCACCGGGGCAGGCGCGCGCCCCAGAACCGGGCGCCGGCGAGGACCGGGAAGGCCAGCGGGACAACGGCCAGCCAGCCCCAGCGCCCGCCGGCTGCCCCGGCCGGCCGTACCGCGATGACCGCGCACAGGGCGGACAGGACGGCGGCCGCGCCCGCGACGCCGAGCGTGCCGGCGAGGCCGAGCTGCTGGACGTAGGTCCGCTCGGACGCCCTGGGCTGCCTGGTGGCCCGGCGGGCGAACTCCAGGTGCACGAGCACGAACACCACCGCGGCGACCCCGACGAGCCCGTGGCCGGTGACCGGGCGGTCGTGGTCGGTCAGGAACGCCGCGTACACGTAGCCGCAGAGCAGCAGCTGCACGGGCAGGTTCAGCGGCAGCTGGACGAGGAGGTTCTCGGTCGCCGGCCAGCGCAGGAGGACGTTCACCCCCACCAGGGCGACCAGGTAGGCGAGGTGGCCCGCCAGCACCAGCGCCGCGACCCCGCGCCAGGCGTTGGCGAGGAGCATGACGCCCATCCCGACACCGGCGAGCAGGACCAGGTCGCTGACGCGTACGACACCGGAAGGCAGCGGCCGGCGCGGGTTGTGCTCCCGGTCGTAGGCCAGGTCGCGGATGTCGTCGAGCGCCCGGATGACGAGCATGCCGACGAACAGGGTCAGCACGGTGACCGCGAGGCCGAGGCCGGGCGACCACGCGGCCCGCCCGTCTGCCGCGGCGGCGAGGCCGGTCAGCCCGCACGCCCACAACAGCGTCGTCACCAGGTACGCCAGCGGCGGGTAGCTGGCCGCCACGAACCGGGCCAGGCGTACGGTCATGAGCCGCGGCTCCCCAGCTCCGGCGTGGGCTGGTCCGGCCCGTCCAGCAGGACCACCGTCCCCGCGGAGCCGTCCAGCTCGACCCAGTCGCCGTCGCGGATCCGGCTGGTCGCGCCCGCGACCGCCACCACCGTCGGGATGGCCAGCACCCGGCCGGTGATGGCGGTGTGCGACAACGGGGAACCGCACTCGACCACCATCCCGCGTGACCCGATCATGAGGAACAGCCAGCCCGGATCGGTCTCCCGGGCAACGAGGATGCGCTCGCGGCACTCGTCCGGGTCGATCCGAGGGTCGTGGACCACCCGGGCCCGGCCGCGGACCCGTCCCGGGCTGGAGCCGATGCCGACCAGCCGGCGCGATGCGGCCGGCTCCGTCGCGGATGGTTGGCCGGCCGGGCCTGTCGCGGTTGCGGATGGTGCGGATGGTTGGCCGGCCGGTAGCGAGCGGGTGAGGGGCCCGGACGGTGCGACGGTGAACCGGGCCGGCGGGTCCGGCTCGCGCGCCCACTCCTCCCGCTGCGCCCGGCGCCAGCTGACCAGCCCCCTGAGGTCGGCCGCCGCCACCGTGCCCTGGTACACGCCCAGCACCTCCTGGACGGTGAGGTCCAGCACGTCCCGCGGGTCCTCCACAGCGCCCGTCCTCGCCAGGTCGGCACCGAGCGCGAGCAGCCTGTCCCGGGCGACCCCGACGATCTGGCTACGGCAGAAACGGGTGTCCTCCCGCATCCGGGCGGACTCCCGCATGCTCGCGTAGAGCACCTTCAGCACCGCCCGGCGCAGCGGGCCGCGGCAGTGCTGTCGCAGCTCCCGCTCTGCGGCGGCCCGCACCTCCCGCTCGCGGCGGCGGCTGTCGGCCACCGTCAGGTCCTGGTCGGCGTACGCCCGCAGCACCGGCAGCAGCGACCAGGGCGCGCGGCGGACCGTCTCGGTCTCCAGCTTCAGGTCCTGCGCGCCGCGGTCGCCGTACCGGTGGACGTGCCGCAGCGCCGCCGCGGCGAAGTCCTCGCCGAGCTCGCCCGCGACCACCCGGCGCCACACCGCGCGCTCGTCGCCGGCGGCGAGGGCGGCGCGCAGCGCGGGGGTGCGCCGCACCCGCTCGGCGAGCTCCACCGCCGAGCGCAGGGCGGCGGCCGACCGGCTCTCGGCGCCGCCGCAGAGCAGGCCGTTGACCACCCCGGGCGTAATGCCGCCGGCCCACCGCGCGAGCAGCATGTTGATCAGGCGTACGGTGACCAGCCCGTGGAAGTTGTTGACCGAGGGCAGGCCCCAGTGCTCGCCGAGCTCCCCCCAGAACCGCTGGTACTCCTCGACCACCGCGCCGGGAGGGCGGTCCTCCTGCTGCGACGCGCTGGCGTAGTACCCATCCCACCAGCGCAGCGCCCGGCGGATGTCGCGGCGGGTGCGGGCCATCCGCGGCAGCAGGGTCACCGCCCACCACGCGGTGCGCAGCCGTCGGAACCGGCGCCGCCCCGAAGCCCGGTCCGGACGCGCCGGCTGGCGCAGCCCGATGGCCTGTTCCCAGCTGCTGCGGAGCAGGTCGAAGCCGGGCAGGTGGGAGTGCAGGTGGTACCAGCTGTCCAGCCGGTAGTAGATGCGTCCCTTGAGGTGTACGGGCAGGCGGCGCAGCTCGTAGCGGTTGCGGCGGAGCACGTCCAGCGGCACGCCCATGCGCCGGTAGAAGTCGTGGAACGCCACCTCGGTCAGCTCGGTCGCCACCGAGTAGGTCAGCACGCTGGACACGCCCGGGTAGCTCTCGGTGGCGTTGCTGTTGGTGTACGTGACCCCAGCGGCGGTCTCCGGTCCCGCTACCGGGTACGGCCGTCCGTCAGTCGCGGGTGCCAGTACGGCGGGCCGGGCCTGGACCAGCATGATCGCGCCGTCGCCGGTGATGGCTCCCTCGATGTCCTGGGCGGTGCCGTAGTGCCGCTCCACCTGGACGGCCAGCGCGGCGACCCGCCCGGCCTCCTCGTCGCTCAGCACCGCGGCGTCGGCCAGCTCCGGGGCCACGGGCAGGGGCACCGGTCCGCGGCGTGGGCCCACCGGGTCCAAGCCGACCATCCGGGTCTTGTGCGCCAGCCGCCTGGCCACCGCGCCGGAGCCCCGGTCGACGGCGTAGTGGTCCAGGTCGGCCTTCTCCTGCACGACGCCTTCGCCCACGCCGTACGCCGCGGCGATGACGCACCGCTCCGTGCGGTCGAGGGGGTCGCGGCTGAACGCCACGAACGAGCGGGTCGCCGGGACCATCCGCTGGACGCCAACGGCGATGCTCGTCGACAGGGGGTCCACACCGCGCAGCAGCCGGTACTGGACCGCCCGCGGGTTGAACGCCGAGGCCCAGCAGTCGACCACCCGGCGAAGGAGGTCGTCACGGCCGACGTAGAGAAAGCTGTCGCTCAGCCCGGCGAACGGGTCCTCGGCCGAGTCCTCGCCGACGCCGTGGGCGCCGGCGACCGCGCAGCCGCGTACGGCGACCAGCCCGCCGGCGCCGACCAGCGCGTCGAACCGGTCCAGCAGCCGCGCCGCCAACGGGGGCGGCAGGCATACCCCCGTCACCTGGTCACGCAGGCTCGCCGCCCAGGCGACGACCTCCGCCTGCGGTGCGTCGGGACCGGGCCGGGCGCCGGCGTCATGGGTGGTCGCGCCGGCGACGAGCGCGTCGAACGTCGTGCCCGGGATGCAGAAGAACTCCGGCACCGGAAGGCCGTGGCGGAGCAGCTCCGCCTGCCGGGCGAACTTGTACCCGACCAGGCCCGCGTCCTGCGCCTCGTCGGCCTCCACCAGCCGGTCCACATAGGTCGCACCGGCCGGCAGGGCTGCGCCGGCCAGGCTCGACCTCACCGCTGTCCCGCCCGGAGCCGCTGCCACTCCTCGCGTGTCCAGGCCTGTGACTCGATGGTGACCAACCCGACCCGCTGCGGCTCGGCGGTAGCGTCGACCAGCTCAAGCCTTATCCGCGCCTTGGTGCCGCGCGGCTGGCTGGGCCTCCAGCGCAGCTCCAGCGACCTGCTCCGGTCGAGGGCGACGGGGAGCTCGGCCTGCACCCGGTTCAGGGTCAGCAGCACGTCGGCCGGCCAGCCGTACTCGCACGGCCACACCATGGTCGCGACCTGGCGGGCGGCCTCGAGCAGCTCCTCCGGGGAGCGCATGGCGCCGGTACGCCGGGTGAAATGGGCCTCGTCCGAGGAGCCGAGTACCGCCACCCGCCGGGCGCCGCCGTCCTGCGGCGAGATCCGGCTGACAAGGATGTTCTCCGGCCGGGCCCGGTGGACGAACGAGGCGTCTGCCGCTTCCGGGCTCAGCTCCGGCGCCTCCGGGCCGCCGTTGGAGCGCCGGTCCCACGATGGCCCGGACGGTAGCTGCGGGCCGGTCTCGTCGATGGCGACCGAGCCGAGGCAGACCGGTCCACGCGACTGGCTCGCCTGGACCGCCCACCCGCCCGCGCCGGACGGCGGGCAGGCCCCTAGCTCGGTAGGCTCGTCCAGCTCGCAGAACCGGGGAAACCACAGGACGGTGGCCAGGCGCCGCAGCCCCGGCCGCCGGGTGCCGCCAGAAGGCTCCGGAGTGGACGTTCGTACCAGCTCGAGCAGTGCGGAGATCAGCATCATGCCGGGCACATGGTCGAGTGGGTGGTCGAAGAAGAACGGGTCGTCCAGGTCCACAGCGAGCGTCGAGCGCCATGCCGGCGCCAGCGTCACGTCGGTCAGCAAGGGCGAGGTGACCTGTCCAGCTTGGACAGTTGGCATCGCCTGCGTCATCGCTACCCTTTCGGTCGAGCTGCCGCGGCAGGAGCTTCCGGGTAGTCGGCGGCCTTCCACTGACCGTCAGGGGCCGGGCGGCGAGCACCGGCAAAGGTCGGGTGGCTCTGCCGCGGGACCGGTCATGGGATCCGCAGACTGGAGTCGATCGACGGTTCCGGCAGATGCTTCCAGCCGGTTCTAAAGAGGCGCTAAACGCCGGCTAGCCTGACGCATCCCTCGGGACGCCACCTGGCGCCGCCTCCGCGCGGCGATGCGGCGCTCGTCAGCGCCCGCCTGTCTCTCCAGAGCCGGGCCCGGTCTGGGGCGGGCGGGTGCGCGTCCAGCGCCGCAGCCTACGCGGACGCCTGGCGACGTATATGACGAGACTGACGAGTAGCCCAAGAGCCAGGACGAGCTCGGCAAGGAGCTGGGCGCGCAGGAGCCGGTCGGCGATGAGCGCAGGCCCCCCACCGCTGATGAAGTCGTACCGTCGACGGTCACGGACACCAGCGTGAGTGAGGTCAACAGCAGCAGGTCGCACGATCATTGTCCAGGGCTCATGGATATCGGTGTGCGGCCGGGGCGGGAGCGGTCGTAGTCTCCTGGCCTTGTGAGGAAGGTCGTCGAGACCCTCGTCCCGGCGCGGCTGGGAGCGGGCTACCGCTGGCTGCTGGCCTCGTTCTGGGTGACGAGCCTGGGCGACGGCGTTGCGGTCGCGGCCGGCCCGCTGCTGGTGGCGTCGCTGACCGACGACGCGTTCCTGGTCTCCTTGGCCGCCCTGCTGCGATGGGCGCCACCGCTGGTGTTCGGCCTGTACGCCGGCGTGCTGTCCGACCGCCTCGACCGGCGGCGGATCGTGGTCGCCGCGGACGCCTCCCGGGTGGTGGTACTGGCTGCCCTGGTCGTCATGCTGGCCACGGGCACGGCCTCGGTGCTCTGGACGCTGGTGGCGCTGGGGCTGCTCGCCGCCGCCGAGGTCTTCGCGGACAACACGTCGGCGACGCTGGCGCCCATGCTGGTCCACCGGGACGACCTTGCGCTCGCCAACGCCCGGTTGCAGATCGGGTTCATCACGCTCAACCAGCTGGCCGGCCCACCGGTCGGTGCGGCGCTGTTCGCCGCCGGCCGGGTGTGGCCGTTCGTGACCGAGGCGGTCCTGGCGGCCGCGGGTGTGCTGCTCGTGTCGCGGGTCGTGCTGCCCGCGCACGGGCGGGAGCTGGTGGGCGTGGCGGCAAGCGTGCGACGGGACATCGTCGAGGGCCTGCGGTGGACGGTGCGCCATCCGGCGGTCCGTACGCTGTCCCTCACCATCCTGATCTTCAACGTCACCTTCGGTGCGGCCTGGTCGGTCCTGGTGCTCTACGCCCAGCAGCGCCTGGGCCTGGGCGCCATCGGGTTCGGCCTGCTCACCACCGTCGCGGCGGTCGGCGGCCTGCTCGGCACGGCGCTGTACGGGTGGATCACCCGGCGGATGAGCCTGGGCAACATCATGCGGGTCGGCCTGGTCATCGAGACCTTCACCCACCTCGCCCTCGCCATCACGACCTCGCCGGCGCTCGCCTCGCTGGTCTTCTTCATCTTCGGCGCCCACGCGTTCGTCTGGGGCACCACCTCGACCACGGTGCGGCAGCGGGCCGTGCCCACCCACCTGCAGGGCCGCGTCAACAGCGTCAACACCATCTGCGTCTTCGGTGGCCTGGTCGTGGGCTCGGCCATCGGCGGTGCGCTGGCCACCCAGTACGGCGTAGCCGCACCCTTCTGGTTCGCCTTCGCCGGCTCGGCCGCCTTCCTCGTTCTGCTCTGGCGCGAGCTGACCCACATCGCCCACGCCGACCAGCAGGCGCACCCGTCCGCTGCGTGAGGCGCCCGCCAGCGCCGCTCCCGGCGCAGCCCGGGTGCACGCAGCGGCACACCAGGGCCAAGACATTGACGGAGATGATAGTGACAGTAGAGAATCACTAACACTCCGTAGTCGCAACTGCCTTGGGAGCGCCATGAGCCGCATCTCCGGCACCACGCTACGCATCGCCGTCCGGATAGCCATGGCGGCCACCGTCGTGTCCGCCGGACTGGTCGCCGGCATCCCCACGTCCGCGAATGCGGTAGCGTCCACCGGGCGCTACGTCGCCCTGGGCGACTCGTTCACCTCCGGTCCGCTGATCCCGACCCAGGTGGACCTCAACTGCGTACGCTCCAACCGCAACTACCCGTCGCTGCTGGCCGCGGCCATCCAGCCCGCATCGTTCACCGACGCCAGCTGTGGTGGCGCCACCACCGGCGACATCCTCAACCCCAGCACCGGCCAGCTCGGCCTGCCGGTGCCGGCGCAGATCAACGCGGTCGACGCCACAACCACTCTGGTGACCATCGAGATCGGCGGCAACGACATCGGCTTCTCCGGCATCATCTCCAACTGCGCGGAGGCCAGCCTGGACAGCCCGTTCGGCTCGCCGTGCAAGGACAGGTACACCGCTGGCGGCACCGACCAGCTCCAGGCCAGGATCGCCGCCACCGTCCCGAAGGTCGCCTCGGTGCTCCAGGCGGTCCGCGCCAGGGCGCCCAGCGCCCAGGTGGTCGTGCTCGGCTATATCGCGATCCTGCCGGACAGCGGGTACGGGTGCTGGCCGGTGGTGCCGATCGCGTACGGCGACGTGCCGTACCTGCGCGCCATCCACAAGTCCCTCAACAGCATGCTGGCCACCACGGCGGCGGCGAACGGGGCCCGCTACGTCAACGTCTACACCCCTTCGATCGGCCACGACACCTGCAAGAGCAGCAGCGTGCGGTGGGTGGAGGGGCTGTTCCCGCAGAGCTCGGCGGCGCCGTTCCACCCCAACGCAGCCGGCGAGCAGGGCATGGCGACCACGCTCATCGCCAACCTGACCGGGTGAGCCCAGCCCCCGGCGGGCTGCCGCCCGGCAGCCCGCCGGCCCACCGCCCAACCGGTGCCCGCGACGGCTGGAGGGACTGACCGTGTCGACCAGCGGCCCGACCCATGGTGTCGTGCTCGGCGGCGGGCTGGCCGGCATGCTCGCCGCCCGCGTCCTGAGCCGCCACCTGGACCGGGTGACCGTCATCGAGCGCGACGAGCTGCCTGCCGGCCCGGTCCAGCGCAGGGGTGTGCCGCAGGCGCGCCACGCCCACCTGGTCTGGTCGGGCGGTGCCCGTCTCATCGAGTGGCTGCTGCCCGGCGCCACCGAGCGGCTGCTGGCCGCCGGGGCGCACCGGATCGGGGTCCACCAGGACATGGTGACGCTATCGGCGTACGGGTGGCAGCACCGGTTTCCGGAGACCCAGTTCCTGCTGGCCGCCAGCCGCGCGCTGTTCGACTGGGTGATCCGCGACCTGACGCTGGCCGACCGCCGGATAAGCGTGCGCCAGGAGACCACGCCCGTCGGCCTCTACGGCGACCACACCCGCATAGCCGGCGTGCAGGTCAGCGAGCGAGACGGGCAGATCCTGTCGACAGTGGACGCCGAGGTCGTGGTCGACGCCACCGGCCGCGGGTCGCGGCTGCGGCAGTGGCTCGGGGCGGTGGGTGCCGACGAACCAGCCGAGGACGTGGTCGACGCCGGTGTCACCTACGCGACGCGGATCTTCCGGGCGCCCCGGGCGGCCGCGGCGAGGTTCCCCGCGGTCAGCGTCTACGCCGACTACCGCGACGGCCGTCCCGGCCAGAGCGGCCTCGTGCTCCCCATCGAGGACGGGCAGTGGATCGTCACGCTGTCCGGCACGCGTGGCGGGGAGCCACCGACCGACGAGGCCGGCTTCACCGCGTTCGCCCGGGGGCTGCGCCACCCCGTGGTCGGCACGGTCATCGCCGCCGCCGAGCCGCTCACCCCGGTGTACGGCTCGCGCAGCACCGCCAACCGCAGGCGCTACTACGAGCGCATCGAACGGTGGCCGGCCAACCTCGTCGTACTCGGTGACGCCCTGGCCGTCTTCAACCCGATCTACGGCCACGGCATCAGCGCCGCGGCGCGCAGCGCGGCAGCTCTCGACCGGGCCCTGCACCGCTACGCCGGCCGGCCCGAGCTCGCCCGCACCGCTCTGGCGGGCATCGCCAAGGCCGTGGACGACCCGTGGATCCTCGCCGCCTCGCAGGATGTCTACTATCCCGACTGCCGCGTCCAGGCCGCCGACCCGCGCCTGTCCGTCCAGCTCGACGCCAGGCGCCGCTTCGCCGAGATGGTCGGTACGGCGGCCCTGCGCGACCCCGTCGTCAGCGCCGCCGCGGCCGGGGTGACCGCGCTGGCCGCGCCGGTGACCAGCATCGAGTCGCCAGCGGTGGTCAACGCGCTGCGCCAGGGCAGCCCGCGCAGGCCGCTCGACGGGCCACCGCTCACCGATGCCGAGTGGGCGATGCTCCGCGACGGGCAGCCGCTGGTTGGGGAGTCCTTCGGTCAGTCTGCCGGGTCGACGAGACGGTAGTCCGTCCGTCCGGCGAGGACCCGTACCTCGCTGATGAGCCCGGCAGCGTCGGTCCGGATGAGGCTGATGAGGTTGAACCGCACCCGCGTGCCCGCCGGCGCGCCGGGGGCGTCAAGCGTGCCGCTGACCGGCAGCGCCACGATGTCGCCGCGCAGACAGCCGGTGGGGGTACCGGGCACCTCATGGATGTGCCCGCCGATCGCGCTCGCCAGGTGCGTACGCAGCGCGTCCAGCCCGACGACCGGTGGCGAGCCGACCGGGTCCTCGAACCGGACGTCCGCGGCGAACAGCGCCAGCACGGCATCGAGGTCGCCGGCGTTCATCAACCGGCAGTACCCCAGTGCCGTTGCCTTGGCCGACGCGTCACCGGCCGCCGCAGCAGCCTCCAGGCCGAGGAACCTCACGTCCGAAGGTCCCCAGTAGGTGCGCATCTCGTCGATGAGCCCGCCTGGGCCCACCCCGATCACCATGACGCAGGAGAACCGCAGGCGGGCGGTGCGCGGGTCGGGCGGGGCCGGCAGGAGCCCGAACCGCGCCAGGAGCGGGCCGTTGGGCAGGTAGCTCATCGTCACCGTCACGGGGACCGCCGCATGCCGTCCGTCCGGTGCGGCCACCGGTACCTCCGGAGCCTCCTGCACGCCAGCGGCGATGACGCCGCCGATGTATGAGCGCAGGGCACCGTGCCCGACCCGCTCCACCGAACCGACCGGGTCCTCGAAGCGCACCGCCGGTGCATAGAGCTCAAGCAGGCGTTCCACGTCGCCGGCGTTGACCCGCCGGCAGTGCTCCAGCGCCAGTGCCTTGCATGTCGCCTCGTCGGGCACGGGCCTCTCCAAGGTGGGTCGTCCGGCCGTACGGTCATAGCCTCACACCGCTGAAGGAACGTAGGGAACCCCTAACCGGCTATGTCGCGGGTCTATCCCCGAGCCGGCCCCCGGTCAGAGCGCCGCACGCGAGCTGGCTGGCCAAGATTGCAGGTGGTGGGCCAGATATGAGTGTCATGTGATTGACATACTTAAATTTATCGGTACACTTTAGGGATCGGGATGTCATGAGCCTCCTGCAATGCGGGGGTCCACTTACTCGTCAAAGTTAACCAACATTGGCCTTCGTGGCTGGCCGGCCGTCGCGGCATTCCCGAGCAGGATGCGGGACCGGGCGGACGCGTACTGCCACGGCCGTTGCCTGCCGGCACGACGCTGCGACCGCCGAGAAAGTCCACACCGGACGCGGCCGGTCCCGTCGTGGATGGACAAGTGTGCACGACCCACGTTCCGGTCGTCTGTCCAGGCAGCATCGGTGGCCGAGCGTGAATGGGAGATGTGGTGGCGGGTGCGCGGAGCCAAGGCGAGCCGACCAGGTCCTCGGCCCCCCTGGATGCCCCCCGGGAGCCCATAGCCATCATCGGCCTGGCCTGCCGCCTACCAGGAGCGCCAGACCCGGCCGCATTCTGGCGGCTGCTATGCGCGGGCCGCGACGCCATCACGCTCCGCCCGCCAGACCGGCGGGGCACGGACGTCACCGTCGACCCGCACAACGCGCCGCATGACCCGTCGCCCGGCACGGCGAGCAGCGGTCTGGGCGGCTACCTGGACCAGGTCGACCACTTCGACGCCGCCTTCTTCGGCATCTCACCACGCGAGGCCGCCGCCATGGACCCTCAGCAGCGGCTCATGCTCGAGCTGAGCTGGGAGAGCCTGGAGGACGCGGGTATCGTCCCGGCCGACCTGGACGGCAGCCGGACCGGGGTCTTCGTCGGCGCCATCTGGGACGACTACGCCACCCTGCTCCACCGTCACGGCGTGTCCGCCATCACCCCGCACACCGTCACCGGCGTGCACCGGAGCATCATCGCCAACCGGGTGTCGTACGCCCTCCGGCTGCGCGGCCCCAGCATGGTTGTTGACACAGGACAGTCGTCGTCGCTGGTCGCTGTCCACGTGGCCGGCGAGAGCCTGCGTAGCGGCGAGTGTGACCTGGCTCTCGCCGGCGGGGTCAACCTCAACCTGGCTGCGGACAGCGACGTCGGTACGACGAAGCTCGGCGCGCTGTCCCCGGACGGCCGCTGCTACACCTTTGACGCGCGCGCCAACGGCTATGTCCGGGGCGAGGGCGCCGGGCTCGTCGTCCTCAAGCCGCTGTCCCGGGCACTGTCCGACGGCGACAGCATCTACTGCGTCCTGCTGGGCAGCTCGGTCAACAACGACGGCGGTGGTGACGGCCTCACCGTGCCCAGCCCGCAGGGGCAGGCCGAGGTGCTCCGCCGCGCCTACCGGCAGGCCGGCGTCGACCCCGCCGCCGTGCAGTACGTCGAGCTGCACGGCACCGCAACAACACGCGGCGACCCGGTGGAGGCGGCCGCGCTCGGTGCGGTCCTCGGCGCCGGCCGGCCCGCGGACCGCCCGCTGGCGGTCGGCTCGGTCAAGACCAACGTGGGCCATCTGGAGGGCGCCGCAGGCGTCACCGGCCTGCTCAAGGTGGCTCTCGCGGTGCGTAACCGCAAGCTCCCGCCCAGCCTCAACTACGCCACCCCCAACCCGCGGATCCCCCTCGACGAGCTGCGCCTGCGGGTCCACACCGAGCTGACCAGATGGCCCAGCGACGACGCCCCGCTCGTGGCCGGGGTCAGCGCGTTCGGCATGGGCGGAACCAACTGTCACGTGGTGGCCGCGGAGGCACCGTTGGCTGCCGGCGCCAGGCCGGCGGTCGTGCCAGGCGCGCCGGACAGCCCGCCGGCCGCTGTGGTGGGCTGGGCCGTCTCAGCGCACACGGCGGCGGCGCTGCGGGCCCAGGCCCGGCGCCTGCGCGAGCACGCCGACGCCGATCCCGCCCTCGACACCACCGACATCGCCTACTCCCTCGCCACGACCCGGTCCTCGTTCACCCACCGCGCGGTCGTCGTCGCCGGCGACCGCGCCGGGTACCTGCGCGCCCTGGACGCACTGGCCGCAGGCGAGCCATCGGCCGACCTGGTGCACGGCAGGCCGGTCGAGGGTCCCGTCGCGGTCCTGTTCTCCGGCCAGGGAAGCCAGCGCCCCGGCATGGGGCGCCAGCTCTACCCGGCCTTCCCCACCTTCGCCGAGGCGCTGGACACCGTCTGCGCCCACCTGGACCCGAGCGTACGGACGCTGCTGCTCGCCGAACCGACCCCGGAGAGCTCCGCCGCGCTCGACCAGACCGCGTACGCCCAGCCCGCGCTCTTCGCCGTCGAGGTGGCGCTCTACCGGCTCGTCGAGTCCTGGGGACTTCGGCCCGACTACCTCCTGGGCCATTCCATCGGCGAGCTGACGGCCGCACACGCAGCCGGCGTGCTCTCGCTACCGGACGCCGCGGCCCTCGTCTGCGCGCGCGGGCAGCTCATGCAGGCGCTGCCTGCCGGCGGCGCGATGGTCTCGCTCCAGGCCACCGAGGACGAGGTACGCAGGCACCTGGACACGGTCGACGGGCAGGTCGGCATCGCCGCCGTGAACGGCCCCACCGCGACCGTCGTCTCCGGTGACGCCGGGGTGGTCGCCGCCGTAGCGGCCCACTGGGCGGCCCAGGGCCGCAGGACCCGCCGGCTAAGGGTCAGCCACGCGTTCCACTCCGCACGCATGGAGGACATGACCGCCGACCTCCGTCGGGTAGCCGAGGGCCTCACGTTCGCGGCACCGTCCATCCCGGTCATCTCCAACCTCACCGGTGAGCCCGCCGACGCCGACATGATCCGGACCCCCGGCTACTGGGCTCGGCACGCCCGCCAGGCCGTTCGCTTCGCCGACGGCGTCCACTGGCTACGGGACCAGGGCGTAACCACCTACCTGGAGCTGGGACCCGACGGCGCGCTGGCGGCCCTGGCGCGCGAGTGCCACACCAGCCCGGAGCCGGGTACATCCACCCGTCAACCGGCCTTCGTAGCCACCCTGCGGCGAGACTCGCCCGAGGTCCGCAGCTTGGCCCTGGCCCTGGGTGTCCTGCACGTCCGCGGCGTCGTTCCGGCCTGGCCGGCGCTGCTCGGCGGTGAGCCGGCCCGCCGGGTGCCACTGCCCACCTACGCCTTCCAGCGCAGGCGCTACTGGCTGGACCCGCTCGACGGGGCGGCCGCGTCGACACCCGCCTCCGCCTCGCCGCCCCCGCAGCCGCTCGCCCAGCCGCCGTCTCCGGCGCTCGCCCAGCCGCCGTCTCCGGCGCCCGACGGCGAGCCGGCCGCCGCCGGCGCGGACTGGCGCGACCGCCTCGCCGGCCTGGCCGAGCCCGCCCAGGTACGGGCCATCCTGGGCCAGCTGTGCCGGGACATCGCGATGGTGCTGCGGCACCGTGCGGGCGACGACATCGACACCGCCCTACCTTTCAAGGCTCTCGGCTTTGACTCGCTGACCGCGGTGGAGCTGCGGGACCGGCTCGTCGAGGCCACCGGGCTGACCCTGCCGCCCGGGGTGCTGTTCGACTACCCGACCCCGGACCTGCTCGCCACGCACCTGCGCCAACGGCTGCTCGGCGGATCCGAGGGGCAGCCGGGGACTGTGGTGGGCACGGCCATCGGCGAGCCTGTCGCGATCATCGGCATGGCGTGCCGCTACCCCGGTGGCGTCTCCTCGCCTGAGGACCTGTGGCGTCTGGTGGTCGACGGCACCGACGCGATCGGCGGGTTCCCGACCGACCGGGAGTGGGATCTCGACCGCCTGTACGACCCTGACCCGGACCGGCCTGGCACCAGCTACGCCCGCGAGGGCGGCTTCCTGTACGACGCTGCTGGCTTCGACGCGGAGCTCTTCGGCATCTCGCCGCGTGAGGCGCTCGCGATGGACCCGCAGCAGCGGCTG
>Ga0075420_100002669_pt1 | contig 15454 bp, 20 predicted proteins | sample SoiMetdeltSBSDD4_FD_75296 | JGI IMG/M metagenome (GOLD analysis project Ga0075420, IMG submission 75296) | Bulk soil microbial communities from a Populus tree surrounding site in Tennessee, USA - Soil MetaG P. deltoides SBSDD4 | ecosystem: Environmental > Terrestrial > Soil > Tree plantation... | reverse complement strand
CCGAGCTGGATGCAGCAGGTGCTCGATACCGGCCGCCCGGTGACCTCCAACCTGCTGTTCGGCCTGGTCGCGCAGCGCCTCATCTTCGTGGTGAACGTGCCGGTGTTGCGCGACGGCAAGGTCGTCTACGTGCTCAACGCCGGGTTCGAGCCGCAGGTGATGACGCGCCTCCTGCAGGAGAATCCGCAGTTCAGCGGCGTGCCAGCGGTGATTTTCGACCGGCGCGGCTTCATCGTCGGGCGCTGGAAGTCGGCCGACGAATACGTCGGCAAGCGCGTGACGTCCGTCCGCGACGACAAGATGCCGGCCGAATCGGGCGTGAGCACCGGCGTCACGCTCGAAGGAATCCCGATGTATTTCTCCTACGCGCGCTCGCCGGTCACGGGCTGGGGCGTGAACATCGGCACGCCGCGCTCGGAGCTCGAGGCGGCGCTGCATGCGAACTGGCTGACGAGCGGGCTGCTCGCGGCCGGCGGCCTCGTCTTCGGCGTGCTGTTCGCGCTGCTCCTCGCGGCGCGCCTGCGGCGCTCGATCGTCGGCCTGGCCGACGCGGCGAGCCGCAGCGAGGCGCCGACCGTGCCGGGGCTGCGCACGCGAGAGATCGCGCAGCTGCAGGAAGTGCTCGCCGAATCGGCGCGCGCGCGAGAGGCGCAGGCGCTCGAGCGCGAGAACCGGCTGATCGCCGAGGCGCGCAAGGCCGAGGCCGAGGAGGCGAGCCGGATGAAGGACCGCTTCATCGCGGTCCTGTCGCACGAGCTGCGCAACCCGCTCGCGCCGGTGCGCAACAGCGTGCCGCTGCTGCGCGCGCTGCACGAGCGGCGGGATCTGGGGTCGATGAAGAACATCATCGAAATGCTCGACCGGCAGAGCGCGCAGCTCACGCGCCTGGTGAACGATCTGCTCGACGTGTCGCGCATCAGCAGCGGGCGCATCGAGCTCAAGCGCGAGGCGGTGGACCTTTGCGCCGTGGCGCGCCATGCGCTCGAGACGGTGGCGTCGGGCGCGCAGGCGCGCGGCCAGCGCCTGACGAGCGAGCTGCCGCGCGGGCGGGTCGAGGTGATGGGCGACTTCGCGCGCCTTTCGCAGATCGTCTCGAACCTGCTCGACAACGCGGTGAAGTTCACGCCGCAAGGCGGCGAGATCCGCCTTTCCCTGCGCGTCGAGGACGGCCAGGCCCAGCTCGGCGTGCGCGATACCGGCATCGGCATCGAGCCCGGCGCCTTGCCGCAAATCTTCACTGCGTTCGCCGTGCGGCAGCGGCTCGAGTCGCACGCTGGCGCGGGAGGGCTCGGGCTCGGCCTGTCGCTCGCGCGGTCGCTGGCGGAGCTGCACGGCGGCTCGATCGAGGCGCGCAGCCAGGGGCGCGGGCAGGGCGCCGAATTCGTATTGCGCCTGGCCGTCGCGGCGCCGGCGCAGCAGGCGATGCCGGCGCCGGCGCGAGGCGCGCAGTTCGTCCCCCGGCGCGTCCTCGTCGTCGACGACAACGTCGACGCCGCGAGCACGCTCGGGGCAGTGCTACGGTCGCTCGGGCACCAGGCGCACGTCGTGCACGACGGCAAGGCGGCGCTCGACGCCGCCCCGGCTTTCAGGCCGCATCACGTCCTGCTCGACATCAGCATGCCGGGGCTCGACGGCTACGAGACGGCGCGCCGGTTGCGCGCGCTGCGAGGCTTGCCGCCGTTCCGCATCGTGGCGGTGACCGGCTGGGGACAGGAAATCGACCGCACGCGGTCGCGCGAAGCCGGCTTCGACCGCCACCTCGTCAAGCCGGTGGACCCGGCGGAACTTCTGCGCGCGCTGGCTACGGGCCCGGAGGAACGGGCCTAGAACTGGAACAACGCGTGGACCGAAACCATATCCACGCGCTCGACATCCTGGATTTCGAAGCGCTCCCATTCGGCGCGGAAGGCGATCTTCCAGATGTAGAAGCCGATGCCGGCGCCGTAGAACGCATCGTTGCCCGAGCTCGTCCGCGTTGTCCCGGCGACGGTGCGGTCCAGTTTCCAGTCGAGAACACCCACCTTGCCATAAAGGTCGACCGGTCCGAGCGGAAAAATCAGCAGGCCGGCAATGCTGGGCCCGCGCAGGTTGACCTCGAATTGCTGCGCGGCCACGGTCTGCGACGGCTTGCCGAAGTCGGTATAGGCCACTTCGACGGCGAGGTCGATCACGGGTATGACGTCGAACCGCCATCCGATGAAGGCTTTGTACGCGGCGTCCTCCTCGTCGAGCGTCACTCCGCTCCCGAGGTCGTCCTTGAAGCTGGCGATGCCGATGCCCGCGCCGAGATACAGACCATCGGCGGCGTGGAGTTGGCCGACATGCGCGCCTGTGAAGATGAGGGCGGTAACGATCTTCCACCAGTTGCGGCTCATTGAGTCCTCCTTCGTGCTAGAGGCGTGCGCGTGTACGTGTGCGATATCGGATGCTAGGCCCAAGCAGGATGCCTTCCTATGGACCGCTTGGAGGATCAGTCCGTGGGTGAAGGCGCGGCCTGCGGCTCTCGTCGATGATCAAGTCGATGACTTGGAGAAAGATGCCATTCGGGGGTGTGCCATCTCCGGAAAGCCAGCGATCGAGGTCTGCCAAGGGCAATCGCAGGCGACGGCCCAATGGCACGACCCCACCGCAGAGTTCGGCGGCGCGGGCAAGCGTGCTGCGATCAATATCAACCACCGGCGGGCCGGCAGGAACAGAACTCACGCAAACGGAGGCTACCGTTGAACGGTTTCCGCCTTCTGTACGGTCCCGAACATAGGAGATGCGACTAAAGCAGAAATGCTCCGCCCAGCATGCTCCTCGTGGCCTAGGTCTTTGCTTCGTCCAGCGCGGCGCTTAGACGCGCAAGCATCATCTGGATGTCCTGCTCATCACCCGTCCTGAGCGCGTCGTGCACGGCGCTCATCAGGTGCATGGCCAGGTTCGCGACCCGACCGTGCGGAGCATTGCGCGCGATCGAAAGCGCGAGTTGGTTGGCTCGCTCGACCTGGCTCCGTAAGAGCGGCGAGCGCAGCAGTTCCTCTATTTCAGCCAGTTGCGAGCGGAGCGTCTCCACGCGTACGGGCGGCAGGGCCTTCGGTTCGCTCGCCGGCGCCGCTTGCGGTGTGGCGGTGCCCAGCTCGGGAATGCCGACCGCCTTCAGGATCGTGATGGCTTCTCGCAGATCGCTGCGCTTGATGGAGACGCCGGAAAGCGTTCGTCCGTCCTTCAGCACAAGAACGCTCGCCCCGCGCTCGACCGTCGCGCCTGCGACTTCCGCCTCTAGGAGCTCGCGCGGCAGCCCGGTCTCCGTATCGAGGGCGTACAAACGCGCAACGCGTGCGAGTGCACCACCGACCGCGTTGATCATCTCGAGGATGTGCTGCCCGTCGTAGACCGTGAGTGGATCGCGAACCAGCTGGGTGCGCGCGAGGTGCGCAGCGACGGACAGCGCCAGTTGCTGACCGGCGATGGTGTCCGTAAGCTGCTGAGTCTGCGATTTGCGGCGCATGCGCTCCCCGTAAGTTCAAGCCCAGGCGGGGGAGCCGCACGATTGCGGCGTTGTCGGCGCTCAGGAAGAGCTAGAAACCAGCGGCGTTGTCCAGTTACAAACGCCCTTTCTACTCTGCGCCGCGAGCCGGCTAATCGCAAGCGGGGTTTTCCCGACAAGACGCTGTAACAAGCTTGATCAGCTCCGGGGGGTGCACGGACCCTGGACGCTTGGCCCTCGCGCCGAGCAGGTGGGCGGTCAGCTGCTCCAATTCCCGGTTTCACAGTGGGCATCCAAGCCCGCGTCCTTCATCGGGCTCGCCCACGCGGCACCTCCGCCGTCCTTCTCCTGATCCTGTGTGCGTTGATGCTCCATTCGTAGCAGGTCGTATTTGGTAGGAAAAGTCGATGCCGAGCGGTATAAGGGGCTCGGCAGGGGCGCATGGAAACAAGGCATCGGGTACTGGTCGCGGCGCAGCCGGCCGCCTGGCCCGTTCTCCAAGACATGCTTGAAGAGCGCTGCGAACTCGTGCCGGTGCACACCATGCGGGATGCGATGTACGTGCTCGACCATCAAGCGGCCGGCATCGACCTCATCATCTGCACGCTCACCTTCAGCGATCACCACATGCTCGAGTTTTTGCTCGAGGTGAAGACCAATCCGACGACGCGGCCGATTCCGTTCCTCGTCTGCCGGGTTCTGGTGGGGCGCCTATCCGAGAAGCTCGTGGAACGCATGGGCGCGGTGGCGAAGCAATTCGACGCCGGGTTCATCAACCTGCCGCGCTTTCCCGCCGACGAGGCCCGAAAGGCGCTGCAGGCAGCCGTGGCGAAATGGGCGCGGTCGACCGAGCGCCCGGCGAGGCGCTAGCGCCACCTACTGGTGACTTCAGTGTCTATCCCGCCCTGACAATGTCATGGCCCGGCGAGCTAGTCGGGCATTGCGAAGCGCGGGTCAACGGTTAGGTCGTCGTAGTGGAATAGGTGACGGTTACCGGTATCGGCGCGCAGCTTCGCAGGGTTGAGCTCACAGATATACAGCGGTGTGCGGACGTTACCGAGGTCAACCCATTCGAGCAACGCGAACGGGCGGCCCTTCATATAGACCAGTTCGGATAACCGCTGGGATACGGCGCCGCCAACGCGATGGCGATGGGCAACCAGCAGGCTCGCCCGGATTCCTTGCCGTCGTTCCTGGCTTTTCTGGGGAGTCGGCATTGCGCTGCTGCCGCAAGTGCCGTGCCAGTACGGCGCGCCGGGGTGCCTGAATTTCAAGGCAGAATATCGCGATGGCCCACGGGGGAGGGGACGGGGTAGGGGCAATGCGGCGTCGGCTTCGCATCATCGTTGCGGATGATGATCGCGATACCGTCCTCAGCGTGAGCATGCTGCTGCGCGACGAGGGCCACGAGGTGCGGGGTTTCCACCAGACCGGCGACGCGCTGCGCGCGATTACGGATTTCGATCCGGACGCGGTGCTCCTCGACATCAACATGCCGGACGTCAACGGGTTCTCCGCGGCAGCGGAGATCCGCAGGCGCCACGGCCGCCAGAGGCCGCTGCTCATCGCGATCACCGGCGTGTTCACCAAGGGCTCGGATCGCCTCCTGACCCAGCTCAATGGCTTCGACCATCACCTGGTAAAGCCGTACGGGCCGACAGAGCTCCTCGGGCTCATCGAGCCGCTTCAGCGTTCCTGACGCGTGCGGTTGATCTACACTCGCCCGATGCGACAGTCGGTGCGGATCGGCGCGGACTATGTCAGGGCCGAGATCCACGGTCGCGAGACCGCGGAGCAGACCCGGCAGTTCGTGGCAGCGCAGCTCGCCGCGCTGCGCGAAAGCGGTCTGCGCAAGCTGCTGGTGTCGGTGCGCCGCTCGAGCGCGCTGTTCAAGGTCGAAGGCTGGGACCTCTCGCGCACGCTGGATGACATGGCGGGGATGGCCGGCCTCAAGGTCGCGCTGGTTTCCGACAGTCCGGAACTTGCTTCTTCCCATCAATACGTGGAGCTGCTCGCCCGGCAGCGCAGGTTGGATTTCCGCTCGTTTCGCGATGAAAGCACCGCCGTGCAGTGGTTATTGAGCGCCGAGACCTAGGATGACCCGCAGCCAGATCCGCACTTTCGTCGAGACTTCGAGCGTCGAGCGCATCCGCGAGGTGCTCGACCTTCTGCAGAAGCTGAAGAACCGCGTGCCGCCCAGCCAGCTGCCGGAGAAGGACGCGGCGTTCTTGCTCGACCTGCGCGACCACGAGGCGTTCTTCCGCGAGCTCGCGGACGCAAAACTGCAGAAATAGAGGGGCAAATCCCGACAGATTGATTGCGCGCGCGGTCCTAGACTGCGGCGTTCGCGATGCAATTTTCAATCGACGTCCAGCCGGGTTACCTCAAGGCGGAGATGCTCGAGCGAGACACGGCGGCGGAAACCGCCAAGTTCGTCGAGGCGATCGTCGCCGCGCTGCGCGACAAGGCACGATCGCGGGTGTTGGTCTCGGTGCGCCGCTCGCGGCCGGTGTTCAAGGTCGAGGAGTGGAAGCTCTCGGAAGCGCTCGACAAGGTGGCCGCCATCCCCGGCCTGCGCATCGCGTTCGTCTCCGACACGCGCGAGCTCGGCATGTCGCAGCAGTACATCGCGCTCCTCGGCCGGCAGCGGGGGCTCGATTTCGAGGCATTTGCCACAGAAGAGCCCGCCCTCGCCTGGCTGCAACGCCGCTAGCGAACCGGGTCTGTGAAGCTCTGCAAGGGCGGCTGTAGCCGGAGAGTCAAATATTGCTATCGCGCGTTCATGAGCGCGCGTTGCCGGCCATCATTCGGCGCACGCCATGCGCCAAGCCCCGAAAGCCCAAAGCCCGCAATGGACTGATCCGGTGACTTACCTGCGCAGTGCGCTCGCGCAGGATCACTTCACCCTCTACTGCCAGCCGATCGCCGCGCTGAGCGGCGTCGTGGTCTACCCGCTGGCCGAGGTGCTGGTGCGGCTGCGGGAAGAGGAAACCGCGCTGCTGCCGCCGGGCGACTTCCTGCCGGTGCTCGAGCACTACGGCATGATGTCGGACCTCGACCGCTGGGTAGTGCGCGAGGTGCTCCGCCGGCTCGCGGCCGGTCCCCGGATTCCGCGTTTCTCGATCAACCTGTCGGCGCAAACTATCGCCGACGCGAGCTTCCCCGATTTCGTCGCGCGTGAAGTGCGCGCGGGCGGCGTGCCGGCCGACCGCGTGGTGTTCGAGATCGAGGAGAGCGACGCGGTCGCCGCGCCGAACTCGGTGCGCCGCCTCGCCGCGGCGCTCGGCTCGCTCGGCGCCGGCGTGCTGATCGACGGCTGCGGCCGGGTCGAGGAATTCGTCGACCTGCTCGAGCTGCCGTGCGTGCAGTTCGTGAAGGTGCACGGCTCGCTCACGCGCAGCTTCGCGGTGAACGCGGCCGCAAGAGCGAAGATCGAGGCGATCCTCGCACTCACGGCTGAACTCAACATCAAGACGATCGCCGAATGCGTCGAGGACGCCGAGGTGCTCGCGCGCCTCAAGGCGCTCGACGTGCCCTACGCGCAGGGCTTCGGCATCTGCGTGCCGCAGCCGATCGATGTCATCTTGGCGCTGCCGGAGTTGCGCCCCGGCAACCCCGAGTGTTTGTCCGAGCCTGGCCCGCTGGCGAAGCCGCGGACGAGTCCCATGGAAGTGAAGGCGGCCTAGGTGCTACTTCTTTTTTCCGCTCTTACAGCCGCCTTTGCGGCTGGCGGATTTTTCGGCTTTTTGATCGATTCGACCTGCCATGAGACGTCTCCCTATGGAGCGGCTCGTGGTATCCGCGCAATCGTCGCGCCGCTAGGGGGGCTTAGGGGGTGCGGGACGATCTGCGTGGATGGTGAGCGGCTCGGCCGCTCAGGGCCGCCGGCTTCCTGAACGGTTCGCCGCCGACGGCGGCACGACGTACAGGTAGGCCGTGCACCAGGGCATGCAGTCGCCGCCGGCGAGGCCCACGTCGGTCGGCTCCCACCCCGTGATCTGATAGCCGTTGGTGACGATGCGCGTGCCTGCGCGCAGCGCCTCGAACTTGGGCTTCAGCTGCGAGAGGTTGTCCGGCAGAAGGAACAGCGCGAGCACCGTGGCCTGCGAGATGTCGGCCTCGAACATGTCGCCTTCGACGAATTTCGCGCGGTCGGCCACGCCCGCCGCCGCCGCCCTGCGGCGCGAGACCTGCACCAGGTTGGCGTCGTATTCGATGCCGAGCGCCCGCGCGCCGCGCTTCGCGGCCGCGATCACGTTGCGCCCGTCGCCCGAGCCCAGGTCGATCACGAAATCCTTGGCGGTCACTTTCGCCATGTCGAGCATCTTCTCGACCAGCGCGGGCGGGGTCGGCACCCAGATCACGTCCTTGCCGGGCTGCCCGACGTAGGGCTCGTCGGGCTCCTGGGAGGGTTGGGCGGCGCCCGCGGTGCCGCCGAGGAGGAGCGAGCTCGTAAAAAGTGCGCCTGCGATCAGTCGAACCATGGTTTGATTAACAGTTGGAAATGCCCCTAGCATCCCTTCGGGAGGTCACTATGCACAAGCTGCTTTTCGCAGTCGTCATATCTGTCGCTTTCCTGAATGCGCAGGCGCAGGCACCCGCCGCCAAAAGCCTCAAGGTCCAGTCGAGCTGGCCGGCCAGCCTGACGATCCAGGACCATCTGCGCATCCTGTCCGAGCGCGTCGACAAGCTGACCGGCGGCTCGCTCAAGATCGAGGTCCTCGCCGCCGGGCAGATCGTGCCGCCGTTCGAGGTGCTCGACGCCACCGGCAAGAAGGTGATCGACGGCTGGCACTCGATCTCCTACTACTGGGTGGGCAAGAGCGCGGCCGCCGCGCTCTTCTCCGGACCTCCGGGAGGCCCGTTCGGCATGGATCACATGGATTACCTCGGCTGGCTCTACGTCGGCGGCGGCCTGGAAATGTGGCGCGAGTTCTACCAGAACGACCTCAAGCTCGCGGTCACGGTGTGGCCGGCGCACCCGTCGAGCCCGCAGGCGTTCGGCTGGTTCAAGAAGCCGCTCAAGTCGGTGGCCGACTTCAAGGGCATGAAGTGCCGCCAGACGGGGCTCAATGCCGAGATCTACGCCAAGCTCGGCCAGAGCGTGGTGAACATGCCCGGCGGCGAAATCGTCCCGGCCGCGCAGCGCGGCGTGATCGACTGCGCGGAGTGGGTCGGCGGCGTCGAGGACCTGCGCCTGGGCCTGCCGCAGGTGTTCAAGTACCACTACACCCCGGGCATGCACGAGAACAACTCGATCGGCGAGTTCGGCCTGCACCTCGACGCGTGGAAGGGCCTCAACCCGGCGCAGCAGGCGGCGATCGAGTCCTCGATCAAGGACGCCTTCATCACCTGGATCACGCGCTGGCAGCGGCAGAACGCCGACGCCATGGAGGAGATGATCAAGAAGCACGGCGTGCAGATCCGCCGCACCCCGCCCGACATCCTGCTCGCCTCGCTCAAGGCGTGGGACGAGGTGGCGAAGGAGCATTCCGACAAGAACCCGACTTTCAAGAAAGTTTACGAATCGCAGCGCGAATACGCGTCTAAGGTGGTGCCGGCGAAGCGCTACATGTTCCCGCCGTATTCGTTCGCGGCGAACTACTACTGGCCGCAGGAAGGCGCGGGCTCGAGCGCCGCTGCGCCGAAGAAGGATGCCAAGAAGCCCTGAGGAAGAAACCCTCCGCTGGCCGACGAACCTCGACCGGGCGGGCATCGAGGCCCGCCTGATCGAGGTCCGCGAGAATGCGCGCCGGTTCGGCCTGCCCGAGATGGTGAAGCTGTTCGAGAACCTCGGCTCCATGAGCGCGGCGCAGCTGGGCACCAACGTGGTCGCCGCGCTCACCCTGCTGCAGACCAAGCCCGGGCACCGCCCGCTGACCATGCAGCTCGAGATGGTCGCCATGAACCTGAAGAACTTGAAATAGGCGGGATGCCTCTCCCATGCCGATGCTCAAGGTCCGCTACGCAGGACGACGTCGACCGCTCGGTCTTTAAATCGGGGTCAGGGTCGTAATTATTCTCGGCCGGCACGGCCGAGTAATTACGACCCTGACCCCGAATTACTAATGGTCGTTCTTGCGGCGCTTCGGGCCGGGCGCCATCGCGGCGCGCCGGTCGTGCTCGGCGAGGATGACCTCCATCGCCTTTTCGAATACCGAGCGTGGGGGTCCTGACTTCGCCTCGACCCAGTCGGCGAGCTCGTCCGAATTGACGCCGAGAAACGCGGCGAGGTTTTGCCGCCCGCCGCGCAGCTGCTCGCACTGCTGCAGGATGCGGGCGCACATTTCGGCCCAGCGGGGTTTTTGCTCCATTTGCCACTGACAACGCCTACGCGCGCGGGTTCTTGCTATTCCACAGCCCGCTTGATGGCGTTGCCGGTCTTGTTGGCGGTGCGCTCGACGAACTTGCCGGCGCGGGTCGCGGTTTTTTCGACGAACTTGCCGGCGCGCTTCGCGGTTCTTTCCGTGCCGTCGGCGGCCTTCTTGGCCGTGCGCTCGATGCGATTCGGCTTGTCTTCGGGGAACGCGGGTGTCGCGATCCCCAGCGCGAGGATCGCTGTAGCGATTATTCGACAGCAAAATGCGGGGCTGACGACGCCAAGCTTTGCCATGGGGTTGCGCCTCTCAGCTAACATCTTACGGGAACATCCAACAACAACTCACTGTGCCATATAAAGACCTCAAGGACGTTCGTGAGACTTATGTCACGCTCCGGGATCTGGTGATCCAGAACCCCGGCGGCTGGGACGACGTCGCCTCGCGCTCCAAGGTAGAGCGCATGTGCCAGTCGGCCACTGCGGCGCTGGAGGACAACGAGTGCCGCGATCGCCTGCGCAGCGTCGCCGAGCAGGCGGCCGCGCTTTATTCGCGCACCGGGCACCTGAAGTTCGCCCGCACGAAGATGAGCGGGGCGGACTACCTGCGGTTGCAGATCCTGATCGCCCTGGAGGCCGTGAACACGCGGATTTTCTTCCTCGAGACCGCGCGCGACCGGATCCGGATGGAGAGCGCCGAGGCGCAGGGGAATTTGGCCGACTAGCGGGCATATTCCCTGCTCTCAGTAGGGAATGATGCGTCCCAAGGAAACCTGGTCGATGTTCAAGGAGGCCGTCACGGCCTGGTCCAACGACTACGCGCCCAGCATGGGCGCTGCGCTTTCGTACTACACGCTGTTTTCCATCGCGCCGCTGCTGATCATCGTAATCGCGGTCGCCGGCTGGTTCTTCGGCGACGAGGCGGTGCGCGGCGAGATCACCGACCAGCTGCAGGGCCTGATGGGCGAGGAGGGCGCCAAGGCGGTGGAGGGCATGGTCGCCTCGGCGAGCGAGCCCAAAGAAGGCATCATCGCCACGGTGATCGGCGTGGTGTTGCTGATCATCGGCGCGACCACGGTGTTCGGCGAGCTGCAGAACGACCTCGACCGCATCTGGCGCGCGCCGGCACAGGCGAAGACCGGCGGGGTGTGGGGGCTGTTGCGCTCGCGGCTGCTTTCGATCGGCATGATCATCAGCATCGCGTTCCTGCTGATGGTGTCGCTCGTGTTCGATGCGGTGCTGCAATCGCTCGGCAAGCTCTGGGGCACCGGGCCGCTGCAGGCGATCGCGCAGGTGGTCAATTTCCTCGTCGCCTTCGGCCTCACCACCACCGTCTTCGCGCTCATCTACAAGCTCATGCCGCGCGCGAAGATCGAGTGGCACGACGTCTGGGTCGGCGCCGCGGTGACCGCCGTGCTCTTTACCGTCGGCAAGTTCCTCATCAGCCTCTACATCGGCCGTAGCGCGGTGGCCTCGTCCTTCGGCGCCGCCGGCTCGCTCGCGGTGATGATGGTGTGGGTCTACTACTCGACGCAGATCTTCCTGCTCGGCGCGGAGTTCACGTGGGTGTACTCGCACAAGCACGGCTCGCGCAAAGGGCAGGCGCGGCCCGGCGCGATTGAGAAAAAGCCCAGCTCTACAGTCGTCCAACCCGCCCCACAACCTGCCGTCGCCGCGGCGCCGGTCCGCCTCGCTCCCGCGCCCCTGCCGCCGTTGCCGGCGCGCCACCAGCTGCCGGTGCACAAGCGAAATCCCGTGGTGACCTTCGGTATCGCCGCGGCGATCGGCGCGGTCGCCGGCGTGCTGTTGCGCGTGAAGCCGGAATTCATCTTTCATCGGCCGCGACACGGACTTTTGTCACGCCTGAAATTGCGCTGATTTCCAGTTCGGCTATCCTCCCCGCATGGGAGGCGCCAAGGCCGTCGTGGTCGCGGTCGTGCTCGCTGTCAGCGGGTCGACGGCGTATTACCTCATCGCCGCGAAGCAGAAACGCGACCAGCAGCGCCAGGTCGCCGCGCTCCTCGGCGACACCACCGCGCAGCTGCGCCGGGCACTGACCGGCCCCGCGGCCGCCGACGTCGTCTCGCGGATCGACAGCAACCTGAAAGCGGTGAACGCGCCGCGCGACCGGCAGCTCGCCGACGCGGCCGGGCACTACATCCACGGCGCGCGCGAGATCGCGCGCAAGCGCAACGACGCCGAGCGCCTCACCCGCGAGGCCGCCATGAGCCGCCGCGCGCTCACCATGCACATGAAGGCGGCGAGCGCGCGCGACACCTACTGGATCCGCGTCGCCGCCGACCTGAAGAAGCGCGTCGAGCGCGACCACCACGAGCTCGAGGTGTCGCTGAAGAGCCTCTCGCACCTCCTGCAGACGCTGCCCGAAACGCAGAAGGAGCTCGCGCCGCACGTGGACGCCAAGCTCCTGCTCGAGGAAACCGAGCGGCGCAAGGCGGGCGACCAGGCCGAGCAGGCGGCAAAGCTCGCGACCCAAGAGCTGGAGAAGGTCCGCAGTCTCGCAATGCCGCGATAGATGTGGCGGAAGTGGTGGCTCCTCTTCGCGGTGATCTGGGGCGTGGTCGCCGCCATCCAGGTCGTCGTGATCCTCGCCTTCTCCCCTGACGAGCAGGCAAAGGCCCTCCAGCCCGCCGCGCTCGGCGTCCTCGTGCCCGCCGTGCTCTACGCGCTAGGCTGGGTCGTGGAGCGCCTCAGAAAATAATTCGGGGTCAGGGTCGCAATTCGTTTTCGCGTACGCGAAAACGAATTGCTACCCTGACCCCGAATTACTTGGCGGGTACGGCGGCGGCGAGGGAGGTGAGGAGCTTCTCGAGCTTGCGCGCGTCGGCGTCGAAGCGCCGGATGCCCTCGGCGAGCTTGTCGGTCGCCATGGCGTCCTGGTTGTGCTCCCAGCGGAAGGTTTTCTCATCAAGCGAGACTTTCTGACCGTCCGAGCGCATTGCGCTTTCGTTGGACAGTTTGCGAGGCACGTCGCCGTCCGCCTTCGAAAGCTTGTCCAGCAGGTCGGGCGCGATCGTGAGCAGGTCGCAGCCCGCGAGCGCCAGGATCTGGCCGGTCTTGCGGAAGCTCGCGCCCATGACCTGGGTCTTGTAGCCGTGCTTCTTGTAGTAGTTGTAGATGCGCACCACCGACGCGACGCCGGGATCTTCCGAGACGTCGATGTCGTCGACCTTGCGTTGCTGGCGATACCAGTCGTAGATCCGCCCGACGAAGGGCGAGATGAGCGTGACGCCGGCATCGGCGCACGCCGCGGCCTGCGCGAAGGAGAAGAGCAGCGTCAAGTTGCAGTGGATGCCCTCGCGCTCGAGCTTTTCCGCCGCCTTGATGCCTTCCCAGGTGCTCGCGAGCTTGATCAGCACCCGCTCGCGCCTGACGCCGGCCTTCTCGTAGAGCGAGATGAAGCGCTGCGCCTTCTCGATCGACTTTGCGGTGTCGAAGGAAAGGCGCGCGTCGACCTCGGTCGACACCCGGCCGGGCACGTGCTTCAGGATCTCGCAGCCGAAATTGACGAACACCCGGTCCATGTCGCGATCCATCAAATGCCGGAAGCGCGGGTCCTCGGCCGAAGTGAGCAGCAGCGAAGGGTTGGTGGTCGCGTCCTGCGGCTTCCAGCGCGCTACGGCGTCGATGTCCCCGGTGTCGGCGACCACAAGTGAATGCCTTTTGAGGAATTCGAGCTGGTTCATGACGATTTTTTTGACATGGCCTACGGAACTGTGACTTAGTGTGAGGCCATGCATGTTGCAACGCAAGACCTGGTTGCGACCAACTATCGCGTCCGCGCCGCGGCGTTTCTGTACAGCTTCGTGGTCCTCGGTCTCGTGCTCTGGGAGCGCGGCGCCGGCCCGGTCGCCTGGACGCTGCTCGCGCTGCAATTTCTCTTCTACCCGCACCTCGTGTACTGGCGCGCACGCTCTGCGCCGCGCCCGGTCCACGCCGAGCTCAACAACCTCTACCTCGACGCCGGCCTGCTCGGCGCCTGGTGCGCGGCGCTCGGCTTTCCGACCTGGATCACCTTCTCGCTCGTCGCCGCCACCGCGCTGAACGCGGTAGTCAACCGCGGCGCCGCGGGCTTCGGCTGGTCGCTCGCGTCCAGCGTCGCCGGCGCGGCGGTCTGGATGCTCGGCGGCGCCTTCCAGTACACGCCCGCCACGAGCGAGCTCGTGACCGCGCTTTGCGCGCTCGGCGTGCTCGGCTATACGGCCATCGTCGGCTACGTCGTCCATACCCAGACCCGCCGCCTCACCGCCACGCGCGCCGACCTGCGCGGGAGCGAGGAGCGCTACCGGCTGATCGCCGAGAACGCGGGCGACCTGATCGCGATGGTCGACCACGAGGGACGCTGGCTCTACACGAGCCCCTCCTACGCGCGCGTTCTCAACCCGCCGGACATTGCCCCGGGGGCGGATGCCTTCGCTCGTCTCCACCCCGACGACGCCCACAAGGCACGCCTCGCAGTGCTGCGCACCGCCGCCGGCGGCACGCCGCGCGACATCGCGCTGCGCCTCGTCGATCGCGAAGGGCGCGTACGCCAGTACAAGACCCGCGTGCAGGCGCTGCTCGGCCCGTCGCCGAGGATCCTCCTGGTGTCGCAGGACGTGACCGACCTGCGCGCGAGCGAGGAGCGCGTGCTACTGGCGGGCCATGCATTGGAAGGCATGACGGAGGCGATCCTGATCGCCGCCGCCGACGGCACCGTGGTCACGGTAAACCGCGCGTTCTGCGAACTCACCGGGTGGACGCGCGAGGAGGCCATCGGCCAGCCGGAGCGGGAGATCCGCAACGCACTCCAGCCGCCCGAGTACTATGACCAGATCTACGCCACCGTGCTGCGCGAGGGGTACTGGTCCGGGACCACCTGGGCGCGGCGCAAGAACGGCGCGGTCTACCGCGAATGGCGCAGCGTGCGCGCCGTGCGCGACGAAAAGAGCGCCGCCATCACCCATTTCGTCTCCGTGGCTTCCGAGGTCGGGCCCCAGGCGCGCGCCGGCATCGATATTACCAATCCCAAGCTTAGGGGTTGAAAGTTAAGGAATTCCCGGTCTCTCGTGGTGTAAAATGCAAGACAAGAAGAATTACTAACCACAGTCCCAGGAGCGAGCAGTTGCAGCCGACAGACATCAGGAACCCCGACTACTTCCACAAAGTCGTCGATTGCCAGTGGGCCTGCCCGGCCCATACGCCCGTCCCGGAGTACATCCGGTTGATCGCCGCGGGGCGTTACTCCGACGCCTACATGGTCAACTGGACGTCGAACGTGTTCCCGGGGATCCTGGGACGCACCTGCGACCGACCTTGCGAGCCCGCCTGCCGACGAGGGCGGGTCGAGGAAGAGAACGCGGCCAAGCCCGAGCCGGTCGCCATCTGCAGGCTCAAGCGCGTTACCGCAGACTACAAAGATAACAACGACATCAAGCAGCGCATCGACGTTAACAAGAAGTCCCGGTCCAACGGCAGGAAAATCGCCTGCATCGGCGCAGGCCCCGCCTCCCTCACCGTGGCGCGCGACCTCGCGCCGCTCGGCTACGAAGTCACCGTGTTCGACCAGGACCCGCGAGCCGGCGGCATGATCTGGTCGCAGATCCCGCGCTTCCGCCTGCCGCTGGAAGTGATCGACGAGGAGGTCAACTACATCCTCGACCTCGGCGTCA
>Ga0075420_100002665_pt1 | contig 15469 bp, 17 predicted proteins | sample SoiMetdeltSBSDD4_FD_75296 | JGI IMG/M metagenome (GOLD analysis project Ga0075420, IMG submission 75296) | Bulk soil microbial communities from a Populus tree surrounding site in Tennessee, USA - Soil MetaG P. deltoides SBSDD4 | ecosystem: Environmental > Terrestrial > Soil > Tree plantation... | reverse complement strand
CGGGTTCTGGCCATGAGCGGAGGCTAGAGCCTGTCCGAGCGATGCGCACATCGACGTTAGTGGGATGGCGTGATCAGCCGGTTGACTGGTGTGCCGCAGCCCAGGCCAGGATTGCGTCCGCTGGCAACGTGTTGATCACCTTCGATGCGTCGACATCACATTGGACGGCGCGGAAGCATCCGTACGGCAGCCAGTCGAGCTGGCCAGGAGCGTGTGCATCGGTATCGATGGAGAACCGGCAGCCGGCTTCCAGAGCCTGCCGCAGCAGGCGTTTGGGAGGGTCGAGCCGGTCCGGTCGGCAATTGATTTCTATCGCTTTGTCCAACTCGGCACAGGCCGCGAAGACCGCTGCCGCATCGAAGTCGCTCTCTGGCCGGGTGCGCCCGGCCCGGTGCCCCCGGTCGCCTTCACCCGTCAGTCCAACGGCGGAGGCCGCCACCTTGCGGCCGGTACAGTGCCCGAGAATGTCCAGGTGCGGGTTGCCGATCGCGGTGAGCATCCGTTTTGTCATTACGTCCGCCGGGTCGCGCAGTCCACTATGGACGGAACCGACGACGATGTCGAGCTGGGCCAGCAGCTCCGGATCCTGGTCGAGCGAGCCGTCGGCGAGGATGTCCACCTCGATGCCGGTCAGGACTCGGAAGCCTTCGGGCAGCGCCGCGTTCAGCTCGGCAACCGCGGCGAGCTGCTGGCGCAACCGGGCCGGGGACAGTCCATTGGCGACGGTCAGCCGGGGCGAGTGGTCGGTCAGCACGATGTACTCGTGACCCAGCTCCACCGCGGCCAGCGCCATCTCCTCGATCGGTGAGCCGCCGTCGGACCAGTCGGAGTGCAGGTGGCAGTCGCCCTTCAGGGCGGCACGCAACGCGGTGGCCGCGTCGTCGGTGTCGACGCCCACGGTGGAGACCAGCCGGCGCAGGTACACGGGCTCCTCGCCGGCGAGTGACTCGGCCACGCACCGCGCCGTCACGTCGCCGACGCCCGGTACCTTGCGCAGCGTGCCATCGGCGACCCGTTGGGCCAGTTCGTCCGGACCGAGCTTGGCGATCGCGGCGGCGGCCGAGCGGAAGGCCCGGACCCGGTACGTGGCTTCGTTCGCGCGCTCCAGAAGGAATGCGATGCGGCGCAGATCGGCGACGGGGTCCCGGGTGCTCATTGCCGGCCTCGCTCCGCCGCGCCGCGGCGCTCCGCTTCGCTCATGGCCTCGACCCTACGCGCTGGCTAGCGTGGAGAGCGTGCACACGATCGACTGGGTCGACGGGTCCATCGAGATCATCGACCAGACCGCGCTGCCGTCCGCGGAGCGCCGAATAAGACTGTCCACAGTGGATGAGTTGGTCGACGCGATCGTCCGGTTGGCGGTGCGCGGTGCGCCGGCGCTCGGCGTCGCCGGAGCACTGGGCGTCGCCCTGGCGGCCCGCCGGTACCCCGCGGACCAGGAGGCGCTGGCCGACGCGGTACAGCGGATAGCCACCGCTCGGCCCACGGCGGTGAACCTGGCCCGGGGGGTACGCCGGGCGGCGGAGCGCCTGCCCGACGGGCCGGACGCGGTCCTGGCCGAGGCGCTCGCGTTGCACGCCGAAGAGGTGGCCGCGTCGAAGGCGATGGCGGTACGCGGGGCGGAGCTGATCGGCGAGCTGTGCGCCGTGCCGGCACCCCGGGTGCTCACCCACTGCAACACGGGCGGGCTGGCGACGGTGACCGGCGGTACCGCGCTGGGCGTCATCGCCGAGCTGCACCGTCGGGGCCGGCTCGGCGGGGTGGTGGCCAGCGAGACCCGCCCGCTGCTGCAGGGCGCCCGGCTGACCGCGTGGGAGCTTGGGCGGTTGGGCATCCCGTACCGCATCGCGGTCGACGGCGCCGGGCCGTTCCTCATGGCGCGCGGCGAGGTCGACGCGGTGGTGCTCGGTGCCGACCGGGTGTGCGCCAACGGAGACGTCGTCAACAAGGTCGGCACGTACGCGCACGCGCTCGGTGCCGCCCGCGCCGGCATCCCGTTCGTGGTGGTGGCTCCGGAGTCCACGGTGGACTCGTCGACGCCTACCGGCGCCGATGTCGAGATCGAGGACCGAGACGCAGCCGAGGTGCTGTCGTTCGGAGGTACGGACGTGGCACCCGGCGGTGCGGCGGCGGCCAACCCCGCCTTCGACGTGACACCCGCCGACCTGGTGACCGCGATCGTCACCGACCACCGAATAATCACCCCGCACTGACGGGAGAGGTCACGCCGGGCGGACCGCCGTGACCGACCGGCGGTCGGGTGCCACCGCGGTGACCCAGCCGCCGACGCGGCCGAGGCGCAGCAGGGTTTCGGCATCCGCGGGCAGGTCCATCGACGAGCCGGGACGCGCCGGCCAGTGGACGCGGACCTGGTGCGCCGCCGCGAACCACGGCCGCAGCGCCGTGATCGGGTCGGCCGAGGTCAGCGCCTCCCGGGCCGCCTCGAGGGCGTCCGACATGCTGTCCAGCGCGGCCAGCAGCGCCGCCGCGTTGCCCCCGCACATCGCGGCGACCAGACTCGGATGGCTGGCGGCGACCCGCGTACCGTCCCGGAACGACCCGGCGCCGAGCGTGAGCGCGAGCGGATCGTCGGCGACCTCCGCGGCTACCGCGGCGGCGACCAGATGCGGCAGGTGGCTGACGGAAGCCACGGCACGGTCGTGCTCCTCGGCGGTAGCCGGTACGACGCGGGCGCCGAGGCTGGTGATCAGGACGGCCAGCTCGAGCCAGTCAGGGAGGCCGGTATCCGGCTCCAGGCACAGCACCCAGGCCGCGTCGGCGAAGAGCGCGGGATCGGACGCCTCGAACCCGGAGCGCTCCTTACCGGCCATCGGATGACCGCCGACGTACCCGGCCAGCCGCCCGTGCCCGCCCCGCAGTCGGGTGTCGACGAGTTCCCGTACCGCCCCCTTGACCGAGGTCACGTCGGTGACCAGCCCGGTGTACCCGACCGCGGCCAGCTCGTCGAAGACCGTGCCGACGGCCGGCAGCGGTACCGCTACCACGACCAGCTCGGCGTGCGCCACCGCGTCGGCCGGGTTGGCGGTGACCTGCCAGCGCCCGTCCGCTGGGGCGCGCGCGGCAGCCGTCCGCGCCGTGGCCCGGGTGATGGGGTCGGCGTCGTACCCGAGCACGCGGTGCCCGGCCCCGGCGAGCGCACGCAGCACCGAGCCGCCGATCAACCCGAGCCCGATGACCGCCACGTCCACGGCGCCGACTCTCCCACACCCGATGCGAAAGACGGCTACGGTGCATGCGTGAAGTCTCCCGTATTGTCCCTGAATGTTCTTCTAGTGGCGCTTGCCACCGTGCTCGGCCTCGCGGAGCCGGCGCGGGCCGCGGCCGTGGCCGGTACCCCCGATGCGACCGCGAGTTTCGACGGCGCTGTCCGGGCGATCGCCTACGCCGGCTCGACGGTCTATGTGGGTGGGGACTTCACGAAGGCGTACAGCGGCGGCCGGACGTACCCGCGCAGCCGGCTGGCCGCCATCGACGCGCGGACCGGCGCGCTGCTCGCCTGGGCGCCGGCGGCGGACGGCCGCGTACGTGGCCTCGTCGCGACGGGCTCGAGCGTGTTCGCGATCGGCGACTTCGGCTACGTGAACGGCGTACGCCGGGACAGCCTCGTCCGCCTGCGGAGCAGTGACGGTGCCGTGCTGAGCGGGTTCGCGCACGCGATCAACGGCGTACCGCACACGATCGGTGCCGGTAACGGCCGGCTCTACGTCGGCGGCAGCCTGACCGCCGTGGACGGCTACCCGCGGTCCGGCCTGGCCGCCTTCGACCTCAGCTCCGGCGCGCTCGACGGCGCTTGGCGACCCACCGCCGACGCCACCGTGCAGTCGCTGGCGGTCGCACCGGACCGGGTCTACCTCTCCGGTGACTTCCAGCAGATCAACGGCGTCAGCGGCAGTGCCCGGCTCGGTGCGGTCGACCCGGCGAACGGCGGATACGACGGGAGTTTCCGGCCCGAGGTCAGGTACGTCGCGCGGGGCATCGCGGTGTCGGCCGACGGCGTGTACGCCGCGCACGGCGGACCCGGGGGACGGCTGGTGTCCTACGACTTCGCGGGCGCCGCCCGCTGGACGATCACCACGGACGGCGACGGCCAGGCGGTAGCGGTTCTCGGCGATGTCGTTTATCTGGGCGGCCACTTCGACAATGTGTGCCGGTCGGCCCGTACCGGCAATCAAGGCTCCTGTGTGGACGGTTCGGAACGACGCGTGAAGATTGCCGCGATCAGCCCGGCCGGCCAACTGCTCGACTGGGCACCGCAGGCGAACGGCGTGGAGGGCGTGTTCGCCATCGCGACCACAGTGGACTTATGGAAGGTCGCGATCGGCGGCACTTTCACCACGGTCGGCGGCGCCAGCCGCCTCCGGTTCGCCCAGTTCAGTAGTTAGGCTAGCTGTGATGTCCTGGTCCGAGCCGATCCATCACGGGTACCCGAGCCGCCCGCCGTCCGGGCTGTTTCCGTCGCGGCCGTCGCGGCCGACCTACCGGGAGCCGCACCCGGTGCGCCCCGGCGCCGTGGCCGCCGGTCTCGGCGCGGGCACGCTATGGATGCTGTTGTTCGGGTTGCTCGGCACCGCATCGGTGCGCGCCTATGGCTGGTGGACGATCCTCGCCGGCGCGGTCGCCTGGGTCGTCACCGCGGTGCTGACCCGGTACGGCGATCGCGGTGTCGCCGTCGGCGCCGCGATCGCGGTCGCCTGCGCTTGGGCGGTCGCCGGCATCGTGCTTGTGGCGGCCTGGGTAGCAGGAGACGGCTGGGTCCTGTGGTGACACCGGTGCATGACCATGTGTCATTCATCAATCACGCCTGGTCACTCCCCTTGACGAACCGGTAAGAAGTAGGCACTCTCTGGCGCATGGGCCTGACGCTGCAGCGACTCGACCCCGAGCGGCACCGCCGTCGGTTGCAGCTGCTCGCGGAGCTTTCCGGTGCCAAAGCGGTCCGGGACCGAGTCCAGCCCCGCCGCCTGCGCACCGATCGCCTACGAGAGCTGATCGCCACCCGACGCCGGCTGGCCAGCTGACGCGTTTCGGGCATTGTGCGCCCCCGCTAGCCCTCACCCGATAGCGTCACGCTTGGGATGCGCGTATGGCCGTTGTCGATAGTGGGAGGATCGTGTCGTACTTCGCTGCAGCAGTGGCCCGCGAACCCGGAGGGTGGTCCGCCAGCGAGATCGACCTCACCGGAGCCGCCGATGTCGAGGAGGTAGCCGACCGGCTCCGCGACGTCGCGCCGGATGCTGAGGTGTCGTTGCTCTTCGTCGAGGCCGATGACCTCTACCTCGTCGTCATGCGGCTGGACCAGGGTGAAGACCTGCGGGTCTTCGGATCCGACTCGGTGTTCGCCGAGGAGTCCCGGCTCGGCGCCCTGCTGCTCGGCGACGTCGAGGCGCCGGCGCTCGAGCTCGACGACGCGGTGGCTCGACCCGCGAGCGCCGACGAGGACGACACCGGCACCGCGCCCGCCGAACCCGATGTCGACCCGATCGGCGACGCCGACCTGCTCGCCGACCTCGGCATGTCCTCGCACCGCCTGCTCTCGCTGTGCGCGCGGGAAGGCATGCTGCCGTCCGATGTCACGGCCGAGGTCTGCCAGGTGCTCGGCTGCGGCGACGAGGTCGAGGAACTGCGAGAGGCGTGACTTCGCGCCACGAGGCCTGGATGCGCCGCGCACTCGCCGTCGCTTCTTCCGGGAGTACCGCTGACGTACCGGTCGGAGCCGTGGTCTTCGACGCCGCCGGACAGGAATTGGCTGTCGGCTGCAACGAGCGGGAGCTGACCGGGGATCCCACCGCCCACGCCGAGATCCTGGCCCTGCGCCGAGCGGCGGCGGTACGTGGCACGTGGCGGCTCGCCGGCTGCACGCTCGTCGTGACCGTCGAGCCGTGCACGATGTGCGCGGGTGCCATCGTGCTCGCCCGGATCGCCACCGTCGTCTTCGGTGCCTGGGAACCCAAGACCGGTGCGGTGGGCTCGCTCTGGGACGTCGTGCGCGACCGGCGCCTCAACCACCGCCCCGAGGTGCATTCGGGCGTGCTCGAATCCGAATGCGCCGCCCTGCTCGAGCGTTTCTTCGACTCCCACCGGTCCGGCTAGGCCGCCACGCGCAGCAGGGTGCTGGCGACCTCGCGGGCGGCCTGCGTCCACGGGGACGGGCGGCCGGTCGACGGGTCCAGCTTGACGATCGCCCGGTGGCCCTCGGCGTACACAGTGGACCGATCCGAAGACAGGAAGCGGAAGCCGTACACACCGCTGGACTCGCCCAGCCGGTCGAGCCAGAAGTCGACGAGCACGTCACCGGTACCGCGGATCGGGGCGAGGTACGCGATGCTGAACTCGCGGACCGCGTGGACCACGTCGGGAGTCGTCGGGCGACCGTTCGAGAACGAATGGCCGCGCGCCGCCCAGTACGCGGACAGTGCCCGTTCCAGCAGCACCGCGTATCTCGCGTTGTGGACAATGCCCATCGGGTCCAGGTCGTCGAAGTGAACGGTCGCGGTCTCGGTCGGCATGACTCAGACCTCCGGTAGCAGGGACGGGTCGGTACACAGGGCGCGCAGCCGGTCGAGCACGGCGCGCCGGGCGAAGTCGTAGGCGGTGGCCGGAGAGAGCAGCCGGGACTGCAGGACGGCGACCAGGCCGAGCGCCTCGATCTCGAAGGCCAGCCGCCGCACGTCTACGTCGTCCCGCAGCTCGCCGACCTCGACCGCCTCGCGGGCCAGCCGTTCGAGCAGGTCGAGCCACTCGCTGAACACCACGGCCAGCCGGTCGTGCACCAGGCCCGCCCGGGCGTTGTACTCGAACTCGGCGTTGGCGAAGAAGCATCCGCCGGGCAGCACCTCGGTTTCGTAGAACCGCAGGCGACTGGTGTGCAGCGCCCACAGGCGGCGTACCCCGCGCGGCTCGTGCAGGGCCGGAGCGAGGATCTTCTCGGCCCACTGCTCGCGAGCGCGGTCGATCGTGGCGAGCTGCAGCTCCTCCTTGGAGGTCCAGTGCGCGAACAGCCCGGACTTGCTCACCCCGAGCCGCTCGGCGAGCTGGCCGAGCGACAACCCGTCGAGCCCCACCTCGGTAGCGAGGACGACGGCGGCATCGAGCACCGCACGGCGGGTGCGTTCGCCGCGGACGAGTCGGCCATCCACAGACATGTCCACAGCCTACAACAAAAAGACCGACCGGTCGTTAATTTTGTGTGGACGGCAGTGTGACCTTGACCATGAGGCCGCCGCCCTCCCGCGGAGACGCCACGGCCTCGCCGCCGTGCGCCCGGGCTACCGAGCGGACGATCGACAGCCCGAGCCCGGTGCCCTTGGCGGAGCCCACCCGGTCGTTCAGCCGCCGGAAGGGCTCGAACAGCCCCGACACCTCGTACGCCGTCACCACCGGCCCGGTGTTGGCCACCACCAGCTCCACTGTGGACCCCGCTACGCGCGTCTCGACGGACACCCAACCGTCCCGAGCGTTGTATTGCACCGCGTTCTGCAGGAGGTTGAGCGCGAGGCGTTCCAGCAGGACCGGATCGCCGACGGTCGGAGCCGGTACAACAGTCGCCACGACCTCCACGCCCGCGGCCGTGGCGTCCGCGCGGACCTGTTCCACGACGTGGGTGGTCAGCTCCGACAGGTCGAGCGGGGTACGCCCCGGCGGCGCGCTCTCCGATCGGGCCAAGGTCAGGAGCCCGTCGATCAGCCGTTCGTGCCGGCCGTTGACCTCGAGCAGTGTGTCGCCGAGCTGGCGCAGGTCGGTGGACGCGTCCTGCCGGCCGAGGGCTACCTCGAGCAGCGTGCGGTTGATGGCCAGCGGTGTACGCAGCTCGTGTGACGCGTTCGCCACGAACCGGCGCTGCCCGTCGAATGACCGGTCCAGCCGCTCGAGCATGTCGTCGAAGGTGTCGGCGAGCCGCTTGATCTCGTCCTGCGGGCCGCGCAACGCGATCCGCTCGTGCAGGTGCCGGTCGGCCTCGGGAGCCGCGACGATGCGGCCGGCGGTCTCGGTGATCTGCTGAACCGGACGCAGTGCGCGGCCGGCGAGCAGCCACCCGGCGCCGATCGAGGCGATCCCGACCACGCCCAGCGCGATGCCACCCTGGGTCAGCAGGGAGTTCAGGGCGTCGTTGCGGACCCGCTCGCGCTCGACAAAAATGCGCTCGCGGATCTGGTCCAACGTGTCCGGGTCGACATTTGGCGGCCGCCCCGCGTCGAAGACCACGGCGCCGCCTTCCATCCGCGGCCCGACGCGGTCGAGCCGCTCCGCCATCAGCAGGTAGGTGACGAGCAGCAGCACACCGCCGGCGAGAAAGAAGAGTCCACTGTAGACCGCGGTCAGCCGGACCCGGATCGTCCAATGTCGACGGATAAAGGCAATCATTCGACCTGGTACCCCACTCCCGGCACGGTCTGCACCACCTGCGGCTCGCCGAGCTTGCGCCGCAGGGTCATCACGGTCACCCGTACCACGTTCGTGAACGGGTCGATGTGCTCGTCCCACGCCTTCTCCAGCAGCTGTTCGACGGAGACCACCGCGCCGTCGGCGCGCAGCAGCTCCTCCAGCACCGCGAACTCCTTGCGGGACAACGGGACGAAGTGGCCGTCGCGGTACACCTCTCGCCGCGCCGGGTCGAGCCGGATGCCGGCGCGTTCGAGGACGGGCGGCGCGGCGGGGCGGGCGCGCCGGCCGAGCGCCCGTACCCGGGCGACCAGCTCCACGAACGCGAACGGCTTCGGCAGGTAGTCGTCCGCACCCAGGCCCAGCCCGGAGACTCGGTCGGTAACCTCGGCCGCCGCGGTGAGCATGAGCACCCGCGTCTCCACACCGGACTCGACGACCGCCCGGCAGACGTCGTCACCGTGAACGATCGGCAGATCCCGGTCGAGCACGAGCACGTCGTACTCGTGCACACCCAACCGCTCGAGCGCCGCGTCACCGTCGTAGACCACGTCGACGGCCAGCGCTTCGCGCCGCAGCCCTTCCGCGATCGCGTCGGCGAGCAGCTCCTCGTCCTCGACCACCAGCACACGCACGTTCCCATCGTCACAAACCGCGAGATAAGGCCGACGTAAGGCCTCACGTTGATGCCGGCCTTATGCCCCATCCCGTGAGATACCCCCATGACCAGAGGCAGATTCGGACTGTTAGCCCTGGCGCCGCTGTTCCTCCTCGGCATCGCCGCCTGTAAGGGCGCCGCCGCGGACGACGGCATCGCCACCGTGGGCGGACCCAACGGGGTGGCCGCGTCCCAGGCCGCGCTCACCGACGAGGAGAAGCTGCGGCAGTTCGCGCAGTGCATGCGGGACAACGGCGTGGACATGCCGGATCCCCAAACCGATGGTGGTGGCCGGATCCGCATCGACCGCGGCCAGCTCGGCGATGTCGACCGGGACAAGGCGATGGCCGCCATGGAGAAGTGCCGCCACCTGATGCCCAACGGCGGAGCGCGGCCCCAGCTGTCCGCCGAGGATCAGGAGAAACTGCGCCAGTTCGCCCAGTGCATGCGGGACAACGGCGTACCGGACTTCCCCGACCCCGACCCCAATGCCGGCGGTATCGCCATCATGGGCGGCGGACCCGGCGGCCGGCTCAACCCCGACGATCCCGCGGTCCAGAAGGCCATGGAGACGTGCCAGGACAAGCTGCCCGACATCCGACGCGGTGGACCGTCCCCCGGAGGCACGAGCGGATGAGCTTGTCTAAATCTCGGCGCGTCCGCGGCGTGGTGGTCGCGGGCGCCGCCGTGGCGGTGGTGGCTGCCGCGGCCGCGGCCTCACTCGGCTTCGGCGGAGACAACGAAGGTACGGCGGCCCGCAGCGACCTTCCACCGGCGCTCGGGGAGGTGACCCGGGCGACCCTCGTGGACTACGAGACGGTCAGTGGTGAGCTGGGGTACGGGGACGCGACGGCGCTTGCGGCCAAGGGCGGCGGCACGGTGACGTGGCTGCCGGCGCTGGGCGCGACGGTCAAACGCGGGCAACAGCTCTGGCGTGCCGACGACGAGCCGGTGGTGCTGCTCTACGGCGCGCTGCCCATGTACCGGCCACTCGCCTCCGGGGTCGAGGGCGCAGATGTCAAGCAGTTCGAGGAGAACCTGAAGGCACTGGGCTACACGGGGTTCACTGTGGACGATTCGTTCTCGTCGTCCACCGCGTCGGCGGTACGGGACTGGCAGGAGGATCTCGGCCTCGCCGAGACCGGACGGGTCGAGCCGGCCCAGGTGGTGTACGCCGCCCGCGAGGTCCGGGTGTCCGCGCTGACGGCTCACGTCGGTGACGCGGCGGCCGGCCCGATCCTCAGCTACACGGGCAGCACCCGGCTGATCACCATCGACCTCGCGGTCGACGACCAGCGGTTGGCGACCAAGGGCGCCACGGCCACCGTGACGCTCCCGAACGGGTCCACTGTGGAGGGTTTGGTAGCCAGCATCGGTACCGTCGCTACCGCCGCCTCCAACGGGAACGGGCAGGACCAGACGGCGACCGAGTCCACGATCGAGGTGGTCGTTACGGTCGCCGACCAGAAGGCGCTCGGCACCCTGGAGCAGGGTCCGGTCGACATCCAGCTCGTTGCCGAGCGGCGGGAGAACGTGCTGACCGTACCGGTCGCGGCGCTCGTGGCGCTGCGCGAAGGCGGGTACGGCGTCCAGGTGGTCGAGGGTTCCTCCGCGCGGTACGTGGCCGTCGAAGTCGGCATGTTCGCCAACGGCCGGGTCGAGGTACGGGGCGCGGGTCTGGCCCAAGGTACGCAGGTGGGGATCCCGAAGTGAGCGCAGCGGAGCGCCGCGGCGCCTGGACTGAGGCGACACTCCGGCCGTCAGGCCGTGGTGTGGCGCCGAGGGAAGGCGGCGCACAGGGCGCGCAGCGGAGCGAAGACCGGCAGAGCGTCGTCGTGCTGGCGGACGCCGCTAAGACGTACCCCGGCGGCGTGACCGCGCTGGACGGTGTGTCGCTGTCGGTCGAGTACGGCGAGATGGCCGCGATCGTCGGCCCCTCGGGCTCCGGCAAGTCCACGATGCTGCACCTGATCGGTACGCTCGACCGGCCGAGCGGGGGACAGGTCTATGTGGACGGTCACGACGTGGCCGCGCTGTCCGATCGGGAGGTCTCCGCGCTGCGCGCCAGACGGATCGGGTTCGTGTTCCAGCAGTTCCACCTCGCCGGCGGAGTGTCCGCTGTGGACAATGTGGCGGACGGTCTGCTCTACGCCGGAGTCGGCCTGCGCGAGCGGCGGACCCGGGCGGCCGAAGCGCTGGACCGGGTCGGCCTGGCTCACCGGCTGGACCACGAGCCCCACGAGCTGTCCGGTGGCGAGAAGCAGCGGGTCGCGATCGCCCGCGCACTGGTCGGTGGGCCGGCGCTGCTGCTGGCCGACGAGCCGACCGGCAATCTGGACTCGGTGTCCGGCGCCGCCGTCCTCGAAGTCCTGCGGGCGCTGCACGAACAGGGGACGACCGTGCTGGTGATCACCCACGACCGGCAGATCGCGGAGAGCCTGCCGCGCCAGGTGTCGATGCGGGACGGCCGGATCGTCGGAGACTCGTCATGAACCGCCTCGTGCCGGCCCGACTGCGGCTCGTCGACGTGGCCCGCGTCGGGGGAGCGGGGCTGCGCGCCCGCCCACTACGGGTGTTCCTGTCGGCACTCGGTATCGCGATCGGCATCGCCGCGATGATCTCCGTTGTGGGAATCTCCACGTCCAGCCGCGCCGAGCTGGAGCGCACACTCGACCGGCTCGGTACCAATCTGCTGACCGTGTCGCCCGGTACCCGGATGTTCGGTGGCGAGGCGGCCACCCTGCCCGACGAGTCGGTCGACATGATCGGCCGGATCGGGCCGGTGACCTCTGTTTCGGCGACCGGCAACGTGACCGACGCTCGCGTGTACCGCAACGACCACATCCCGAGCGGGCAGAGCGGCGGGATCGCGGTACGGGCCGCACGGGTGGATCTCCCGGCGACCGTGGGAGCCACGATTGCCTCCGGTGCGTGGCTGAACGAGGTGACCGCGAAGTACCCGGCTGTTGTCCTGGGCGGCAAGGCAGCCGACCGGCTCGGCGTCGGGGCGGCCGGCCCGGACACGCAGGTACTGCTCGGCGGCGAATGGTTCACCGTCATCGGGATCCTTGACCCGGTACCGCTGGCTCCCGAGCTGGACACCTCCGCGCTGGTGGGCTGGGCCGCCGCGGAGTCCTATCTGGACTTCGACGGGCATCCGACCACTGTGTACACCCGATCGCGCGAGGAGTCGGTCACCGCGGTCCGTACCGTCCTCGCGGCCACGGCCAACCCCGAACAGCCGGACGAGGTCGAGGTATCCCGGCCCTCCGACGCGCTGGCCGCGGCGCAGGCTACCGACCGTACGTTCTCGGCGCTGCTGCTGGGACTGGGCGGGGTGGCGTTGCTCGTCGGCGGCGTCGGGGTGGCGAACACGATGGTGATCTCGGTGCTCGAACGCCGAGCCGAGATCGGGCTGCGCCGCTCGCTCGGCGCCACCCGTGGCCAGATCCGCGCCCAGTTCCTCACCGAGTCCCAGCTACTCGCCGGGCTCGGCGGCGCGGGCGGGGTGCTGCTCGGAGTAGCGGTCACCTCCGTGTACGCCAGCAGTCAAGGCTGGCCGACCGTCGTACCCGCATGGGCCACCATCGGCGGCGTGGCCGCGACCCTCGTCATCGGCGCCGTAGCCGGCCTCTACCCCGCGATCCGCGCCGCCCGCCTGTCCCCGACGGAGGCGCTCGCGACACCGTGACCCCCTCTCCCGTCGATCAAGGACTTGTGCACGTGGTTCGATCTCCGATTCATGTGCACAAGTCCTTGATCAACGGCTCGCTTAGTGCGGTGGGCCGGCCTCGATCTCGCGCCGGAACCTGGCCAGCCAGTCGCCGTCCGGCGATTCCGGGCCGGCCACCAACCAGGTCGCGCCGGCGGCCGCATAGTCGGCGGCCGACGCCGCCCCGTCGTCGATCAGCGCGATGTCCCGGCCCGGCCCGATGGCCCGCCGGACCTCGGCGACCTGATCGAGGGTCAGCCCGCCGGTCGCGTCACGACCAAGCGCGAAGACACCGTCATACTTTGCGGCGCGGGCTAACGGGCGCCGGTGTGGCCAGGTGGCAGCGACCCAGATCGGCGGGCGCGGTCGCTGGACACTCGCGGGCGTCAGTCTCGCCCGGACGTGGAACAGCGGCCCGTCGTGGGTGACCTCGTCGCCGCGCAGGAACTGGTCCAGCAGGACGAGCGACTCGTCGAGAGCCTCGCCGCGAGCGCGCGGATCGGCCGACTCGCCGAACGATGTGAACTCCTCTTTCGGTACCCCCAGACCGACGCCGACCACGACGCGGCCGGCGCTGAGGTGATCGAGCGTGCTGATCTCCTTGGCCAGCTTCCACGGCCGGCGCCTGGCCAGCGGGGTGACCATCGCACCGAGCCGGATCCGGCTGGTGGCCGTCGCGATGCCGCCGAGCACGACCCACGGGTCATGCAGCGGCATGCCGTCCGCGATGTAAATGTGGTCCCACAGGAAGAAGGCGTCCCAGCCCGCGGCCTCGGCAGCGCGCGCACAGTCGATCAGGTCGGCCGGAGTGCCGCCCGGTGGGATGGAAACGGCGTACCGCATGCCCGCATGTCTACCGCGAGCCTCCGACAGTTCTACGTCTCGATCGCGGCGTCGAGTGCGATCTCGACCATCTGGGAGAACGTCTGCTCGCGCTCCTCCGCCGTGGTGTGCTCGCCGGTCTTGATGTGGTCGCTGACCGTCAGGATCGTCAACGCCCGTGCCCGGAACTTCGCCGCGACCGTGTAGAGCGCCGCGGACTCCATCTCGACAGCCAGCACGCCGTACTCGGCCAGCGTGTCGTAGAGGTCCGGCCGGTCGGTGTAGAACGCGTCCGCCGCGAAGATCGGGCCGACGTGCAGCACGACGCCGCGTCGCGCGGCCGCGTCGACGGCGGCGCGCAGCAAACCGAAGTCGGCTACCGGGGCGTAGTCGATGAGCCCGTCGAAGCGGACCCGGTTCATCGCCGAGTCGGTCGACGAGCCGATGGCGGCTACGACGTCCCGCAGTTGGAGGTCGGTGGTCAGCGCACCGCAGGAGCCGACCCGGATGAGCATGCGGACGCCGTACTCGCTCAGCAGCTCGTGGGCGTAGATGGCGGCCGAGGGCATGCCCATACCGGAACCCTGTACCGAGATCGGGGTGCCCTGGTACGTGCCGGTGTAGCCGAGCATGTTCCGCACCGTGGAGTAGCACTTGGCGTCCTGCAGGTAGTGCTCCGCGATCCACTTCGCCCGTAGCGGGTCACCCGGCAGCAGGACCCGCTCGGCAATCTCCCCCGGCTTGGCGCCGATGTGCGTACTCATGGGGAAGATCCTGCCAGGCGAGCCGTCGGGTACGCTTCTCGGCGGTGGTGTGTCCGAGTGGCCTAAGGAGCACGCCTCGAAAGCGTGTGAGGGGGTAACTCCTCCCGGGGTTCGAATCCCCGCGCCACCGCTCCTGACTGACCAACACAGACAATGGGCCCGGCCAGTGGGACCTGCCTGCCTGAGCTTGCGGTTGTCAATAGGCTGTCGCCGGCACTCATCATCCCTGGCCGGCTCGTCGGTTCGTCGGTTCACACACCGCGGGTTGTCGGTTGCGCCGGACGGCGAGCGCGGCGAGCGGACACGCCCACCGGTGCAGTACACCGCCGGCCAGTCGTTGACGCCAGCTGCCGAACGCCACTGTGGACTCTCGCCGCGCCGTCAGCACGCTCAGCCCGAACAGCGCCTCGGCGTACGGAACGTACGACGCATGCCTGCTCCCGTTTCGACGAGCATCGAAGGGAGTGTTCCCTCGGCCGCGGCGACGCCGATACTCGCAACACGCGGCACACCGCGGAATTGGTCGCGACTGTCGTATCGGCCGGCTGGACGCCCCTCGCGCAGTACAGACTTCATTTTCGGCGACGCGCTGGACTTCATCGCGTGTGTATTAGGTGACGCGGCTGGCTGGCTGGTCCGGAGCGACCGGCCCGTCGTTGTTCACTTCCGTCACAGAGTGCGGCATATCGCCTCCGCCTGCCGCTGTTCCCGGCAAGACTGAAATCCGGTGACGTGGCTGGAGGTTGACATGCCAGCGCGGTGGAGGTCGGGTCTCGCGGCTGCCATTCTGGTCGGTCTCTGTGCGGGCTGTGGCGAGCGCCAGGCCGGTACGGGAGTCCCCAGCCCACCGGCCACCACGACACCCGCTCCCGAACAGCCGGGTGCCCCGGGAGCGCCGGGCAACCGGGATCAGAACAACCGAGCACCCGGCAGTCCGATCAAGATACCGGCGGTGACCGAGCGCGGGGTATCGATGACCGAGGTGCGCCCGAGGATCAAACAGCGGTTCATCGTGGCCTGCGGCGACGGTACGGTCTGCGTCACGCTGGTGGAGAGGCCCGGCGACCCCGACCCCGAGATCACCCAATGTGAGTTCTCCCACCTGAACAAGCC
>Ga0075420_100002664_pt1 | contig 15477 bp, 12 predicted proteins | sample SoiMetdeltSBSDD4_FD_75296 | JGI IMG/M metagenome (GOLD analysis project Ga0075420, IMG submission 75296) | Bulk soil microbial communities from a Populus tree surrounding site in Tennessee, USA - Soil MetaG P. deltoides SBSDD4 | ecosystem: Environmental > Terrestrial > Soil > Tree plantation... | reverse complement strand
CACAGCACCGTCACCACGAGCGCCTCCGGGTCGTTCACCCGCCGCGCCACGTTGAGCGCGACATGGGTGATGAGCCCCGAGGACCCGCCCGCGAACAGTCCCTCCTCTCGCGTAAGGCGCCGTGCCATCGCGAAGGCTTCCTTGTCACTCACCGTCTGGAACTCGTCGACCACGCTCATGTCGAGCGTGCTCGGAATCTTGTCCTGCCCGATCCCTTCGACCTTATACGGCGTCCCCTCCAGCTTGTTCGCGCCCTGGCTCCGCCAATACTCGGCCAGTATGGAGCCCTGCGGGTCGCCAACGACGATCTGAACCTTGGGGTTCTTCTGCTTCAGGTACCGCCCAACCCCGGTGATCGTGCCACCCGTCCCTGCACCGGCGACGAAATGAGTGATGCGCCCTTCGGTCTGGTCCCAAAGCTCCGGGCCGGTCGTGGCGTAATGCGCCTCGGGATTCGCATCGTTGTAGAACTGGTCCGCGAGAATCGCGTTAGGCGTCTCCTTCGCGATCCGCTTTGCCATCATCACGTAGCTGTCCGGATGGTCCGGCGGCACCGCAGTCGGCGTGATGATCACGTCGGCGCCGAAGGCCTTGAGGAGCCGCACCTTCTCCTGCGACATCTTGTCCGGCATCGTGAAGACGCAGCGATACCCCCGAATGGCCGCTGCGATCGCGAGCGCCACGCCTGTGTTGCCGCTCGTACCTTCGACGATCGTCCCGCCGGGCTTGAGCCGACCCTCACGCTCTGCTCGTTCGATGATCGGTAACGCGATGCGGTCTTTCACTGACCCGCCCGGGTTGAAGACCTCGGCCTTCGCGAACATTGGAGTGCGGATGCCGCGCGTGACGCGGTTGAGACGAATGAGCGGCGTCCACCCGATGGTGTCGAGCACGTTGTCGTACGGCGTGCGGTGGCGCTCGACGGCGGCTGGGTCGGTGGCGGTGCTATGAGACATGGCAATGTATGATCAAGAGGACCGGCACTCGCCTGCTATCAACATCGCAACCGCTCCACTAGTTCCTCGGCTTGAGCACTGTGTCACCCGGCAGGGGAGCCGCTTCGGGATGCCGAAAATAGACGGGAAACAGGACCGAGATCGCCAGTGGTGCGCCCTTCGCGTACGCCGGCCTGAACACCAGCGCACGGGCGCCGGTCACGGCCGCTGAATCGAGCGCGGGGTAGCCGGAGGTCTCTACCACCGTTGTCGACTCCGGATGCACGCGACCGGCTGTGTCGATGTGAATGCGGAGCGTGACGTTGCCCTGCACCCGTCGCGTGTAGAGATCGGGCGGATACTTGAACGGCAGCTCGGCATTGCGCATCACCGGAAGGGAATCAGGCACGAGCCCGGCCTGGAGCGCCTCGATCATCTTCTTCGCGTCCTCCTTGCCGACGCATCCCATCGCGCCGCTCGTGACCGCGGCGACGAGGAGAAGCGTGCACCACCGCTCACGCATGCCCGTGTCCGGAGCGCGCCTCGTCGATCAGCCGCGCGAGCTGCTCGAGTGCCTGAAGGGGGGTCATAGTGTTGATGTCGAGCGCGCGAAGTCGGTCGACGACCGGGTGCGGCGCGCCGAATAATCCAAGCTGTTCGGGCACAATCGGGCTGACGCGGTGGTCCGTTGCGCGGCGCTGGCTACCCTGAGCCGCCGGATTCTCGATCGAGCGACCAAGCGCCGTAGCCATGTGCGCTCCCTCACCCTCCAACAGTGCCAGCACTTCGCGGGCACGCCCGAGCACCGGCGTCGGAAGCCCAGCCAGACGACCGACTTCTATGCCGTACGAGCGGTCAGCACCACCCGGCTGAAGTCGATGGAGAAAGAGAATCTGCGGCGGAGCGCCGGCGGCGCCCGCGACTTCGCGCACGGCGACGTTATAGTTGCGCACTGCGTCTAATTCGTCCGCGAGCTGCGTGAGCTCGTGGTAGTGTGTCGCGAACACCGTCTTGCACCCGACGCGGTCGTGCAGGTGCTCGCTCACCGCCCAGGCGATCGAGACGCCGTCGTACGTCGACGTGCCGCGGCCAATTTCGTCGAGCAGCACGAGACTCCGCCGCGTCGCCGTGTGGAGGATCGCGCTCGTTTCCGCCATCTCCACCATGAAGGTAGACTGTCCGCGCACGAGGTTGTCGCTCGCGCCAACGCGCGTGAACACGCGGTCGGCGATACCGATGCGCGCGCGAGTCGCGGGCACGAAGCTCCCAACCTGGGCGATGAGGACGATCAACCCGATCTGCCGCAGGATCGTCGACTTGCCGGCCATGTTCGGGCCGGTCAGGATGATCATGCGGGCGTCGTCCGTCAGGCGAACGTCGTTCGGGATGAACTGCTCGCGCGGCATCATCCGCTCCACGACCGGATGCCGTCCGCCCACGATGTCGAGGGCGAAGTCGTCTGACATCTCCGGCCGCGTGTAGCCTTCACGCTCCGCTACTTCCGCGAATGTCGCCAACACGTCGAGCTCGGCCACGACGGTCGCGGCCTGTTGCAGTCGACGGATCTCACCTGCGACGTTGACCCGGAGCTGCTCCACGAGCTCACGCTCGCGTACTTCGATGCGCTCCGTCGCGGTCAAAACCCGCTCCTCGTATTCCTTGAGTGCCGGTGTGACGTAGCGCTCTGCCCCGGTCAGTGTCTGTCGCCGTTGATAGTCTGCCGGAATGAGATGGCGGTTCGCGTTCGAGATCTCGATGTAGTACCCGAAAACGCGGTTGTATCCGACCTTGAGCGATGCGATGCCTGTTCGCTCGCGCTCCACCGCCTGGATCTGCGCAATGGCATCCTTTCCACCGCTCCGGAGCGCCCTCAACTCGTCGAGGTCCTCGTCGATGCCTGGACGGACCGAGTCCTCATCGCCGATGGTGTTGGGTGGGCGATCGACCAGCGTCGAGCACAGGTAGTCCCCGATGTCGTGACAGTCGTCCCAACGGGCCGCGATGCCGGCGAGCGCCCCGGCGGTGCCTAACGGCGAGCACGCGTGGGCGACTGCGGGCATCCTCGAGAGCGAGTCGCCGAGGGCCCGGAGCTCACGTGGGGTTGATCGGCCGGCGGCGGTTTTGCTCGCGAGCCGCTCGACGTCACGTACGCCGTCGAGTGCCGTGCGCACCGCGGCGCGAGCGATCGGATCGCGTACGAGCACGGCGACCGCGTCCAGCCGTTCGTCGATCGCAGCACGATCGAGCAGCGGGGCGAGAAGCCATCGTCTGAGGAGTCGAGCCCCCATCGGCGTGAGCGTGCGATCGAAGACGCCGAGCAGCGTGCCGGAGAGATCGCTGCCCCGCCCGGAAGTCCCGTCTCCTCCTCGCAGTGATTCCACGAGCTCGAGGTTCCGCCGCGTCATGTCATCGAGCGGCATCGTGCCGCCGCTTCGCTCCAGGACCGGCCTGGTGAGATGCGGCACGCCACTCGGCTGCAACTCACGGAGGTAGCGGAGCAGCGCACCAGCAGCGCCAATGGCACTGCCCGCATCGCGGCTAAGGCCTAATCCTTCGATCGAGAGGACGCCGAAGTGTCGCGCGAGCTCGTCCGCGGCGAGCGCCGGGTCGAATTCCCATGCCTCGCGCGCCGTCACGAGCGCGCCTTCGGTCCGCTGCCCCGTCGACACCAGCGCGTCCGGCTCGCCTCGCACGACGAGGACCTCACGAGGCGAGAACCGCGCGAGGATCGATGGAGCATCCCCGAGACTCGAAATCGTTAGGCGGAACTCTCCGGTGGAGACATCGGCCGCGGCGGTGCCGACCGAGCCACCGATCGTGTGCACCGCACAGAGGAAATTGTTCCGCGCGCCGTCGAGCAGGTCGTCCGAGAAGGCCGCGCCCGGCGTGACCGTCTCGACGACCTCGCGCCGGACGATCCCCTTCGCGAGCTTCGGATCTTCGACCTGTTCGCAGATCGCGACCCGGAACCCCTGTTGCACCAGCCGGCGGAGGTATTCACCCACGGCTTTGACCGGGACTCCCGCGAGCGGAACCTCCGCCGCGCCGCCGTTGTTCCGCGACGTCAGCGTTAGGCCGAGAAGCCGCGACGCGACCTCCGCGTCGTCGTAGAACATCTCGTAGAAGTCGCCACAGCGATACAGAAGCACCGAGTCCGGGTGCCGCGCTTTCAGCTCCCGCCACTGCCGCATCATCTCGGTGTCCTTCACCCTCTCCGTCACCGGCGCCTGGCTCCGTTTCACAGGATTGTGCGTTGCACGCCCGGGCGCCAACAGGCTCGGCCGTGCCGCTGCCCACCGGCCTCCCGGATGGCAGCGACTAAGAGCGACTAACTATCAGCGACTAAGATAGTTGAGTAGCCAGGCGTCACGCTGGCGGCTCTCGGTTGCCGGTCGCTGAGGCTCGGTGCATCCGAGGCAGTCACGTCGGAATATCGGCGCGGAAAGGGCGTATCGCCACGACGACGGCTAACTAATAGGATGGCCTCGTGTGTTGGACACGAGCGGTCGCCGCGTGTGCCGCGGTCGTTGTGCTGGCCGCTTGCGGCTGCGCCGCCCCGTCGTCGCTAGCGGGGCTCCGCCTCCACGATGACGCCACGGACGTTCCATCGCCCCATTTCGCGCAGCGCCTGCACCGCGCCCTCGCGCGTCGGGTACCGTCCGACGCGAACCCGGTACGGCTTGCCGTCGCCCACGACGCGCGCTTCGTAACCACGCCCCGTGAGACGCTTCGCGAGTGTGTCGGCCGGGGCGGAGGTATCGTACGCCGCGACCTGGACGCTGTACTCGCGCGTCGTTGCCGTAGACGTCGCGCGTCCGGCCGTGTCGCTCACTGTGCGCTTCGCCGCCGCAGCGCTCCTCTCCGTCGCACCGATTGGCGCGCCGGGCGTTGGGCTCGCCGCCATTCCGCTGCAGCGTCGCCCATAGTAGTCGAGCTGATTCCTGAGCTCCACGTCGCTGGGGCCCAGCCCTTCGCGGGCGGCGCTTACGGCGGCACACCCCGCCGCGACGTCACCATCGTCGAAGGCGAGGCGCGCGAGCGTCACGCTCGCACGTGTGCGGATGGCACCCGTCGGATGTTCCCGCGTGAGACGCGCCAAGTGTGCTCGCGCGCTGGTCCGGTCGCCGCGAGTCATCTCGAGCTGCGCGAGCAGGAGGAGCGCTTCCGGCGCGCGCGGAGAGAGCGGGTACTCTACACTCAGACGACGATAGTCTCGCTCCGCCGCGGCCGCGGTCCGGCTGAGCCGCGCACGCCAGAACAACGCCTCCGCATATCCCGCTGAGCCTTCCGCCCTCACGGACAGGACCGAATCGACGATTGCGCGCCCGGCCGAGTCGTGCCCCGCGCTGACCAGTTGCTGGGCGCGCTCGAAGACGGGCTCGACGGCCTGCGCGCCCGCGCGCGTAGCCCAGACGACGAACATCAAAGAGGCCAGCGTCGCCAGAACGGGCAACGGCGTGACAGCGCGGTACATCGACGGCAGCGTGGGTCCGATTGGTGAGTGTGGGCAGGAGAAAATAACGCGTCCGCGCGCGCCCTACGCCGCGGCGCGCCGCGCCGGCCCACACAGCGCGAGAACGAGCGACGCGATCATCTGTTCGTCCGAGGAGAGCCGGCTCTCCTTCGCCGCAAAGTCCGCGGCGAGGAGTGCATCCAGGGCCGCCTCGAGCTCCGGAGCGCTCCAATTCGGTACCGCTCGGCTCCACGCGCTGACGGCTTCGCCCCACGGACGACCAGTAACGGCGTTGCCGCTTTCCTTGAGGAGCGAGAACAGCTCATTCTTGATGTCCGGGGCTGGAAATCCACGGTCGCGCGCGGCACGGGCCCACGCGAGAGCGAGGGTCTGCGTGGTCAGCGCCATGACGACGGACACGGCAGTCGTCTTCGGCTGCGCCAGCACATGATCGACCATCGCGAGCGCCCCAGGAGCATCGTGCGCCAGTACCCGGTCGAGCAGGTCGCCTAACGTCTCGCCACGCCGCACGCCGACGACCGCGCCGACCGCGTCTTCATCGATCATCGCGCCGTTCGAGTAGCTCGCGAGCTTATCCAGCTCCTGGGCGAGTTGAGGGAGGTCATTACCGACGACGCCGATGAGAAGATCGACTGCGCCGGGGGTGATCGTTGCGCGCAGTGAGTTCGTGACGTAGTGCACCACCCACTTCGGGACGAGATTACCGGCCAGCAGCTCGAATTCGACCGCGGCAGTCTTCGCGATGAGCGCCGCGTCTTCCTTCGTCCCGGCCGGTGCGACGAGTAGCAGCACGACGTCGGGCGACGGGTTCACCAGATACCGGTCGAGGGCGGTGCGCGCGTCTTTCTTCAACGCGTTCACCTCACGAATGACGACGACCCGCCGCTCTGCCATCATGGGTGGGGTCGCGACCAACGATGCCACCGACTCGGCATCGATGCTTCCACCGCGCCGTACGTCGAGATTGAAGTCGCGCGTCCCGGGGTCGGCGGCGGCGTCGATGAGCTCCCGCGTCTTCTCGTCTTTCCGGTACTCGTCGTCGCCGTAGAAGTAATACGCGCGCGCGAACGAGCGTTCGTCGATTGCCCTGCGCAGGTCTTTGTGAGCGGTCGCCGCGGCCATGGCCCCTAATATAGGAACCCTACCGCCCTCAGCGTGCCCGGGTGAATTGCACCTGCGCAAACCGCATTGGAGCCTGCTGAGCGAAGTACACCATCGGCCACATCGGCATCCCCGCCGACACCGACGCCACGAGCGCCTCGTGGGCGACCGCCGACGGCGGTAGCGCTGGCTCCGTCGCCACGACGGGTGCGAGCGCCACCTCGCTGCGCGGCGCTGTCCAGTTGAGCGACGTTGCCGTCACATAGCCAACCGCCACGAGTCCCGCGGCGACGCTCATGAATGCACCAATGCCCGGCCCGCGTGCCCCGACCACCGGTCGAGACGCCATCGTCTGGTCGGACTCGATGCGCGCCCGCAGCCGGGCGTAGAAGTCCGGTGATGGCTCAATCGCGGGCAGGTTTCTGACGACGAGTAGCGCGCGCCGCACCTTCGCGTCGTGTGCCGCGCAGCGCTCACACTCGAGCAGGTGCTGCTGCATCGCGACGACATCCTCTCCTGGAAGGAGATCGTCGACGAACGCGACGTGTTGTTTGTGAAAGCTGCGACAGTCCATCGGCGGCGAGATCCCCACGAAACGTCCGCGTAACGGTACCCGCCCCTGGGGGCGGGGTTCCAGATTACGGACGGGGTCTTTTCGGCGGAAGGGGGTAAAAAGACCCCCGGGACGGCTCACGTGTGGCAGAGCGTCCCGAGGGTTCTTTTCAGCAGCGAGCGGCGTCGCCGTGCAGCAGCCGCGCTCGCGACTAGCCGCAGCCTAGTTCCGATTTACTAGTCCAGCGCCGGCGCAATGATCTCCGCGAACGAGTTCCGCGCCCGATTCAGCCGCGACTTCACCGTCCCCAGGTTGCAGGACGTGATCTCTGCGATCTCTTCGTACGACTTTCCCTCGAGCTCCCGAAGGATGAACACCTGCTTGTGATGCTCCGGCAACCGCTCCACCGATTCCTCGACCAGCTCACGCAAATGTCGCTTCCGGTAGAGGTCGTCTGGCCGCGAATTGCTGTCCTCGAACTGAAGGGGCCGCTCCTCGTCCTGCCAGTTCTTCTTGATCGTTTGAAAGAGCACCAACGGATTCCGCGACCGGTTCCTGAGCTCGTTCTTCGCCAAGTTCGACGCGATCGTGTAAATCCACGTCGAGAACTTCTTTGACCGGTCGAACCGATGGAGGTGGCGATGGACCCGGATGAAAACCTCCTGCACGAGGTCTTCCGCCTTCTCCCGATCACCGATCGTGCGGTACACGAAATTCAACAGCCGAGTCTGGTAACGTTCCACCAGCTCCTGAAACGCCCGCTCCTCGCCGCCGAGAAACGCAGTAACCACCGCCGAGTCGTCCAGCGTGCGCAGCTTTTCTCTGACAGCCGCTCCAGGCAGCGATACCGCTCGCTTGATTGCGACGTCAGTCATGGTTCACTCCGTGGGAAAGCTTCGAGACGTGTTCGCGATTCTGACGATAACTGGATTCGATTTCGCACCTCCAGCTGGTGTCGGTGCCGTAGTAAAGCACGCGGTGTGCCCTACACAACCCGCCCCCAAAACAGTTTGCAAGCCATTCACAAACAACGACTTATCCTGACACTTACGGCCGTTGATCGTTGAGCTCGCGCCTCACTAGTGTCCACTTATGGCGACGCTCGAGAGGACACTTTTTGCACAACGACACGCTGACGAGCTCTGCCATTAAGCTACCGCCCGGCCCTGAAGCCAGCGGCGTAAAGCAACCCCACGATCGTCTTCGCATCCTGAATCACGCCTCGCTTTATGAGTTCGAGTGCCCGGGATAGGAGCATCGTCTCGAGCTCAATGAACTCGTCGGCTTCCCGAGCTAGCTCACCGCGACTCAGCCCCACCGCCATGAAAAGGTGGATCTTCTCGTCCGTGAAGCCCGGCGTCGTGTAGATCGTGACTAGGTGTTCGACACGCTCAGCGTCACAACCCGTTTCCTCCCGCAACTCGCGCCGGGCACACTTGACAGGCTCCTCACCCGGATCCAGCCGCCCCGCCGGAATCTCGTAGACGAACCCCTCGGCCGCGTACCGGTATTGGCGAATAAGGAGAACTTGGGGGTCGTCCCCGCTCGGGTCGCTCAGAAACGGCACCACCGCGCTGGCCCCGGGGTGCCGGATCATTTCGAGCTCCCCGACCGTGCCGTTCGGGAAACGGACCGTGTCGACGTCGAGGTTGAGTACACGGCCGGTGTACACGCGCCTCGATCCGATTCGTGGGCTATCGTTCACAGGCTGAGCTCCATCTGACGTGATTGTGGGTCTTCTGCAGCTACTTCGTCACTCCGGCTCAGCGAGGCTCGCCATCAGGGCTGAACCTCCGCCGATCGTCCGGGCCACACGTGTCGGGACAACGCGGTACCCGACGCACCCGGCGCAATGCGGTTGGCGTTCCCGCAACGTACCGCTCGTGGACTCTCGCGGCTCCCGCGCGCTGGCGGTTGAATTGGTGCATCTCCGCGGCGTTAGGCGGAGGCAGTTGGGCGGCGTTGCCGTGCCCGGATTCGGGCCGTCAGGACAGCGGATTCCCTTCCGCGTCGTACACCTGCACTGGCCCGAGCCCCAGCTGCGCCACCGGCTCGCGCACTGCGGCAGCGTCGCCCACGGCAACGATCTGCACCTGCTCGGGGCGCACGTGTGCGCGCGCCGCGTGGAGCACATCGGCCCCGCTTACGGAGCGGATGTTCGCCCGGTACCGGTCGAAGTAATTGTCCGGCAGCCCATAGGATACGAGGCTCGCCAGCGCACTGGCGATCGTGCTCGTCGACTCGAAGCGGATGGGGAACACACCATCCAGGTAGCTCGTCGCCAGGGACAACTCGGCGTCGCTGACTTCCGACTCGCGCATGCGTTCGATCTCGACGAGGATCTCGTGGATCGCGGCATCGGTGACGTCACTGCGCACTGCCGTCGACACTGCGAATGGCCCTGCGCCACGGCGCCAGTCGAAGGAGGAGAACGCCCCGTACGTGAACGCGTTCGCCTCCCGCAGATTCAGGTTGATGCGTGACGAGAACAGCCCGCCAAGAATCGCGTTCATCACGGTGATCGCGAAGTAGTCGGGATGAAGCCGCGGGACTCCGACGTGCCCCACGCGCAGCTCCGACTGCGGCGCGTCCGCTTTCGCCACGATGTGTACGGCACGCGTCGAGCGCGATGCTCGATCGAACACGGGCACCGCTGCGACGGTAGGGCCATTCCAGGATGCGAAGGCCTCCGATGCGACGGCACGCGCCGTATCCGCAGTGACGTCGCCGACCATGATCAGCGTGATTGCGCTCGGCGTGTAGCGACTCTGGTAAAACGCGTGGACGGCATCCCGGTTCAGGGCGCCGACCGTCGTCTCCGAACCACCGTCCGGCAGTGCATACCGCGAATCAGGCGCGTACGCGAAGCGATCGAACATGTCATCCGCGAGCCCACGCGGTTCCGCTCGCTGTTGCAGAAGATCCGCGAGTCGCTCCTGCCGTATACGTTCGACCTCGCGTTCGGGAAACGTTGGCTCGCGCAACACCTCGGCCAGTAGCGCCATCGCCTCCGGGAGCCGCGAGGTCATCACGGTCACGCGGACCGTTGCGCTGTCCCAGTCAGCACTCGCATCCAGCGCGGTGCCTAGTCGTTCGAACCGCTCGGCGAGCATTGCTCCGTCGTTACGCGCTGTCCCCTCCGCCAGCGCGCGCGCCGTCAGTAGCGCGACACCTTCCTGGCCGCGCGGGTCCGCCGCAGCACCCGCGTCCACCAGCGCGAGCGTCGTGACGATGGGGAGTTTAGGGACGGGCGCGACGACGATCGAGAGCCCGTTGGGCAGCGTTAGGCGCTCGAAGTCGGGGAAATTGTATGCGCGGCTCGGCCCCGGTAACGGCCGCGGCGGTGCGGCGGTGCCGGTCACGTGGACATCGCCGCGAGGTCGGCGGCAGGCACCGCTTCCTCCTCACCCTCGCGAGGGACGTACACGAGGCTCACGCGGTTGTCGGCGCCGAGTCGTTCCCGGGCGAATGCGTTCACATCCGCGGCTTGTACACGTCGGTGTCGGTCCGCCTGCTCGTTCACCAGCTCGGGATTGCCGAAATACGTCGCGAACATTGAGAGCTTGTCCGCTCGCTCCCCCGCGGCCTGCATTGATGCGACGAAGTCCGTCTCTATCAGCGCCACGGCGCGGTCGATTTCAGCCTGGGTGACTCCCCCTGTTCGCAGCGCATCGACCTCTTGCACTACCTCGCGCTCGAGCGTGTCGGCGTCGATTCCAGGACGTGCCGTAACGTCGATGACGAGGAGGTCGCTCGCTTTCGGGAGGTCGAACGTGAACGCGGTCGCCTCGGCGGCGATCTGGCGTTCGCGAACGAGCGAGCGATGCAATCGGCTCCCGCGCCGCAATCCGAGAATCGCGCCAGTGACGCTAGCCGCATAGTACGCGTCGCTGCCGAATACCGGAGACCGGAACGCCAGGTACAGCCGCGGAAGCATGACGGCGTCAGGTACCACCTCGCGTCGCCAGTCGCCGAACGTGGCCGGAAGTTCCATCGGAGGCAGCGCCGGGTGGCCCGTGCTGCGTGCGATGGGGCCGTAATACTCCTGCACGAGCCGTCGTGCTTCTGCTGGGTCGAAGTCACCAGCGATCGAGAGCACGGCGTTGTCCGGCGTGTAATACGTAGCGAAGAATTGCGCGACGTCGTCCAGGCTCGCTGCAGTCAGATCTTCCATCGAACCGATCAGCGAGTGGTGAAAGGGATGATGCGCCGGGAACGCGAGCGCCGGCAGCTTTTCCCACCACGTGCCGTACGGCTGATTGTCCACGGACCACCGACGTTCGTTCTTCACCACGTCGCGCTGGGTGTCCAGCTTCTGTTGCGTCATCGCTGGGAGGAGGCGACCCATGCGGTCAGCTTCGAGCCACAGCGCTAGCGCGAGCTGGTTCGACGGGACCGTCTCGAAGTAATTCGTGCGATCCAGCCATGTCGACCCGTTGAGCGTTCCACCGGCGCGTTGGACGAGCTCGAAGTGCTCGTTGGCGGCGACGTTCTCCGACCCCTGGAAGAGCATGTGCTCGAACAGGTGTGCGAATCCTGTCCGTCCTTCGCGTTCGTTCGCCGACCCGACGTGATACCACACGTTCACTGCGACGATCGGCGCGGTGTGATCCTCCGAGAGCGTGACGAACAGCCCGTTCGGCAATCGAAAAGTGTCGATCGGCAGACGCATAGGCGTAAATTGCACCCTCACCATATGACAGAGGAACCCCGATTCCCGCAGGTTCGAGCACGGTGTTGCTGACGCTGGTGGCCGCCGGGCTCGGCGTATGCCTGCTCATGGCGCTGATGGTCGTCACCGTGTGGTGGCGACAGGAGCGTATCGCATACCAGCCGCCGTCGGAGAACCCAGCACCGCCAGAATCGGCCCTTCGAGTGAGCTTCGCCGCGTCGGATGGTCAGCCACTCTACGCGTACATCGTGGACCCGCCCTCGGACGCCGGCGCTCCCCCGGGTGTCCTCGTGGCCTTTCATGGCAACGCAGATCTTGCCACTTGGCAGATCCCGTGGGCACAGGAAGCCGCAGCAGGTACCGGCTGGCGCGTGGTCCTCGCCGAGTACAGAGGGTACGGCGGCCTTCCCGGCGTGCCGGATTACCTCGGCGTTCGGCGTGACTCGCGAGCCGCGTGGGATTACGTGTCCGAGCACCTGGCGGCAGCGTCGGGTCTGGCCGCCATTTTCGGCCACTCACTAGGAAGCGCGGTCGCCGTCGAGTTGGCAGCTGATCTGGCGGACGAGACTCCGATGACCACACCTGCCGTACTACTGTTGCAGTCTCCCTTCACGTCCGCGCGCGACATGGTCCGCATTGTCTCGACACGACCCGTTCAGTTGCTCTGGAGCCTCATTACCCGGGTTCACTACGACACGCGAACCAGGCTCGCTCGCTTGAACACGCCGGTTTGGATCGCTCACGGCGTGCGTGACTGGTTGATCCCTGTCGCCATGGGTCGCGAGCTTCACCGGACGGCACGGCGTCCGGGACGTCTACTCTTGGTGAATGACGCCGGTCATAACGACGTCGACGAGCGAGGCGGTGAAGCGTACTGGCGATGGTTGTCGGACGCGCTTGCTGAAGCGGTTACCGCTCACGCGGGGCTGATGCTCGCTGCCCAACCGGGATCGAGGCGCCATACTGAAACGTCGGGTTGAATCGATCAATGCGCTGCGTGCGGTCTCCTTCTCCCGGTTCGTCCAGTCAGTAGGCGCCCAACACCGGTAGCGTCAGTTCGAGCCAGTGCTACTGGTCGAGCGCAAAGGTTTGCGCGACGATCACCATCGGAACCTTGATCGATTCACTGATCACGTAGCTGAGCGCCTGCCCACGATTGGCGGAGATCGGGCTAGTATGCGTCGGAGACGTGTAGGCATTGACGCCGTACCGCGTCGACAGGATACGAAGCCGAAGCATGTGAAACGGGTCGCTCACGAGAATCGCCGTTCGAAGTTGACGCGCGCGCATGATGGCCGATACGGCTTCGAGTGATTCCCGCGTGGTGCGCCCCTCGTTTTCGAGAAGGATCGCCGTGTCAGGCACGCCCCGCTTCAGTGCGTACAGGCGACTCACAGCTGCTTCACTGGTCGTGTCACCGGCACCTGTCCCGCCGGTGAAAATGAGTCGCGGTGCGAGGCCGCGCTCCCAAAGGTCGAGCGCATGGTCGAGCCGTGCCCGGAGAACAGGCGACGGACGTCCAACGTACTGCGCAGCCCCAAGGACCACGATGACATCGGACTCACGTGCTCCGTCTCGCGATCCCCAAACTACGACGGCAATCGCCGATGCCGCCCACACGGCGAGTAGCAAAGCGAGAGTGCCACCAAGAAGTAGCCGAGCGATCCGCGTCGACGCCATCCGGCGAAACTAACCGCTGGGTATGAGACAACGACAGAGTCCGCTCGGCTACGTCATCAGCCCCTGCTCGGCGAACGATCCCTCTGCTACTCGGCGAGGCTCAAGAGGGAGAGCCACAACACATCGAACGCCACACGGTGGTTGGCCTCCGGCGCGAGCGATGCATGGATCGCCAATCCATCAATGAATGCCACGACGACGTCCGCGAGCAGCGGGACTGGCACACGCGGACGGAGTTCGAGCAGTGCAAAGAGGCGATCGACGGTTCCAGCCGCCGCGTCCCGCCTCGCGCGCGCGGAATGCCGAATCGCGTCGCTGATGAGCGGACCACGCTCCTGGGCAAGCTCGTTGAGTACGCGGAGGTGCCCCCGTTCAATCTCACCGGCCACCCATTGCCAGAGGTCATCGACTGCGGTTTTCGGCGCGCTACGCGCAAGCGTCGAGGTTTCTCGTTCGATCGACTCGCGCGTCATCCACTCGATAAGGCGCGTCAGTAGCGTTTCCTTGTCGTGAAAGTGGTAGTGGATGAGTCCCTTGCTGACTCCCGCCGCGTCGGCTACGTCCTGCATGCTGAGATTGGCAGTGCCGGCTGTGACGATTCTGGCAGCGGCCGCGTAGAGAATCCGCTCCGGCGTCGATAGCCGACGCTCTCCCGTCAGGTGGCTCGAACGCGTCGCTGAGCTCAAAGCTCCCGTTGCTCCCGGGGCGCAGGGCACCCCACTTTCAGCCCTTTCGCGGTCAAGGCGGTCGCGAGCTCCTGCTGGGCTGGCGGTTCACCATGCACAAGCCAGACCTGTTCTAGTCGCGGTGATCGGTCGCGTACCCGGTCGATCCATGACCCCAGCTCGTTGCGGTCGGCGTGCGCGCTATATCCGTTGATGATTTCGACCTCCGCTCGAAGCGGAACTTCGTCGCCGAAGATGCGCAGCATCGGCCGCCGTTCCACAATGCGTCGGCCAAGCGTGTGTTCGGCTTGGAAACCGACGATGAGTACCGTGTTCTGCGGGTTCGACGCTCCTTGCGCCAGGTGATGTAGGATTCGGCCGCTCTCCACCATGCCCGAAGCGGCAATGATCACCATCGGGCCGTGCATGCGCGATAGGGCCTTGGATTCCTCGACATCGCGAGTGTAGTGCAAGAGCTCGAACCGGAACAGGTTGTGAACCTTGCGCACCAGGTCCTCACCGTGGTCGAACACGTCCGGGTGCAACTCGAAAACAGACGTCGCGTCGATGGCGAGAGGACTGTCGATGTAGATCGGAATCGCCGGAATCGCGCCTTCGGCGGCAAGTATGTGAAGGTCGTACACAAGCTCCTGAGTTCGGCCAACCGCGAACGCGGGAATCAGAACCCGGCCGCCACGTGCGGCCGTGGCTCGAATCACCGCTGCCAGACGCGCTCGCGCTCCTTCCACCGACTCGTGAGTACGGTTGCCATACGTTGACTCCATGATGATGGCGTCCGCGCCTTCGGGAGGTTCTGGATCGCGGATGATCGGGAGCCCTGACCGACCGATGTCTCCTGAGAACACAAGCCGGCGTGTTCTGCCACCTTCGGTACAATCGAGCACGACCGACGCTGATCCGAGAATGTGCCCGGCGTCTATAAAGGTTGCGCGCACACCAGGAGCGACATCGAACATCCTGTAATACGGCACGCCGACCGTGAGCTCGATCGTGCGTGTCGCGTGTCGCATCGAGTAGAGCGGCTCCGCGTGCTCCTTTCCTCGCCGGGAGAGGAACTCCGCATCCTTCTCTTGGATGTGTGCCGAGTCGGCAAGCATGACCGCACAGAGATCGCGCGTTGCTGGTGTAGACCAGATCGTGCCCTCGTACCCGTGGCGCACGAGGAACGGGAGTCGTCCCGCATGGTCAATGTGGGCGTGTGACAGGACGATCGCGCTGATCTCGCCGACTGGTACCGGAAGCTGAGTGTTCTTCTCGGTACTCTCATGCCTCCGGCCCTGAAACAAACCACAATCGAGAATGACCGTCGATCCCGCAACGCGGAGGACGTGGCATGACCCGGTGACTTCGCGCGCGGCGCCGATGAATTCAATCTC
>Ga0075420_100002663_pt1 | contig 15479 bp, 13 predicted proteins | sample SoiMetdeltSBSDD4_FD_75296 | JGI IMG/M metagenome (GOLD analysis project Ga0075420, IMG submission 75296) | Bulk soil microbial communities from a Populus tree surrounding site in Tennessee, USA - Soil MetaG P. deltoides SBSDD4 | ecosystem: Environmental > Terrestrial > Soil > Tree plantation... | reverse complement strand
CCCGCCAGGCTCGTCACAAGTAGGGCGGGCCTTTATGGCCCGCCTCGCCGCTTTGGTCTCAGGCCCCCGGCTCGGAGAACTGAGGTTTCGGAGTGACTTGTGATTCGGGGCCTGTGACTTGTGACTTGATTCGAGCGAAGCGGAGCTGCGAGCCGGTGTAGAACAGCAGCAGGTACGTCGCGCCGTAGAGCGCCGTGCCGACGATGAAGGTGGCAAGGGGAGGCCACGCGACCGTCACTTGCAGCCAACGAACAGGGACCGTCGACAGCACTGCGATGACGGTGATTCCGGCCAGGCGCCGCCAGGGCAGGGCGTCACGCAGGCCGAGCCGCATCAGCCAGGCGACGCGCATGACGCCGATTGTTTTGGTCACCGTCAGTCCGAGCAGCGCGACGAGTACGGCGCCCATCAGGCCGAAAGACGACAGGAACGCGCCGATCAGGCCCGCCACGCACGCGAAGCGCACCAGATTCATGATGAGCAGGAAGCGCGTTTGCGCATACACCCGCAGCACCGCGTCCACCGCCATCACCGCGGGGAGCATGGTCAGAACCCACACGATAAAGATGGGAACGCTCGCCACATACGTGGCGGTGAATAGTCCGACGATCAGGTCGTGTGCTCCGACGACGAGCAGGGCGGCGAGAGGGAATATCAAGAACGCCAGGCGACACACGGTGTCATGCCAGAGCGCAACGGCCGCGTCTCCGCGCGGTGTGTCGGCCATCTTCACCATGAGGATGTTCACGGTCGAGGTGACGATCAAGTCGTATAGCGGAATCTGCAGACAGCCGATGGCGTAGATGGCGAACGTCGCGGCGTCGAACCGAGCAGCGACTACGTACTGGTGATAGTTGATGAGCACCACGTCCACACCGACGGCGAGCGCAAACGGCAGCGCATAACCCAACTGCTGCCGCAGCAGCGCCGTGTCGATCCGGAGCTCACGTCCGCACAGCCGCCACAGCGCGACGAGGGTGGCTGCCAGACGCAGTGCCGCAAAAATGGCGGCGCCGAAGAAGACTGCGTCGAGGCTCGCAAACAACAGAGCTGGTCCGATGAACAACAGCGTTCGGACCATGTCGGAAATCGCGTAGGTGATCGCTGCCGCCAGGTGCTTCTGCCGCGACACCATGACGATTTCAAGGACCGTCGCCGTGAGCATGAACGTCAGAAACAGCCCGAGCGGCACGGCGTACTGCGCAAGGTGCGGGTTCATCCAACCCGCGAGCATGGGCCGTGCGAAGTAGAGCACGCCGATGGATGCGGTGCCTGTCAGCGCGAGCGCCGCGATCGCGTTCGCGGCATATCGTCCAGTGTGTTCCGGCTTGCGGGGCACGAAGTAGTAGAGGCTCTCGGCCATGCCGAGCTGCAGGACCCCGTACAAGGTCGCGTAGATCAGGAAGAACTGCTTATAGACGCCGAACACGGCCGGGTCGAACATGCGCGCCAGGACGATGCCGATCGCAAACGATGCGGCCAGGCCTACGCTGCGACCGGTCACGAGGAGCATCGCCGGACGCGAGCTGCTATCCATGCGGCTGTTCCTTCTCTATGTGCGTGCGGCCGCACCGCCGCGCGGGCGGCCAGAGATCCTGCACCTGGCAGTTGAGGATTGCCGGCGAGAAGCGGCCATCGGCGTCTACGGATGACCCCTGCCAGAGCAGTAGCCGTTCAATCGTGAGCGCCGGGTGAGACCGGTCACTATGACGACACGCGGTGTAGGCGAAATCGTAGTCCGCGCGCTTGACCGCCTCGACTACGGCGGGCGTGAATTGTCCGCCTGGATACGCGAAGTGCCGGACCCGCTTGCCAAGATAGCGCTCCAGCTGTTTCTTCGAGCCTGCAAGCTCCTCGGCCACGACCTCCGCGCCCTCCGCCGGCAGCGATACGTGATTCTTCGTGTGCGAGCCGATTTCGATCCCCGCCCTGCCCATTTCAGCGAGCTCTGCCCATCCGAGCGTCTGCGGCACATTGTGAAACCCGTTGCCGACGGTCGCCTCGAGTCCATCCATCAGACGGCGCACCTCGATGAGTGGCAATTCCGGGAGGATGGACGTAACCGCGAGCATCGGACTGATCGCAGCCACTCTGTTCCGTGTGATGCACGCGAGCGGCAGATGCAGCGCACGAAACAGGTCCGTCATCTCTTGCCGGGGGTCGCGCCACGCGGCAAACGCCTTGGTCATCAGGTGATAGAGCTTGTCGTGCACCTGCCAGAACGGGCGCCCGATGAGATTCGTCACGACGAACACGCACGCGGGGATTCCCTTGCGCTTCAGGATTGGAAACGCCTGCTCGTAGACGTCGCGATATCCGTCGTCAAACGTCACGGCCGCTACCGGCTTGTTGAAGCGCCGACTGCCGGTGATGTGCTCGCCGATCTCGCCAAGGCTCACGAACGTGAATCGACGGCCGATGCAGTCGAGATGTCGCTCGAACATACGGCTGCTGACGAGCATGCTCGGCATTTCGGTGTTGGCAGTAGCGCCGAAGTTCTCGACGACGCGGTGGTAGCCCAGCACGAGCGGGCTATCGGTGCGGCGCGCCAGCACCGAGGCGAGACCGTGGTCGTGCGCGCGCGAGATCGTGGACGCGAGCATCGCTTTCAGACGCCAGCGCCACTGGATCGCGGCTCTCGACCGGAGCTCCCAGCTCGACTGCAGGCGAGATTTCACGTTCGGACTCCCAGCGACAACAGGCGGCGGGTCAGCGGAGCCAGCCGTCGGCGCGCTGCGACGACACCGTGATGCAGCCACCCGCCGACGTGCGCGGGGAACGCGCGAATCTGATTGAGCTTCCGTTCACCGGTGGCCCAGAGCCACTTATACGGCTCTGCGCCCCACAACATGTCAAACGTGTGCAAGCCTTCATCGAAAGCCGCGCGAATCGTGAGCGCCATCAAGACGAGGCCGATGCTCTGGTTGCGGTAACGCTCGTCGAATCCATGTTGATAAAAATAGAACTGTCCGTTGTAGGCGAAGCCGTACATCACCGCCGCCGGTACGCCGTTCAGGCGAAGCACGTACATCCGCAGCCACCCGCGCTCGAGCGCCTGCCGTGTTGCGTCCTGATGAAACGCGCGAAGCGCTGGCGTGAGAAACGCAGTCGAGCCACCTTGTGCGCTGAAGCGCCACTCGTGGAAGGCAAAGAGAGCCGACAACGCTTCGTCCCGCTGCGCGTCCGTGGTGACTCGCTCGAGCGACATATCACCGAGCGCCCTCAAACGCCGCCGCACGTTGGCACGGTGTGCGCGTCCTCGGGCGGCCAGATACGACTCCCAAGTGTGTCCGCCAAGATCGATCACCGGACAAATTCCGTTCGCCACGATTGACGTCGTCCAGCCGCAGTCCTGAAGGCGCCGCGCGACGTGCGCCGCCAGCGAGGTTTCCGGGACATGCTCGAGCCTCAGCGTCTGCCGCTTGCTGGCGATGAAATCGGCCAACGAATCGAGCGCCTCGGATTCGCGGCCGCGCCGAACGATGAGATCCAGGTAATCGGATCCCGCGTGCCCCGAGCCGAGGAATTCGAGGCGCGTGAACCAGCCTGGCGAGCGCGTGGACATCAGCGGCGCGATGGCGATCAGCTCGTTGTCGGACCACACCGCGATCGTCTGGAGCCGGGCGTTGCCCCCAAGGTTCGCCCACCAGGCGTTCAACCATTCGAACGTGAGAAACGGATTGTTCGCGCCACTCGCAGCGAGGAGCCCATCCCAATGTGGCCGCAACGCCGCGAATCCGGAAAGATCCTGGATGCGCTGTATCCGCGTCACCGATTGCGCAGCGGTCAGGCTCGTGGCGACGCGGGCAATCGGCATCACTGTACGGCCCTCCTGCCTGTGACCTCTGACACGTGCTCCGCCATATATGCAATCTGGCGTGGCGTCAGATCCTGATGAATCGGCAGCTCGAGAACGTGCCCCCGGAGAAACCTCGCGTCGTCGGACATCTCGTCGCCCGATTCGCTGCTTTCGTTCCAGAATTCGAGTGCGTCCACGCCTCGACGATGGAGGGCGCGCGCGGCGGCGTGCTTGTCGCCGACGAAGATCGGGAAAAACAGAGGGCACGTGCCTTCCGGCAGATCCGGAAACACGCGGGCGACGCTCGGATCGAGCAGTGCGTCGAGCCTACGGTAGTTCTCGATGCGACGCTCACGAATGTCCTGCATGTCGAATCGGTCGAGCAGCCGCACGGAGAGCGGCGACATCGCGAGATCCACCTCGTCCATGTTGAAACCGATGTCGCCGACATTCGCCCGCGCAATACCCATCGTGCTGGCAAGCCGGCCGAGCGCGCGCTTGCCGGTTTGCAGCACGGCGCTCGCGCCCCCGACTCGACCCCGGATGCGCTGGACCAGGAGTTCCGTCGTCCGTGCCATTTCGGACGCGAACCCGGCATCGCGAAGGGGCAGACGCGCCAGCCCATCGAGACGCGGTCCGTTCTGTATCAGCAGGGCTCCGTTCGGCATCGGCAGTGTCTTGTAGAGACAGAAGACCGACCAATGTCCGAAGCTGCCGAGAGGCTGCCCATCGAGGTCGCTCAGGAGCGACAGCGCGCAATCCTCGACGAGGAACATCCCGCGCGGTTTGCACAAGTCCGCAAGCAGTGAGACCGGCTGTGCCCACCCGACGTAGTGGATGACGTAAAGCACATCAGGACGATGGCGGTCGCACAGTGCGCGCAGCATGTCCACATTGAGCTGCATGCGCCGGTCAATGGGGTAGTAGTGGATGCGTGCACCGGCGGCACGCATGGCCAATACTTCGTTGCCGCTGTTGTAGTCCGGCGCCAAAACCGTGAGGTGTGGATTGCGTTCGACGAGCTCGCGAAACAGGTAGTAGATCGCGTTCCGTGCCCGGTAGAACGGGAGTCGGCCGGGCACGTCGAGCGGAAACCCCGCCGTCGCCGTCGCGGATGTGCCGCGCAGCAGATCGGCCGCGGAAAGGCCCTGGTACGTCGGCACACACGTCGCGGTCACGCCCACCATCGTTTCAACCCCGGTCCCAACTGGAACTTGACGGAATGCAGGAGTCTTGCGCGTGCGCTCTTGCCGAATACGAATAGCCACTCGTGGCCTCGGACCGTGGACGTCCATTCGAGCTTCCACGGTTCGGCGTCGCCCAGGAAGTCGACCTCCGCCAGGCCACGCTCATAGGCGTCGCGGATGGCGAAGTAGGTGAGCAGCTTGAACGGTGCGCACGTCGCGTATTCCGGGTCGTAGCCGGTTTTGAAGAGAAACAGCCGGCGCTGAAAGCACGCACCGTACGACACGGCGACTCGCTGGCCGCCGACTCTGAGAAACAGCAGCTGCAACCACCCTGCTTCGGTGCCGCGGTCGATCAGGTTCGAATAGAAGTCGTGGACGGCTGGTTCACACGTGATCGCCGTGCCCGCGGTCTGCTTCCACCCTGAAGCCTCGAGGCGCCACGCGTCGGAAGACGCCGCGCGTATCGCGTCGCGCTCGGTGAGAACCTCCAGCACCACCTCACCGGTCCTTGTAGCCCTCGACAGCCGATTGCGCAGGTTCGACCTGAATTTCGCGGAGAGTCCGTTCAGGTAGTCGTCCCACGTACCAGTCAACGTCAGGTATGGCGAGTCGCTGCTCTTCCAGACGCCCGTCGAGCATCCGTCCGCAGCCGTATGCTGCAGGAAAGCCGCGCTCGTGGCGGAGCCGCTCTCGAGCTGATTCAGCTGCACGACATCCCACGAGTTGCGGCTATCGCGAAGGCTGTTCCAAACAGCCCGATACGACTCCTCTGGGTGTGACGCGACGATGAAGTCGGTGCGTGGCGTGTGATCGTTCTGGATCAGCCGGATGCAGCGCGCCGGAACGCCGTACATGACGACCGATTCGCGCATCAACGGCGCAATCGCGGCGATTTCATCGTCAACGCGGACGATCAGCACCTGCAACTGCCGGCCGGCGCCAAATGCATCCCACCAGGTGCGCACCCACTCGTGCCGCAGAAACGGGTGCATCACGTCTGCCCGGCTGACCGTATCGTTCCAGACCCTTTCGAGCGCGAGGAACTCGGTGTAGTCGGTGACGAGCTCGACCCGGCACGCCCCACTGGACAGGGGAGGGGCGGTGCGCATCGGCACCGAGCTGATTGATGGGGCCGGCATCATACGGAGGCCTCCAACGGACCGTATTGCTTGCACTGCTTGCGCGCGAGAAGCTCCGAATACAGTTGCTCGGTCGCGCTCACCATTCGCTGTACCGACAGGTGTTGGCGGACGAATTGCCGCGCAGCACCGCCGAGGTGCGCCGCGAGAGCGCTATCGTCGAGCAGGCGCGAAATCGCGGCTGCGAGCGGCTGCACCTGTCCCGGAGGCACGAGCAGTCCGGTTTCACCATCGGTGAGCGCTTCGGGTGTCCCGCCGACACGAGTGGCCACGGTCGGTGCGCCCGCTGCCATCGATTCGAGCAACACGTTCGAAAGCGCTTCGCTGAGCGAGGGCATCACCGAGACGTCTGCAGCGGCGAGCAGCGCCGGCACGTCGGACCGAAGACCGGTGAACACGACCCGATCCGCGACACCTTGCTCCACCGCGCGCTTCTTCAGCTCGTCGAGGTAGGGGCGCTGACTTGGTGCGGTCTCGCCCACGATGAGGAATCGTGCGTCCTTGCGGCGGGCTTTGAGGACCGCCGCCGCCTCGATGAGCTGTTCGAGCCCCTTCAGACGCGTCAGTCTCGAGACAACCACCACGAGCGGGGTGCCCGCCGGCAGGCCCAGGTCGCGCCGGATCGCGTCACCATCAGTCGGCTGGTTGAAGCGGGTCAGATCGACGCCGTTCCGGATGATGACAATCTTGGACTCGTCATAGCCTTCGCCAACCAGCCAGCTCTTGACCGCGTCGGCGTTCACGAGCACGCAATCCGCCAGCCGGCAGGCGTAGCGCTGCACGCGCTTCTGCATCGATGTGAGATACGGCGCGCAGTCTCGAATAGAGGCAATGACGACACGCGCCGCCAGCCGCGCCGGAGGGACGGCAAACACGTTGCCGTAGAAGTTGTAGGCGTGGACGATCTGGACGCCTCGCCGGGTGATGTGCCGCGCGAGCCTGGCCTGTTCGGCGAGCGCATGCACGCTGCGGAACGTCGTCACCTTGTATTCCGACAGGGGAATGCCACGCTCCGTGATTTCGTCCACGAACGATCCCCACCGCCGCAGACAGGCGAACTCGATGTCAAAGCGTGAGCGATCGAGGCCGCGCGCCAGCATCATGAACTGGTTTTCCGTGCCGCCGCACATCAGCGTCGGCACGACCTTGAGGATTCGTGCGCCGCTCATTGCGGCCCCCCGTCGCGCGCCGTCGCGTCGACAGCCGTCCGGTACGTGTTGCGCAGCGCGACCGCGAGCCCGGCCACACTGAAGAAATAGAACTGGTACGCAATCGGATGAAACATTGCGGCGACTCCGAACGCGAGGAGCGACATCTTCACGCCCGTGGCCAGCGGCTGCAGATCGCGCAGCGACGGGGTTGCCGCCGCGCGCTGTTCGACGGCCCGGGCGGTTCGATAGCAGGTCAGGTGCAGCCACACGAACAGCAGCAGGCCAGGCAGCCCGAGGTCCACTCCGTACTGCAGATATGCGTTGTGAACGCGGCGCCACGTATCGATGCCGCGCTCGTCGTTCATCACGAGGATGTCCTGGCCGATGCCGGCTCCGACGACGGGGTGCTTGACCACGAGACCCGCAGCGACTTTCGCGTCTCTCCAGCGGCCCTGGGCCGAGCCGGTGACGTCCTCTGTGATGTTGGTAATCGTGCTGATTCGTGTCATGTAGCCGTCAGGTACGAAGGGATATGCACACAACGCGAGGAGCAGAAGCGCGGCGGCTATGCCGGCGCGCCTGCGCGTGACCAGCATGCCGAGCAGCAGGATGAATGTGGCGCCCAGCGTCAGGAATCCGGCGCGGGAGAATGTCAGGATCACCGCCGCGACGCACAGCAACATGACGGCAACGGCGAAGAGGCGCTTCACTCCGTGCGCACCGACGACGAGCGCTCCCGTCAGCGGGATGATCAGGTTGAGCATCAGCGCCAGATCGTTTGGATTGGCCGTGAGAACGCCCATGTATCCCGAGATGCGGTAGAAGCCGCGAACGCCGGTCGAGAGATACTCGCCGGCCACATAGTTGAAGATGCCGGTTGCCGCAAGCGGAATGGCGCAGAACGTGAGCGTCCACGCCATGGTGCGAAGCCGATCGGTCGTGGTGACGATCGTTCCCAGCAGCCAGAAGAATGCGATCGCCTTCAGGTAGTAGTCCGTCAGGATCCGCACGCTGCCGCCGGGCCAGACCGACAAGGGCAGCGTCAGAATCGACCAGCAGACCAGCGTCAGCGCGATGCCAATCTCCGGTGACAGCTGCGTGATCGATCGTCTGTGAGCCGTTCGTTCGACCACGTGGGCGGCGATCGCCAATCCTGCCGCGAGAAACGCGATGCGAAAAGCCTTCAGGACTGGAAACCAGGCCTGCGGCGACAGCAGCAAAATCGCGGTGAACGCCACCAGACCGCCAAACGCGATGCTGCTGCCTTGCGGCGCCAGCGCAAGCGTCCGGCTGCGCGTTCGTGTCTGCCACCAGGGCACAGCAGTCGCAACAGGCTGCACGCGCGCCGTAGCCGATGGAGTTTCGAGTGCAAATTCCACGTTCACATCCGCGGATCGAAATTACCGGCTCGGAAGCGTCCCTCTCGATCGGGCTGAAGCTTCAAGCGGCCGAGTTCCCAGAGGGGTTCACCCTGAGTGTCGTCGAAGGGTTGAGTGTCGGCGAGGGTTTAAGCCGGACAGGTACCGGCTGGCGCGCAGGACGAGGAGGAAGCGGCGCCAGCTCACTGCGGCTCGGCGAGGCGCGTCGCACGGCGCTCGCACCCGTGCCACAGACGCAGATCGCGATCGTCTCGAGCACAATCCACGCGTCGAGCCAGAGCGACCGGTTCTTGATGTAGAACAGGTCGTACCGCATCTTCTCGGTTTCCTCGTCGAGATTGTTCGCGTAGCCGTAGCGCACCTGTGCCCAGCCGGTGACGCCCGGACGCACGCTGGATCGCAGGCCGTAGTAGGCGATTCGCTCCATGAAGACAACGTGGTTGCCGGTCGGATGCGGCCGCGGGCCGACGAAGTTCATCTCGCCGCGCAGCACGTTCACGAACTGCGGCAGCTCGTCGAGCCGGAACCGGCGGAGCCACCGGCCGATCCTCGTGATCCGGTCCATGTTGTCGACCACCCACTCTGACCGGGCTTCGGTGCACGGGTGCATCGTCCGGAACTTGATCAGCCCGAACGGGCGTCCGTCGCGGCCGGCGCGCTCCTGGATGAAGAACACCGGTCCCCGCGAGTCGAGCTTGATGGCAAGCGCGAGGAGGGCAAGCAGTGGTGCCACGAGCACCAGCGCAGTAGTCGCGAAGATCATGCTGACGACGCGCGCAACGCTCTCCGCGCTGCCGTGGTTCCTGAATCCCTTGCCCATGATCAGGACACTTGGACGAAGCGCCTCGATCGCGATCTTTCCGGTCAGGCGTTCGTAGAACTCGCACGCATCCTCCACGAGGATCCCTTTGACCCGCCACTCGAGCAGCGACTGCATGGGCAGGCGGTCGCGACGATCGGCGGCGGCGACGATGATGCGCGCCGGCCTGATGCGTTCGACGATCTCGCCCAGCTGATCGCATGGCCCGAGCCACGGCGCGCCGGCAGCCGCGTCCACGTCGGGGCGCTCGTCGTCCACGATGCCGACGATGCTGTAGCGGCGACTGGTGGCGGCGCGGATTTCCTGGGTCAGCTTCGCCACGAGCGGCCCGGCGCCCAGGAGGAGCACTCGCTGCACTTTCGGTTGAAATTCACGCGTGACGAATCGGATGACGACCGCAGTCGCCACGATGAACAGAAGCGCCGAGAGAAGGTGCAGCTCGTTCAGGGATGGCAGCAGGGGCCATTCGAAAAGCTTCACCGGTGAGAGGTCGATGATCGTAAGCCTGGACACCATGGGTCACGTCCAATGAAACCGAAGGACTTATGCCTCGCTCGGCACGTGCGACGGTTCCGGGAAATACTCGCGGTAGTACGAGTTGTAGTACCCGAAGAGCGGACGTTCGTCGCGGTTGAACACGATGCCGAGCACCTTGGCCGGGTCGATCATGTTCAGCGATTCGCCGAGCAGCTTCCGGGGCGTCTGGTTGGCCGCCACGACCATGAGCACACCGTCCACCGACTTGGCGAGGAGCGCCGAGTCGAACACCGGCAGAAGCGGCGGCGTGTCGAGCACGAGGTAGCCGTACCGGCTCCGCGCTTCCGCAAGCAGCTCGTCCAGGCGCGGGGACCGCAGAATTTCGCTCACGCGGCGGCGCGCTTTGCCAGCCGGAATGACCGAAAGGTTGAGCGGTCCGATTTTGTGCACGACCTGGGCGAGCCCGACCTCGCGGTCGCAAAGGATATCTGCCAGCCCTGGTGCGGTATCACGGATGCCGAACAGCGGTGCGACGGAGGGTCGTCGCAGATCGGCGTCGATGAGCAGCACGGGCTCGTCCGAACCGCTAGCCAGCGCTCCCGCGAGGTTGATCGCGGTCACTGTCTTGCCGTCGCCTGCCGCGGGACTGCTGATCGCAATCATCCTGAGCTCGCGTGTACGCGCGAGGCGTTCGATCGTGAGGCGCAGGCCTTGATACTGCTCCGCCGCAAATGAAGCGGGCGCATTGAGGCTCACCAGGCGTCTGTCCGTGACGTCCGGCGCATCGTTAGTTGTCTCGAGTCTTCTGTTCCAGGCACGCATGGCAATGGGTCCTCAGAACGCAATCATTCGTGTGAGCTGAACGTTGTCGTGTGCGAGGTAGGCAGCCGTGGTCGCCACGAGCGCGATCGCTGCCAACGTCGACACTGCGACGAACGCCGTCTTTAGTCTGTTGATCGCCGGGGTCGGTCCGATTGGAGGAATCGACACGAGCACCGGCACGGTCGTGTAGTCGCGAAGCTCGTCCACCGAGTGGAACGCCGTGTCGAACTGTTCGCGTATGAGCACGGCGGCTGCGGCGGCCGCAGCGGCCAGCAGGAGTCCCATGATCAGCAGTCGAAACCGGTTCGGCGCGGCAGGACCCTCGGGCGGCAGCGCTGTGTCGAGCACCCGGAACGTCTCGCCAGCGCGGTCCGCTTCCAGGCTCTGGGTCATCTGCGCCTCTTCGTACCGCTTGAGCAGCGAGTCGTACTGCTCTTTGGCAGCCGTGTAGTCGCGGGTAATGAACGCGTAATCCTGCTCGCGTTGGGGCGAGCTCTCGAGTCGCTGCTCGAAGCCACTGATCGTCCGACGGATGTTCGCTTCGTCCTCGCGCAGCTTTTCGAGCTCGGTACCAAGGCTTTCGATGGTTCGGCGACGAACCTGTGGCGACGCCAGGTCAGCATCCCCCCCGCCTGCGCGAGTCGCCGCCTGTGCCTCCTTGCGCTTTCGCGCTTCCTCGGCCTCTGCCGCCTTGTACTCGCGCTCCATGATCGCGAGCTGTTCGCGGAGCCGGACGACGTCGGGGTGCTTTTCGGTGAACTGCGCTTCCGACTGCGTCAACTGCTGCCGGATCTCCTCGATGTTCTTCAGGCGCTCGAGGCCTTCGGGCGAGATATCGCCGCCACCCGACTCGCGCGTCATGACGCTCGCGCCGCGCAGTCCTTCGAACAGCTTGTCGCGCTGCTCGATGATGCGGATCTGCTGCTCGCCGTTGAGTTGGAGCTGCGTGTTCAGCCGCTGCAATGTAGCCAGGTTGATGCCCACCTGCTGGGGCAACTGGCCGGTGTAGCGATTGGCGAACGCCCTCATCGCGCCGTCATGCTGATCGAGGTCCGCTTTGGCCTCGGAGAGCTGCTGGCGGAGAAAGTCGGTGGTCCGTATGGCTTCCTGCGAGCGCATCTGCTGGTTCTGCTGCACGTAGAACGCGGCGACCGCGTTGGTGACCTCAGCGACCTTCTCGCGGGAATTGCCCGTGTAGCTGAGGGTGAACGAGACGGTCTTGGTACGGCCGCTGACCTGCTCAGGACCAGCGGGCTGGACCGAGATGTCGTCGCGTGCCTGCGAGAGCACTTCCTCGATGCCGGCGCGCGCGCGGAGCTCCGGATACAGATTGAAACGATCAATGAGGGCGATCAGTCGATCCCGGCTGAGGATCTCCTGCTTGATGACGTAGAGCCGGCTCTCCAGTTCCCCGGCCAGGGGTGTGCGCACGGCCGCCTCTGAAATCGGCCGCTCCACCACGACGAGGGTGGTGGCCCGATAGAGATCCGGGAGATACAGCGCTAACGAGACGGCAGCGGCGAGCACGACCGCGAATACACAGGCCGCGAGCATCGTCCGGCGCCGCACGATGTCCAGAATGCGGAGCGCTAGCGAATCGTCAGAGGAGCCCGAAAGAATCTCACGCGACATTGAAGCCTCTCAAGGGACGACGATGATGTCGCCAGGCTGCACGACGAAGTTGTCCTGCTCCGAGCCTTCGGCGATCTTGCGATAGTTGAACGGGATCCGTTTCGTCGCTTTGCCGGTCTGCCGAAGCACGACGATGCGGCCGCGGTCTGCGAATTCGGTGAGCCCCTGTGCCCGCGCGATCAGCTCGAGCACCGTGGCGGTGCTGTTCACCTCGTAGTGACCGGGCATGCGAACCGCGCCGAGAACGGCCACCTTGACGCTGTGCACCTCGCGGACGATCACGGAGACCTCCGGCGAGGGGATGAACTCCGCCAGCCGCTGCGTGACCTGCTGACGCAGCTCGATCGGCGTGAGGCCCGCCGCGCGAATGTCGTTGACGAGCGGGAGCGAGATCATGCCGTCGGGGCGAACCGGGACGACGCGGCTCAGTTCGGGGTTCTTCCATACCTGGACATCGAGCACGTCCTCAGGCCCGATCCGGAACGCGTCACCCGGCGGTTCGACGATTGGCGCCGCCGGAGCTGCGGGTGTGGGCGCCGGCGCCGCTGTGGGAGTGGGTGCCGGTGCCGCGCCTGACGCCGTGTCGGGGGATTCGTGACGCGCTGGCTCCTGAACGGGCACGCCTTTCGTCGCGTCCTGCCCTGGCCCCGATGCACCCATGACGGATGGGGCTGGGACGGCAGACGCTGCCATCAGGCAGGCTGTGAGAAATGCGAGTGGCCGGATAGTCATCGTGTTACCCCCTTCACGCGAGCCGCCTCGTCGGGCGGCAGGATCGAACGCCTGTAGCGTGGCGCGATGGTCACGCCCACGCGAAACACATGTCGAACCACCTCTTCGTCGAACAGAATGCGCTCACTGTCGAGGAAGATCGGATTTCGGATGCTGCCGTTCTGGAAGTCGATGTCGTAAGTTGCGGCGATGCTGTAGAGGCCGCCCGGATTCCACGACCAGAACGCCGTGCCCCTGTAAACCCGGCTGCTCCTCTCGTCGAGCGTCGTAACGTCGGACGCGCCGAGCATGGTGCCGACCTCGAAACGCCGGATGGGCCAGGCCGCACGGCCGGTCACGCTGTCCACCGCGACCGGGCCCAATACTCCCAACACGATGGTCTCGCCGTGCCAGTAGTCGAGCGCAAGCCGGACGCGAGGCGTCGCGCGCACGAAGCCGGCGCTCGATTCGTAGCTGAGTCCACGGTGCGCTCTGAAATTCGGGCCCGCCGCCAGCGAGAGCGTGTTTCCGGACGTCAGCACTCGGCTCCAGCCGAGCAGAACTGCGTTCGTGTAGTAGTTGGGAAATCCGTTCACGTGATCGATGAAGTAACGGCCGACGTACCCCGTCGTGATCGCCGTGCGACTTGAGAGATCCCTGCTCAGGCCAACCCGCCCGATTTGCAGGGTTCCGCGCTCACCGTCCACGAGGTGTTCCGAGATCCAGTCGTAGCCGCTCGACATCGAGGTTCGCGGACCGAGCCGCCACGTAAGGCCCGGCACGATCTCGACACGCTCGGCGTTCCGGCGCTCTCCCAGGAGACCCGTGTCGAAGTTGATGTCGCCCGGCGTGCTGCTGCGGTCGTACCTGGCCAGGACACCGAGCGTCATGAACGGGGTGGAGCGGAACGTTGCCTCGCCCAGGGCGTGCCGGCGCGCGTCGAGCGTCGTCAGCGTCGAGAAGTTCGACTGCTGCATGTCGAACGCGTAGAGGCCCAGCAGCCTGGTAATCGGCGATTCGTAGCTCGCCTCGAAGCTCGGGCGGAGCGTGAGCATCCGGCCGGCGGTGCTGTTGCTGCCCGCAAAGACGTTGTCGTCGAAGACCGCGAAGAGCGTGGCCGCCGGGATGAACTCGACCCCTCCTGCGGTGTTGCTGGGCTGCGGGCCCTGCGCTTGCGCCTGCGCCTGCGCCGGCGTCGCGGTCACGAGGTGCGCGACGAATACCCCGATGACGAGCCACAGAGCCGCAGAGACACAGAGAGCATTCTTGGTTGGTTTGGTGTTCCCCAGGAAAGCTCCAGAAACAGCTCCGTGTCTCTGCGTCTCTGCGGCCCGCAGGAGAGAAAGCGGCGCTAGTTGCATCGGACCACGTCCTCGCCGCTGACTTCGAGCGCCACGCTGCGTCCGAGCAGATCGATCGTGACGACGAGCCGACCCTTCTGCTGACTGTCGGTCACGAAGATGCCGTGGATACCCGAGAGAGGCCCCTCCGCCACACGCACTCGGTCGCCATGCTGCAGCAGTGGGTGAGGAAATACCGCGACGCCGGATTCGACGATGTGGCGGATCGCGTCGATGTCCGATTCGGGCACCGGTGTCAGACGCGTCCAGCCGTCCTCGAGCACCCGCACGATGCCGCGCACGCCGAGCATCTCGACGTATCGTTCCTTGGTCAGGGCATCACGAACGAAGAGGTACCCCGGAAACATCGGCGAGACCTGGTTCCGCGGGGCGCGCTTTGCGCTCCGGCGAGGGGCCGCAACCTCAGGGAGGAACGGCGAAAAGCCTCGCGCCGTGAGTTGCTGCTCGACGAGCCGCTCGCAGTGGCTGCGAGTCCAGATCGCGTACCACGATTCGGCGTTCATCAAGGCTTCGCCCCCTTTTGTGCACGATGGCTTGTCGTGCACGTCGTTCGTCGCTCGTCGTTGCGGGAACCGTTTCTCGGAAACGGCTCAACTTCCGACGCCGCTGAAGTGCAATAAGCGTTCACAGGTGGCATGGCGCATGAGAACCGGGTGAAAACGCCGCGAAAATCGCATGTTTTCGCCCGGCCGTGCGCGTTTAGCGACGGTTGGCACGAATGCGCAGGGTGTGCGCGATGTTCCATCGCGCTTCCGAAAAGTCCTGAATCGCGAGTCACAGGGGAGGGAATATGGCGGAGCTTCAGAGAGTAGGCAGTAGGCAGAGGGCAGTAGGCAGAGGGCAGTAGGCAGAGGCGGTAGGCAGCGGCTCCAGGCACCAAGCCTGCAGGAGGCATGAAGCACTGGCGGGCGTAACCGTCTTCGTGTTGAGCGCTTCGGCGAGTCTCGCCGGAGCCTTGGCGGAGGTGGAAGGCTGTGAACTGCCTACTGCCTACCGCCTAC
>Ga0075420_100002661_pt1 | contig 15490 bp, 10 predicted proteins | sample SoiMetdeltSBSDD4_FD_75296 | JGI IMG/M metagenome (GOLD analysis project Ga0075420, IMG submission 75296) | Bulk soil microbial communities from a Populus tree surrounding site in Tennessee, USA - Soil MetaG P. deltoides SBSDD4 | ecosystem: Environmental > Terrestrial > Soil > Tree plantation... | reverse complement strand
GCCTCTCGGATTGTCGAGAAATCGGACCAGCAGCCTCAGCGGCCCTCGCCTCTTTACACCCTTCGTCCAATACGCGGATGAGAGCGAGTCGCACATGATCGAAGGCTCACCGGACGCACTTGAGCCCGCAATTTCGTGAGCGCCGACGTCAGGGATGTTCCTTGCGCGCTTCGAAGCCCGCCACATGAAGTAGCCACGTCGCTCGCCAAGCTCCAACGGTTCAGGAACCGGGAGGGGTGTCATGTCGCTCACGAGTGTGCTTCTGTCGGTGGCGCTCGCTCACACGCTTGTCGCCCAGATCCCTGGTGTCGGGAGCTCGAACACCGCGGCCGAGCCTCAGCAGCCGCAAGTCGAAGATCCCTTTGGACGCGGCACGCCCCGCGGCACGATCACGGCGTTCACGGAGGCTGTGCACCGCGGTGATTTCGCCGCGGCTGCGCGCACTATGCGGCTCACCGCTGCACAACGTGCCAGCGCCGATGACCTGGCGCGGGGTCTCAGTGATCTGATGGACCGCTACTTCATCCAGCCGGTTACGACGATCAACGGGTCGCCTGAGGGTGCGCTGGATGACGGGCTCCCGATGGATCGAGAGCGCGTCGGGCCGGTTGTCGTCGGCAGGCAGCGTGTTCCTGTGGAGCTGGTGCGCGTCACGGACAGTCTGTCCGGGCCGGTCTGGCTCATCTCGTCGGAGACCATGGCGCAGGTCCCCGTGTTGCGCCGATTGGTCACGACGGCCTGGTATGAGCGGGTGATGCCGGCGGCGCTCGTTAGGCGCTCCATCCTCGGGATCTCACTCGCGCAGTGGATCCTGTTGGCCGCGTCCTTCGCGGTTCCGCTGATTCTGCTTCGGTTCCTGACCAGGATGCTCATGGCGCTCGTCCGGCGGGCCGTCGAGAATCCCGTCCTGGAACATCGCCTCGAGGCCTGGTATCAAGGGGTCCGATCGCCGGCCATCGTCGTCGTGACGCTGGGCATCCATCTCCTGTCGATGCGCTCGATTGGTCTGCCGCTGACGTTCCGGATTCGCTACGGCACGGTCGGGCTCATCGTGGCAGTGCTCGCGCTGGCGTGGCTGGTCCGCCGGCTGCTGACGCTCTCGTTCGAGCGCACCCGCAGCATGATGCGAGGGCGCGACTCGACCAGCACTCGGTCGCTCCTGATGCTCGGCGAGCGGTTGATCAAGCTCATGGTGATCGTCGTGGCCATCCTCGCCATTCTCTCGATCGCCGGCGTGGACACCAAAACCGCTCTCGCGGGACTCGGCATCGGCGGTGTTGCCCTCGCACTCGGCGCGCAGAAGACGGTCGAGAATTTCCTGGGCGGCGTCTTCCTGCTGAGCGACCGAGCGCTCGCCGTCGGTGACATGTGCAGCGTCTCCAACCGGGTCGGCTGGGTCGAGGACATCACGTTGCGATCGGTCCGATTGCGCACCCTGGACCAGACGCTCGTATCGATTCCGGCAGGAGTGCTCGCGCAAGCCGGTATCGAGAACTTCGCGACGCGCGGAAAGATCCTGCTCCAGACGACGCTGCGTCTTCGCCACGGCACCGGCGTCGACCAGCTCAAGCGCATCCTCGACGGTGTCCGCGCACACCTCACTTCTCACCCGAAGCTCGAGCGAGAGGTTTCTCGCATCCGCCTCATCAACTTCGGAGAGCAGGCCGTCGAGCTGGAGCTCTTCACGTACGTGCTCACGGCGGACTACGGGGAGTTTCTGGCGGTGCGTGAGGACCTGCTGCTCGAAATCGCGACGATGGTCGAAGGGGCGGGCAGCGCGTTCGCGCAGCCGACGCAATTCGTCTACTTGGAGGGTGAAGCGGCGTCTCCGGCTCCGGCGCGTCCCGCGGTTGCCCCGGACGACGTGCGATTGGCGCAGGCGATTCCCGGCGCCAAAGTGAGGTGAAGCGGGCCGGCCGCGCGCGTGGCGCGGCGTTCGTCTCAGAAGCGGACCTCGAGGCCTAACGCGAATCCGGACATCTTCGTGTCGAAGAGCACGGCGTTGTGGTCATACTCGACGGCGAGGTGTCGGTAGGCGGCCACCACGCCGCAGCATTCGGAGAAGTCGAAGCCGGCGCCTCCGAGCGCCTGCCACGTGAGGTTCGATCCGCCCGCGCCCGCATCACCCCTGGCGAACAGCTTCCACTTCTCGGCAGGGTTATACCGCATACGCAGGCCGCCAATACCGTCGAACCAGGTGCGCTTGCCTGATGCGACGTCGATGGGATCGTCGCCGGTCGTCGAGACATCGACCTGCAGATTCCAGATCCGCACACCCCCCAGCAGGTCGATGCCACCCCACGGCGCCTCGACGACCGCGTAGCCGATCTCGGGCCCGCCAAAGCCTTGATCGAACCCCACCACGAGCTCTTCCGTCCCCGACACTTCCTGTCGGTCGCTGGCAGACATGAAGGTGCCGTCCAATCGGCCGAACCAGCGACCGCGCCGCGTCTCGAGCACGAGGTTGAAGCTGACGTCCACCTGGTCGATGACATCGCCGGCGCCCAGATCGACGTCGAAGACGCCGTCGGCCGTTCCAATCCGGCCGCTGAGGCCGGTGACCCATGCGTACGGCGTGAACGATGTACGCCAGATGCCGTCGTCCTGCGCCAGCGCGGCGCGACCGGTGGGCCAGATCAACATCGACATCAGGATCGTTGCGGCGCCGAGGCGAGCTCGCATGCGACTACCCTCTCGAGAGGGTGTGAGTGACGGATGAGGTTCCATCACCACAATGAGCGTGCGGGACGTTCGGTGGGCTATTGCACCTTTGTAGCCACGCTGGGTTTCGGTGGCTGGCATCTCGACTGGTAGGCTTCGGAAAAGACATTGAACCGCGGAGGACGCAGAGGACGCAGAGAACGGCCTAACGGGATACTGGCTGTCGCAACCAACAAAACTGAGGGGAACAGCCGCCCGGGACGCCACGCTCCCGGAAGGCCGTTCCCCTCATTTCCCGTCGCCGGCGTTACAGCATCCCGGTAGGGTTCCCTCTGCGTTCCTCCGCGTCCTCTGCGGTTCAATGTCGTTCTGGCCCGCCAACCAGACTACCCGAAAGTCCAATGTCGGGCGCCCGAAAGCGGTCGGCAGAGTAGACATCAGCGCCCGTCACCGGCGCAGGTCGCGGGAGGGAACCCGATGAGAAGAATCCGACTATTCGCTGCAGCCCTGCTCGCTGCGCCGACCAGCGTGTCCGCGGCGCAGGATTCCAACATTCGCTACCCCGTGGCGCGCGTGGAGACGCTGCTCCGTGACAGCGCGTTCAGGCCAGTCGCGCAGGAGGGCTCGCGATACCAGGGCGACCGTACGCAGCACGTGCTGCTGGCCTTCAGCGACACCGTGGCGATCGAGGTAAAGTGGGCACCGGCCGCACCTGGCGGCGAAGCGTTCAACAACCAGCCGCGCTACGAGGTGGCCGCGTACGCTCTGCAGAAGCTCTTCGTCGATGAGCGCGATTACGTCGTCCCGCCGACGGTGCTGCGCATGGTGTCGCCAACGGCCTTGACGGGGCCGGGCGGGGGAGAGCCATCGAAGGCGACATTCTCCGGAATCCCAGCTACGCTCATCGTGCTCCAGTACTGGAGCAGCGATGTCACGTCCGACCAGGTGTTCGACGCGAAGCGCGCTGAGCGCGACTCGGTGTACGCGCGCCACCTCGGTGACCTGAACATCCTGACGTACTTGATCCGCCACCGCGATGCCAACAAGGGCAACGTGCTTCTGTCCGTCGATTCGACGAACCCGCGATTGTTCGCCGTCGACAACGGCGTCTCCTTCGCGAGTCCGCCAAGCGATCGCGGTGCGGACTGGCAGAATATGCGCGTCAAACGCGTGTCGGCTGGGACGGCGGCGCGGCTACGCGCCATCACGGACGAGCAGCTGACGCAGACGCTGAGCGTGCTGGCTCAGTTCGAGCCGCAGGGCGACGCTTACCGTCCGGTCCCGTTGGGTCCGAATCTCGATTCCGGCCGCGGTGTTCGGCAGAAGGGAAGCACCGTGCAGCTGGGGCTGACCAAGTTCGAGATCGACGGCGTTCGCAGCCGGCTCCGCGCGCTCGTCAAGGACATCGAGCGCGGCAAGCTCGGCACGTTCTAGCTCAAGGAGGCGGGGCGCGACCCGGCGGGCCCTCGATGATCGTCGTCGGCCGCGCCGACGGAATATCATCGATGTCGTACATCGCCTGCCCGCGCGGAGAATACCGGAGGCCAATCGTCGCGAGCATCCGGCCCAAGTCCTGGCTCGTCACGCCGCGGAGATCGGCCGTGAGGGACCAGTGGTAGTGTCCGCTCCCGAATCGGAAGGCGACGCCACCGCCGAACTGACCACCGAGGTGATTCCCGTCGAGGAGACCGTCGACCTCTGTGTCCCCGGCCTCCGAGCGCACGTAGTCGAGCGTGGCGCCAGCGAGGAGATACGGGGTGAGCCGGTGCTTCGCTCGCCAGTCCCATCGGAGGGAGGCAGCGACGCCGGCGCTGCGCATCGTGCCCTCCGCACCGGGGCGCAATGGTCCAGTCGACGCGGCGACGTTGCCGCTGAAGTAATTGAAGCCCAGGATCGACCGGATCGTCGGCAGGCCGACGTAACCGAAGTCGGATTCGACGGAGACGTTCGTCGCGACGTCGGTCCCCTTGGCAGCCGTGACGTCCGCGCCGCCCGCGCGTACCTCTGCACCGCCGAACCCGAGGAATCGTTGGGCCGCCGCGAGGTCAGGCGTCGCCGCCAGGGTCGTGAACATCAGTACCCATCCGACGCCGGTAAGCCACGCACGAGGGCGTCGTGGTGGGCGCGGACGGGCGGTGTGTGCCTCGGACTCGTGGCTCGAGCGTCGCCAATGCATAGTCGCTAGGCAGCGGGTCGTGTGTCGCGGCCGTCGCGGCGCTGGACCGGTGGCGGTCCGCGCCCGACAACGGCAGCGCCGGTGGTGGCCCGGTGGTCTACGGTCGTGCGCGGGTACCGGTCACGACAGTCGGACTTTGGTAGAATCCCGGCGAAATTTAGGTCAGACTCGAATTAGCGAATCCTTGCGCCCGCGCAAGGATTCGCTAATTCGAGTCTGACCCCAATTTCCTCAGAAGCGCCAGAGGCGATCGAAGTCCAGGCCCCACTGGCGCGGCGTGAGCGCCGTGCCCCGCTGCGCGGCCTGGTTCGCGCACGCGGCCGCGTTCGTCGACGGCGCCGAGCTCACGGAGCCCAGCAGGTCCCGCCGGAATCGATACTCGAGCGACACACCTAACGCCTGCAAGATATCGGTCGACGCCGCACCGCCGGTGAGGACGCAGAGCCCGGCATCGACCTTGAGAAAGACGCGGTTGGAGAGCTGCTTCCCGACGCCGAGGCGGCTGGACGCGAACACGCTCGACGCGCTCGACTCGCGCTGGTCACCGGTCGCCGTCCCCGCCGTCACGTTCACGACGTCGAAGAAGTCGCCCGTGAGCTGCTGCGCGAGCGACCCGGCAGCGTTTGCCATCATCTCTCCCGCCATCACGTCACTGACATTGCCGACGGCGAAGTTCGCCTGTCCGGTCACCAGGTAACTCACAATCTCCGCCTGGGTCAGCTTCGAGTCGGCGCTCGAAAGGGTGAGCTCCGGGGCGTTGAGCGTGCCACCGAGATGCGCCCGCACGCGCGGCGCGCGGCCTGTTCCCTTCTCGTTCAACCCTTCACGAGCGTAGATGGCGTTGATGTTGAGTTTCGGGTCCAGCTCCGGTTCGCCGGTGAACTGCACCGACCCTTCCTCGAGCTCGAACGACCGCGTCACGGTGGCGATGCTGAGCCTGTAGTTCCCGCGCTGCGTGATGAGCGTGCCCTTGAGGGCCAGCTGGCCCTCGGTGACTCCCGGCTGCGGCGTCGCGCGGGCCAGTTCAATGGAGCCGCCGAGCTGGATGCTCGCGTCAGCCGAGCGAAGCCACACGTTCGGCCCGATGACGACGTCCACCTGAGCGACGTCGAGCCGCCGGGTTGGCGGTGAACTCGCCTCCTCCGGAGCGCGCGCGCGCGACAGGCTGTCGACGAGCCGCACGAACGCCGTATCATCGACGCCGACGACACCCGCACGCCCGAGCTCGGGGATCCTGATCACGCCGCGGTCCACGGTGATGCGTCCCGACAGCGTGGGTCGCACGCTCGGACCGACGAGCTTCAGGTCGGTGGACACATCGAGGCTCGCGGTCTCGGCTCGCTTGATGACGGGGAACGTGGCCGATCGCACGTTGAGGTCAACCGTCGCGGTATCGCCAAGCCCGATATACCCGCCCACCTCGGCGCGCCCGACGGGGTCGGCCCCGCCGCGGATGGACATCTCGCGAATTGTGATGCGATCCGCCGTCAAATCGATCGCGGCGTTCGCGTCCCGGTACGCGACGCCGACCGGCGCGACGGCGAGAGCGCCGTCACGCAGGGACACCGAGCCAGTCGCACGGGGATGGCGCGCGGTCCCCGCCAGCCGCAGTTGCGTACGCAGCACGCCGGCGGACGCCTTCACGCCCGGGATCAGTGGCGTGATGTCAGGAAGAAAGAGACTGTCGATCGTGATGTCGCCGGCGATGGGCTCATCGGGAAGGGCAGCGTCAAACGGTGAGAGCGCCAGCCGAACCGGGACCGTTGCCTGGGCGTTGAGCAGGCTGCGCTCGCCGTCGAACGCGCTGGCAGTGATACGACTTCGCTCATCGGCGACGATGACGCTCGCGACGATGCTGTCGACCGCAATGGAGTCGTTATCCACGAACCGCACGTGCGCGCGCGCGTTGCCCCGCGGTGAACGCGCCGTTCCTTCGATGGTGGCCTGTGCTGCCACACGCGTGTGGATCGAGTCGGTCGGCCCGGCGGACCCCGGCATCGAGACCGGCACGTTGTCCAGCTGCATCGCCAACGCGATCGTGCCGGTATCACGCATGACGCCCGCCACGCGGAGCATCGCCCCACGCGTGCCGCGGAGCTCGAGGGTGTCGAGTACCATCGTGCCGCTTGCATCGCGCTGGAACCGCGTCGCTCGGGTGAGTCGGAGATCCGCCCCCGGTACGCGGACGGAGAGCGTATCGAGCTCGATGGTCACCGTGTCCGCCCGGAGCGTCACGGCGCCGAGCAGGTGTCCCCCCGGCCGGTCGGTGGGCGCGGTGCCTAACGCCACACGCCACCGCTCGCTGTCGGCGCTCTCGGCATCGATGGTGAGCCCCGAGAGGGTCGTGCCGGCGACGGTCACGGAGTCGGCGCGGAGCGAGGCACGGCCGTGCGGTGTTGCGGGCAATCCCTCGATTGCCGCCGTCGCACGGATTCGAGACGCTCGAACGGACGGCACGGTGATCGAATCCCCATTCACCTCGGCAGTGACGTCGAGCGAATCGAGCGAGCCGACCACACGTGCTTGCGTAGTCACCGTGCCGCGCGCCGAGTCCATCGGAGTCGTGTTCGGCTGCGGCGGGGTGGCGTTGGCCGCCGTATCCCGGGCGCCCACGGCGCGCAGTACCGGTCCCAATTCGGCGAGCGATACCCTCGCGTCCACCACGAGCGTATCACGAACGCTTCGCCGCAACCCGAGCGCGCCGTGCGCACTGACGGTGCCGGCCGATGTCACGATGAGCGCCGTGTCAGCCACGATGCGAGAGTCGGTCAGCCAGAGCCGCGCACTCGATGGCTCGATGGTCACTCCCTCGACCGTGCCGGCGAGACCTTCCAGTGTCGCTTTTCCTCGAAGCGCGGAAAGCGAGTCGCCGCTCAGGTCGACGTCGAAGTTTGCGTCGAGCTTGCCGCTCGGAACTGTGGTACGGCCGGACGCGCTCCGCGGGTCGAGACCGCGGACGCGCGCCGTCCCGCGGATCGCCACTTGGGACCCCGCGTCGCGGTAGCGAGCGGCGATCGCGAGCGACCCGGCGACGCCGCGAAGGCTCGCGGTGACCGAGACGTCCTCCGGCGTTCCGCGGATCTCGATTGGTCCGTCGAAGCTCGCGATCCCGGCGAGTGCGGGATAGCTGCGCGCGAGCGCGGCCGGATCGAGTGGACGGGCGTCCAGCGTGAGGTCGAAGCCGACCGACTCCGTTATGTCGATGCGCCCACTGCCCGTCAGTCGGGTTGGCGACCGCTCGTCTTCCGCGTAGCGGAGGTCGGCGTGCGTGATACGCAGATGCTGCAACGTCGAGTCGAGTGTGACCGTCCCGGTCAGCCGTCCCTGAACCGGTCCGAGCGCGGGGACGAGACTCGCCACCGTGCGCGCGTCGAGCGCGATCGTCGTCAGCGCCAGCCCGGCGAACGCCACGTCGGAGGCCCCGCCGAACGCAACCGTGCCTCGACCGACGAGTCGATTCGTCGCGTCTGGGTGGAGCTCATCGGCGTAGCGGGCGTCGACTGTATCGAGCACTACGCGGCCACCCGACTGCCCGCGCGCAACGATGTGTACGGTGAGAGCGCCGCGCAGCTGTTCCGGGATGGCATCCCCGGCGACGAGCCTCAGCAGCTCGCTATGCAGCGGGGCGACATCGAGCGCCACGTCGCGAACGAGAACTGCGCCGCTCGAGTCCACCCGCACACTCGCATCGCCACGGACGTGCGAGCGCGTGGTCTGCAGCTCGGCGGAGCGGATCGTCACGTCCGTTGGTGCCGTCCCGCCCTCGGTCCGGACCGAGAGCTCGAAGCGGCCGCCGCCAGTCGTTGGCACGTTAGGCGACGCCCAAGCGAAATCGCCAAAGGCCACGGTGTCGGCGATGATCTTCGCATCGATGGCCGGCGCCCCGGGGGCGCCCCACGCGATGCGGCCGCTCGCCCGGGCGGCTGACTGCCCCACCGCGACGACGGGCAGGTCCAGGGCCGCCGAGTCGCCAATCAGCGCAATGCGCCCACCGATGCGATGCACGGCGAGTGGCGGATCCGAGAGCGCGACCGAAAGCCGCTGCAACTCGGCGACCGTCGTCGTGTCGCCGATCTCCGTGCGGACGAGCGGCGCCTCGATGGCGATGCCGGTGAGCTCACGCCGGCGGACGAGCGCGCCGCTGACCCGCCGGACGCTGCGCAGCGGTGCGCCGAGCGCCACGGCGATCGCACTGTCGCGCGCCGCCCCGCGCAGCGAATCCGGTGGCGTCCACGGGACCTCGAGAATCACGGCGCCGTTGCTGACGCGCACCGGGCCGCTCACGATCACGCGAGCGGGCTCAGTGCTTGGCGGCGGCGGCGGTGTGGTATCGGGGCGGATGGCGCGCGACCAGTTCCATACCCCGCTCGACGACTGCCGGACGACCACGTGCGGACTCGCGACTTCGAGCGACGTGATGATGAGCCGTCCGCGCACCAGGGCGCCGAAGTTACAGGTGGCGCGCGCCGGTCCAAGCGCCACGAGCAGGGAATCGTCCGGATCGCGCATTGCCGCCGAGTCAATGCCGAGCGCGCAGCCGGGGCCGAACCGGAGCGCCCCGATGTGCAGCGACCCGAGCAGGTACCGACTAGCCATGCGCACCGCGACCTGCCTAACGCGCTCCCGTCCGTAGGCGGACTGCGTGACGGCCACGAGGATCACGAGGAGCACGCCCACGAGCGTCGCGAGGCCGATCCCGCTCCACACGATGCCGCGCACCCACCATCGCCGCGCCATCAGAACGCGTGTCCGATCGAGAAGTGGAACGTGAGGCGATCGAGAAAACCGCCTGGGCGCGACGGATCGAACGTCGACGGACAAGGGCCCTCGGCCTGGGTCGGTGGAATCGGCCGACCTTCCGGGTCGGTCTGACCGGTCCCGGTCACGGGAAGTCGATTGCCGGGGCTCACGCAATAGAGCGGCGCGGTCTCGAGGCCGAGGGAGACGTCGCGGTACGCCGGCCCCTCCGGCGGCGCATACGCGTTGTACGCGACGTCGAAGCGAATCGGACCGATCGGTGTCGAGATCCGCATGCCGACCCCCGGCGTCACCACGACGGGCGTGTTCTTGAGCTCCCCCTCGCCACGAACCCAAACGGTCCCGGCGTCGACGAACCCGACGAACTGCAGGAACGATGTGAGCACCGGCGGACGCACGCGGAGCTCGACGTTCGCGACGGCCGACAGAGTTCCGCCAGTCGGGACGGTCCGCCAGTCGTTGCTGTCCGGCGGGAATGCCCACAACAGTGTATCGCGGAGTACCTGGATCCGAACGCTGTCCACGATGTAGACACGCGACCCGACCTCGTTCTGAAGGAACCCGCGAACCGTGGACGCGCCCCCCGCGAAGAGGCGTTCACTCTGTGGAATGAACTCGGCGTTGCCGATCATGTTCACCACCGCAGTTTCGAGGCGCGTCGCGATGACCGCGCGCTCCGACTTCGAGAAGTACGCGGACGCCCCCAGTCGTCCGCCGATCACCTGTTGGCGGACGGCTGTCCCCAGCCATCGCGGCGCGATCCGAAACTCGCCGCGCAATAGATACCCGCGCGTGGGATCGGTGATGAGATCCGTGGCGTCGTAGTTACCGATCACGCTGAGCACGCCGAATGGCAATGCCTCGGTGAACTGCGCTCGATCGGACTCCAAACAGGCCGAGAACGTCGCGCACAGAACTGCAGGTTCGGCTTCGGTCCGGGAGTAGCTCAGGTCGTAGGCGACCGTAGTGCTCCACCGTCGGCTGAACCGTCGCGTGAGCGATGCCGTTCCGCCGAGGTACGTGGTCTTCAGGTACGCGAGATACTCGGATCGTCGCTCCGTGTAGAGCGACACGGAGCGCGTCCCTGGCCGACGCGCCGGCGCAGCGACGGAGAAGGTGCCGCCCGCATAGTAGTTGAGCCGCCTGCTGTACGGGTCCGCCTGCACGTCGTTCGAACACATCCCCGGCGCGAAGTCGAGGGGGTGCCCCACGCCGATCTTCGACATGCTCGCCGTGAGCTCGAGGCGACCGGCTCGGCGCCGCACGCCGGCGCGCTGACCGTGCAGCTGGATCCGAAAGCAGTCGAGCGTGGCGTACCCGGCCCGAAGGCGCAGCTGGTTGGGCGGTCCCTCGATCGTCGTCACCGATACGTTCGCGGTCGCGTCCCTGGAGGCGTTGCCGTCCGGCGGACTGCGGATGGTGTCGAGCGCGATGCGAATGTCGTCGAAGATTCCAATGCCGTCGAGGCTGCGGCGCGCGTTCGTCAGCTCCTGGGAGCCGAGCACGGCACCCGATTCGAGTCCCGTTAGGCGGCGCACGCGACTCGCGGGGATGCGCGGTTTCGCGTCATCGGCGCCGCGTGTGTCCACGCGCACGTCGCCGAGTCGCACGCGCGGTCCCAGCGTCACATCGATCCACGCGACGGCTCGCAGCGCCGCCGAGTCGACGCGTTCTCCTTTGCGCGCGGTGGCCGTGAGATAGCCCACACGCCGGAGGCTGGCCGCCACGCCGGCACTCGACGCATCGAGGGCGAAGTGATCGAGTGGCTGACCGGCGCGTAGGCGGAGCGCGGGCTTGACGCTCGCGCGCAAGGCCGAGTCGGGCACGCCACGCACGTCGATCGAATCGACCACAATGGGCGCACCTTCGCGGATGGCGAAGCGCACGCGGACTCCGACCTTCGAGCTCTCGACCGCAGTGTCCACCGTGACGCGTGGAAATCCTTTGCGCCGATAGTACAGCATGAGCCGCGCGATGTCGCGCACGAGGGCACCTTCGGTGAGACAGCGCCGCGTGCCGAACACCCGCGTGACGCGACGAACGGCCGACGATGGCTCCGTCTCGATGGCCGCTTCGAGCTCCCGCGCAGGGATAGAGTCGTTCCCGCTGAATGACACGTGCCGGACCTCGAGCGCGCCGGCAGGACACGTCGCGCTCTGGGCGAACAGGCGCGCATTCGGAATGGCGAGCAGACCCGATGCGAGCGCCAAGGGACACACCGCGTGACGCAGTCGCATCCGTGGCCTCGTTCGCGGCAACGGCGTCATCACGGTCCTCGGCGGCGGATTCGACCACATTCAAGGTCCGCCGGCGTGGACCAGACGCCCATTGGTCCAAGGTATACTAGGCGTCCTCCTGAGCCGTCCGCCATGGTGAAACTCGACGGGCCATCGGTCTCACGGCCCGAGCGAGGCCATGAATCATGTGGAGGGCGCTACGCGGCTCGAGAGTGCGGTACGGACGTCGCCTTGCAAGCCTGTGCGCGGTCGTGCCTGCGGTGAGCCTGGCGCAATCGTCGAAGGGGACTGACGGGACACCGAGCACGACCATCGGGTCCGTGCGGGTCGTACGGGAGAACGTGTTCGATCGCTCCGAGAGCTCGAACTGGTTGTTCCGCGCCGCGAACGGACTGCACGTGGTGACGCGCGAGTACGTGGTCATGCGCGAGCTGCTCGTGCAGGAAGGCGAGCCCTTCGATTCAGCCGCGGTCGCGGAGACCGAGCGCAATCTACGAAAGCTCGGCGTTTTCCGGGACGTGAAGATCGATACGGTCAGGACGGGATCGGCGCTCGGGCTCGAGGTCTCGACATACGACTCCTGGTCCACCCAGGTGTACACGAGCTTCAAGGCCGGCGGCGACCAGATCACGTGGGCGATCGGTCTCGCCGAGAAGAACTTGTTAGGCACGCAGAACAAGGCGTCGATCCGCTACACGAGCGACCCCGACCGATCGACGACGCAGGTCGGCATGAGCCTTCCGCGCCTCTGGAAGCAGCTCGGCATCTCCGCGTCGTACGACGAGCTCTCGGATGGCAAACGTGCGAAGTTCAACGCGTCGGCGCCGTTCGTGTCGAACGCGACCAGGCAATCCATGTCGCTCGAGGTCAATTACAACGACGGCGACGTGCTGCGGTTCTTCGAGGGCGAGGCGAAAGCGAGCGACACGTTGCGGCACTTGCTGACGCAGGGGCGCGCCTCGGTGGGGTGGGCAGTGCGTGCGTCGCCCCGCGCGTTCGTGCGGCTCGGCAGCCGGCTGCAGGTGCGGCGCGAGGACTTCACCGAGCCCGCGTCGTCGCCCGCGACATCGGGTGAACGGTCGCTGTTCAGCGAGCTCGAGTTCAGTCTCGAAGCGAGTCAATCGTCATTCGCGGTCGTCCACGGGTACCGCAACCTTGGTGGGCGCGAGGACGTCGATCTCAGCCGTACGCTACGGGTGTCGGTGTGGCTTGCACCGTCGGCGTGGGGGTACGCGCGCACCGGGGTCGGCCCCGCCATCTCGCTCTTTATGGGGAAGCCGTTCGACAAGGGGCTGTTCAAGGGGTTCGCAAGCGGAGAGATCCGCGCGTCTGGGCTGTTCACGAGCGAGGGGCTCGACTCAGGGACGGTCGTCACCGGCGCCGTGCTCGCCCTCCAGCCGGCGTCGCGGCATTCGGTGGTACTGAACGGCGACCTCGGATGGCGAAAAAACCCACGTCCCGGTGACGAGTTCGACCTCGGGCTGAGCTTCGGGCCGAGAGGGTTCCCGTTACACGCGTTTACGGGCGACCGGGCGTTCTTCACGACGGCCGAGTATCGCTGGATGGCTACCCCGGATCTGTGGGGACTCGCCGCAATCGGGCTCGCCGCGTTCTTCGATTACGGCGGTGCGTGGTACGACGGATCGGCCCGGCGAACCGGGACGGATGTTGGCGTGGGCATACGGCTCGGCTCGACGCGCTCCTCGTCCGGGAAGGCCGCGACGCGTGTGGACTTCGCGCGACGGTTTGCCAACGACGTGCTTCCGGACGAATGGGTCATCGCGGTGGGGGCGGGGTGGCCGTGGGAGCGTGGCAAATGATCAGGTACACCAACGTACAATGGCCGGACACCGCTTTCCGGGCGTACGGTCAAGCGACGACGTCATGGTCGACGAATCACCTGACGCGACGAGGGTCCTCCGCTTGGGCGCCGTGGATGGTGCGGCGAGCCGGGCGGGCCGCCGCACGTCGATTCCATCATTCACCTGCTCGGAGGTTGTGATGTCCTGGCCCATTTCTCGTGCACGTCGCACCTCGCACACATGGCGGCTGGCGGGCGTGCTCCCGATCGCGTTCACTCTGGCCGTTGCGGGATGCGGCGGCGGCGTGGCAGTGAACACCGACTTCGATCCGGCAGCGTCCTTCCCCTCGTACAAGACGTACTCGTGGCGGGAGGGCACGAAGTTGCCGAACCCGTTGTCGGAGCAGCGTCTCATCGCGGCCGTTGACGCGCAACTCAAGGCGAAGGGCCTAACGCGCGTTGATTCCGCCGGCGACATCTCGGTCACGTATCACGCCTCCGCGGACAAGCAGCTGGACGTGCAGACGTTCCAGACCGGCGGCTACTATGGCTGCTGGGGCGGCTGCATGGGGACATCGTCCACGAGCGTTAAGCCCGTCACCGTCGGGACGGTCATCGTCGACATCGTCGACACGAAGACGAACAAGATGGTCTGGCGCGGCACAGGGACGGACACGGTCTCCGGCGACGCGAGTGAGAACGCGCAGAAGATCAATGACGCCGTGGAGGAGATGTTCAAGAACTATCCGCCGAAGGGTAAATGACGGGTTTCAAGGGGTCGGAGCTGTTGAAGCGGATGCATCCCGGTTCAACATCTCCGACCCATCTTTGACCCCTTGATCCGATACAGTGGCGAGGGGTCAGAACACCGAGTTCGCGGATACGACAAGAAACGGCCGGATACTGCTGTTGCTGTATCCCGGTACGCCCGCGTTCAGATCGCCCACCCGGTCGCGGGCGTCGGTGGTGTCGCGTTTCGCCGTATCCGGCCACATCTGGCACTCGGCGCCACTCGCCTCGAGCAGCGTCGAGGCCAGGAGTGCAAACGCGACGCGAACGATCATCCAGGAAGCGTGTCCTGCGTGGGGCTGAACTTGATCGTGACCTGAGGGACCAGTCCCACCTCGACCGACAAGCCGCTCGGTCGCATTCCGCGGATGTTGAGCGCCGACTGGAGCTTCGTGGCCTGACAAACGGTCTTCACCATCAGCGTCGTGAGCTTGCGCTCGCCGTGCTCGGCAAGCAGCGCGTCGACTCGGGCTTCTGGCACGGGTGTGCCAGCGGAGAAATTGGCGACGACCTGCGGCACCAGCCCAAGCTTGATACTCGCGCTCTCCAGCACGTATCCCGCTTCGCGCAGGACGGGGAGTGCTGCGTTGAAGTCGGCGAGTGCCTCGTCGAGCTTGGCGATGCCTAACGATTTCATCTCGGTGGTCGCATCGGCGAGCTGATCCTTCACGCCTGTCGCGATATCCGCGAAGGCGTCGCTCGTTTGCGCGGCCGATTGGGTCAGCTCGCTCGCCTTCGCCGCGACGGAATCCGTCGCCTTCTTCGCCGCGTCGAACAGGGATGAGTCTCTCATATACTGCTCCGCGTTCCTGATGCATCGATGACGACCTGGTCGTACTGCCAGAGCGTCTCAAAGAACCGTCGTGCGCGGTCGCGTTCCGTTCCCCCCTGTCTGCTTGATGATCTCCGCGATGCTGCGACGTCCATCGATGGCGTCGAACAGCTGCTTGTCTCGCGGATCGAGTACGAGAATCAGATCATGGTGTTGCGGCAAGGCGCTTCGTGTGGGGCGTCCGGGCGATGGCACCGCATTGCGGTATGTACGTCGCGAGCCCGAGCCTTCGGCAG
>Ga0075420_100002660_pt1 | contig 15491 bp, 15 predicted proteins | sample SoiMetdeltSBSDD4_FD_75296 | JGI IMG/M metagenome (GOLD analysis project Ga0075420, IMG submission 75296) | Bulk soil microbial communities from a Populus tree surrounding site in Tennessee, USA - Soil MetaG P. deltoides SBSDD4 | ecosystem: Environmental > Terrestrial > Soil > Tree plantation... | reverse complement strand
CTACCCGGCCGACTCGTACTGCGCGGCCGGCAACCAGTGGTGCGCCGACTCGATCGCCCAGTCCGCGCTGGGCGGGATCACCACACCGCTGGTCGCGTGGCAGAACCGGCCGACGTACCAGCAGGTCGTCTCGTTCCCGGCGCGCCGCGGCGACAGCATCGCCAACCTCGCCCAGGGCCGGACCGCGACCGCGTCCAGCACGCAGTCGTTCACCAGCAACACGCCGAACAAGGCGGTGGACGGCGACCTGACCACGCGGTGGAGCAGCAGCTACAGCGACAACCAGTGGATCCGGGTGGACCTCGGCACCGCCCGGACGGTCAACCGGGTGATCCTGCGCTGGGAGTCCGCATACGGCAGCTCGTACCGGATAGAGGTCTCGGGCGACGGCGTCACCTGGCAGACCGTGTTCTCCACGACGGTGGGCAACGGCGGCGTGGACAACATCGCCCTGCCCACCGCGGCCACCGGCCGGTACGTGCGCATGTTCGGCGTACGGCGGGCCACGTCGTACGGGTTCTCGCTCTACGAGCTGGAGGTGTACGCGCACTAGCGCACAGCGCGGCGTACCGGAACCGCCCTCCCGGCTGGCCCCGGGAGGGCGGTCCGCGTCGGTGCGGTCATGACCAGCCGGCACGGCTAATTTAGCCGTGACTAGCCGTCAGTTAGCCGTCGCGCCACAACCGCGCCCCGAGACAGCCGCTCCTCGCGATGAACATCAAGCCGGATCAGCGGCACGGGTTGAAGCAGCCGAAACAAGGGCATATCGGGCTGGCTAACCAGCCGGCACGGCTAATTTAGCCGTGACTAGCCGTCAGTTAGCCGTCGGCGACCGGCAGATCTAGAAACAACGGCCAAAGCTAATGATGTTAGCATTAGCCGAAGGAGGAGCCGATGAAGATCCCAATGCCGCCGCCGCCGATCAACGAGCTCGTGGACAGGCTAAGAGCCAAGGGACTGGACCGGTTCGTCGAGATCGTCAGCCGCGGCTACCGGCTCGAGGCGGCCTCAGACCCCTACCTGCCGTGGGACAAGCTTCGCTACAAGACGCCTCCCGAAGGCCTGACCCATGAGGAGTGGTGGCTGGTCACCAAGTTCAGCCGGCAGGGACTGCAACGGAGGCTGCCCCTGCAGGACAAAGACGGTCACCACTTCACATACGCTCTGACCGATGACGCACTAAAGGCTATTGAAGAGGTCAGCCGGAATCTGAGCGGTCATATTGGCATCGGAGAGCGCGTTACCACCTCGACGAACAGAGACCGCTACCTGGTCAACTCCCTCATGGAGGAGGCCATCACCTCTAGCCAGCTAGAGGGTGCCCAGACAACGCATGCAGTCGCCAAGGAGATGATCCGTTCAGGTCGACCTCCGGCGAACCGCGATGAGCGCATGATCTACAACAACTACGCCGCGATGCGGCGTGTTCGCGAGTTCCACGGCACCCGCGTCTCACCCAAAGAGCTTCAGGAGCTACATCGTATAGTCACCGAGGGCACGCTTTCTCGCCCGGACGCCGCCGGCCGCTTCCAGACCCCCGAGGAGCAACGCATTATTGTAGGCGGACCGGCTGACGAGATCTATCACATCCCTCCTCCAGCCGAGGCGCTTCCAGCACGTATGCAGGTTCTTTGCGACTTCGCAAACGGCGAGATCGGCGACGCCTATGTGCCTGGCGTCATCAGGGCGATCATCGCACACTTCATGCTGGGCTATGAACACCCCTTCGAGGACGGGAACGGCCGGACCGCGAGAGCCTTATTTTACTGGGTCATGCTTAACCAGGACTACTGGCTAACTGAGTTCGTCTCGATCTCCAGGATTCTCAAGAGCGCATCCGGCCAGTATGGGCGCAGTTTTTTATACTCAGAGCAGGACGACAACGATCTTACGTACTTCATTCTTTATCAGCTGGATGTCCTCCAGCGGGCGATCAAGGACCTCCACTCCTACCTGGATCGAAAGGTGCAGGAGCTACGAGACTTTCAACGATCTCTCGCGACCATGCCGGGCGAGTTCAACCATCGCCAGCTGACGCTCCTGCAGCACGCACTCCGGCATCCCGACGCGGTCTATACTGTGCAGTCGCACGGCACTTGCCACAATGTCGTTCGGCAGACCGCCCGCCAGGACCTGATGGACCTCGAACGTCGACGTCTGCTCAACCGCGGCACAGCCGGGCGGACCTTTGTCTGGCTACCCGCTCCCGACCTGTTGCGACGGCTCAAGGACTCATCCACCGTCTAGGACAGTTGCCTCAACCAGGTCATATCAGGCGGAACGGCTGCGGTCAGCTCGGCGTCCGCCGCGCGGATGCGTCCTGCTGGGCCAGCAGGCGCAGGGCTGCGAGCAGCGCCTCGCCGAGCACCGTGCCGGTGACGACGCCCTCGACCATCCGGGCCGGGTCGGCGCGGGCCACCACTGCGCCCACCTCGCAGGCGGCGACCTGCTCCGCCGCGTCGGCGTAGGTCTCCAGGCAGCCGAGCAGGTCCTCCTGGCCAAGGGTGCGCAGCGCGTGTACGGCGTCGGCCGCCCGGTCCAGGCCGGGTGAGCCGGGCTCCACCCGCCAGCCCCGGTGCCGTACCAGCTCCTCGACCTCGGCGCGAGCGGCGTGCCAGGCGTCGTCGGGAGCGCCGGGACGGGCTGGCCGGGTGACCGCCTTGTGCGCAACGCCGAGCAGCGTATGCAGGGGCAGGTCGCCGGCGTCCACCGCGGCGAGCACATCCCGCGCCCCGGCCACCGACAGCCCACCAACGTCGATCAGAGCCCGGATGAGCCGCAGCCGTTGCAGGTGCGCGTCGCCGTACGCGGCCTGGTTGGTCGCTGTCGGCGCGCCCGGTGGCAGCAGGCCCTCCCGCAGGTAGTACTTGATGGTCGCGACGCTCACCCCGCTGCGCCCGCTCAGCTCGCCGATCCGCATACCCGCCCCTTGCCAGATCCGCCGACATGATGGATAGTAGCACTCGCCATTATCGGATAGCTCCACTATCCACTGGAGGCTGGGAATGGGCGCTGTCGCGCCGGGACGGATGACCGCCGACCTGTCCGGGGACTTCGTCGTCTTCATGATCGGCATGCGCGTGAACAAGCCGTGGAAGCTGCACAAGTGGGTGCCGGTGGCCAGGGCGATGGGCCCGATGCTGCGCACCCTGGCTCAGCGCGCGGAGCTGGGGCTGCTGGGCTGGCATGTCTGGCTGGGGCTGCGCGGCCCGCTGGTGGTGCAGTACTGGCGCAGCGCCGAGCACCTGGAGCGGTTCGCCCGCGACACCTCGCTGCCACACCACGCGGCCTGGCGGGCGTTCAACCGCCGGGTCGGCACGGACGGCGACGTCGGTATCTGGCACGAGACCTACCTCGTCCCGACCGGCGGCTACGAGACCGTGTACGCCAATATGCCGCGCTTCGGGCTCGCCGCGGCCGGCGTACACCTGCCGGTGGCGGCGAAGGGCGACCGTGCCGCGGCACGGTTAGGCGCCCGGGCCGTGGGGTAGCGGCACCCGTCCGGCCGTGGTGAGGGGGCCACGGCCTCGGCAGCCAGAAACGAGGGGCGCGGTGCGTCGGTGGCTTGTCCTGCCTGTCCTGTCCGTCATGTTCCTGGTCGCCGGCTCCGCGCCGGCCGGGCCGGCCGGCGCGGCCCCCACGCCGCGGCTGCCGGACAGCATGGCCGCGATCGGTGACTCGATCACCCGGGCGACGAACGCGTGCTGCTGGTACGGCGACCGGCCGCAGAGCTCGTGGAGCACCGGCGACGCCGGCTCGGACGGCGTACGCAGCCACTACGAGCGGATCCGTGCCCGCAAGCCGGGCATCACCGGTGACCAGCACAACGACGCGGTGTCCGGGCAGGCGGTGCTGGCCGAGCTGACCTGGCGCGCGTCCTGGTGGGGGATGCGGTAGGGACGCCCGCCCCCGGTGGGGACGCGGTAGGGACGCCCGCCCCGGCTCCGGGCACCGCGGGCGGGCCGGAGACCGGCGCCGAGGGCCGGCCGTTGGCTTGGCCGGCCCGGGGGATGGGCGCCGGGTGGCTCAGCCGAAGTCCTCCGGCTGGTACTCCTTCGGCTCCACGAGGACCAGCCAGTTGCCGGAGTTGTCACGCATGACCGCCTCCACGCCGTACGGCCGGTCCGACGGCTCCTGGAGGAACGTCACGCCCTTGGCGCTCAGCTCCTCGTACGTCTTGCGGCAGTCGTCCACCTGCAGCCCGAGCCCGCCCATCTGGCCCTTCTCCAGCTGCCGCCGGACGAACGCCGCGGCCTCGTCGTCCAGCGGCGGCCCGGGCGTCATCAGCGTGACCTCAAGCTCGGGCTGGTTGGCGTGGCGCACGGTCAGCCAGCGGTACCCCTCCCCCATCCGCACATCCGTGCCCTGCTGGAAGCCGAGCACGTTGACGTAGAAGTCGCGGGCCTGGTCCTGGTCCAGGCAGTAGACGGTGACGAGCGAGATGTTTGTGATCATGTTGACGAACCTAGCCCGTCCGGGTCTGGCGGTGCTTCTCCCAGATTGCGCGGCCGGACCACCCCGGTGGTACCGGCCGGGTCGAGCCCGCCGCACATGAACAGGTAGCAGCCGGGCACCCGCGCCGCCGACCCGGCCCACCGGTCCCGGTACGCGGTCGGGCTCTCCCCCACCAGCTGCGTGAACCGCGACGAGAACGAGCCGAGGCTGGCGAAGCCGACCAGCATGCACACCTCGGTCACGGTCAGGTTGGCACCGCGCAGCAGATCCTGGGCGCGCTCGATGCGCCGGCGGGTGAGGTAGCGCATCGGCGTCTCGCCGTACGCGGCCTCGAAGCTGCGTACAAAGTGGAACTTGGACACCCCGGCGACCCGGGCGAGCTGGTCGAGGTCGAGCGCCGCGCGGTAATGGCGGTCGATGTGGTCGCGCGACCGGCGGAGGTGTGCCAGCAGCTCCAGCGCGACCGGTCGAGCCGCTCTCCCAGCCACCCCACGAGCGTAGAGCCGGGCTACTGCACCGTCGACAGCAGGTAGCTGAGCAGGAAACCCGCAGCGGTGGCCAGCGCCGCTGCGGGACCGCCCTTCTCGTACGCCTCCGGCATCAGCGTGTCGGTCAGCGACGCCACCACCGCGCCGGCCGCGAACGCCAGCGGCAGCGAGACACCGGCGCCGTCGATGCCGGCGAGGGCGCCCCGGCCGACCACCACCGCGAGCGCCAGCAGGATGGCGGCGCCGGTCCAGGTCCCGAGGACGAACCCGACGGAGCGGCCCTGCTCGCGCATTGACGCCGCGCCGACCAGCGACTCGGGCAGGTTGGACAGGAAGATGGCGACGAGCAGCACCAGGCCGGCGCCCGCACCCTCACCGTCGGCGAGCGCCACGCCGAGAGCGAGGTTCTCCGGCACGCCGTCGAGGGTCACCGCGGCGAGCAGCGCCAGCCCGGCCGCGGCGCCCGCGCCAGAGGCCGAGGCCGTGGGCTCGCTGCTGGCCGCGTCGGTGTCCAGCTTCGCCGACCCAGCCGCCGGTGCCCCGGCCTGCACCCGCCGGTCCAGCCAGGCGCTGACCAAGGTGAAGACCGTCGCGCCCACAGCAAAGCCGATCGCCGCCGGCACCGCGCCGCCCTTCTGGTACGAGTCCTCGAAAAGCTCGAACGCGAGTGCGGTGATGAGCGACCCGGCGGCGAAGGCGAGCAGCATGGCCAGCACCCGTTGCGGCAGCTTGAACCGCACACCGACCAGCGCGCCCAGCACCAGAGCAGTGGAGGCGATGACACCGAACACGGCAGCGCGAGTCATGCCCGCATACTTCCAGGGCGGGCAGGCCTGCGCCCGCCAGTGCAGGCGGCCTGCGCCGGACCGGGCCCTACGCCGGGCGGCCCTGGTCCGGGCTGCTGTGGTCCGGGCGGCTGTGGTCCGGGCTGCTGTGGTCCGGGCTGCTGTGGTCCGGGCGGGTCGCGACGAGGTCGCGTACCTCGGCGTAGCGGGCGCGCACCTGGGGCGCTGCCGGTGCCTGGTAGCGGCTGGTTCGGGTGCTCCGCCAGACCGGCGGAGCCGCGGCTGCGGTGTGCACCCAGGCGGCCTGGCGGGCTGCGCCGTCCGCGACGTACTCGCTGGGCTCGGGCACGTCAACCGGGACGCCGAGGATGCTCGGGGCGATCCGCCGGACCGCCTCGGCGGCCGCGCCCCCGCCGATGAGCAGGATCCGGTCGGGCCGGGCGCCGTGGGCGGTGAGGGCGTCGAGGCCGTCGGCGAGCCCGCAGAGCATCCCCTCGACGGCGGCCCGCGCGAGGTGGGCGGCGCTCGCGGTGGCGAGCCGCAGGCCGTGCACCGCCCCGGTCGCGTCGGGCCGGTTCGGCGTGCGCTCGCCCTCCAGGTAGGGCACGACCACCAGGCCGCCGGCGCCCGGCTCGGCGGTCAGCGCCAGCCGGGACAGCTCGGTGTGGTCGACGCGGAGCATCGCCGCCGTGGCGTCGAGCACCCGGGCGGCGTTGAGGGTGCACACCAGCGGCAGGAATCGGCCGGTCGCGTCGGCGAAGCCGGCCACGGTGCCGGTGGCGTCGGCGGCGGGGACCGTGGCGACCGCGGTGACGACTCCCGACGTACCGATGGAGACGACGACGTCTCCGGGGCCGGCGCCGAGCCCGAGCGCGGCGGCTGCGTTGTCCCCGGTGCCCGGCCCGATCAGGGTCCCGGCCAGGGTCTGGCCCGCCGGCTCGGCGGGCCCGAGCACCCGGGGCAGCACCGCGTCCCGGCCGAACGCGAGCCGCAGCAGGTCGCGGCGGTAGGCACCGGTGCCGGCGGACCAGTAGCCGGTGCCGCTGGCGTCGCCCCGGTCGGTGACGAGCGCGTCGAGACCAGGCCCGCCAGCGCCGGGCACACCGGGGCCAGGTCCGCCAGCGCCAGGCGCGTCGGGGCCGGGCACACCGGGGTCAGGCGCGCCAGCCAGCCGCCAGGTGAGCCAGTCGTGCGGCAGGCAGACCGCGGCGGTATGGGCGGCGTGCTCCGGCTCGTGCTCGGCCAGCCAGCGCAGCTTGGCCACGGTGAACGAGGCGACCGGCACCAGGCCGACCGCCTCCGCCCAGGCCCGCGCGCCCTGCTCGCCGCCGCCGAGCTCGGCGACCAGGTCGGCGGCGCAGCCGGCGGAGCGGGTGTCGTTCCACAGTAGAGCCGGCCGCACCACCACACCGGCGTCGTCCAGGCAGACCATGCCGTGCTGCTGGCCGGCGACGGCCACCGCGGCGACGTCGGCCAGGCCGCCGGCGCCGGCTACGGCCTGGCCGAGGGCCTGCCACCACGCGTCGGGGTGGACCTCGGTGCCGTCGGGGTGGCCGGCCCGGCCGTGGCGCACCAGCGCGCCGGTGTCCGCGTCACGCACCACGACCTTGCATGACTGGGTGGAGGAGTCCACCCCGGCGACGAGGACCACCGCTTACCGGGCGCCGATGGCGTGCTCGACCATGAGCTGGTTGAGCTGCGCGTAGCCGTACCCGCGGGCCCCGGCGGCCGCGACGTCGAACTCCTCGAACGCCGAGGGGTCGACGAGCAGGTCGGCCAGTGACTCGCCGGCGGCGAGAGTGGGCTGGGACAGCTCGGCGACCCGGCTCGCCGCCAGCGCCTGCTGGACCTCGGGATCGGCCCTAAACGCCCGGGTGCGCTCCTTCAGCAGCAGGTAGGTCCGCATGTTCGCAGCCGCGGAGACCCACACGCCGTCGATGTCCTCGGTACGCGCCGGCTTGTAGTCGAAGTGCCGGGGCCCGTCGTACGCCGGGCCGCCGCCCGGACCGCCGTTCTCCAGCAGGTCGACCAGGCTGAACGCGTCGAGCAGGTCGCCGTGGCCGAAGACCAGGTCCTGGTCGAACTTTGGGCCGCGCTGGCCGTTGAGGTCGATGTGGAACAGCTTGCCCTGCCACAGCGCCTGCGCGATGCCGTGGCTGAAGTTGAGCCCGGCCATCTGCTCATGGCCGACCTCCGGGTTGAGCCCGACCATGTCGGCGTGCGCCAGGGTGGAGATGAAGCCCAGGGCGTGGCCGATGGTGGGCAGCAGGATGTCGCCGCGGGGCTCGTTGGGCTTGGGCTCCAGCGCGAAGCGCAGCCCGTAGCCCCGCTCGACCACGTACGCGGCGAGCGTGTCCAGCCCCTCCCGGTAACGGTCGAGCGCGGCCCGCACGTCCTTGCCGGCGGGCGACTCGGCCCCCTCCCGCCCGCCCCAGAACACGTACGTCGACGCGCCGAGCTCGGCGGCGAGGTCGAGGTTGCGGACGGCCTTGCGCAGCGCGTACCGGCGGATGTCGCGGTCGTTGCTGGTGAACGCCCCGTCCTTGAAGACCGGATGGGTGAACAGGTTGGTGGTCGCCATCGGCACCACCAGGCCGGTGGAGTCCAGAGCCTTGCGGAACCGTTCCACGGCCGTCGCGCGGGCGGTGTCGTCGCTGCCCGATGGGACCAGGTCGTCGTCGTGGAAGGTCACGCCGTACGCGCCGAGGTCGGCGAGCCGGTGCACGGTCTCGACCGGGTCGAGCGGCGGGCGGGTCGGCTCGCCGAACGGGTCGCGCGCCGGCCAGCCAACGGTCCACAGGCCGAAGCTGAACTTGTCCTCGCGGGTCGGTTGTACGGACATACGCCCATCCTGCCAGCCGGACCGTGCCAGACTCGCACCCGTCGAACGGAGGCCCAGCCGGGCGGAGGCCCGTCGGGCGGGGCCCGTCTGGCGGAGGCCCGGGCGGGCGGAGACCCGTCGAGCGGAGACCCTGATCGGGCGGAAGGGCGTGGCTGGTGAGCGCGGAGATATTCGATGACCTCGTCGCGGAGCAGGAGCGGCTGGAGGAGATCCTGGCCGCCCTGCCCGCCGCCGCGTGGCACCGGCCGGCGGCGGTCGACGGCTGGTCGGTCCGCGACGTGGTGCTGCACCTGGCGCAGACCGAGGAGGCCGTGGTGCTGACGGCGACCGGCGGGGACGGCTCGGGTGCCAGCGTTGCGAACCCGGGCCCTGGCTTCGCCGTCGGGCGCGCGCCGGCCGGCACGATCGACGCGGTCATGGACCGCATGGTGCGCGCCGACGGTAGCGAACCAGGCGAGGTCTTTGCCCGCTGGAGAGCGGCGCGGCGGGCGGCCGTGGCGGCGCTGTGCGCGGCCGATCCCGCCACGCCGCTCGCCTGGGCGCAGACCCCGCTCAAGCCCGCCACCCTGGCCACTACCCGCCTGGCCGAGCACTGGGCACACGGGCTGGACATCACCGGCCCGCTCGGCGTGGCGTTCCCAGACACCGGCCGGCTGCGCCACATCGCCTGGCTCGGCCACAGCACGCTGCCGTACGCGTTCACCCTCGCCGGTCTGTCGCCGCAGGCGGTGTACTGCGAGCTGACCGCACCGGACGGCGCCACCTGGCGCTACGGGCCGCCGGAGGCGGAGTCGACGGTCACCGGCCCGGCAGGCGACTTCTGCCGGGTCGGCGCGCGGCGGCTCCGACCCGAGCGGTCAGGGCTTGTCGCGCGTGGCCCGCATGCCGGGACGGCGCTACAGGTTCTGCGGAACTACGCGGCCTGACAGCGCCTGCCCGGCAGCTCAGGCGGTCGCGGAGGACCCGTGGGGGTCCCCCGCGACGCTCGCTGCACCGATCTGGAGCGCTCCCCTGGCTGGCCAGGCGCTACACGTCACAGAGGCGCAACACATCACCGAGGGCGCTACACGCCACCGGAGGCGAAGAGCGGCGCGCTGTATACCCACGGCATGGTGACCCAGTTGCCAGTGGACTGGGACAGGAACCGACCCGAACCCTGGAGCCGGTAGAAGCCGGTGCCGCACTTGCCGCCGTTGCCGTACTGCAGCTTGGTGGAGAAGGCGGAGACGTCAGGGTTGGAGGTCTTCCAGCCGGTGTCGCTGCAGGCGTTGAACGGTCCGCTGCTGTACGGCGAGTAGCCCACGATGATCCGGGCGCCGAGCGTCCGGTAGATCGGGCTCCCGCTCGGTCCGTGCAGCGTGAAGGCCACAACGGAGTCGAGGTTGTCGTTGGTCGGGTTGCCGTCGAGGTCGATGATCCCGATGCCGATGTCGACCAGCCCCTGGTAGACCTCCTCCTGGACGAACTTCTTCCAGTTCTCCGAGAAAGCCTTGGCGTCCTCCTCGCCGTTGCGGATGTCCGCGATCCGCCACCAGTAGCCGAAGTACGGGCCCTTCTCGCACTCCCAGACGATGTAGTCACTGGAGTCGATCGAGACGTACTCGATGTAGATGTCGCCGACCTCGCCGTCGCTGTTGCACGCGATGAACGGCGGGATCGCGTGCGCGGGACGCGCGGCGTCGGGCGCCACGACGCTTCCCAGGACGAGCGCCAGAACGAACAGGCTCGCCAGGACGTATCTTCGAAGTTTCGGTGACCGCATTTCGGGCCTCCCTGTCCTCGGCTCGACGGGCTGGGCCGCGACCGCGACCACCCGTACCACGCTGTGCGGCGGCCACCTGCCGGCCCGGGTCGAGCGTCGCAGGATGCGGTGATCCGGAACCCTGTGAGATTCTTGTGGCTCGATGGATCAAGCGAGCGGACGGCGGGGGGCCTCGGGTGTCTGCGACGGTGGAGTTCCGGCTGCTCGGCCCCGTCGAGGTATGGGCCGGGGGGCGGCGGGTCGACACCGGGCAGCCGCGGCAGCGCAGCGTGCTGGCGGCCCTGCTGGTGGACGCGGGCCGCCTGGTGACCTGGGAGAGCCTGATCGACCGGGTGTGGGGCGAGGCGCCGCCGGCCGGTGCCCGCCATGCGCTCTACTCGCATGTGGCCCGGGTCCGGCGGCTGCTCGCCGCGGCGGCCGGGCCCGGCGAGGCCCCGCCGCGGCTGGTCCGCCAGCCTGGCGGCTACCTCCTGGACGTCGACCCGGACCGGGTCGACCTGCACCGGTTCCGGCGCCTGGTCGACCAGGCGCGCGCCCGCAACGCCAACGGCGAGCGGGTACTGCTGCTGCGCGAGGCCGTCGAGCTGTGGCGCGGCGAGCCGCTGGCCGGGCTCCCCGGCCGCTGGCCGGCCCGGCTGCGGGAGGGATGGCGGCAGCGCCGGCTGGAGGCGGTGCTGGCGTGGGCGCTCGCCGAGCTCGATGAGGGCAACGCTGCCGCGGTCATCGCACCGCTGACCGAGCTCCTGGACGACTACCCGCTGGTGGAGCCGGTGTCCGCGACGCTCATCCAGGCGCTGCACCGGACCGGGCGCGGCGCCCAGGCCCTGGCGTGCTACGAGGCCGCCCGCCAGGGCTTGCGGGACGAGCTCGGGGTGGCGCCCGGTGGCGAGCTACGCGACGCGTACCAGCTGGTTCTGGGCAGCGGGCCGGCACGGCCGGCGGCGCCCGGCGCCGCGCCGGCGCCGCTGACGCCTGCGCAGCTGCCGCTGGACCTGCACGGCTTCGTCGGCCGCCGGGCCGAGCTGGCGATGCTGGACGTGATGCTGGCGGCGGCGACGGAACAGCCGACGGCGGTGGTCGTCGCGGCGGTCTGGGGCCCGGCGGGAGTCGGCAAGACCACGCTGGCTGTGCACTGGGCGCACCGGGTCGCCGACCGGTTCCCGGACGGGCAGCTCTACGTGGACCTGCGCGGTTTCGACCCGCCCGGCCCGGCGCTGACCGCCGCCGAGGCGGTAAGGGGCTTCCTGGACGGGCTCGGGGTGGCGCCCCGGCGCGTCCCGGCGAGCCTGGACGCCCAGGTGGCGCTCTACCGAAGCCTGCTGGCCGGCCGGCGGGTCCTGATCGTGCTCGACAACGCCCGCGACGCCGGCCAGGTACGCCCGCTACTGCCCGGCTCACCCGGCTGCCTGGCCGTGGTCACCAGCCGCAACCAGCTGCCCAGCCTGGTCGCGATGGCCGGCGCCCGGCCCTTGACCCTGGGCCTGCTGCCCGCCGCGGACGCCCAGGAGCTGCTGGCCCGCCGGCTGGGCGCGCACCGGGTGGCGGCCGAGCCGCAGGCGGTGGGCGAGATCCTCAGCCGGTGCGCGCGGCTCCCGCTGGCCCTCGCCACCGTCGCCGCCCGGGCCGCCACCCATCCGGACTTCCCGCTCGACGCGCTCGCGGGCGAGCTGAGGAGGTCCTGCGCCGGCCTGGACGCGTTCACCGGGGATGACCCGGCCACCGACGTCCGGGCCGTGTTCTCCTGGTCCTACCGGCAGCTGCAGGCACCGGCGGCACGGTTGTTCCGGCTGCTGGCGGTGCATCCCGGCCCGGACATATCCGCACCGGCCGCGGCGAGCCTGGCCGGCACACCGGCACCGGCGGCCGGCCCGCTGCTCACCGAGCTGACCCGCGCCCACCTGGTCACCGAGCACGCCCTCGGCCGGTACGCCTGCCACGACCTGCTACGCGCGTACGCCGGCGAGCTTGCGCAGGAGTGCGACAGCGACGCCGACCGGCGCGCGGCGACCGGCCGGGTGCTCGACCACTACCTGCACACCGCCCGCGCCGCGGTGTGCCTGCTCGAGCCCCACCGGGACCAGGCGCCGGTGGCCCCGGCGCGCGCCGGGGTGGTCCCGGAACGCCTCGCCGACCCCGCCAGCGCGCTGGCCTGGTTCGCCGCCGAGCACCCAGTCCTGCTGGCCGCCGTCCGGCAGGCCGCCAGCTGCGGGTTCGACACCCACGCCTGGCAGCTGGCGGGCACCATGGCCGACTTCTTCCAGCGGCGCGGGGACTGGGCCGGCTGGGCCGTGACCCAGCGGACCGCCCTGGCCGCGGCGCGCCGCCTCGCCGACCCGGCCAAGGAGGCCGAGGCCCATCGCGGCCTCTCCGGCGCCTACTACCAGCTGGGCCGCCTCGACGAGGCGCACATCCACCTACGGCACGCGGTCGAGCTGCACCAGCGGCTCAGCGACCCCGCCAGCCAGGCCCGGATCATGCTCAACCTCGCCTGGCTCAACGAGCGGCAGGGGCGCCTGGCCGACGCGGTGGGCAACGCCGGGCAGGCCCTCGACCTCTACCGGGCCGCTGGTCACCGGCGCGGGGAGGCGGCCGCCCTCAACGCGCTGGCCTGGTGCCATGTGCAGCTCGGCAACCATGGGGAGGCGCTCGCCTGTGGCGGGGCGTCGCTCACCCTGCTGCGCGAGCTCGACGACCGGCACGGGCAGGCCGCCGCCCTGGACAGCCTCGGCTACATCAACCACCACCTGGGCCGGCACGAGCAGGCTGCCGCCGGCTACCGGCAGGCACTGGAGCTGTTCCAGCAGGTCGGCGACGGCTACAACGAGGCGACCACGCTGCGCCGGCTCGCCGAGACCCAGCGCGACGCCGGTGACCTCGCCGCCGCCGGCCAGACCTGGCGCCGTGCTGTGGCCATCCTCGACGGGCTGGGACACGCCGACGCCGACCTGGTCCGTGCCGCGCTGCGCCGGCTCGACGCCGCGCAGCCGGTACGGGCGTCCCGCTGAGACGGCAATCCGGCCGCCCCGGCCGGCCCGAGTCCTACTCGATGTCGTACTCGAGGACGAACGAGGGCTTGGCACCCATCGGCGCCTCGAACTCGCCCTCTCCGCGTACGCCGGCGAGGTCACCGGTGCCCGACCCGTCCACGACCACCCACAGGCCCTTGGCCCGCTTGCCGTCGAAGTCACCGACGGTCTCGAGGACGAACGAGCCGCGCTGGCCGTCGAGCGAGCCGTTGACGTACTGCATCCCTACGAACCGGGCCGTGCCGTCCTCGCCATAGCACATGAGCCACTCGACGCCGCCCTCGCCGTCAAGCCCGCCGCTGAACCGCTGCCTGACGCTGGCCCGGGTGAGCTTGCGCCCCCCGTCCAGATCCTGGTATGTGGCCTCGTCCCAGGAAGCGATCTCGAACTCGCCGTGCACCGTGGCCATGACAGCCTCCCTCATACTCGACACCCATCGGGGTGCCCCGGCGTCCGGACCGGAAAACCCGGACCAGCCGGCGGCGGGAGAGATGGCGGGCGCCCGGCGGCCCCCGTGGCGCCCCAGGGTCAGAGCCGCATGTGTACGCGGACCGTGGTGCTACCCGCAACGCTGTGAATGCGTACCAGGTCGCAGAGGTAGTTGACCATGAGCAGGCCCCGGCCGCGGTCGCTCTCCTGCATGGGCGGGACCCGGCCCACCAGCGGGTCGATGATGTGCCCGGCGTCGCGGACCTCGCAGACGATGCCGTCGTTCTCCTGCCAGATCCGCACGGTGCCGACGCCGCCGCCGTGCTTGACGCTGTTCGTGGCGATCTCGTTGACGGCGATCTGCAGGTCGGCGACGCGGGTGGCGGCGAGCCCGGCGCGCCCCGCGTAGCGGGCCACGAACTGGCGTACGTTCGGCAGCTCGCCAACGGTGAACTCGATCGTGGCCGCCTTGGGGGCCGGCTCCGGGAAGGCGCGGTTGAAGTAGGCGACCACGGCCTCGGGCGCGGTGTAGACGTCGCTGGGGCGCCGGTCGTAGCCCTCGATCACGGTCGGGTGGGTCTGCGTCGCGTCGAAGAGCACCCGCGGCTCGAGGCTGGCCGTGTCGTACGGGCACAGGATCGTCGCCTCGACCCCCTTGAACGCCAGGTTGATCAGCGCCTCGTGCTGGACGCAGGCCGGGTACTCCGCGGCGCTGCGGCCGGTCCAGATCGGCTCCCCGATGATGCGCACCGGGCGGCCCTCGTGCTCGTCGAGGAACGCCCGCAGCACCCAGGGGATGATCCGGCCGGGGTTGCGCCCGGCGTGGGTCATGTCCCGGAAGGTGACCCGGCGGGCGACCCGGGCGCCGAGCGCCGTGCGCAGCACCTCCACGTTGGGGCCGGGCACCGCGACCAGCACCGGCTCCCCGGCGGCGAGGGCGGCCTCGACGAACGGCCGGGTGCCGGCGACATACTCCGCCCGGTCGGCGTAGAACAGGGCGTCATGTACGAACGGTCCGGCGCTCATGACCGGTCCGTCTCGGTCGTCGGTGCGTGCCGCCACAGTAGGTCGATCATACGGCGGAGCACCTCCAGCGGAAGAGTGTCAACGGCGTACGCGACTGGTCCCTGACTGCGGCGCCCGCTCATAGGCCGCGCAGCCAGGTGAAGGCGTCCACAACCCAACCGGTCTGGCGCAGGTACGCCACGCCGGCGGCCGCGAGGAACAGGCCGGTCACGGCGTGCGAGACCCACGCACCCCGGCGGGTACGGCCCATCGAGCGCTCCAGCACCACCCGGCCGAGCAGGCGACACAGCCCGAAGACGCCGGCGGCGACGAGCAGCACCAGGACGAAGGTGAACAGGGGCACGGTCAGGCTGAGGCCCCGGGACGAGATCGCCCAGATGCCCCAGCAGACGAACGCGAACAGCCCGCCGAGGACCGACCACTCGCCACCCCGGCGCAGCTGCCGCGCCTGGTAGCGCCACGGGTAGCGGGGCGCCGGCGGGCGTGTCGCACCGACGATCGTCTCGGTGGGCGGAGCCACCGGCCTGGGCCGCTGCCCCACCTGGGCGACCCCGGGCCGGTAGGCCGGGTTGTGCGGGGCGGTGGGCCATACCGGCTGCCGCGCCGGCAGGGTGGGCTCATCCCATGGCTGCGTCGGCTCTGCCATTGCTCCTCCTGCCAGCCGGTCGGGCCCCCGAA
>Ga0075420_100002656_pt1 | contig 15507 bp, 19 predicted proteins | sample SoiMetdeltSBSDD4_FD_75296 | JGI IMG/M metagenome (GOLD analysis project Ga0075420, IMG submission 75296) | Bulk soil microbial communities from a Populus tree surrounding site in Tennessee, USA - Soil MetaG P. deltoides SBSDD4 | ecosystem: Environmental > Terrestrial > Soil > Tree plantation... | reverse complement strand
CGCTGACCTGCGTGACGTTCATCTCCTCGTCCAACGCCAGGAGCACACCGAAGGGCTGAATCGCTCCCGGTATGTGGATCGGCTCGCGCTCACAATCGTTCAGATCGACCACGGCGATCCCCCTCGAGCAACCGCCGCCCATCGCGCGAACGCATCGAAGGTCGCCGTCGCGGCACTGATGATCTTTGCGGTTGATGCGCCGGTGCGCGGTAGTCCGTCGAGCCATGCCACTACGACGGTCCACCTCGGCAGCGTCCAATCCCCATCGCCGGCGAAGAACGCAGCCCCGCTCTCTTTCGCGAGGCCGAGTCGCCGGTGCAACAGCGCGCTGACGACCTGTCCTCCGAGACACGCGCCTTCGAGCACGTACAGGCACCCTGCAAGATCCTCGACGCATGACAACTGCGGTCGGTCACTACATAGCGGGAGCGCCGAGAGATCCGCCGGAGACTGGCCGAGCGCCAGGAGATCGCGCTCGATGAGCCCAGCGCGAGCGCGCAACGGAAACCCGAGCGGCAATTCCGCTGCCGTGAGCCGCGTTACGTCGATCTCGACGGGGACGTAGAAGCCATAGAACGTCCCGAGCACGCGGAGATACCGGGGCACGTCGAGGCCCGGATCGAGCAGCCCGAGCTGGGCTTCGAGGTGCTGATGCACGGCTGCAGTCTCGCGCTTCAAGCGCTGCCGCAATGAAGTCTCGTTGAGCCCGCTCTCGGTGTCGGCCACGTAGAGATAATGACGCAAAGAGAGCGATTCTCTAAGGTCGGTTGGTCAAAACGATCAGCCCGGGCATCATCGACCCCCGCTCGCAAAGGACGAACTCTCCAGCCTGCTGCGATTGGAGCCAGTCGTAGATCGCCGCGATGTCGCGTTGGGCCTGCTCGGACAGCTCAACGCGGAAGTCCTTGCTTCCGCGCGAACTCTTCGAAGAATTGGTCGGCGGGCGCGGTGCGACCTGCCTTCACATCCTCGTGGCCTTGGCGGACGGCATCGACAGCTTCTTGATAGTCCTGGCGCTCCCACTCGAGGTAGTCGGCCAGCGCGTCGTCGAGCGCGTCTGCCGTAGTCTTCCCTCGACGGCGCGCAAGGTCCTCCAGTTGTGCCAATCGCTCCGGCTTGAGAGGAACCGTGTCCATTTCTTGAAGGTAGAGGTTCGGCACGCCGATGTCAATTCAGAAGCGGCGTTTTTTCTAGTGCCTTTCCAAATCGGCATGTCGGATCGAACTGCTGGCACGTCGAACTCACAACCAATTCTGCGGCAGGTGGTTATCTCGATGGTGGGGCGGGTCCTCGCGAGGGGGGATGGGATCGTCTGGAAAGTCGAATCGCCAGGACTCGCGCGTTTTCTCGTCGGCGTAATACTTCAGGTACAGCTCCGGCTTGTCGTATCCGAGCACGTCGATGTGCCGCGCCGAGTTCTCGTCGACGTCGAGCGCGGGCATTTCTTCCGGCAGTAGCTCGCGCAACAGTTGGGTGTAGAGCTCGCGGTTGCTTGGATGATCGGTCTGATCCAGAAACACGCGTAGTCGGGCAAGCCCTTCGATGATGCACCACAGCGCCTTGTGCAGCGCGACGTCGTCCAAATCATCCGGTTCGGGCAGCTCCACGTCGATCGCGTTCAGCTCCTTGGCAAGGTCCGTCGTCTCGGCCGTCTCGAAAGCGAGGACATTTCGCCAGAAGTGTCGCGGGACGCCTGGCGTCAGCCCATCGGACTCGTAGGCGACGATGCGACCGTCGGCGGCGGCCGCCGCCTGTGCCTTGAGGCGCTCAATCAGCTCGTCATGTTCGTTGCCACGATCGTCTGTCGGCATGACGACGACGATGGCATCGTCGTCGATCTGAAGTCAAAGAGTGCCATCCGCAAAGAGTGCCATCTGCAAACATCTTCTCGCTCACTCGCCACCCATCCAGTCCCGCCGTGGTGAATTCCGATGTCCATGAACATCCGCCTCTAGGCGCTCAATCACTGGGGCCCTTCGATCGCGGCGTGAGGGGCGGCGGCACGCTGCCGCCGGCGTGCTTGATCCCCCACTCGACCATCGCACGCAGGACCGTGCGCAGATCCTCCCCCTTCGCCGTCAGCTGATACTCGACGCGCGGCGGGTGATCACTGTAACGACGCGACTGGATGACGCCGAGACCGACCAGCCGCTTCAGTCGGTCGGCCAGAATATTCGTCGGGATACGCTCGGGCGATTCGACAAGCTCCGCGAAGCGTCGCTTGCCGCGAATCAGGTCGCGCACGACGAGCAGCGTCCAGCGGTCGCCAAGCACGTCGAGCGTGCACGCCACCGGGCAGCGGGATCGACGCGGCGCGATCGCTGGCGCCGCCCGTCTCTGCGGCGTCTTCTTCACTTCGCCATTTTCCCCCAAAGGTCACTTGCGAAATGCAAGTGACTAACGATACCATGCGCCGCGTGCCGCCCAACGGCCGCATCGCTGTCGTCGCCGTGCTGATCGGCATCGCGGTTGTCCCGGGCCGACTCGCCGCGCAGTCTCCCGCGGTTTCGCCAGCCGTGCCGGATGCTGCCGCTCAACCAACCGTTTCCATTCGCAAGGGACCGAACGCGCCGACGGTCCGCGCCGTGCGAGGCACGATTCGTCTCGACGGCCGGCTCGATGAAGCGATCTACACCGCGACCGAAGCGATCGGATCGTTCGTGCAGCAGGAACCCGACGAGGCGGCGCCCGCCACCGAGAAGACCGAGGCGTGGGTGTTCTTCGACGATGACATGATCTACGTGGCGGCACGCTGCTGGGAATCGCGTCCGGGACGACGTGTCGCCAACGAGATGCGCCGCGACACCAACCAGCTGCGGCAGAACGACACGTTCGCGGTGCTCTTCGACACGTTTCACGATCGCCGCAACGGCTACCTGTTCACGGCAAACGCCATCGGCGGTATGGGCGACAGTCAGATCACCGACGAGGGGCCGCCCAACGTCGATTGGAACACCGTCTGGAGATTCGAGACCAGCGAGTTCGACGAAGGATGGACGGTCGAGATGGCCATCCCGTTCAAGTCACTCCGCTACCAGTCGGGGCGCGAGCAGACATGGGGCATCAACCTCCGCCGCGTCGTCCGCTGGAAGAACGAGTGGTCCTACCTCGCGCAGGTGCCGCGCGCGCTGACCACCTTTCGGGGCATCCTGAAGGTGTCGTCGGCGGCGACGCTGGTCGGCCTGGAGGCGCCCTCCGGCACCCGAATGATCGAGTTGAAGCCATATGGGCTGTCGGGCGTCGCGACCGACACGACGGTGACGCCCCAGCTCTCCAACGACGTGACGAAGCGAATAGGCGGCGATCTCAAGTACGGCGTGACACAGAATCTGACCGCCGACGTCACGATCAACACCGACTTCGCGCAAGTCGAGGTCGACGAGCAACAGGTCAACCTCACTCGCTTCAACTTGTTCTTTCCCGAGAAGCGGGACTTCTTCCTCGAGAACCTCGGCACGTTCGCGTTTGCCGGACGCGCGAGCGCCGGCCTCGGCGCCGGCAGCGGGGTCACGCCCTATCTCTTTTTCAGCCGACGGATCGGTCTCGACGGCGGACGCGTTCCGCCGCTCCGTGCCGGCGGACGACTGAGCGGCAAGGTGGGGCCGTTCACGATGGGCCTGCTCAGCGTCCGGACCGGCGATCTCGCACCTCTCGAGGGTCAGTCGACAGGCATCGAACCAGCCACCTTCACCGTTGCGCGCGCCAAGCGCGACATCCTGCGCCGCAGCAGCATCGGCGCGATGGTCACACATCGCAGCGCGACTCCGGGTCGCGTTGGCTCGAATCTTGGCTACGGTCTCGACGCGACGTTCTCCTTCTATCAGAACGTGCGCGTCGATACGTACGTGGCGGGCACGCAGACGGAAGGTCGACCTGGCGACGATCTCAGCTACCGCGGTCTCTTCGACTACAACGGCGATCGCTACGGACTGACGGCGGAGCGGCTCGTCGTCGAACAGAACTTCCTCCCCGAGGTCGGGTTCGTGCGCCGACCCGACATGCGGCGCAACTTCGTGCAGACGCGGTTCAGCCCGCGGCCGACGGGGATCCCGCACGTGCGCAAGTTCACGACGCAGGCGGGCATCAATTATCTGACGAACAATCAGAACCGGCTCGACACACGGGAGATCATCGGCCTGTTTCAAACCGAGCTGGTCAACACCGACGTGGTCGGCATGACGTACACGGACACGTTCGATCGTCTGGTTCGTCCGTTCGACGTCGCGCCAGGTGTTCGCATTCCTGTCGGGGAATACGACTTCCACACGCTGCAGCTCTCGTATACCGGCGGTCAGCAGCGCAAGATCTCAGGCGCGATCGCCTTTGACACCGGGACCTACTACGACGGCACCCAGCGGTCGATCTCGGTGAGCTCGGCGCGAATGGAAATCACGCCGCGTGTCTCGGTCGAACCGACGGTGTCCATCAACTTTCTCGATCTCCCTCAAGCGACCTTCACGGCGACCGTCGTCCGCACGCGCGCGACGTACACGATCACACCACGCATGTTCGTGAGCGGCATCGTCCAGTACAACTCGACGACGGCCACGACGGGCAGCAACTTACGCCTCAGATGGGAATATGCGCCCGGCAGCGAGCTGTTTGTTGTGTACACGGACGACTACGACACCGAGTCCGGCTCTCAATCGACCGCCCTCCGAAACCGCGCCTTTGTCATCAAGGTGAATCGCCTGTTTCGACCATGACCGGCACGCGGCGGAGAAGCCGCATCTCATAGGGGTCAGTCATCGTTGTGTCGACGATGGCGCGGCACAGGCGAAGTTCGCGGCGTCGTTCACGTCGCCCGAGCCGCGGTATTGCGCCACCTGCGGATAGGGGCACAGCGGCCGAGTGAGCGGCTTGGACGGATCATCGGTGGCGCGTCCCGTACCGACCAGCCGTGCAGGCGCGACGTCTTGCTCGACCCATCGCTCGAGTGCCGTGAAGATATCGCGCTCAGGATCCCGACTGGTAGCCGCGCCACCGCCTCCGTTGCCGAAACTGCTCGCGCCAGAGCCGCCACCGCAGTGCCCCATCCCGGGCACGAGAAACAGCCGGTAGAAATCCTCGGCCGGCGGAGCGCCAGGCGTGCGCGCATCCGGGTATGTCGAAAGAAACGTGCGCACTGTCTCGTAGTACTCGATCGAACTCGGCGCGGGAATAGCGGCGTCGCCCCACCCGTGGTACTGAATGATCTTCCCGCCCGATGCACGGAACGACCGCAGGTCGGGGCTGGTCGCGTTGAGGACCGGTCCGGCCTTCGCATCCCCGATGCGCACATCGCGATCAAAGTCGAGCATTCGGAAATTCCAATTGGGGTTCTCGAATACGGCCGCCCCGTAGTAGCTGTTCCCGAACATGAATTGGATGGCGCCCGCGGGGTTCGCTGGCGTGATCCAGGCGCCCCAGCCGCCGGGCACCGCTTCCGTCCCGGGCGGCTGTCCGACGAAGAGACGTTCCTGCGTGCGCGGATTGCGCGGCCCTTGATAAATCTGCTGGAGCGCGTCGACCTGAGCTTTGGACAGACAATCGGCCGCGTCTGCTCCTTTGCAGACGAGCACAGCCGGATCGAACGTGCAGGCACGGGGGTCCTCGATCAAGCCGTCGGCCACGCCGTCGAGACGATCGCAGGACGCCATCACGGCGCGCTGGATGACTGGGAGCTTCGCGGGCGGGATCGCGCTGTCCGGCGTCGCCAGGAGCGCGCGTTCGTTCCAGACGAAGGCGGTGAACAAGCGCGACCAGTTGTTCGCTGGAGCGCCGGCGAGGATGCCGTTGAAGTCTTCTGGAAAGCGCTGCGCCTCCATCAGCGCTTCGCGGCCGCCGTCCGAGCACCCGGCGAAGTAGCTCCGCTCCGGGTCCCGACCGTAGAAGGCGCGGATGATCGCTTTGGACTGCACCGCGGTCTCATGGACGGCGCGATAGCCAAAGTCGATGAGTTTCTCCGGATGTCCGATGGCCCAGTCCGCGCCGCCGCCACCTTCATGGCCATTGTCGGTGCCGGCGACGGCGTAGCCACGGCGCAAGGGCTCTGCAAAGGCGGCGGTGTTGATGGCGCCTGCCCAGCCGCCGTTCCCTTCCTGCCGGTACTTGGCGTTCCAGGCGGACGCCGCGGGCAGCCAGAGGGCAAACTTGATATTCGAATCGCGGCTTGGGCGAATGACGCCACGAACGTCGCAATGGGAGGGTACCGTGCCCGAACCCGCCAGCGGCGCACCCAGAGCGGCGGGCGCCGGCGCGGCGTCTTCCGGCACGCTCGTCGCCGCGGTGATGAGCGTGTACGGCAGCTTCAGGTTCACCAGGTTCTCGCACACTTGCTGCGCGTACACAGCGTGGCTGCTAAACAGGAACGCCGCCGGTATGAGCCACGAAACTCTTGTCAGCACGTTGTCTCCTCTCGCCGACCTCAAGTCGGCTCCACATCGGTCACGGGCGCGATTAGCGCGCGGGCGGCGCGATCGGCCTTGTCGCGAAGCTCTCGGTACGAATAGCGCAGCTGCTGATGACATGCCACGAGCGCGTCGCGGTCGTCACACCGTTCCGCCGCATCGTTGAGGGCGGCGCCGATGGTATCCGCGATCAGAGGCGTGGTGCCGAGGCCGTGAACGTAGGAGAGGTTCACCTCGACGCTCTCACCGCGATTGGCGTTTGTCGCAAGGCGTTGTCCTCGCCCATGCTCCGCAAAGCATCAACGAAGTCTTCGACAGCACTTGGCTGTCGATCGGTGTCGCGGTAGACGAGCGTCAGTGCGCTGACTGTCCGCGCCGCCGACAGGGGGATCACGACCAGTCCGGCAGAAGCGGTGAGCTTCGAGACGACGGCGCCCGGAACGATTCCGATGCCGAGGCCACTGGCAACCGCCTGCTTCAGACTGTCAACGCCCGGCATGGCGACAAACAATCCAGTGGGAAACGCGGAATCATCGGTGGCACACGTCGATACTGCCGTTGGGAGCGGTGCACCAGCCAGCGTGATGAGCCGGTCGGAATGCAGGATCGTCATCGGCAGCTCGCCCCAGGAAGCAAAGGGGTGTCCCATTGGCAGCAGGACACAGAAGCCAGTCGACGGTACGGGCACCTGCACGGAGGACAACGGCGCGGGCACACGCTCCCTGGTCGTGACACCGATGTCGATGGTCCCCGCGCCGACTTCCCCGAGGACGTCCATGTCGGCCACCCGCCGGAATTCGATGCTGACGTGCGGCTGTTTGGCGAGAAACATTGACAACGCCGGCAGCAGGACGTGAGCGCCTGGTTCATCGCCGCCGATCCGCAGGACCGCGCGGTCTCGTTGCGAAAGTTGCCGGATCGATGCCGCGGCATCGCCGGCCATTCGCAGCAATCGGATCGCATCGGGGAGAAGGGCATGGCCGGCCGGCGTCAGTGTGGCGTGCTTCGTGCTGCGGTCGAACAAGCGTTCGCCCAGATCTTCTTCAAGGCGGCGGATAGCCTGGCTCACCGCCGGCTGGGTTCGACAGAGTTTAATCGCGGCACGCGAGAAGCTGTGTTCGGCGGCGACTGTGACGAAGACTTTGAGTTCTCCGAGCTCCATAGGCCCTTAAAAGCAAAAGGGCCATCACCCTTATCGGATGATGGCCCTTTGTGCGCTGAAACTTGTAGGAACTACATCATCCGGCGGCGAGGGGGCTTCCCAGAAGTAGCCCCAGGCTAAGCAGGACGACGCCAAGCACCAATGCGAGGATCGACGCGAGCGACACGTCGGGCGTCAGTGCCACGACGCCGGAGTTGCCGCGGATCCTCGCCAGATTCATGAAGGCGCATTATTCCCGTGCCAGCCTTCACGAGTCAAGCGTCAGCTCCGTGCTCGGGCGGATCGGCGCCGCGTGTTGGATGGAAAGGGTGATGACGAACAGTACGGCGAGACGGTGGCGTCATCAATCGCGATCCCACCTCGCAACAACCGACTCTAGTGTGCCCACGGTGTCAGAGTGCGAGGGAGAGCGACGCCCCCTGCCGCCAGAAGGCGTACCCCAAGACACTGTCTGTGTCGTCCCTGCGGCGTCGTCGTCCCGCCTCGCCTGTCGCTGCCGTGCCGGAGTTCGCGGCCCGAGTCAGAAAAAGCGACTCAGAGGGGACAACGCCCAGTTTCGGCGAAGTCGCTCTCCACGCACCCCGCGCGGTCCCCGCCAATTGCAGTTTCGCCAACAACACCGGTCCTCCTCCGCGCTCCCTCTGGGTCGGCCTTCGGGTCGACTCACGAGGGGGGAGCGACGCCCCCTCCATCGGAGGACGTCGCCAGAAGACTGGTCGACGTCTGTCCCTGCGGGACGTCGCTCCCCCCTCGCAGCAATCGGCAGTCGGAGAACGGACCTGCGCGACTGCAGGACTCGACCGAGGCTTGAGGAACATCAGCCCATGCTGCGCAACTGTCACTGCGCTCGCTCCGACCCGCGATCGTACCGCGGTATTCAGGCCGCAATCGGCATCTCTTGCTGTTGGTTCCTTGCGCGACCAGGCCCGACTGTTGAAAAGGGTCGCGTCAGAACCAGAACGATCCGGCGAAGCGCTGATCTCCTGCGCTCTGACGCTGGTCTCGTCGTTGGACTGGTTCCGGGACGTTGTCCACCCCTGTGTCTCACGTCCACAGTCGAGACATTCCAGATAGAGCCAACCAGGGACTCGACGCACCCAGTCCTCGTGTCCGAAGATCCAACACCTGAGCGAGAGGCCACGCTTCACGTCGAAACGCAGCGTGACTATCGACCTGCCAGACGCGACTGCACCAACGAGATCAGCCAGCACCGTAGTCATAAAAACCCGCGAGCGCACGTTGAAGAGGCCTCCTTCACCTCGTGAGGTTGTCGTAACCGTTGACGAGCGCCCGTCCGTGGAGGCCAGCGACGGTCATTTGCAGACGAACCATTCGGGGTCCGGCCCGCCGCCCAGCGATCCAAACCCCGATCCATGGCCTCGCGAATCAGTAATCGTCCATGCCGGGAGCGTGAGCCGGCGCAGGCTTCTCCTTCTCGGGGTTCTCCGAAACTAATGCCTCTGTCGTCAACAGCAGCGATGCGATGGAGGCGGCGTTCGTCAGCGCCGTTCTCACGACCTTGGTCGGATCGATGACGCCCGCCTTGACGAGATCTTCGTACTCCTCGGTTTGCGCGTTGAAGCCCCAGTGCTTGTCGTTGGACTCTCTTATCTTGGCGGCAACGATGGAGCCTTCCAGTCCGGCGTTCTGAGCGATCCAGCGCGTGGGTTCCTCGGCGGCCTTCCGCACGATTTCGATCCCGAGGCGCTCGTCGCTGTCGAGGCTGCGGTCCTTTGCGAACGACTCAAGAATGGCCGATACTCGAAGAAGCGCGACACCGCCGCCTGGTACGATCCCCTCTTCGACTGCGGCCTTCGTGGCATGCATCGCGTCCTCGACGCGCGCTTTCTTTTCCTTCATTTCGGTCTCGGTGGCCGCGCCCACCTTGATGACGGCGACGCCGCCCACCAGCTTCGCGAGACGTTCCTGGAGGTTTTCGCGATCGTAATCGGAGGTGGTTTCCTCGATCTGGGTCCGAATCTGCTTCACGCGCCCTTCGATTGCCTTCTTCGTGCCCGCGCCCTCGATGATCGTCGTGTTGTCTTTGCGGAAGCCACGGCCGCAAGGAAGTCACGGATTGAAATCTCGCTAGCAGGGGTCTTCATGAACCTGTCCTCTCGTGCCCGCACGCCGGCATCACTGGCAGACGCATTATTTCGAGTCCAGGCGTCGGCGCCGACTGGCCCGCGGCGCAGCCGCCAATAAAAGGCGCGCGATTCTTTGCCGTAGCACATCCGCCCACACCGGTCTCTCGAGAACCATGTTCGCCCCTGCCTTGAGAGCCAACTCAGCGTCCTGGGGCCGCGACACGTCGGTCAGGACAATGACGGGTACGCTCGTGGTGCGCGCGTGAATTCTCAAGCGACGCGTCAGTTCAAGGCCGGTCATGGAGCCGGTAAGTCGAACATCCGTGACCACAATGTCCGTCTGCCTGGTGATGGCGATTTGATACGCGGCGACGGACGTCGCCGCTTCCAGCACCTGGTATCCGTACGCGCGCAAGGTGCGCGCGTACGTCTCACGCTCGTCGAGCGCGTCATTCACCAACAGAACAGATGGCGTTTCCAGAACTCCAGTCGCCATACATTCCGCAGTCGTTGTTCGCGATCAGACTCCTGAAACAGTAACTAATCGCGGATTTCAATTCGTACTCGCCTGAGACCACGGTTTCACCGCCACCACCGCTTCCGCTTCGCTCGGTGGGCGGTGCCGTGACGTCACGGTGACCCACTCGCCAGGTTTGACGGCTTTGACAGCTGCCACTCCACTCTCCGGTACCTTGACGCGGATCGTGATGTACGAATTGGGGGCCTCGGTGGAAATGAGCTCCGCAGGGAGCGCCATGTTCTCGTCGATCGTGCGGCCGCTCTCGGACCGTCGAATCTGCCGCACGGCATCGCTCGAGTCACTAACCCCGGACCAGACAATCCATACTCGGTCGCCAGGCTTGAAGTTCTTCAGCTCCGAGATCGTCTCCTGATAAGCCACGCGGGACTTTACCGTCATGGTCATAGCGGTCGTGTCAACCGACACGAGCTCCCCATTCCAGGTGTATGTGTCACTCTTCGTGTGCGGCGATTGCGCTCCAGCCAGGACGATCCCGCCGATCGTGAGGATCGTTGCCAACGTTGCGATCTGTATCCGCTGTGTCGACATAGTCTCCTCCTGTATCCTCGCGCCTCCTTAGCGCGGACTGTTGACGTTTGCTTTCAAGCCCTCCACGGTCTGTCTTCCGTCTGCTCCGCGAGGGCGTGGCCCTCCCTAGACGTCGCGCTTCGACCGCCGCCGCGGCGGCCACGCTGAGCTGCGTGTGGTGGCGGTCCAAGAGCCACAGTTCCGGGATCAACGTGGCTTCGATCTGGCCGCGATGAAACACACGCACGACGCCGCTCTCCGACACCACGATGGCGACGGCGCCAAGGCGCTGGGACACCGAGGCAGCGGCCAGGTGCCGGCTTCCGAATCCAAGAGGCAAGTCGATCTGCTCGACCGACGCATCGAGATAGCGACAGGCCGCCACGACTGTGCCCGTAGCCGAGATCACGAAGGCACCATCGAGCTGTGCGAGTTCCTTGATGGTGCCGCGCAGATCGGGATCGCTGATATGCGTCCGAGACGGAGCGTGTCCTGCCAGGGGATCGAGGATGAGTGCTCGTGAAGCTGCCAGCACAGCCTCAGCCTGGCCGACGGTGAACAACGTTCCAATGCGACGGCCTTCTCGCCCCTCGCGGGCGATCTCGAGGGCCAGCTCCACAGTCGACTGAAGGACCGTCGGCTCGCACCACGGAATCTGGGTGCACAGCTTCTCGACTGCCGCAATCGTCATTGCACACCCCCGGAAGCAGTAGTGTGCGAAGTGCTGCTGGCATCTCTGAGCCACTCGGCGTGAACGACGAACCGTCGTGGCGCAGAGCCAACGAAGTCGAATGGATAACAGGTGATCAGCGTCAACGCGCACCCGACGAGGCGTCCAGCACCCAGAGTTCTTCTGGGTCGACAACGGTGTGGCGCGTCACCCGATATCGAAAATCTCCCCTTGGTGTCGAGAGGCGGATGTCATCACCCACACTTATGCGTCGGAGTGGACGAAAGAACGTGTCTCGATGACCGGCCAAGGCAGCGTTTCCCTCTTGCCACGGAAGCGGTGTGTCCGGCAGATGGCCGACCGCGATCTTCAACGTGTCCTCGTCGTCTCCTTCAGCAACGACAGCAGAGAGTCCGATGCGCGGAATCTCAAGACGCCCGATCGATCCCGCGAACTCGACGGGCCTGACGCCAGCATTCGGTAAGCGATTCGCTTCTGGCTGTTCGACAGACGAAATATGTCGCTCTAGTAGGACACGCTGTCTGCCCTTGTAGACGACGGCGGACATAGAGACCGTGCCTGCCCAGATCAGACAGACCGCTCCGCTGGTCGCCAGCCCACGTTCGATCCAACGCACGATTCGATCGGTTCGAGTCGTGCTCATCGGACCTCACCTTCCTTGCCGCGGCCAGCTCGATAGCCATCACGCGCACGCACCCGCAGGGATCTCCGATCAGGATCGGTTACGACGACGCGGATCCGACGAAACTGGCCGTCACGGGCTGAATTCGAGGAGACATAGCCAAGGGTGTAGCTATTCCGAATGTCGCGTGCGATCTCTTGCAGCACACCGTCGACGTCGTCTACGCGTCGTGGAAAAACGATTCTCCACCCGTCGCTTGCGCGAGCCGCTTCAGCAGCCCCGGATTCGCCTCCCGCTCGAGCGGGTCGATGATTCCGACGGTGTAGATCGCGGCGTTCGACGCCTGTGCCTCCCTCAAGACCTCTTCAAAAGTCGTCGTGCTGGCGTTGTCTCCACCATCGCCGACGACCACGAGCACACGTCGCGGATGATGACCCTTGGCAACGTATGAGAGACCGTTCGAGATTGCGTCATACATCGCCGTCCGACCCTGCGCACCCATCGCTCCTGCAAGTGCAACTCGGAACACATTTGCGTCGCTCGTGAATGGCATCGAGGGCGGGAAAGCAGCACGGACGTGTTCGTTGAACGCCAGCGCGAAGATCTCGTCGTTCGCGGTGCTGGCTTCGGCAAATGCGGTTGCCGCCGCGATCACCCGCTCCCGGCCTTCGCGCATGCTGCCACTGCTATCCACAAGAAGGCCGACGGTCACCGGCGAATCGTCTCCACTGAAGAAGTCGATTCGTTGAGGCGTGCCGTCCTCGATCATCCGAAAGGCCTCCCTGGGCAGACCCGTCGCATACGCTCCCCTCCGATCCTTTACAGTGACGTGCACGACCACGAGCTCGGCCCGCGAGGAGAAGACCGGAGTTTGCGTGTCCTGCCGCTGCACTGTGCGCACGGGTTCTTGGGCAGACACACTCGTCGCAACTGCCGTCAGCACGAGAAAAGGAATGATCAGATGCCGCGACATGGCAAAAAGCTGAGGGCGAGCGGCTACTGAAGCGTGGTCGTCGCTCGCCCTGAAGAAGCACTTACCGTCGGCGCATCTGCCAGTACCTGAGCGACGCCGCACTTAAGAGAGTGACCGTGCCGACCATCGCGATGAGGGGAAGCTGACTGGCCGTCCGAGGCAGCTGCGTCCGCGTTGCTTGCGCCGGTCCACTCTGCGTGGAGTTCGTCTTGGGCGAGCCAGTCTGAGTCGCAGAAGTTTGTGACGACGCTGTTTGAGTCACAGGCGCACTACTGACCGCGGGAATCGACGGCGTCGGTATGGAAATGGACGACGATGCGATCTGACCCTCTTGTGTGGTCCCGATCGGCGTCGCCGCGGTTGGCGCAGCGCTCGCGGTCACGTCAGTCTCGTTTCCGCTCGAGCCCACTCGCGAAAGTTCCGCTGTGTTCGTCTGTTCGGTTGTTGTCGTCTGGGCGTCGGTCGTCAGGACGGGCTGACTCGCAGCCATGGCCAGGCGTCGCGCCTGTTCTTTGGGGAAGATGAACTCGTAGCCCCGGCGCTCTCCGGGGTACCACCACGTCTTGATGGCCGCCGGCGTTCCTGACGCAGTTTCCATGAATCGCACTTCAGGGGTTGAGGCAGGTTCGAGTCGCTCCGCCGGGATGGTGAAGAAGAGTCCGAACGGTTTCGTGCCCTCCGCATTCAACACCTGGACGACCTTGGAGCTGCTGTTCGGATCGGCCAGTCTGAAGAGGTACTGTCCCGCGGGGAGCGTGACACCCGGCAGTGTCACAGGCCCACTAAACGTGAAGAGCGTGCGCTTGTCGAGAGGCTGCGCGGATACCGGCGCCGCCATCAGGCAGACAAACACGGCGACCGCGCAAGCCAAGCCGAAGACTCGTGTGCTCAACATGATTGGTCCTCCATATCTGTGTGTCGATGCTTACAAAAGCATCACTGACCGCGGGTGGCGAGTTCGTTCTTCGCCGGGCCGACGCGCCTCGACGGGCTCAGGAGCTGCTGAGCCCGTCGAGTGTGCCGCAAGGAGCAAGGAGGTTGGCACGACGCGTCAGGCAGTTACAGTCGCGCGAAGAGGTTGAAGCCCACCTCTGGCCGCGTGATTTACCGTGCTGCTCCCGCGAGCTGCTTCTGGTCCTCCACCTGCGTCTCGATCTGGATGCGGCGCGGCTTGACGCTCTCCTTGAGCGGTACCGTCAGACGCAGCATCCCGTGCTTGTGAGAAGCCGAGATCTTCTCGAGATCCAGGAACTGCGGGATCGTGAACGATTGCTCGTACCGGAGCGCCCGCTCACCTTTTTCGACCGGTTCCTCGGCGCGGATGGTCAGAGTGTTGCCAGCCACTTCGAGATTGACGTGCTGAGGATCGATGCCCGGCAGCGGGACCTCAATGCGCCAGCCGTCGTCGGTGGCGTTCGCCTGGAAGGAGGGGGACTGGCCCGCCGCCGTACGCGTCGGGAGGTCGTTCCAGAACTGGTTGAACACCCGATCGAGTTCGCGCTGGAAGCTGAACATGTCGTCAACTGGATTCCAACGAGTCAAGCCAAACATCGTTCGTTACCTCCTGGTGTTGCCTAAAACTGCTGCTCGCCTTCACTGACGATCCAGAATGTGATTTGTTCCCAATGAAGATCCTTGAGCACATCACACTAAGAACAGCTTCTACTGATGAGTTTTTATCAAAACACTGAGCTTCAAAAATTCGGCGAGGAGCGCTACCCTTGAGTCGATAGAACGGAGACGCGTCGATGAATTACTACGTCGTTCTCGGCGTGCCGAGGGACGCTAGTTTCGAGGCAATCCGGCAGGCGTTTCGTGCGCTTGCGCGACAGTACCATCCGGACGCCGGTACTGGGTCATCCGTTGAAACATTTCGGCAGGTCGTCGATGCGTACGAAACGCTCAGCGATCCAGCGCGTCGAAGAGCCTACGATCACTCACTTCCTGGCTCCCGATTGCAGCCGATGTCTCCACAGCGCGCCAGCGTGCGGTTCGCTCCGGAACCACTCATACCGGAATCGCCGCGACGAACTGTGACGCTACGCGGGCCCGTTGTGATGCGCGACGACATCTTCGGGCAGCTGTTCGCAGAGGATCTATTCGAGATGCTCGATCAGCTGTTCTTTCGGCCTCGCCGTCCGTTCCGATTCTGATCGACTGTTCAGCCATCGGGGCGACGAGAGCCGACTGTCAGGAACCGGACGGTTCCTGATTACATCGCTGAATAGCCTGATCGCTCCGACCATCGGCGAGGCCGCTCGCCTACCTCGTCAGGTTCGTCGCAGGTCGTTCCGACCGAGCGACTGGCGCGTGCGTCGAACCGACAGACTGGCGATTCGCTAGGCACCAGGAGTGAGCGGGTGCGGATGTTGGAGTTCGCTGCAACGGAGACGCGATTCGCGCGAGGTAGCGTGGGATCGATTGAGGATCTGCTGATTCGCATTCGCGGGGAATTCCTGGAAATGCCAGGGTTGTGTCTGACGCAGCAACAGGCCTGCCGTCTCTGGCAGATGGACGAACTCACCTGTGACGGCG
>Ga0075420_100002655_pt1 | contig 15513 bp, 14 predicted proteins | sample SoiMetdeltSBSDD4_FD_75296 | JGI IMG/M metagenome (GOLD analysis project Ga0075420, IMG submission 75296) | Bulk soil microbial communities from a Populus tree surrounding site in Tennessee, USA - Soil MetaG P. deltoides SBSDD4 | ecosystem: Environmental > Terrestrial > Soil > Tree plantation... | reverse complement strand
CGCGCAGGTGCGCAACATCGCCCAGGTGACCACGGCGGTGGCGAAGGGTGACCTGTCGCAGAAGATCACGGTGGACGCGCAGGGCGAGATCCTGGCCCTCAAGAACACCGTGAACACGATGGTGGACCAGCTCTCGTCGTTCGCGGACGAGGTGACCCGGGTGGCCCGCGAGGTCGGCACCGAGGGCAAGCTGGGCGGTCAGGCGCAGGTGCGGGGCGTGGCGGGCACCTGGCGGGACCTGACCGACAACGTCAACTTCATGGCGTCCAACCTGACCGCGCAGGTGCGCAACATCGCCCAGGTGACCACGGCGGTGGCGAAGGGTGACCTGTCGCAGAAGATCACGGTGGACGCGCACGGCGAGATCCTGGAGCTGAAGAACACCGTGAACACGATGGTGGACCAGCTCTCGTCGTTCGCCGACGAGGTGACCCGGGTCGCCAGCGAGGTGGGCTCGCAGGGCAAGCTCGGCGGGCAGGCCCAGGTGAGGGGGGTCTCCGGCACCTGGCGGGACCTGACCGAGAACGTCAACCAGCTCGCCTCGACGCTCACCACCCAGCTGCGCACCATCGCCCAGGTCTCCACCGCGGTGACCCGCGGTGACCTGACGCAGCGCATCGCGGTCGAGGCGCAGGGCGAGGTGGCCGAGCTCAAGGACAACATCAACCAGATGATCGTCACCCTGCGGGAGACCACCAAGAAGAACGCGGAGCAGGGCTGGCTCGACTCGAACCTGGCCCGTACCGGTGGCCTGCTGCAAGGCCAGCGGGACCTGGACGAGGTCTGCCGCATGATCATGACCGAGGTGGCGCCGCTGGTGGAGGCGCAGATCGGCGCCTTCTTCCTCGGCGACCCAGGCGAGGAGCGGGTGCGGCGGCTGCGGCTGGCCGCCTCCTACGGCTACCCGGAGAGCACCGAGGACGTGACCTTCACCGCCGGTGAGGGCCTGGTCGGACAGGTCGCGCTCTCCCGCCGCACGATCCGCGTGGGTACGGACACCGCCCGGTTGACGGTCCGCTCCGGCCTGCTCGCCACCCCAGTGACCGACCTGGTCGTGCTGCCGGTCCTCTTCGAGGGCGAGCTGCTCGGCGTGATCGAGTTCGCCTCGGTGGACGCGTTCTCAGAGCTGCACCTGGACTTCCTCGAGCGGCTGGTGAGCACGACCGGCGTGGCGCTGAACACCATCCTGGCCAACCGCCGTACCGAGGAGCTGCTGGCCCAGTCCCAGCGGCTCGCCCACGAGCTGCAGGAGCAGTCGGCCGAGCTCCAGCGCACCAACGCCGAGCTGGAGGAGAAGGCGGCGCTGCTGTCCGAGCAGAACCGCAACATCGAGATCAAGAACCGCGAGATCGAGATGGCCCGGCTGGGCCTGGAGGAGAAGGCACAGCAGCTGGCGGCCGCGTCGCAGTACAAGTCGGAGTTCCTGGCGAACATGAGCCACGAGCTGCGTACCCCGTTGAACTCCCTGCTCCTGCTCGCCCGCCTGCTCGCCGACAACCCCGACCAGAACCTGACCCGCAAGCAGACCGAGTTCGCCCGCACCATCTACAGCGCCGGCTCGGACCTGCTCGCGCTCATCGACGACATCCTGGACCTGTCCAAGATCGAGGCCGGCCGGATGGACGTCGAGCCGGCCGAGGTGCACTTCGAGGAGGTCCGCTCCTATGTGGAGCAGGCGTTCAGCCCGCACGCCGAGGAGAAGGGGCTGCAGCTGTCGGTGGCGGTCTCGCCGGAGCTGACCGGGCCGATCATCACCGATGCCCAGCGGCTCCAGCAGATCCTGCGCAACCTGCTGTCCAACGCCGTGAAGTTCACCGACTCGGGCGGGGTCACCCTCTCCATCCACGCTGGACCGAAGGGCACGTCCTTTGACGAGCCGGCGCTGAACAACGCCCGGCAGGTGGTCGGGTTCACCGTCGCCGACACCGGCATCGGCATCTCCGACGACAAGCTCGCCCTGATCTTCGAGGCGTTCCAGCAGGCGGACGGGACGACCAGCCGCAAGTACGGCGGCACCGGGCTCGGCCTGTCCATCAGCCGTGAGCTGGCCCGGCTGCTGGGCGGCACGATCACGGTCGCCTCGGCACCCGGCCGCGGCTCGTCGTTCACCCTCTACGTGCCCGACGTGATCCCGGCGGAGACCACACCGACCCCGGTCTTCACCAGCGGCCTGCCGCCCACCCGCCCGACCCCGCCGATGCTGCGCCCGTCACTGAACCCGGAGCCGTACCGGCGCAGCCGTACCGCCGCCGCCCAGCAGCTCGACGGGGTCACCGTGCTCATCGTCGACGACGACGTGCGCAACGTCTTCGCCCTGACCAGCGCCCTGGAGCTGCACGGGATGACCGTGCTCTACGCCGACAACGGCGCCGACGGGATCCGGCTGCTGGCCGAGCACCCCGAGGTGGGCATCGTGCTGATGGACGCGATGATGCCGGACCAGGACGGGTACGAGACGACCCGGATGATCCGCCGCAACCAGCGCTTCGCCTCGCTGCCGGTGGTCTTCCTCACCGCCAAGGCGATGCCCGGTGACCGGGAGTCGGCGCTGACGGCAGGAGCCAGCGACTACATCACCAAGCCGGTGGACCTGGACGAGCTGATCGAGCTGATGGCGGCGTGGGTCACCGGCGCCGGACGGGAGGTCTCCCCGTGAGCGCGAGGAGTGAGCGGAGCGAGCCCCGCAGTCGCGAACGAAAGGTGCTGCCGTGAGCGCGAGGAGTGAGCGGAGCGAGCCCCGTAGTCGCGAACGAAAGGTGGCGCCGTGAGCGCGAGGAGTGAGCGGAGCGAGCCTCGCAGTCGCGAACGAAAGGTGCTGCCGTGAGCGCGCCGGCCCCTCGCGCGAAGGTGCTGCTCGTCGATGACCGGCGGGACAACCTGGTCGCCCTGGAGGCGATGCTCCAGGGCCTGCCGGTGGAGCCGGTGCCGGTGGAGAGCGGCGAGGCAGCGCTCAAGCAGCTGCTCGTCGACGACTTCGCGGTCATCCTCCTTGACGCCCAGATGCCGGAGATGGACGGCTTCGAGACGGCCAGCCACATCAAGCGGCGGGAGCGGACCCGGCACATCCCGATCATCTTCCTCACCGCCGCCGACCGGGACTCCCAGCTGGCGCTGCGGGGCTACCAGGTCGGCGCGGTCGACTACCTCACCAAGCCGTTCGACCCGTGGGTGCTGCGCGCCAAGATCTCCGTCTTCGTGGACCTGTGGCTGAAGTCCCGGGCGGTGCTCGACCGGGAGGCCCGCTGGCAGCGCCTGGCGGTCGCCGTCGACCAGGCGTTGCAGCTGCTGCACGGGCCCGACCCGGCCGGTGCGGTGGGGCGCGTCGTGGAGCTGCTGGAGACCGCCCGGCGGAGTCCCGGCTGAGCAGACCGGCAGCTACATTGCGGAGGCCTCGTTGCTGATCATCAGGGCGGAGCGGAGCCCGGTGATGTCGAGCACGCGCATGAGGAACTCGGCGACGTTGACGAGCACGAGACAGCTCCGCGCCCGGGCCGCCTTGCGGCTGAGCACCACCAGCGTGCCCAGCCCCTGTGAGTCGCAGAAGGTCACCCTGGCCAGGTCGAGCACGATCCGGGGCGGCGGGGAGTCGGCCAGGATCCCGTTGACCGCGCTGGCCAGGTGGCCCACTGTCATCATGTCGATCTCTCCGGTGCAGCTCACCACGGTCTCGGCGGCAGCGTGCCGCACCTCGACGGTGAGCTCCGGGCGATCCACGTGGATCAGCCTATCGGCAGCCCCGGTGCGGGGCTTGCCGTGTGCGTTGAGAGAATGGCGAAACCGTGACCACGTACCCTACTGACGCGCCGGCCTCGCAGGCCCTCTTCGACCGCGCCCAGGCCATCGTGCCGGGCGGGGTGAACTCACCGGTGCGCGCGTTCCGGGCGGTCGGCGGCACTCCCCGGTTCATGGTCCGCGGTGCCGGCCCGTGGCTCTACGATGCCGACGGCCGTCGCTACGTGGACCTCGTCTGCTCCTGGGGGCCGCTGCTGCTCGGGCACGCCCACCCCGAGGTGGTCGCCGCTGTCCAGGCCGCCGCCGCCCAGGGCACCAGCTTCGGCACCCCCACCCCGGGTGAGGTGGCGCTGGCCGAGGAGCTTGTCGCGCGTACCCCCGTGGAGCAGGTCCGGCTGGTCAGCTCGGGCACTGAGGCGACCATGTCGGCGCTGCGGCTGGCCCGCGGCTTCACCGGGCGGGCGAAGGTCGTCAAGTTCGCCGGCTGCTACCACGGCCATGTCGACGCCCTGCTCGCCGCGGCCGGCTCGGGCGTCGCCACCCTCGCCGCGGCCGCTGAACCCACCTCCAGCGCCGCCATGCTCGCCTCCGGCGCCGCCGCCGTGATGGGCGCAGGTGCTGCCCTGCTCGCCGCCGGTGAGGTGGCGTGGTCGCACCGCGACCTCGGCGGGCGACCGGACTCACCGGGCGTCACCGGAGCGGCGGCCGGGGACACGATCGTGCTGCCGTACCACGACATCGCGGCGGTCGAGGCGGCCTTCGCGGAGCGTGGCGACCAGATCGCCGCCGTGGTCACCGAGGCGGCGCCGGGCAACATGGGAGTCATCGCGCCGCGGGACGGGTTCAACGCCCGGCTGGCCGAGGTCGCCCACTCCCACGGCGCGCTGCTGGTGCTCGACGAGGTGATGACCGGCTTCCGGGTCAGCCGCGGTGGCTGGCACGAGCTCGACCCGGTCGACGCCGACCTGTGGACCTTCGGCAAGGTGATGGGCGGCGGGCTGCCCGCGGCGGCGTTCGGCGGCCGGGCTGAGATCATGCAGTGCCTGGCCCCGGCCGGGCCGGTCTACCAGGCCGGCACGCTCTCCGGTAACCCGCTGGCCTGCGCCGCTGGCCTCGCCACGCTCACCCTGGCCACGCCCGAGGTCTACCGGCGGCTCGATGAGGCCGCGGACCTGCTGGGCAAGCTCGCCGCCGAGGCGCTGAGCGCCGCCGGAGTGCCGCACCGGCTGTCGTACGCGGGCAACATGTTCTCGGTCTTCTTCACCGACGTGGACGTGACCGACTTCGACTCGGCCAGGACCCAGGATCTGGCCGCCTTCCGGGCGTTCTTCCACGCCATGCTGGCCCGCGGGGTGTACCTGCCGCCGAGCGCGTTCGAGGCGTGGTTCGTCTCGGCCGCCCTCGACGACGAGGCGCTGGACACGGTCGCCGCGGCGCTCGGGCCCGCGGCTGAGGCCGCCGCCCGCGCCGGGTCCGGCGGCACTGGGTCAGGCAGCGCCGGGACCGGCGGCGCCGGAGCCGGCAGCGGGGCTGGGGCTGCGCGATGAGCCGTACCGTCGTGCACGTGCTGCGCCACGGCGAGGTGTACAACCCGGACCGCATCCTCTATGGCCGGCTGCCAGGCTTCCGCCTGTCCGAGCTGGGCATCCAGATGGCCAAGGCGGTCGCGGCGGCACTGGCCGACCGCGACATCGGGTACGTGGCGGCGAGCCCGCTGGAGCGCGCCCAGCAGACCGCCGAGCCGATCGCCGCGCAGTTCGGCCTGCCGGTCTGCGTTGACGAGCGGCTGATCGAGAGCGCGAACTGGTTCGAGGGGCGCAAGGTCTCGGTCGGCGACGGGTCACTGCGCGACCCGCGGAACTGGTGGGTGCTGCGAGACCCGGTGACGCCCTCCTGGGGCGAGCCGTACGCCATGATCGCCCAGCGGATGCTGGCCGCGCTGCACGCCGCCCGGGATGCGGCGAGCGGGCGCCAGGCCGTACTCATCTCGCACCAGCTGCCGATCTGGACCCTGCGCCGGCACGTCGAGCGGCGCCGGCTCTGGCACGACCCGCGCCGCCGCCAGTGCGGGCTGGCCAGCCTCACCTCGTTCCACTTCGACGGCGAGCGCGTGGAGGGCGTCGCGTACACCGAGCCGGCCGCCCATCTCGGCCCGGGGACCGGCAGAGGCGCGTGATGCGCGGCCGCCGCACGCTCCTGCTCGCCGGCGCGGCGCTCGTCGTGGCCATCGCCCTGGCCGCGTGGTATGCGACCAGCGGGGGCCCGGCCGCCGAGCCGCAGCGCCTCTCCGCGCCGCCGCTCACCGGTGAGCTGCTCGACGGGGGCTCCTACCACCTCGCCGCGCACCGCGGCGAGGTGGTGGTCATCAACTTCTGGGCCTCCTGGTGCGCCCCCTGCCGGGCCGAGATAGCCGACCTGGAGCGCACCTACCAGGCCGTACGCGCACAGGGTGTGAGCTTCGTCGGGGTGAACATCCGCGACCCCGACCGGGACAAGGCACAGGCCTTCGTTGCGGGACGGGTCAGCTACCCGAGCGTGTTCGACCCGGCCGGCCGGCTGTCGGTCGGGTTCGCCGGCTTCGGCGCGACGACGATCCCGGCCACCGTCATCGTGGACCGGCAGGGCCGGGTCGCCGAGGTGATCCGTACCCCGGTGCGGCAGGGCGACCTCCAGCCGCTCGTCGAACGCGTGGCGGCCGAGCCCGGAGCGCCGTGATGGGTGAGGCGTTCGCGGAGATCGCCGCGGGCGGGCCGCTGCTGTTCGCGGTCGGCGTGGCGGCGCTCGCCGGGCTGGTCAGCTTCCTGTCGCCCTGCGTGCTGCCGCTCGTCCCCGGCTACCTGTCGTACGTGACCGGCCTGGCCGGCGCGGACCTCGACGACGGGCGGCGCCGCGGCCGGGTGCTCGCCGGCACGCTGCTCTTCGTGGCCGGCTTCACCGCCGTCTTCACCCTGACCGGCGTGCTCGCCGCGGGGGTCGGTACCGCGCTGCTGGTGCACGGGCGGGCGGTGCAGGTGGTCGTCGGCGCGCTCACGATAGTGCTCGGCCTGGCCTTCCTCGGCCTGGTCCCGGGCCTGCAGCGGGAGTGGCGGCTGCGGATGGTGCCGAACGCCGGCCTGGCTGGCGCGCCGTTCTTCGGCGCGGTGTTCGCGCTCGGGTGGGTGCCGTGCGTCGGGCCGACCCTCGGCGCCGTGCTGGGCCTGGCCACCGTCGGCGGCCAGCCGACCCGCGGCGCGGTGCTCGGCATCGCCTACTGCCTCGGCCTCGGCGTGCCGTTCGTCGCCTTCGGGCTCGGCTTCCGCCGGCTGATCGGGGTGTTCGGCGCGGTCCGGCGCAACAGCCGGTGGGTCACCCGGGTCGGCGGCGCGCTGCTGGTGCTGGTCGGGCTGGCCCTGGTCACCGACGGCTGGACCGAGCTGGTCAACTGGCTGCGCAGCACCGTGGGCGTGGGCGAGGTGGCGCTGTGACGGGTGCCCGGCTGCTCCCCCTGGCACGCAACTCGTGGCGGCAGCTGACCAGCATGCGTACCGCGCTGGTGCTGCTCTTCCTGCTCGCGGTCGCGGCGATCCCGGGCTCGCTGCTGCCCCAGCGCAGCGTCAACGTGGAGCGGGTGGCCGGCTACTTCGCCGCCCACCCCGACCTCGCCCCGGTGCTGGACCGGGTGTGGGCCTTCGACGTGTTCGCCTCGCCCTGGTTCTCCGCCATCTACGTGCTGCTGTTCATCTCGCTCGTCGGGTGCATCGTGCCCCGGCTGCGCGACCACGTGCGGGCGCTGCGCGCCGTACCGCCGGACGCCCCGCGGCGGCTGGACCGCCTGCCGCAGCATGCGGACGGGGTTGTGGTGGCCGGCGGCCCGGACGCGGTCGCTGCGGCGCTGCGGCGCCGGGGGTGGCGGGTGGCGGTGCGCGGCGGCACGGTCGCCGGCGAGAAGGGGTACCTCAAGGAGACCGGCAACCTGCTGTTCCACCTTGCGCTCGTCGGCGTGCTGCTCGGCGTCGCGCTCGGCTCCTGGTACGGCTGGCACGCGAACCGCCTGCTCGTGGCCGGGCCGGACGGGGCGTTCTGCAACACCGTGCAGCAGTACGACGACTACGGCCTCGGTGCCCGGGTCGACGCTGGCGGGCTGCCCCGGTTCTGCCTTGAGCTGAGCGACTTCCAGGCGTCCTATCTGGACAGTGGGCAGCCGGTACGCTATGCGGCGACGGCGGTCGTGTCCGGGGCCGACAGCGGCCCGCCCGGAGCCCGGCGCTTCTCCGTCAACGACCCGCTGCGGCTGCCCGGGGCCAGCGTCTACCTGCTCGGGCACGGGTACGCCCCGGTGCTGCGCTACACCGACCGGGCCGGGCGGGCGCAGACCACGGTGGCCCCGTTCCTGCCGGCGGATGACGCGCTGACCAGCGAAGGGGTGGCCGCGTTCCCGGACGCCAACGGCGGGGACCGCACGGCCCAGGTCGCCTTCGAGGGGCTCTACCTGCCGACCGTCCCGGACTCGCCGCCGTTCGTGCGCTCGGCCTACCCGGCTGAGCGGGCGCCGGGGCTGATGCTGTTCCCGTACCGCGGGGACCTGGGGCTGGACGCGGGCATCCCGCAGTCGGTGTACCAGCTCGACCGGGGGCAGCTGGCCGCCGGGCGGCTTGCCCAGGTGGGGGAGCCGGCGCTGCTGCGGGTCGGCGAGAGCATGGCGCTGGACGACGGCACCCGGGTCGAGTTCCTCGGCACCCGGCAGTGGGTGACGCTGTCCATCCGCCACGACCCCGGCCAGCCGGTCGTCCTGGCCAGCGCCGCCCTGCTGCTGGCCGGGCTGATGGCGTCGCTGGCTGGCCGGCGCCGCCGGGTATGGTTCCGCCCGATGCCCGGCTCTGCTTCTACCTTCGAGGCGGCCGGCCTGCCGCGCTCGGACTACCCCGGCTTCGCCGACGAGCTCGCCCGGCTCGTGGCCACCGTCTCGCCGGACCAACCCTCCCTGCCGAGAGGACCCCGCTGATGTCCGCGCTCTCCGACCAGCTGCTCGTGGTCGCCATCCTGGCGTACCTGGTGTCGATGCTCTGCTATGCCGTGGAGTACGCGTTCGGCGCCCGCGGCGCGGTGGCCCGGGCGGCCACCCGCGAGCTGGTCGGCGCCAGGGTTGGCGGGGTGGACACGGCCTCCACCGACCCCGACGGACCTGACGGGCCCGACCGGTCGCCGGCTACCGCACCGCATAGCTCGCTGGCTACCGCACCGCATAGCACGGCCATCTCGCCGCGTGGCACGGCCGCGTCGCCGCGTGGCACGGTCGCCTGGGCGGGTCGGGCCGCGGTGGGCGCCACGGTGCTCGGCGCCCTGGCGCACCTCGGTTGCCTGGTCACCCGCGGGTTGGCGGCACACCGCATGCCCTGGGGCAACATGTACGAGTTCGTGCTGACCGTGACCTTCGTCGGGGTGGTCGCCTGGCTGGTGCTGGTCGCCCGCCGGCCCGCAGTACGCCACCTGGGGCTCTACGTCGCCCTGGTGCTGATGACGCTGCTCGGCGTGGCCGGCCTGGTGCTCTACACCGACGTGGCGCCGCTGGTGCCGGCGCTGGACTCGTACTGGTTGGTAATCCATGTCTCGGCGGCGGCGCTGGCCTCAGGCATCTTCCTGGTCGGCTTCGTCACGGCCGCCATGTACCTGGTCCGGGCCGGGTACGAGCAGGGCCGGGCGGGCTTCCCGTACTCGCTCGGGCACCGGCTGCCCACAGCCGGCGCGCTGGAGCCGCTCACCTTCCGGCTGCACACGTTGGCCTTCCCGGTCTGGACCTTTGCCGTGGCGGCCGGCGCGATCTGGGCGGAGGCGGCGTGGGGCCGCTACTGGGGCTGGGACCCGAAGGAGACGTGGGCGTTCATCTCCTGGGTGGTGTACGCGGGGTACCTGCATGCCCGCGCGACGCCCAGCGTGCGGCGCAGCACCGCCACGTGGATCGCGGTGCTCGGCTGGCTCACCATGCTGATGAACCTGTTCGGGGTGAACCTGTTCTTCGAGGGCCTGCACTCCTACGCCGGCGTGGAGTAGAAACCGGTCACCCCGCCCCGGGGTGGCCTGGATGCGGTTCTCATACTCTGTTGAGAGGCCCCATCGGCCTGAGCGGGCCCGGTGCCCTCGCCTCCCTCGAACCACTCCGCCAGCGAGCCGCCATTGCTCCGTCAAGCCATGTCCAGCATCTTCAGACCGTCGTACTGGGCGAAGTCCTCAGAGTCCTTCACGTTGAACGTCGCCAGTGGCACTCGGTTGACCAGACGGCACGCCGCGATCCACATGTCATTCGCCGGACGAGGCCGCCCCGGGCCGCGGCCCGCGCTCGCAGCGCTCCCCACATCTGCGCCACTGCCTCGTCAGCGGGCAGGACCACCACGTCCTGTCGCCACCGGGCCAGGTCGGCGAGTTTTGCGCGGCCCCCAGCTGCGCGCGATGGTCCAGTGCGTCAGCTCACCGAGTGTCACGAACGAGACTAGCCAATGGCGCCCGGCCAGCCTGGCCTGAAGCCGCTCCGTCTGACGCCCGCGCAGGATGGTGGAGGCGACGTCCGTATCCAGGACGACCAGACTCACGCGTCCACCCGGCGGGCCGCATAAACCTCGGCCAGGAACACATCCAGCTCCTCGTCCGTCTCGAACAGGTTAGGCCGTGCCATGTCAGCCACGGAGGTGATCCGTCGGGCACCCTGCCGGCGCACCAGCTCCTCCGCTGGGACATGGCCCGCGCTGGGCAGCTCCGGCAATGGCTCAGCGTTGCTGCTCGTCATCCCTCACACCCCTTGTTCAGCCACGTCCTATCCTCTCACTGCGAGCAGTCAAGCTTCCCACGAGAACCGTGACTACTGTGCTGCCGTGGCGTGCTGCGCACGCCTCAATGCTGGTTGGTGCTTCATGCCTCGGCGGCGGCGCTCGCTCCAGGCATCTTCCTGGTCGGCTTCGTCACGGCCGCCATATACCTGGGCTGCACTCCTACGCCGGCGTGGAGTAGGGACGCCGTCCGAACGCGAGGCGCCGACCCGGGTACGGCAGCTGGTCGACGCTAGGGCCAGCGGCCGGCGGCGATCCGGCGGGCGTAGCGGCGCTGCTGCGCCCGGCCGAAGGCCAGGGTCAGCCCGGCCGCCCGGATCGACGTGGCGGGGAACGCGTCGAGCAGCCGCACCTGCCAGCCGCGCCAGCGCGGGATCGCGAGCACCGGCCGGGGCCGGCGGGCCAGCCGGGCCACGCGCGCGGCCACCTGCTCCGGGCGCAGCAGGATCCCGGTGAAGGAGGCGGCCGCGCCGGTGTCGTGCAGCCGGTCCTGCAGCATCGGAGTCCAGGTGCCGTCCGGGCAGACGCACGAGATGTGCACCCCTCGTACGCCCTCGGCGCGCAGCTCGGCGAGCGTGCCGATGCTGAAGGCGATCAGCGCGTGCTTGCTCGCGCCGTACACGGTCTCACCGGGCGCGGCCACCAGCCCGGCCAGCGAGATGATATTGATCACGTGGCCGCGGCCGGCCGCCCGCATGTGGCCCAGGGCGGCCAGCGTGCCGGTCATCGCGCCGAGCGCATTGACCTCCATGATGGCCCGCCGGGTGGCCGCGTCGTGGCTCCAGGACGGGCCGGTCGCCAGGATGCCCGCGTTGTTGACCCACAGCGCGAGGCCGCCGGGCCCGGCCGCCGCCTGCTCCGCGACCGCGCGGACCGCGGCCTCGTCGCGCACGTCGAGCTCTGCCGCGGCACACCCCAGCCGCCCGGCCGCCGCCCGCACCTCCGCAGCGTCCACATCGGTCAGCAGTACGGCGTACCCGTCGGCGTGCAGGGCGGTCGCGATGGCCAGGCCAAGTCCACGGGCGGCACCGGTGACCACGGCGGTGCCCCGGCTGGGTGCGGTCATCGCCGCAGCGTCCCATACCGCGGACGAGCCGCGCCGGAGGCGCCGGGTCCGAACAGCGGTCCGCACGAGGTGGTCCGGCAGCGGCGTTTCCGCAACGGCGCTCCGGCAACGGTCAGTGCAGCGGGCGTGGCCGCCCTTCCCACTTCGTCGACAGGGCGATGGTGGTACGGGTGGCCGCCACGCCGCTGAGCCGGTTGAGCCGGATGACCACGTCCTCCAGCTCGGCGATGGTGCCGACCCGCACAGTGAGCAGGAACGACTCCTGTCCGGCCAGGAAGTAGCACGACTCGATCTCGGGCAGCTCGCGCAGCCGCGTCACCAGGTCGTCGATCTCGGTGTCGCCGGCCTGGACGATGCCGATGACCGCGGTGACCCCCAGCCCGATGCTCTCCGGCTCGACATCGGCCCGGTACCCCCGGATCACCCCTGCCGCCTCGAGCTTGCCGACCCGCTCGTGCACCGCCGGTGCTGACAGCCCGACCTGGCGCGCGAGCTCTGCGTACGACAGCCGGGCGTTGGTGCGCAGCAGCTCCACGAGATGGCGGTCGATCTGGTCGAGGCCGGTCGTGAGCCGCATTCGAAAAATCGTACCGCCAAGCCACTAAGCAGTGTGATTTCGCCGTTTCCCGGACACGGCTCACTCACGGTGCTGTAATGGGCGCGTCCCCCTTCGAGGACACTAGGAGGGAACCGTGGACACAGGTGATCGTCTGTTGACTCCAGGCGAGGTCGCCGGGTTGTTCCGGGTCGATCCCAAGACCGTGACCCGGTGGGCCGCGGCCGGCCGGATCGGCAGCATCCGTACGCCCGGCGGGCATCGCCGGTTCCGCGAGTCTGAGGTCCGTGCCCTGTTGGAGGGGGAGGCCGCGCTCGCCGGCGCCGGGGAGGAGGCGGCCGCCCACCGGTCAGCCCACCGCTGACCCGCATCCGACCTGCGCCGGACTACGCGCCGGCTACGCGCGCCGGACTATCCGCGCCCGGCTGACCCGAGCTCACCGGACCAGCGCCGGAACAGCGAGTGCTCGACACCCAGCACGTCGAGCACCTTGCCGGCGACGAAGTCCACCAGCTGCTCGGCGCTGGCTTTTGCCCCGGCTCCGTAGAAGCCGGGGCTGGCCGGCAACACCACGGCACCCACGTCCGACAGCGCGATCAGGTGCGCCAGGTGGGCCCGGGTCACCGGCGTCTCCCGTGGCACGACCACCACTGGCCGGCGCTCCTTGAGGCTCACCTCGGCGGCCCGCTGGAGCAGGTCCTTGGACAGGCCCAGCGCGATGCCGGCGCACGCGGCGGTGCTGGCTGGCACCACGACCATCCCCCGGGCGGGGTAGGAGCCGCTGCTCGGCCCGGCCGCCAGGTCACCAGCGGTCCAGTAGCGTACGTCGTCGGCTGGGCCCAGGTCTCGCGCCAGCCAGTCGGCGAGGTCCTGGGCCCAGTACGCGTCCCGGAACGGTCGTCCAGTCTCGTCCAGCAGCGTCAGCCGGGCCGCCCGGGACACCACCAGGTCGACCGGGTGCCCGGCGTCCAGCAGCGCCCGCAGAACCGCCGCGGCGTACGGCGTACCAGATGCTCCGGAGACGCCGACCACCCACGGCCGGCGCAGCCCACCCGCGCCCGTGTCCCTCACGCCCGTGTCGCCTACGTCCGTGTCGCCTGCGTCCGTGTCCCTCGCGCCCGTGCCCCCGGTGCCCGGGTCGCCCAGGGCTGCGTCGACTGTGCCTATGCCTGGGTCACCCGTGCCTGTGCCGCCCACCGCGCCGCCGCCCTTCCCTCACAGCGGCATGCTGCCGCGTACCGCCATGTCCAGGATGGCGAAGGCGAACAGGGCCAGGCCGACAAAGCCGTTGGCGGTGAAGAACGCCCGGTTCACCCGGGACAGGTCGGCGGGCGTGACGATCCTGTGCTCGTACCCGAACGCCGCGGCGGTCAGCGCCAGGCCCACCCACCACAGCCAGCCCAGCCCGACCAGTGCTCCGAACAGCACGAACAGCGCGAACGTCAGCACGTGCACCCAGGCCGACAGGCGCAGTGCGAACGCCACGCCGAACGTCGCCGGCACCGACCGTACCCCGATCTGCCGGTCCACCTCGGCGTCCTGGCAGGCGTAGATCAGGTCGAACCCGCCGATCCACAGCCCGACGGCCAGCCCCAGCAGCCACGCCGGCCCGGAGCCGGAGAGCGTGCCGGTGACCGCGAGCCACGCCCCGGTCGGGCCGACCGCCTGCGCCAGCGCCAGCACCGCGTGCGGCCAGTCGGTGAAGCGCTTGGCGTAGGGGTAGACCACCAGCGGCGCCACCGCGAGCGGGGACAGTGCCAGGCAGAGCGGGTTCAGCGCCGCGGCAGCGCCGACGAAGACGGCGAGCGCCACCGCCGCGCCGGTCCAGGCCGCCCGCACGCTCACCGCCCCGGTGACCAGCTCCCGGCCGGCGGTACGCGGGTTGCGCGCGTCGATGTGCCGGTCGATGATCCGGTTCGCCGCCATGGCGAACGTGCGCGCCCCGACCATAGCCACCGTGATCAGCGCCAGGTCGCCCCAGTTGGCCCCGGCCACTAGCGCGGACAGGTACGCGAACGGCAGCGCGAAGACCGAGTGCTCGATCACCACCAGGCGCAGGAAGGCCCGAACCGGGTGGACCACGGCGGCCCCGGTCGTCACAGCCCGTACTCCTTCCACCGCCGGTCCACCAAGGACACCACGTCGGGAGACATCACCGCCTCGGCGGGCCAGCCGCGGTCGTACCCCTCGGTGGGCAGCTTGCGGGTGGCGTCGATGCCGGCCTTGCCACCCCAGAACTGCTGGTACGAAGCATGGTCCAGGTGGTCCACCGGCCCCTGGGTCAGCAGCAGGTCATGGGAGTAGTCCACGTTGCCGAAGGCCCGGAACGCCACCTCGTGGTAGTCGTGCACGTCGCAGTCCTCATCCACCACGACGATGAGCTTGGTCAGCGAGAGCAGGTGGGCGCCCCAGACCGCGTTCATCACCTTCTGCGCGTGCTTGGGGTAGCGCTTGCGGATCGACACGACCAGGCAGTTGTGGAAGACGCCGGGCTCGGGCAGGTCCATGTCCACGATGTCCGGGATCAGCAGCCGGATCAGCGGCAGGAAGATGCGCTCGGTGGCCTTGCCCAGGCCGTAGTCCTCCTGCGGCGGCTTTGACGTGATGATCGTGTGGTAGACCGGGTCACGCTGCATGGTCATGCACTCGACATGCAGGACCGGGAACGGCTCGACCGGGGTGTAGAAGCCGGTGTGGTCGCCGAACGGGCCCTCCGGGTGCCGCTCGCCCGGCTCGACGTAGCCCTCCAGGACCACCTGCGCGTCCGCGGGCACCTGCAACGGCACGGTCAGGCAGTCCACCAGCTCCACCCGCTCCCCGCGGAGGAACCCAGCGAAAAGGTACTCGTCGATGTCGCCGGGCAGTGGCGCCGATGCGGCGTAGCAGACGGCCGGGTCCGGCCCGATCGCGACCGCGACCGGCAGCCGCTCGCCACGCCGCTCGGCGACTGCGTGGTGGGCGGTGGAGTCCTTGTGGATCTGCCAGTGCATGCCCAGCGTGCGCGAGTCGTGCTGCTGCAGCCGGTAGAGGCCCAGGTTGCGCTTGCCGGTCTCGGGGTGACGGGTGTGGGTGAGGCCGAAGTTGTGGAAGATGCCGCCGTCGTCCGGCCAGGTCAGCAGGCCGGGCAGCCGGTTCAGGTCCACCTCGGCGCCGTGGTAGACCACCTGCTGGCACGGTGCGGTGCGGACCTTCTTGGGGGGTACGGACTTCAGCTGCATCAGCTTGCCCAGGCCGTCGCGGATGCCGGCCCAGCCCACCGGCAGCTCCGGCTTGACCAGCTCGCCGATGCGCTCGCCGATCTCCTCCACCGACTCGACACCCAGCGCCAGGGCCATCCGCCGGGCCGTGCCGAAGAGGTTGAT
>Ga0075420_100002653_pt1 | contig 15514 bp, 15 predicted proteins | sample SoiMetdeltSBSDD4_FD_75296 | JGI IMG/M metagenome (GOLD analysis project Ga0075420, IMG submission 75296) | Bulk soil microbial communities from a Populus tree surrounding site in Tennessee, USA - Soil MetaG P. deltoides SBSDD4 | ecosystem: Environmental > Terrestrial > Soil > Tree plantation... | reverse complement strand
CACGATCACATCGGCGGCGGCCGCTGTCCGATCGTGGACACCTGGTGGCAGACCGAAACCGGCGCCATCGCCATCTCGCCCTTGCCGGGCGTGACCGCGACCAAGCCGGGCAGCGCGACCAGGGCGCTTCCTGGCTACTCCGCCGACCTGCTCGACGCGTCGGCGAAGCCGATTCCCGTCGGCGGCGGTCTCCTGGCGATAACTCGCCCATGGCCGTCGATGCTGCGAACCATCTGGGGCGACGACGACCGCTACGTGCAGACGTACTTCTCGAAGTGGCCCGGCCGCCCGGACCTGTACTTCCCGGGCGACGGCGCCAAGCGGGACACCGACGGCTACTTCTGGATCCTCGGGCGCGTGGACGACGTGCTCAACGTCGCCGGCCACCGAATTGGCACCATGGAAGTCGAATCCGCGCTCGTGGAGCACCCGGCCGTCGCCGAAGCGGCCGTCGTCGGAAAAGCACACGAGCTCAAGGGTCAGGCGATCGCGGCGTTCGTCACACTCCGCGAGGGACACCGGCCAAGCGCCGAGCTGCGCGAGGACCTTCGCCAGTTCGTGGCGGACAAGATCGGCGCGCTCGCACGCCCGGATGAGATCCTGTTCTCCGCCGACCTTCCGAAGACCCGGTCCGGCAAGATCATGCGCCGCCTCCTCCGGGACATCGCCGAGAACCGCGCCCTGGGCGACACGACCACGCTCGCAGACCCGACGATCGTGGCGAACCTCGCGGGCGAGTGGCAGGCAGCGATCGCGCGCGCGGGCCGCGAGGAGGAGGAGTAGCGGGCCTCGGCCCACGGTCCTGGTTGTTGGCGGTACAGCTCGTGCCGTATTGTTGAGTGAGGCGTCTGGGACTCGAAGGTGTGACAACCGACTCTCAATGCTCCGACGGCTTTTCCCTGAATCGCTGTTCCCGCGAAAGCTCGATCCGACCGCCGAGCGACGCATTCGGCTCGCGCAGGCGCGCGCCGAGGAGTCGGTGATTCGTGCGCACGTCGACAACGCGCTGATGTTCGTGGATACGCTCGCGGAGGATCTCGCCTTCGACCGAGCGATCGACACCTACGTGCGCGTGATGGGGATCCCGGAGCCGCTCGCGAGCACTGTCGCGACGCGAACACTCGTCGTGCTGGGGCAGGACCTCGTACCATACCGCCGCCGCGAACGCGGCGGCGCCGAAACGCCCGACGACGACTCCCGCCCGAAGCTGCGGCTGGATGACGCTTCTGACGGTCGCTCGCGAATCAGACGCGCGTAGGTCCGACTAGGCCATCAGCATCAGCCATCCGCCATCGGCTCGCTGATCGCCGCTGGGTGTTGGCTGGCGTCCGCTGCTCGAAAGTCGCGGAGGTCAGCGAGGCTGATCGCGAACATGATCGCCACGATGACGGCGCTGATCACGCACCACATGCAGATCGCGTTGATCACGAACAGCTCCAGATACGTGAGCCATCCGGAGAACAGCACGCCCCAGCCGGTGAGTCCCGTGAGGGCGACCGAGACCCACCGCCGATCCTCGTACTGCTCCTGCACCCCGAGCAGCGAGAGGGCGAGCGCCGAGACGTAAAAGCCGAGCCCCCACGCCGCGACCGGCAGGCCGAGGAATGTCGCCCAGCGGCTCGTGTTCACGGTCTCACACGAGCCGACCGCGCATTGCAGCGAGCCGATGTACCCGAGCTTGTACAGCGTCAGGTAGATCGACAGGAACACGCCCACGAGCGCCAGCATCGCGAGCATCATCCGCTTCGTCACGCTCGGGTCCTCGCGGTGCCGTTAGGAGCCCTTCGCGGGCGCGGCAGCCTTCGCCGCCGTGTCGCCGGGCGCGGCACCCTTCGCGGCCGAGTCTCGCGGGGCGAGCGCGAGCGCGCTGTCGACGTACGCCTTGAACTTGTCGAAGCTGATCGAGCCCGGAACCATCTTCGTTCCGATGACGAACGTCGGCGTCTGGCCCGCTCCGCTCTTCAACGCGAGCGCCTCGCTCGCCTTGATGCGTGCCTCGTACTTCCGCGCGTCGTAGCACGTCTCCCACTGATCCATGTTGAGCCCGAGTGCGCGCGCATACGACTCGAACTGCGCCTTCGGGTTTCGCGTCGCCTGACCGTTCCACCGGTCCTGCATGTTGAACAACTGGTCATGCATCTCCCAGAACTTCCCCTGCTCGTCCGCGCAGGCGGCCGCGTTCGACGCCTGCCACGTGTTGCGGTGAATCGAGAGCGGGAAGTCGTGGAACGTGTAGCTGATGATCCCGGCATCGATGAGCCGCTTCTTGATGTCAGGCTCGGAGAGCGTCGCGAACTGGGCGCACGCGGGGCACTCGAAGTCGGCGAACTCGATGACCTTCACCGGCGCGTTCGGGTTGCCGAGCACGTAGCCACGCGCATCGGTTGCCGTCGCGAGGTTCGGATCAACTGTAGTCGCGGCGTTTTGAGGCCGACTGCTCACGTAGGCAAGCGCGCCGATACCGGCGAGCACGATCACCGCGATCCCGGCGTAGAACGGCTTCTTCGAATTCGAGCCGCCTTTCGCCTTCTTCTTCACCACTTCGGCTCGTCGTCCTCGTCCGGTGTCCACTCTGTCTTTTGCCATGACTCGTCTGGGTTGTCCTTCGCCTCGCCAACGATCCGTCGATTCTCTGCGATCTCCGGCGTGTCGTACGTCGCCCGAACCTCGTAATGAAACAGCTCACTCCTGACATCACCTATGAGGCGCATCAGCTCCCCGGCGTGCTTCAACAGCTCACCGCGCGCGTCCATCTCGACGATTCGCGCCGCCAGGTCACGGAGCAATGCCTCGAGGTTGCGCGCCCGCTCCTCGCCGTACGTCTCTTCCGCCATGCAAGGGTCGCGTGCAGAGGTGGAACGATAGCGCGTGCTCGTGCACGTCCGGGTGGCGAAAGGTAGGTATGTGCGAAAACTGGAGCAACGTCGGCCGCCGCGGATCGCTTCTTACGAAGGTGAGCTCGCGCTGGCCGAAGCAACCGGTATTTAACTAGCTTATTGCCCGCTCGGCTCTCATCGGCCCCGCCGATTCGCTCGCCATTCGACCTCGAGAAGTCCCATCGACGCCGATCTCCTGAGAATCCCCGTAGGCCCGGGCGCCATGCACGTCGAGCGCTACGGACACGGGGGCGCGCCAGTGGTGTTGATCCACGGGTTCGGCACCTGCAGCTTCCTCTGGCGGAACGTCGCACCATCGCTCGCGCTCACGCAGCACACGGCGTACGCGGTGGATTTGCTCGGATACGGGGAGTCGGACCGGCCGTTCGACACCGAATTCGGGCTCGCGGCCCAAGCTGACTATCTCGAGCGCGCCATGACCGCGTTGCGGGTCGCGCGCGCCGCGCTCGTGGGTGTCGACATCGGGGCAGCAGTCGCGCTGCGACTGGCGGCACAGCGTCCGGAGCGCGTTGCTCGACTTGTGCTCGTGAATCCGGTGGCGTTCGAGCACCTTCCGCCGGCGGACATTCGCGAGCTGCAGCGAAACACGGCCCGATTCGCCCTCCGGGTCTCGCGCGGGCTCTTCGGCGCTTCCCCGCTCCTCTCTCCAGCGCTGCTCGGCAGCGTGGCCGATCCGGCGGCGATGCCGCCTACGCTCATCGGGAGATACCTCGCGCCTTACGTCGGGCAGGAAGGGGTGACCCACCTTCTGGCGCTTGCGAGCGCGGTCCGTGGGTTCGATGCGGAGGACCTCGACCTCAGTCAGGTGCGGGCCCATACGCTGATAGTCCGAGGCGAGAAAGACACGTGGGTTGGTCCGGAGGTCGCCGAACAGCTGCAGAGCGGTATCCCGCAGTGCCGAGTTGTCACCATGCCCGGAGTCGCCCGGCTGATTCCGGAGGAGGCACCGCACGACCTGGCCGAGCTCGTGGTCGCGTTCGTGTCTCCGCACGCGTCGCGGGAGGCTGCAGAGGGGCTGGAAGGCGACGAGCCAGCTGCCCTGAACGCCGAGCCCGCGGGTCTTGGCGATAGTGGAACGACTGAGGGCGGAACGGCGTAGATGTTTACGCCACGCGAACGTTCGGGACGGTGCGGCTCACTTCAATCTACCGTCTGTTTACATTAAATTCCGTCACACTTTTCCAAGGAAAGCATGGCCAAACAGAAGTCACGTCGTCGAAGGGAGGTTGCGGAGCCCACGCCGTTCGAGCAGGCCCGCGATGAGCTGTTCCAGCACGTCATGCGGTGCGGTGTCATCGGTGCCGACCCCTCGCACCAGGTGGAGTGGTTCAACGATACGCTGCGGTACCTCAGTGAGCGCTACCACGAGCTTTCGGAAACCGAGCTCAAGGACCTTCGCACACTCGGTGAGCGGTTCGCAGAACCCCCGAAGACGAAGTCACCCGAAGTCGACGCCGCCTCGGCGGCTTGAGGCCTCGGTCGCTATATGAACGCCCCGCCGGTAGCGGGGCGTCGTTGTTTTTCGGCCTGCTCGACTGGGTCGGCCGGGCTCAGCGGCGCCCTGGCATGGTGCGTCGAAACACGACCCCGACCCGCGTGCCTCCGCCAAACCCGACCTCGATGGCGGGGACGACAGCCCCCATCGCCGGCCCTTCCACACCGAGCGTGCCGATGAGCACCGCCCGCCAGCGTTCGATCTGGTCGTACATCCCGCCTAGCCCGCCCGCGGCGTAGGGCGACCACCGGAATTCGCGCAGGGGATCGACGACGAATCGCGCGACCGCATCGACTCGGCCAGCGGCGACCGCATCGCCGTCGCGCCACGCCTGTCCCGCCGCACCCACGACGCCGAGCCGGACATAGGTCCCCGCGGGGACGCTCACACCGACACCGAGATGCGCTGTCGCGCCGCGGGCATCGATGTAGTCGGCGCGCGCTTCCGGCTGAACGCGCGGGGCACCGCGTGGCGAACGGTTCTGCGCGTCCGCGGCCCCCGCTGCCCCGACGATGAGCAGCAGCGAGAGATGAATCGTCGCCGTCCTCGGACCGCGCGGCGTCAGGTTGCGCGCTCGCGCCACAGCGTGAGCGTGTAGTCGGCGATCGACGCCGCTGACACCGCGCCGACAGCAATCACGAGCGGCGACACGGCCGCGGGTGCAACGAGAACCGCCATCAGCGTCAGGAGCTGGAGCACCGTCACGACCTTTCCGAGCAGCCGCGCGCGGAACTCGACGGCGCGAAGCCACGGCACCGACCGCGCGACGAGAAACCCGATGGCGGTCATGATGTCGCGCGAGAGCAACGTGAAGTACGCGGCGGTCGAGATCGCGCCCTCGACCAGGTATACGCACACCGCCGCAAACACGAAGAACCGATCGGCGACAGGGTCGATCAGCGCGCCGGATTTCGTCACGGACTGCCGCCGTCGCGCGAGCCATCCGTCGAGAAAATCCGTCGCCGAGGCAACGACGAGGAGCGTCACTCGAACGGCCGGCTCGCGCATGGTGACGAAGCCGGCGGCGAGCAAGAGCCGCGACATGGATACCGCATTCGGCAACGTCATCAGGCGCTCACGACTCATGACAGCAACCTAATGAGCGTCGTTGCTGCGGGGCAGCACGCTCGGTCGTCGTGGCCGACCGTTCCACTCCACGTTCCTTGTGCTCGTCTCGAGGGGCGGGTATCCTGCGAAGCCATCGAACCGAGCGACAGCTCGTCGATCAAGGAGGGTTGATCCCGCGTGTCGCCGACGTTCCGTCATGTCAGCGCCGACTTCATCGGCGCGCTGCCGTCGCAGCTCGGCGACATGTCACTGATGAGCGGACTGCTGATCGCCGCCGCGGGCGCGGCAGGATTCACGGCCATTGGCGCGCCGGTCGTACGCAAGCTTCCGGGCGATGGACTGAGCGTGGTGCTCTTGCTCGACGATTGCCACATGTCCGCGCATGCGTTCCCCGGGCGGCAACTGCTGCTTCTCGATATCCTGACGCTCGCGTCGCACGACGAGCAGAAGGCGCTCGACGTGTTCACGCGGCGGCTGACGGCACGCGAGGTTCGGTGCGAGAAGCGCGCGCGAGGGTGAAGCGGCTGGTTGCCGCCGCGGTGGTCGGAGGCATCCGATGCGACTGAGAGAAGTGCTGCCGTACGTGTTCTACGCGGCGTCGCTGCTCGTGATGCTGTGGGACGTATTCCTCGCCGGCCAGATCGGCCAGCTGCGTCGCGCCCCGCGGTTCTTTCGCGGCGTCACCGCGCTCGCGGGTCTTCTCATCGCTCCGGCCGTACTCGTCGCGGTCGCCTCGGCGTCGATTCTGACGGGACGCGCGATTCACATCATCGCGTGGGTGTGGCCCCTCACGCTCTGCATCTTCGCGATTCAAGCACTCTACGCCGTGGGCAAGCGGCTCGTGACGCCGTTCATCGGCGTTCCGATCGCGGCGTTCGACCTGATCCTCGCCGTTACTGCGTTCGTTCGCTATGCGGCCTACAGCGGGCGAGACCCGTCGGCCGCGGCGCTGGCCATTGCGGCGGCGCAATCGAACGCGTTAGGCATGCTGCTCGGCCAGTCGGCGCTCTTCTCTCCCTTCGCCGTCCAGCTGCCACTTCTGGCGCCGGCGTATCCCGCCCGATGGCGCATCAGCGCCACGGTGCGAGGCACGCTCGCGGTGCTCGCCATGGTGTACGCCGTGCTCTTCGTGGCGGAGCTTCCGAGTGCGGTCGTCGCCGTCCGGAGCTACGGAACGTACGCACTCGAGCGGCTTCAGGAGCGGCCGCGCGGCGATTTCGTCATCGGTCTTCGGTTGTTGCCGTCGCTCGACGATGCACCGCCGCCGCTCGCCCTGCGGAGCGACATGGCGCTCATCGATTCCGTGGACGTCGGCGCGATCTCGGTGGTCATCGATCCAGCCGGCGCGAGGCTCGGTGCGCTCGACTCGCTCGCGCGTTCGCTCGAGGAGGAGCGGCGCGACAGCGTGTTGTTGATCGTGGCCGTCGGTTACGACCGCGATGCGCGCGAGCGCTTCCGGCGGTCTCCCAGCGAGCACATGCGCGCGCGTCTCAACGCCGTCGACCGGATCGTCCGCCGGCTCCGCCCCGATATCATTCTGCCCGCGCGCGACCCCTACACCGAAGGGACGCGCGCGATGGGGCGCGTTCCGCTCGCGTGGTGGCAGGAGTATCACCGGCTTGCCGCCGCGAACGCGCGGCGGGTGAGCAACCGCGTTCGAGTCGGCGTTGCGGCGTCGTCGTTCGTCGGAGCCGACAGTGGGCTGTACGCGTGGGCGAGCCGGCCCGACTCGCCGATACACGTCGTCGGGTTCTCGTTCTATCCGTCGTACGACGGCGGCGCGTCACTGGCGGCGCGCCTGCGCGTGGCCGACCGCTGGATGCGCGGCACCACAAAGAACAACTGGGTCTTCGGCGCCGGCGCGTTTCCGGTAACGCACGGAGAGCCGAGCCAGGCGCGGGCCCTGTGGGGCGCGCTGGCGTGGGCGACAAGCCACGAACAGGTCAAGGGGCTGATCGTAGAGAGCGCGGGTGACTATGACGCGGTGACGGGCCTCCGCGCGCCCGGTGGCCGCGTGCGCCCCGCATTGGCCGCGCTCGAGCGCGCAGTAGCCGCGATGGCCGAGACGGCGACGCAGTAGCTCCGCTCGCTCGCCCGCTTCGGCTCGCGATCTCCGCTCCCCGATTCCCGATGACAGAGGCCGACACCGTTAGCGCTACGGTTCGCCAGACGGGCATCAACGCTCAGGGTTATGCGGATGCAGCGGATCGGGCGGATGAAACGGATCGCTCCTCGGACGGGACCCTTCTCCCCAGCAGCAATGATCGAGGAAACCTTTCCACGAGAGGGGCGTCCCGAGGTGTTCCCCCTTTTCTGTACGCTCGTTGCGCGAGGAGCCGTCAAGGTCCTGGGCCGATCCGCTCAATCCGGTCTGATCCGTTCCATCCGCACTCAGACCGACTGGTCGTTAGCTAACGACTTACGACTCAAGGCTATAGACTCGTCGGGCGCGTGACGTTCGCGCCCGGTGCGGGGTTTGGCGTGGACACACAACTCAGAGGCCCTGATGCGCCTGTGCGGTCTGCTCGTACTCGCTGCTCTCGTCGTTGCCTGCAAGGACCCCTCGGGGCCCGAGGCCCGCACGCCACGAATCACGGAGCTGCCGCGCGCGCTCTCTGCGGGCGAACAGCGCGTGATCAGCGCGAGCAACGCGTTCGGCTTCGGGCTGCTCCGGGAGCTCGATCGCACGCACGCTGGCAAGAACATCTTCATGTCGCCGCTCAGCGCATCGATGGCGCTCGGCATGACGATGAATGGCGCGGCCGGCCAGACGTACGACCAGATGCGCGAGGCGCTCGCGTTCGGGTCCGCCTCGCGAAGCGAGATCAATGAGTCGTATCGGTCACTGATCGACATGCTGCGCGGGCTCGATCCGACGGTCGAGTTCCGGATCGCGAACTCGATCTGGTACCGGAACACCTTCCCGTTCGAGCAGACGTTTCTCACCGAGTCGCAGCAGTACTTCGACGCGCGCGTGGCCGCACTCGACTTCAACGCCGCGAACGCCGCACCGACGATCAACGACTGGGTCAAGCAGAGCACGAACAGCAAGATCGAGGAGATCGTCGACGGCCCGATCGGCGACGACGTCGTGATGTACCTGATCAACGCGATCTACTTCAACGGTTCGTGGACGACGAGGTTCGACAAGAGCAAGACGCGCCAGGATCAGTTCACGACGAGCGATGGCACGACCGCGCCGATCGAGATGATGCGCCTGACCGACACCGTGCGCGTCGCCCAGACGGGCGACCTCCAGGCGATCGATCTTCCCTACGGGGGTGGCGCCTATTCGATGACGATCCTGCTGCCGCGGCCCGGCAAGTCGGTCACCGACGTCGTATCGTCGCTGACCGCAGCGTCATGGCAGAGCGCGATCGCGAACGCGACCGCCCAGGAGATCGAGCTCGAGATGCCGAAGTTCAGGCTCCGGTGGGAAGCATTGCTGAACGACCCGCTGATGGCGTTAGGCATGGATCTGCCGTTCAGCGCCGGGTTGGCAGACTTCACCCGGATGTCACCGATGGGGACGGCCCTGTACATCAGCAAGGTGAAGCAGAAGTCCTACGTCGACGTGCACGAGGAGGGGACGGAGGCCGCGGCGGTCACGTCGGTCGAGATTCGCGTGGTCTGCACGTGCGGTCCGCAGGTGATCCGCATCGACCGGCCGTTCGTGTTCGCGATCCGCGAGCGGCTCTCCGGGACGATTCTGTTCATGGGGAAGATCGTCCGGCCACCGGCAGCCTAACGGCGCGGTGGGGTCAGAGTCCAAGGGCATCATTCCATTGCCGCGGCAATGGAATGATGCCCTTGGACTCTGACCCCTCCGCGCCGTTCACCTCACACCGTCTTCGGAACTCCGCGCACGATGCCCTCGACCCTCCGCTCTTCCACGAAATACCGGCGAGCCAGGTCCTGCATTTGGCGCGGCGTGACAGCGAGTATCCGGTCGTCATGCTCGTCGAGCTCGCCGAGCCCGGCGCCGTAGAGCCAGGCGTCCACGAGCTCGGCGAGCACCGCACCGCCACTCTCCTGCCGAATCGCCCGCGTCCCGATCGCATAGCGCTTCGCGCGCTCGAGCTCCTCGGCGCTTACCTCGGCGTCGCGCAGCTTCGCGAACTCGGCGAGGAGGCCGCGACGCGCGACCTCCTCGCGGTCGGGCGATGTCGCGATGTACGCGATGAACACGCCGGCGTGCGTGCGTTGGCTCGCGTAGGCCTGCACCGTGTACGCGAGCGACTGCCGGTCGCGAAGCTCGTCGAAGAAGCGGCCGCCAAGTCCGCTCGCGACGCCGGCAATGAGATCGGCGGCGAAGCGGTCGTCATCACGCCGCGCGGGGCTCTCGAACACCACGACGAGCGCCGTCTGTGCCTTGTCGCGCGACTCGGCCATGACTTCGACCGCCGACGGCCATGCCGGTGGAGCAACACCCGCGGCGTCCGCCGGCTGAAGCTCTCCGAATCGTGACGCAACGAGGGCCGCGAGCTCGTCGGGCTCACCATCACCCACGACGGCAATGACGGACGTGGATCGCAACACGCGCTCGCGATGCCAGTCTCGCACGGCGTGTGAGTCGATCGCCGCCAGCGACTCATCGGTGCCTAAGACGGAGCGGGCGTACGGATGAGTGCCGTACGCCGCCTGCATCGCGAGCCGCACCGGATGGCGGTACATGTCGTCGCGCTGCTGAGCGAGGTTCGCGACAGCAACGGCTCGCTCGACGTCGAGCGCGTCGGCCGCGAACGTCGGCTGCTGAACGATGTTCGCGAGCAGGTCCACCGCGGCCGCCACACGCGGTGCCGGGACGGACACGGTCCATCCGATCCCATCGGCAGTCGTACTCGTGCCGACGGCCGCGCCGAGCATCTCCGACTCTTCCGCAATGGCGGCGGCCGAACGCCGGTCGGTGCCCTTGAGCGACGTCCGCACGAGAAGCGTCGACAGCCCGCCCATCGCCTCGGACTCGATCGCCGCCCCGCCGAGCGCGTAGACGCCGACGTGCGTGATCGGCGCGCCGGCACGTCGTCGAACCAGCACGGGGATACCGCTGCCTGTCCGATAGACCCGAACGTTTGCCTCCTCGCGCTCCAGCGTGAGCAGACCGAGTCGATCCGCTCCGCCGGCTTCGGGAACCGGGGCTACCGCCGGGAGCGGTGCAACGCGCGCCTCGGTAAGCAGCGCCATCGCGGCATCAGGGTCACTCGCGATCGGTTCGGCGGAGCTCGGGCGGTACATCACCCAGCCTGCGCGGCCGGCCGTGAGATAACGACGCGCGACCTCGGTCACGTCACCAGCCGTTGCCGACGTCATGCGGTCGTAGTATTGATCGCCGAGCTGCCAGTCGCCTAACGCCTCCCATTCGGCGAGATGGTTCGCCTGTCCCTCCATGCTCTCGAGGTGGCGAAGCCATCGCGACTCGAACAGGCGCTGGGCGCGCACGAGCTCCTGCGAGCTCACACCATCCTCCCGAAGGGCGCGAACCTGATCCCACGCCGCGCCCGCCGCTGCGCCGGCGGACGCCACCGGCATCGCAGCATGCACCACGAACACGCCAAGGTCGGTAGGCGTGTAGTTGTACGCGCTCACCGAAGCGGCGAGCTGCCGTTCGCGCAATCCGCGATAGAGCCGGGACGCACGCCCTGCCCCGAGCACGTTCGATGCGAGGTCGAGCAGCGGCGTATCCTGGTGCATGGTCGGCTGCGTTCGCCACCCGAACGCGAGCTCAGCCTGCGCGATGTCGCCTGCCAGCTCGCGATAGCGGAACGAGTCGGAGCTCGCTTCCTGTGGGCCCGGTGTACGAAGCACCGGCGCGGACTCGAGCGCGCCGTACAATCGCCGGACGTGTTTGAGCGTTTCGTCCACGTCCAGGTCGCCGACGATCGAAAGGATCGTGGACGCGGGGCGATAGAAGTTCCGATAGAACCGCACCAGATCATCGCGCGTAAGGGCGCGCAATCCGGCTTCGCGCCCGATGCGCCACCGACGCATCCGGTGGTGATCGTGAAGTACCTCGAACAACGTCTCGGTCGTGACGGCCGATGGGTTGTCCGCTTTCCGTTTCGCCTCCTGGATGATGACCTCGAGCTCGCGGGCGAGCTCCGCCGCGTCGATGGACGAGTTCGCGTACGCATCGGCCTGGATCTCGAGGCCGGCGAGCAGCCCCGACGACGGCAGCACCGTGTAGTACACGGTGCGGTCGTAGATCGTGCTCGCGTTGAGGTACCCGCCGCTCGCCTTCGTTTCCTTCGCGATGACGCCAACGCCGCGACTCGGCGTGCCCTTGAAGTACATGTGCTCGAGCACGTGCGCGATGCCGACGACATCATCGGTCTCGTCGAAGTACCCGGCCTTCACGTGCGTCACCACCGCGACGACCGGTGCAGTGTCGTCACGCCGCACGAGCACGGTGAGCCCGTTCGGCAGCACCTCTCGCACGACGGAGGTCGGATCGACTGAGACTGGGCGCGGCGCGGCTGTGGTCACGAGCGGAATGGGCGGCGGTAGAGGAGGAGAACGACAGCGATGAGACAGAGAACACCGAACCCGAGCGGCCACGCGAGTAGCTCGGGGCTCACAACCCGGCCGCGCGCGAACGGTTCTCGCAACGCGGCCACCACGTGCACCGGTGGCAGCAGGTACTGCGCCGTCTGGACGACCGCAGCCGGCGTTCCCGCCGCGCGCAGCGACGTCGCGAACCGGTCGAGAAGCGCCGCGCCACCGAGCGCTGCCAACACGATCGGCAGATGGTACGCCGTGAGCGCGGAAACGACGAACGCAAAGCCGCCGATGGTGAGCCAGCCAAGAGCGATGTACGCCGCGACGCCGGCAACCGAGACTGGCCGGAGCGCGACGGTGAACACTCCAGCGCCCACCACTCCGAGTGCGACAACCGCCATCCCGCCGACGACGAACCCCTGGAGGTAATAGCGAGCCGGGTTCAGCGGACGCGAGAACAGCACGCGATCGAACCCTCGCCAGCGATCCCGGGCAACGAGCCCCTGCGCCGTGAGGAGGGCGCCAACGAGCGCGTAGGCGCCTAACGCGCTCTCGAACGCGAGCTGTACCTGCTCGCGCCCCCCGATCCCCGCCGACGGGTCGAACACGGCAGGTGTGACACCCGTTGCCCTGAACAGCGCCCAGGTGGCCAGCGCGGTCAGCGTCAGGAGCAGTGGAAGGCGACCGACCAGAAAATCGCGCAGCTGAACCCCGGCGTACGCAGCCAACCGTGCCCTCACGACGACACCTCGTTCAGCGCGAATGGCTGCGTTTCGACCGGCACGTGGGACGGCGCGACGGACACGAGGAGCACACCGCGCTCGAGCAGCTCGCGCAGCCCCATGTTCAGCGGGCCGAGTCCCCTAACGCGTACGGCGTATGTCGCCCTGCCGAGCGAGATGGCCGACGGAAACACGGCGAGCACGTGCTCGGCGCCGCGCTGCACGGTGATGTGGTACACGGCCTCCACATCCGCCGGCGTCGGCGGCCGACTCGCGCCGATGCGGCGGATCCGGCCGCGATCGATGAGCGTGACCCGGTCGGCCAGCCGCTGCAGCTCCGCGGTATCGCGCGACGCGATCAGGATCGCTCGGTCCGCCGCGCGGAGACGAATGATGAGATCGTGAAAGCGGTCGAGCGTCAGCGGCTCGAGTCCATCGAGCGGCTCGTCGAAGATGACGACACGACGCTCAGCCAGCATCGCCTGCGCGATGCCGACGCGCTTGCGAACGTCCCGCGCCAGGGCGCGAACGCGGGAACGACGGTAATCGCCAAGCGCGAGCTCGTCGACGACGGCACTCACCCGCGCCGGCGTTTCGGCGGCCGGAACACCGGCGAGCATCGCGAGCCGGGTGAGCGCGTCGGAGACTCGCCACCGCCCAGGAATCCCGACGCGTTGCGGGACGTAGGCGACGCCCTCGGTTTCGACGTACCGGCGCGGCTCGATCCCATCGATGCGAACGGTGCCGGAATTCGGGCGCTCGTAGCCGAGAATCATCGAGAGGAGCGTGGTCTTCCCTGCTCCCGCTGGCCCCGACAGCCCCGCTATCTCCCCTGCGGCTACGCGGACGGAGACGTCGTCCAGCGCTCGCGCCGATGGGCCGAGCCGCGGCGCATAGGTTTTCGTGACGTGACTGAGCTCGATCACCGCACCGGCGGCGCTACGCCCGGTGGCTGCGGGGCGAGCGTCGGCAGCGGCGTGCATCGGCTCCACTCACCCTGGCCGGCGCGCGCGTAGAAGTTGTTCCCTTCGGTCACGCGGCCAAGCCGCATCATCACGCAGCCGAGCCAGCCGACCGCGATGCGGTCCTCCCTGTTGTACTCCACCGCGCGAACGTAGAAGCTCCGCGCGAGGTTCAGTGACTGCAGCGCCGCGGGGAGGTTGCCGGCGTTGAGCTGCGCGGTCGACTGGGCGAGCAGGTGCGCGCCCATCTCGCGCTGCGCGAGACTGTTCTTCGGCTCGAGCTGGATCGCGGTCTGTAGCTCGCGTACGGCCGTGTTGGCGTCACCTTCCTCGCGCGCCATCCGCGCGAGATAGATGTGCGGATCGGCGTCGCGAGGATCGTCGCGCGCCGCCTCGGCGAACGCGTTGCGGGCACCGGTACGGTCCCTCGACTCGTACGCCTGAATGCCTCGCTGCAGCGCACCTCCGGACCGGCCGGCGGTGAAGTAGTAAATGCCTCCGCCGATCCCGGCGAGCAGGAGCAGGATCGCGATCAGCGCGATGAGCGGAAAGCCGCGACGCCTAACGGCAACGCCCGACGGCACTGCGCCTGGCGGCGCGGCCCCCGGTGCGGCTGCCGGACTGACGGCCGCGGCCGGTGGCGGCGCCGCCGGCCGTTCCTGACGAAGCGCTGCCTCGAGTTGCTGATATCCGGTGCGCGCCGCGCCGATGTCCGCACTGGTCGGACGATAATCCGTGCGCTGCGCGCGCTCGTGCGCCGCGCTGAACTCGACCAGCGCGTGCGCCTGATCGAGCGTCAGCATCTCGCGCTGCCGCACTTCTCGAATCAGAGGCTGACCCGACATTGTCGCCGAGCCGATGAGCGTGCGAAGCGCGTTCTCCGACGCCTGCCAACCCTCGATGATGTCTGCGGCGATGTCTTCGGGATCGCGCGCGATGTCCAGGCGCCCGATTGCCGGCCTCGCCTGATCGAGCGCGGCGAGCGCCGAGCGTTGTTGCGATGTGGTCACGGCCGTGCGTCCGCTATCGGACGATGCGCAGGAGCCCCGCGTCGGCGCTGCCGCGAATGAAGCTCTCGGCGTCGCGCGTCGGGATGGTCACACCGGTGAGGGAGTATCCGCGCCGTGCCTCGGTCGCCATGAACTCCTGCATCGACCGGCCGGCAAACGCGGTGTTCGCGTCACGCATCATGCGCACGATCTCATCCCAGCTGCCGCGGAACGGCTTGCCTTCGCGCGTGAGCACCTCGTGCGACAGTTCGGGCCGCGGAGCCAACTCGGTCTTCTGATCAGCGAGGGTGCTCAGGAGGCCGCCGAAGAGCTCGAGCTGTCCCTTGGCATCGTCCGCCGCCTGATCGGCCGCCTGCTGCTCGATCTCGGCGAGCATCTCATCGATGTCGTCGGGATCGCCGGCGAGCTCCGAGAGACGCTCCTCCCACGGTTTGAGCTCCGGGTCGTCGTCCTTGAGCCGGTAGATGGTCTTCTTCAGCTCGACGAGTCTCCAGATCCCGAGCTCGTCCCAGTGATCGGACGGCGACGTGCGATCGAGATGGTAGAGCGCGGCCTCGTAGTCGCCGCGGTCGTAGAGAATGTTGCCGAGGTAGATGCGAGCTTCGGCGTGGTCGTTGTCGAGCTGGAGCGCGCGCCGGAGCGTCGAGATGGCCGACGTGTCGTCGCCAAGCCGGTGCTGTGCGTAGCCCACGAGCGCGACCGCTTCGGCCGATTCCGGCGCATGCTCGACGGCGATGCCGAAGAATTCCTTCGCCTCGTCGATGAGCCCTTCGCGAAAGAGCGCGCGGCCGACCTGCAGCATGAGGTCGACGTCGTCCTGATAGCCGAGCTCGAGCACACGGCGGAAGCTCTTCACCGCCGCATC